>Ga0209048_10007168_pt1 | contig 10333 bp, 12 predicted proteins | sample FrelakmetCRP12CR_FD_187146 | JGI IMG/M metagenome (GOLD analysis project Ga0209048, IMG submission 187146) | Freshwater lake sediment microbial communities from the University of Notre Dame, USA, for methane emissions studies - CRP12 CR (SPAdes)... | ecosystem: Environmental > Aquatic >... | reverse complement strand
CTGGGAGCCCGAGGGGCCGCCGGCGGCCCCCGTTCCGGCAGCACTGGCTCTCCCGCCGGTGCCGCCGTGGATCGCGGCTCCGCCACGACCGTCGGTCGAGGTGTGGACCGGCGAGAGCGTGGCCCAGCAACACAGGTGGCTCGAGCTCGCCCGCGCAGCCTTCGAGTCGCGTCGGGGATGGAGCCCGCCGCGAGCGCGCCGCTTCGAGTCCTGGTACCGCGGCTGCCAGACCGCGCTCGATCGCCATTCGGCCGAGGTGAGGTCCGAGCGGCACCTCGACCGCGATCGCGGCGACGAGGGCTTCGGACACCCTCGGCACGGGTGAGGGCCGCAGCCGAATCCGGCGGGCGCCGGCGGACCGAAGAAGGTCCGCTCGCGCTCGGGGTGGTGGCAGCCCGAGCGCCGAAGCGTTAACTACCTGCGGTGCCCCGCATCGCCCAGTTCGCCATCTTCCTCGCCGTCACGCTCGCCATCCTCGGCGGGATGCATTTCTATCTCTGGGCCCGCCTCGTCAGGGACCCTGCTCTCTCGGAGCCGTGGCGACGCCTCGCGACGTTCGGCCTCGTTGCCGCCGCCGCTACCGTCCCCGCGTCGATGATCCTCATGCGGGCCCGCCCGAGCCGGCTCGGCCACGTGCTCTCGCTCTTCGGCATGACCTGGCTGGGCGCCGCCTTCCTTCTCTTCGCGGCGCTGCTCGCCACCGACCTGGCGCGCCTCGCCGCCGCGGGCTTCACCGGCCTGCGAGACTGGCTGACCCACGCGCCGGACGCGCCCTTCGACAGGGAGCGGAGGCAGCTGCTCGCCCGCGCCGTGGCCGGGGGGGCGGTCCTGGCCGTTGGCGGGGCGAGCGCCCTCGCCGTGCGCAGCGCGCTGTCGGAGCCCGAGATCCACGAGGTCCCGCTCAAGCTGGAGAGGCTCCCGCGCCAGCTCTCCGGCCTCACCATCGCCCAGATCAGCGATCTCCACATCGGGCCCACCATCGGGGACGCGGAGGTGCGGCGCGTGGTGGAGGCGACGAACGCCTTGCGGCCCGACCTCGTCGCCATCACCGGAGACCTGGTCGATGGCTCCGTCGCCGGGCTCGGGCGCACGGTGGCGGAGCTGGGCGCGCTCCGGGCCCGCCACGGCGTGTTCTTCGTCACCGGCAACCACGAGTACTATTCCGGTGCCGACGAGTGGATCGGATTCCTCCGTCGGCTCGGCTTCCGCGTGCTTCGGAACGAGCGTGTCGCCATCGGCGACGGCCGCGCTTCCCTCGACATCGCGGGCATCGACGACTGGCGCTCCCGTGGGTTGGCGCCGGGTCACGGACCGGACCTGGAGAAGGCGCTCGCCGGCCGGGATGCCGATCGCTCGCTCGTCCTGCTCGCTCACCAGCCCAAGGGCGTGGAGGAAGCGGTGCGGTCGGGCGTCGAGCTGCAGCTTTCCGGGCACACCCACGGGGGCCAGATCTTCCCGTTCAACTTCCTCACCGGGCTCGCCTATCCGTATCTGCGGGGGCTCTACCGGCTCGAGGAGGCGGGGCGAGCGGGCCACGTCTTCGTGTCGCGGGGCACGGGCTACTGGGGTCCCCCCATGCGACTCGGGGCTCCGCCCGAGATCGCCCGCATCGTGCTCACCTGAGGAGTCCCGGTCATGAGCTCTCCCTTCCATGTCGTCGGCAAGGCCCACGAGGCCCCGGAAGGCATCGACTTCGTCTGGTTCGTCTACGGCTCGTCGCTCGACCGCGAGGCCTTCGCCGCCTGGGCCAGCCAGCACGGCTACCGCCTGCCCGACCTCTCGAAGGCCCGCCCGGCGCGCCTCCGGGGATTCCGGCTCGCCTTCGACGCGCCGAGCCGCAGCTGGGGCGGCGCGGTGGCGAGCCTGGTCGAGTCGCCGGGCGATCACGTCGAGGGGCTGGCGCTGCCGTTGCCGGGAGAAGCGCGGGGGCTCGTGGACCACAAGGAAGGAGCCATCTCGGGTCTGTATGCGCCCTTCCACGTCTCGCTCGATCCGGTGGACGGAGGGGCTCCGCTCTCCGCCGTCGCCTACCGCAGCGCCCCGGCGCGCCGCCTCCCGAGCGAGGAGGTCCCCTCGCCCGCCTATCTCGAGGTGCTCCTCAAGGGGGCTCGCCAGGTCGGCCTCTCCCCGGAGTGGGTGGCCAGGCTCGAATCCCTGCGCCGCTAGGGCCTGCTCCGCGGGGCCGCCGCGCCGGTCAGGGCCGCGACGATCTCGGGCAGGCGCTCGGTGGCGGTCCCGCGCGCCGCGAAGCCTCTCGGGCTCCGCTCCGCCAGCTCGGAGAAGGGGTTTTCCTCCGGGTTCACGTCCACGATCGTAGCTCCTCGCGAGAAGCAGACCTGGCCGACCTGCATGGGCAGGTTCGTCGCGCCGCTCGTTCCCACCACCAGAAGGAGGTCGGCCTCGCGCGCGGCCCTCATGGTCGACTCGAACCGGTAGTTCTCCTCGTCGTAGTACTCGTCGAACCACAGCACGTGCGGGCGAAGCCAGTTTCCGCACTTCGGGCAGCTCAGCTTCTTCCTGTCGGCCTCGCTGAGGGTGGATGTCGCGTCCCGGACGCCCAGGTCCGGCAGCGCGAGACGCCCCGCGCCGCAGTCGTAGTTGCAGCGCACCCACGCGGCATCTCCGTGGATGCAGTAGGTGCGTTCCTCCGAGGACCCGGCCCTCCGGTGCAATCCGTCGATGTTCTGCGTGACGAGGGTGAAGCGATCCCCGAGGGAGTGTTCCAGCTCCACGAGCGCCCGGTGTCCGGCGTTGGGCTGGGCGTGCAGCACCACGCCGAAGCGGTAGAGGTACCAGCGCCACACCTCTTCCGGCTCGATCGTGAACATGGCGTGGGTCGCCATGTCCTGCGGCATGTAGTTCCTCGAGCCCACCACCCAGTACCCTTCCTTTCCGCGGAACGTGGGTATGCCGCTCTCGGCGGAGATGCCGGCGCCGGTGAGCGCGAGGACCTTCCCGCGACCGTCGCGGAGATCCACGAGGATCTCCGCCAGCCTTGCTTCGAGTGCCATGGACTCATTCTCGCATGAGGCGCGCGGGGCCGATATCGAGGCCGGTGGCGCGCTCTCCCCGCCCGTGGTAACGACGGGGCGTGTCCGAGGCCGTGACCCAGGGCGTGAAGGTGACGGTGCGAAGCGATTTCCGCCCCGACCGCTCGCTGCCAGCGCAGGGTCGATACCTCTTCACCTACACGGTCCGCGTCACCAACGAAGGTACGACCGGCACGAAGCTCCTCGCTCGCCACTGGTTCATCACCGACGCCCAGGGGGAGAAGGAGGAGGTCGCCGGGGACGGGGTGGTCGGAAAGCAACCGCACCTCAAGCCCGGAGAGTCCTTCGAGTACACGAGCTTCTGCGTCCTCAAGACGCCGCTCGGGCAGATGCGGGGCACCTACACCATGATGCGCGACGACGGGGCCACGTTCCTCGCGGAGATCGCCCCCTTCGCTCTCGCCGTTCCTTCGGCGCTGAACTGAACGCGTTCGCGGGTTAAGGAGCCGCCATGACGAAGACAAAGGCCTACGCAACCCCTTCCCCTGCCTCCCCGCTCGGGCCCTTCGAAGTTCACCGGCGCGAGGTGGGAGACCACGACGTCCTCATCGACATCGCCTTCTGCGGCGTCTGCCACTCCGACATCCACCAGGCGCGCGACGAGTGGGGCGGCTCGATCTTCCCCATGGTCCCCGGCCACGAGATCGTGGGGAGGGTGGCCCGGGTCGGCAACCGGGTGACCAAGATGAAGGTGGGGGACCGGGCCGGCGTCGGCTGCATGGTCGACTCTTGCCGCACGTGCGCATCCTGCAGCCGCGACCTGGAGCAGTTCTGCTCCGTCGGCGCCGCGATGACCTACAACGGCACGGAGATGGACCGGAAGACGCCCACCTTCGGCGGATACTCCTCCCAGATCGTTGTCGACGAGCGCTTCACGCTGAAGGTCCCAGCCACGCTCGACCTCGCGGGCGCGGCTCCTCTCCTCTGCGCAGGGATCACCACCTACTCACCGCTCCGCCACTGGAAGGCGAAGAACGGGGATCGCGTGGGGGTGGTGGGGCTCGGCGGTCTCGGGCACGTCGCGGTCAAGCTGGCGGCCTCCATGGGCGCGGAAGTGACCATGCTCAGCACCTCGCGCGCCAAGGAGGCCGACGCCAGGCGCCTGGGCGCGCGCGACTTCGCCCTGACCTCGGACGACGCCATCTTCAAGAAGCTCTCGGGGCGCTTCGACCTCATCCTGGACACCATCTCCGCGCCCCACGATCTGAACAAGTACCTGGGCATGCTGAAGGTGGACGGCGCGATGGTCCTGCTCGGCGTTCCCCCCACGCCCGCTCCGGTCCACTCCTTCTCGCTCATCATGGGCCGCAAGAGCCTGAGCGGATCGCTCATCGGTGGCATCGCCGAGACCCAGGAGATGCTCGACTACTGCGGCGAGCACCGGATCGTCTCGGACGTCGAGGTCATCCCCATCCAGAAGATCAACGAGGCGTACGAGCGGATGATGAAGGGCGACGTTCGCTACCGCTTCGTCATCGACCTGTCGAGCCTGTAGAGGCCGGCGGCGCTCACTTTCGCAGGAGCTCCCGGATGAGCTCCACCTCGGTGATCGCGCCCTTGCGCAGCAAGAGCCGGACGAGGGCGGCCGAGAGCCGAGCGATGCGCACCACGTCCGGGCTGCCCGACTGGGCCCTCGCCGCCCGGTCGACGGCGTCGAGCAGTGCGTGCAGCCGGGGGGAGAGGTCCGGCGCATCGCCGTCGCTCGAGACGCCGGCATCGAGCGGAAGCTCGATGGTGGAAAGGGGGTCGACGGTCGGAAGCGGCGGGGGATTCGCGACCGGGCCGGCGGCCGCGGGGGCCGGCGGCCGCGCAGGCGCCTCCGCCGGCGGCGCGCGCGCGACCATCGGACGCGAGGTCGTGGTCTCGTCCTCGAGCTTGATCTTGCGAACCGCCTCGGCGAGGCGGGCCTCCGCGTCGACCGCGGCAATGGACTGCGTCGCCCGGGCGGCCGGGGGGCTCTTCGCAGCGGGCTCGCCCGGGGACGGAGCGGGCGGCGCGGGAGCGCGGGAGAAGAACTCGTCGAGCGCCTGCGTGCTCCCACCCCCGAAGCCGCCCTCCGTCTGCACCAGCTCGGCCGCTTCGTCGTTGAGGGCGATGGCGTCGACGCCCCGCTTCTCCTGGAGGTAGAGGCGCCGGACGGCCTCGGCGATCTCCTTGTCACCGGCGAGCGAGACCTTCACCTTGCGCCCGGTCCGGAAGGCGACCTCGTCCACCACCGAGATGTTGGTGGGATCGGACATGGCCACCCAGATGGTTCCCATGTCCGCGGCGTAGGGAAGGAGGATATTCCGCTGTGCGAACTCGAAGGGAACGAGTCGCACCGCCAGCTCGAGGGACGGACCGTGCTCCACGGCTGCCAGGCGTATCGAGTCGTAGCCGAGCTTCCGCGACAGGGTCTCGACGATCTGCGCCTCGGTCGTGATCTTCAGGTCGACGAGCGCCTGGCCGAGCCTCCCGCCCCAGCGGCGCTGGTGACCAAGCGCGGCCTGGAGCTGCGTCAGGTCGATCACCCCCGACTCGAGCAGCATCTCGCCGAGCCGTTTGCGCACCGCGGTGGCCACGGCAGGACTGTAGCCCGGCCATGGGGACCGGTCGAGGTTACACCTGCCCCCGGAAACACCGGGGGGATCAGGGGTTTTCGGCCCGCGTGGCGATGGCGAGCCGCGGCAGTCCCTGGCGCCGGGCGAGGTCCATCACCGCCACCACCTTGCCGTGGATGACGCCCTCGTCGGCCTGAACGAGCACCAGCGTGTCGGGGTTCTCGGCGTGGGCCTTGGCGAGGACCTCCTTGAGGGCCGCCTCGTCGATCACCTTGCCCTGCACGACCGTCCGGCCGTCGGCGAGGACCGCGATGGCGAGGTCGTGGACCTCCTTCACCGCGTTGGCCTGCCCGCCCTTCGGCAATTGCACCTTGATCCCGCCGTTCTGGCCGCCTGCCTCCGCGATGGCAGTGGTCGTCACCATGAAGATGATGAGCAGAACCAGGAAGATGTCGGTGAGGGGAGTGATGTTGATGTCGGAGAAGATGGCGCCACCGCTTCCCTCGGCGCCCTCGTCGTCCGGGAGTCCCGTCATCGCCATGGTCAGGCACCCTCCGCGGTTCCGGCACCGCGGCGCCCCGGGAGCTCCTTCACGATCTCCAGGTACTCCTCGGCGAGGAGCTTGAGCTGGAGCGTGATCTTCTGCACCCGAATGTTGAGGAAGTTGTAGATGACCACGGCCTCGATGGCGACGGCAATCCCGCCCGCCGTGGTGATGAGCGCCTCGGAGATACCGGCGGCCACCACGCTGAAGCCGCCCTGCCCAGTGGCTGCCATCTGGTGGAACGCGCGCATGATGCCGACCACGGTCCCGAAGAGGCCGACGAAGGGGGCCGTGGCACCGATGGTCCCCAGGATCCACAGGTTCTGCCGCAACTTGAGGTTCGCCTCCTGGCGCTGCCGCTCCACGGCCGCGGTGAGCTTCTGCTCGGAGGGAGGAGCCTTGCCCGGGGCGATGGGAACGATCGCCGCCAGGAAGAGCTCGGATGCGGGAGAGCTCGCCCGTTCAGCCTGTGCCCGGGCGTCGTCCAGGTCGCCCCGGTAGAGAGCTCGCGTCACCGCGTCCGCCAGGCTCTTCGCCTTCTCGCTGTAGCGCCACAGCGCCAGCAGGCGCTCGACTCCGACGGCGATGGCGATCACGGAGCACGCCACGATGATCCACATCGCGACGCCGCCGGTCTTGAGAAGACTCCACAGTTCCGTATCCAAGCGACCTTCCCTTTCGCGTTGCGGAGGGGAAAACCTAGCGCATTCCGGGCGGTATTCAAGGCGATCCCGCTTGCGCCGGCCGTATCTGCCACCCGGAGGCCCGCCCGCAGGACCCGGGGCCCCGGATCAACGCTCGGGCTCCGCGGTTTCTGCCCCCCGGAATGGCAGCTCGACGGACGGCGGGGACCCGCCGGAGAGGTCGACGATGCGGGCGCCTCGCGGCGGTTCGAGCACGAAGGGCACTGCACTCGAGGCGAGGTTCACCTCGACGTCGCGCTTCCACTGCAGCGTGACCCGGGCGCGAGCGGAACGCAGGTCCGCCTGCGACGGGAACAGCGCGCCATCGCGCGCGCCGAATCCGTCGAAGGACACGTGCCACGCTGGGCTCCTGGACCGGGGGCGCGGCTCGAAGAGCGCCGAGCTCACCGTCGCCCCGGTGCCCACCCAGAGGACTTGGCGCCCGTCCGGGCCCTCTACCTCGAGTCGCATCTTGCTGCCGTCCGGGTCGGCGTTGACGGCGCGCCCCTCGAGTAGCGGCGCCGATCCACAGAGCAGGACGGCGAGGTCGCCGACCGGGATGGGGAGCGGCAGGAGCCGGGCGAGGTTCTCGGGGGTCGCCTCACCCCGATAGTAGATGCCGGCGCGTGCGTCGTAGAGGGCGAAGCTCCCGTCCTTCGCCACCAGCACGGCGGCGGCGTTCCCGAAGAAGTCCAGGACCTCGATTCGGATTCGCGCCGGCTTCTCCGCCGCCAGCCAGGCGTCGAGCGACCCCGACTGCTCCTGGGATACGACCGCGAGGCGCGCCGAGCCCCGCACCGACCGGATCTTCGCCTGGGACGCTCGGACCTGCCCCATCAACTCGACCGGGTCGCGAGAGAGGTCGGGCGGTGGAGCGTGCACGCAGCCGGCCACGAGCGCCAGGGCGAGCGTCGCGGCCCCCCTCATGCATTCTCCAGCGCTTGCAGGAGATCGGCGAGGATGTCGTCCGGGTCCTCCAGCCCCACCGAGATGCGGATCGTTCCCCGATCGATGCCCTGGGCGGCGAGCTCCTCGTCGCTGGCGGACCGGTGCGAGGAGATGACGGGGATCGAAGCCAGGCTTTCCACTCCGCCCAGCGAGCTCGCTCGCGCGACGAGCTTGAGGGCGTCGTGCACGCGGCAGACCGCCGCGAAGCCTCCTTTGACGCTGAAGGAGAGGACGCCGCCGCCGCCGCGCAGCTGCCGTCGCGCGAGTTCGTGATCGGGGTGCGACGGAAGCATGGGGTATGCGACCCACGCGACCTTGCGGTGGCCCTCGAGCGATCGGGCCACCCTGAGCGCCGTGTCGTTCTGGCGCAGGACCCGCACTTCGAGCGTCTTCATCCCTCGGATGAGATCGTAGGCGGCCCCCGGGTCCAAGTTGCCTCCGGTGGACTTGCGGACGGCGGCCACCTGGTCGAGGAGCGCTCTTCGGCCGACCACGGCGCCGCCCAGGTGGTCGCAGTGGCCGTTCAGGTACTTCGTGGTGCTGTGCACGACGAGGTCGACGCCGAGGGGCAAAGCGCGGAGGTTGACGGGTGTGGCGAAGGTGGCGTCGAGGACGGACAGGATCCCGCGGTCGCGGCACGCGGCTGCCACCGCGGCCACGTCCACCACCCTCAACGTCGGGTTGGTCGGCGTCTCGAAGTGCAGTACCCGCGCGTTCGGGGGGGCGAGCCTGACCGCCTCCGCGAGCCCGGCCAGCGGAACCTCCCGGACCTCGACGCCCAGGCGCGCCAGGATGTCGCGCGCGAGGCGGGTGGTCTGACCGTAGACGGTGTCACAGAGCAGGAGCGCCTGGCCCGCTCCCAGGAAGGACATGTGTGCCGCCGAGATGGCCGCCATGCCGCTCGCGAAGCAGAGGGCCGACTCGGCGCCTTCGAGCGCGGCGATCTTCTTCTCGGCGGCGATGACGGTCGGGTTCTCGAGCCGCGAGTAGAGCCAGCGCCCCTCCGGCTCCTGGAGGTAGGCGGCAGCCTCGGCGGCGTCGGGAAAGCGGTAGGTGGTGGCGAGGTAGACCGGGGTGGTGGTCGAGGGCACGGCGAGGGTCTCTCCCTCGCCGGCGTGGACCGCCAGCGTCCCGAGCTTGGGTTCGCTCATGGCCGGTCACCATAGCCCAGGGCCGGGCCGGTGGCGACGGCGCCTCAGCTCAAGACGGCTCCGACGATGGCCCCGAGGAGCAGGGGGCCGACGTTCACCGCCACCAGGGCGCCGGCGCCGAGCCCGGCGATGAGGCCGATGAGCGGGAGCCCTGTCAGGGCCGTGCCCAGGAAGAAGAGCAGGGCGGCGACGACCACGGCCGGCAGGAGCGCGGCCAGGAGCGCCCTCCCCACGGTCTTCGCCTTTCTGCCACCGACCACGCCGGCGATGAGCGGGCCGACCACCGGAACCCAGAAGAGGAGGAGCGAGAGGACGACCATCCAGGTGGCCGCCCCGACGATGCTGCCCTTGCCGCCTCCGCCCTTTGCGAGATCAACCTGTGTAGCGCCCTTCGATTCCTCGGCCATCGCGACCTCCCGAGCCGCTCCTAAAACAGGCGGTCCTCGCGCGCGAGCAGCTCGCGTGCGAGGCGGCGAGCCACCTCGTTTTCCGGACCCCAGGCGGGGTCCGCGTCCTCCGGCGCCAGCACCTCGCCGAGCGCTCGTTCGAATCCCTTGCGGTCCTGGAGCAGCACGAGCAGGGTCTCGGCCTCGCGCACCCGCGTGAGCCGGCAGCGAGGGCCCAGCGAGACCGCCTTTTCGAAGTGGCCTCGCGCCCGACCGGCGCCGCCGCCGACGGCGACCGGAAGTGCGGCTCGCCACGACCCCAACGCCCGGTGCGGGCCGGCGCAGTCGATGCGCGCGTCGAGCTCCGCCGCCCGCTCCATCGAGGCGAGCGCCACGTCCTTCACGGCGAGGAGGGCGGCGAACCCCTTTTGCTGAGCCCCCGACCACGTTGCGAGCGCCAGCCAGTAGAGCGCCTCGGCGCCGGCGAGGTCGACCTTGGCCGGCGCCGCGACCGGCTCGCCGCCGTCCACCGCGGCCGCCCAAGCGGGCGAGAGCCTCCGGAGCGCTCGCTCGGCGGACCGGGAGACGCGGGCCCATGCGTCGGCTGCCGACGCGGGATCCTGCAGGGCACGAAACGCCTCGGCGCGCGCGAGCCGAAGCTCCACCCCCGGCTCCCCGGGATGGACTGCTGCCGCCGCGCGATACGCGTCGAGCGCCTCCGCGAGGCGCGCCGGCTCGCTCCGGGCCGCCATGGCCGCGTCCCCGCGGGCCAGCAGGTCCCGGGGCGGACCCCCGTCCGGACCGACCGCGACGAGGCGGAGAGCCAGGGGAACGAGCGCGAGCATCACCGCCGCCTGGGCCGGTGCTTCCCGGCCGCTGGCCGGGCGACCTTCTTGACGGGCTTGCGGGCCGGCGCGTTCTTCTTGGCCGGCGCGCGCGCCGCGTGCTTCGAACCTGGACTCCGGGCGGGCGGGCGCGCTGCCGGCGCTTGCTCCGCGGGAGGGCGCGCCGGCAGGGACACGGAGTGCACC
>Ga0209048_10007167_pt1 | contig 10334 bp, 7 predicted proteins | sample FrelakmetCRP12CR_FD_187146 | JGI IMG/M metagenome (GOLD analysis project Ga0209048, IMG submission 187146) | Freshwater lake sediment microbial communities from the University of Notre Dame, USA, for methane emissions studies - CRP12 CR (SPAdes)... | ecosystem: Environmental > Aquatic >... | reverse complement strand
AAGAGTGGTCAGCAGCCATCATGGAGAAATATTGGTTGCCCACACTCAAGGACCCGACTCTGGTGCCACGAGCAGCTCTTATGAAAGCATTGGCCGCCTTTCTCTGTCGGAACGGAAAATGTGCTGTGGGTTCGCAGGTAGGGGATGCAGGAGCCCAACAAGCGAAACTGGAGTCCAAGTTGCGCCAGGCCTTGGAAACAGAGTGGACTGCACCCTTCCCGACACCTGTCACGGCTTCGTGCCAAGAAGAAAAAAAAATCGAAACGTGGCGGCGAGACTTAGATACGGAACCTGCTTTGAAAGCGGACGCCTCGGGGCGGCCAGTCATCAGTGTGAAACGTGCCGCTGCTGAGAAGAATCTGAAGGTGGGGATGGAAGTCATGGCCAAACGCCGCAAGGCCAGCGGTGACGCCCGTGGCGGCCGCCGTGCCCGCGCTGCGCCCTGCGATCACGCCTTCCCCCGTCTTCCAGGCCACGGTGCCCGCCGCGGCGCCGCGCTCCTCGGCCGCACCGGCCGCGGCCCGCGCGCCGGCCCTCACGCCCGCTCGGCCCGAGGCCGCCGTGGCGAAGGCGAGCGTGCACCTCGTGCCGGACGAACCGGACCCGTTCGCCGACCTCTTCGAGGAGCCGGGCGAGGACGCCGTACCCCCCTCCGGCGAGGGCGACCCGGAACCCGTGGTGAGGCCGCCGCCCGTTCCCTCGGTGGCGTTTCTATCGTCGAGCACCTGGCCCGGGACGGTGCTCGCCGCCGCCGACGCCGAGGGGCTCCTGTCCGGTGCTCTCGTCGGGCTCTGGCCGGAGGAGGCGCTCCGGCCCCTCACCGAGAAGGTCCTCGCGGGCCTCTCCAACGCCGAGAAGGCGGCCCTGCAGGACCAGCGGCTTCCCCTCGACAGCGGCCCGGTGAAGCGAGCGGCCGGCCTGCGCTGGCAGGTGGCCGCGGCCCTGGCCTCGGTGCCCGCCGCCGGAACGCCGGTCGACCACGGGGCGCTGAAGGCGATCCTCGCCGGGCTCGACGACGTGCTCGCCGATCTCAAGGCGATGAGCGAGGGCGCCACTCCGGAGGCGCTCCGCATCATCGAGAACGTCCGCCACGCCGTGGTGAAGGAGGCCATCGACCTCACCGAGGCGGTGCAGCGCGTGGTCCCGGCGGAGGTCGTGGCCGAGATCACCTCCGCGCGGCCGCTCGGGCGCGGGGCCGAGACGCGCGTCATCTTCAGCACCCGCGGAGTGGACCGGCTGGAGCGCCCGAAGCCGTGGGGGATGATCGTGATGTTCGGGCTCGCGGTGGCGGTGGCCCTCGGGTACCACGGTTACCGCTACGTGAACCGGCCCCGGGCCGCGCCTCCCTCCGTGACCGGGGCTCCCTCCGGCTCCGTGGGCGCCACCTACCCGCAGGGGAAGCTGGTCTTCGCCCCGGCGGGCAAGCAGCTCGACTCGCGCGAGGTGGAGAGCTTCAAGAACACCGAGATGGCCAAGGGAAACGAGTTCATCGAAGTGCTCCCGGGCATGTATGCGGTGACCCCGGGAGGCGCCAAGGGACAGGGATCCGCAGCGACCGCGCCGCCGCGCCAGGGAGCGAAGCCGTGAGACAGACAAAGAGCAGCAAGGCCTCCAGGGGCTTCACCCTCGTCGAGCTCATGATCGTCGTGGCCACCATCGGCGTCCTCTCGTCGATCGCCCTGCCCGAGTTCCAGAACGTCACCACCCGCTCGAAGCTGGCCGAGCGCGACTCCATCATGAAGTCCGCGGTGAAGGGCATCGAGGACGTGACCCTGAACTCGGCCGTCATCCCCACGAACAGCGGCGCCTTCTTCGTGGGCGCCTGGAACCCCGACGCGACTCCGGGTTCGACGAAGCGACAGTGGGTGCAAACCTCGCAGGGCTGGTCCCAGCTGCCGATCATCGTCGACGGGAGCACCTACTGCAGCTACGCGTTCTCGCTCAACACCGGAGTCTCTCCGATCGTCCTCCAGGTCATCGGCGACTGCGACATCGACGGAGACGGGGTCCACAACGTCAAGGTGTGGACCTACCAGGGCCTCGGCAACTCCTTCATCATGATGCCGCAGCCCTTCGGCGAGGTCGTTCAGAACCCCTACGCGTTCTGATGTGGAACGACCTGTCAAATCCGCTGCGTTCGTAACGATTCAGGATTGACCTCCCCTGGAGCAGACCAGGCCCCGGTCGAAGCGGCTAGCGCGACGGTTGATCACTCTGATGTTCGCGGGTCGAGCCGCATGGTCGTGATCCGTCGGGAGCTGCCTCGAACTAGAAGCGCGAGTCCAGGTCAAAGCCTGGTCGCATAGAACGCACGAGGATTCTCCTTCCCGTGTGCCCCTCGACCGCGGCCTGCTCTGCTCCATTGGCTTCAAGGTGGTTCGTCCTTCCTTCTCTCGTGGCTACGGTCTATGCGGCCTTTCTTGCCTCTACTCGGTACTTGCGCTCCACGTGGGTGCCGATCGCCCAGATGAAGCCCAGCAGTTCGCGAGCGACTGCTGTTACCGCGAGTGCGCTCGACTTGCCTCTTGCGACGAGCTTTCGGTAGCGGCTGTTGAGTCGGTGCTGGGCCTTCCAGGCTATGGCTTTTACCTCCTCGTCCAAGCCCTCCTGTCTCCGGCGAAGCTCTCGATAGAGGCTCGGCCGATGTTGGTAGGCCCAAGAGGACTCAACGATGACCCGCCGCAGATGGGCGTTGCCTGTCTTGGTGATCGCACCACGCTGAATCTTGCTGCCGCTTGAATGCTCCCGCGAAACTACGCCGCTGTAGCCCATGAGTTGGGTGGGGTGTTCGAAGCGCGACAACTCGCCGAGCTCACTCACGACGGTGACGGCCGTCATTTTTCCAATGCCGCGGAGTCCCTGCAGCGCAGCGATGACGGCGCGCATCTTATCGGGCGCCTTCTCGACCGCCTCGTCGATCGCCTTCTCGAGCCGGACGATCCTATCGAGGGCGTGGTCGACCTCTCCAATGTAGTCGATGCGAGTCGCCTCGTGCGCTGACTGCTCGAATCTCAACCCCTTCACCCATTTCAGATGCCGCTCGCTCCACGGCCTCATCTTCTCGGGAGCACGGATGCCTCGACGTAGCAGGAACTTCGACAGACGGTGACGAGCACGGAGTTGATCCTTCTTCGCCGCTTCCCGCGCACGAACGAGATCGCGTAACGCCTCATGCGCATCGTCGGGCACCCACACGGCAGTGAGGTCACCGCTGCGGTAGCAACGGGCGAGCTTCTCGGCATCGAGCCGATCCGTCTTCACCCGCTCGCCTGGTTTGCTCGGCACTAGAGTGGGGGCTACCACCTCGCAAGCCACACTAAGCTGCGTGAGCTGCCAGTAGACGACGTACCCAGTTGGGCCAGCCTCATAGCAAGCCTTCAGCTCTCCCGGGGGACCGACCTTCTTCACGAGCTTTCGGATGCTCTCGAATCTGTTGGGAATGGTCCCCAAGCTGCGAACCGCGCCGTCCCTCTCTGCGACGGCCACAGCGATCGTCTCGGCATGGACATCGAGCCCCAACCATCTGGTAGAGTTCTTCATTGACCGGCTCCTTTCGCTTGTAGCTCTGCGCTACGCGTCTTCACGGACTCCGTGGCGTAATCTACGCCCCGCGAATCCGAGCCGGTCGTTCCATTATGACTAGCGCCTCCGGGCCGCCCTGGCCGTTCCTCGCGGCTCCCGCCGCTCTCCGGGCGGCTGCGGACGGCCGTGCTATCCTCGGCCCCGGCGTGCAGGGCTTCGACCTCCTCAACCGCACCTTCGACCGGATCTTCGTGGTCACGCTCCGTCGGGCCACGGACCGCCAGGAGAGGCTCCGCCAGCGGCTCCGCGGGCTCGACTACCAGCTCTTCTTCGGGTTCGACAAGGCCGAGCTCGACCTCGCGGCGCTGGAGCGTGACGGGGTCTATAGCGAGGCCCGCGCCCGGAAGGTCCACCGGCAGGGCAAGTCGATGCCGCCCGGCCACGTCGGCTGCTCCATGTCGCATCGGGCCATCTACCAGGCGGTGGTCGCGAACGGCTGGCGGCGGGTGCTCATCTTCGAGGACGACGTCCTGCCGCGCGCCGAGGCGATGGGCGAGCTCGCGCCGGCGCTCGCCGAGCTGCCCCCGAGCTGGGAGCTCCTCTACCTGGGATACGAGCACGGAGAGCGGACGCGGCCCTACGACCGGGTGAAGCAGGCGGCGTACCTGCCGCTCGCCGCCCTCCGGCTCATCAAGTGGACGCCGCGGCAGGTGATGGGGCTCTACCCGAAGGCCTTCTCCAAGCACCTGCGGCGCGCGGGAAAGCACCACTGCACCCACGCCTACGCGGTGACGGCGACCGGGGCGAGGAAGCTGCTCCAGGAGCAGACGCCGGTCGCGTACATGGCCGACCAGCTCTTGCTCAAGCTCTGCATGGGGGGGGAGATCGAGGCCTACCTCACCGACCCCAAGTTCTTCGATCAAGACAGCTTTCTCGGGACCACCGGGACCTACACCACCGGCTAGGCGGGGCAGGGGCTCGGGGAGGCCCGCCGCCCGGGTGCCCGCGAAGGAGCGCCGGAGGCCTGGCGGCGAAGAGGGCCCCCTCGCACGCCCCGAGACCCGCTCGGACCATTGAAGTGACGGGGCGGGCATCGTATCCATCCCTCATGGCCGCGACTGCCCGCGAGAGAGTCGAGCAGCTGCGGAGGCGGATCCGCGAGGCGGACCACGCCTACTACGTCCTCGACCAGCCCGTCCTCTCCGACGCCGAGTACGACCGGTTGATGAAGGAGCTCCTCGAGCTCGAGGAAGAGCACCCCGGCCTCGCGACCCCCGACTCGCCGACTCGCCGCGTGTCCGGCACACCGAGCGAGAAGTTCGCCCGCGTGAAGCACCGGGAGCCGATGCTCTCGCTCGGAAACATCCAGGGGGACGACGAGCTCCTGGAGTTCGACGCGCGCGTGCGGCGGCTGCTCGAGCTCCCCGCCGACGAGCCGGTCGAGTACGTGTGTGAGCCGAAGCTCGACGGCCTGGCGGTGGAGCTCGTGTACCGGGACGGGGACCTCGCGGAGGGCTCCACCCGCGGTGACGGCGTGCTCGGGGAGGACGTGACGCCGAACCTGCGCACGCTCGGCCAGCTGGGCGCGAACCGGGGCGTTCTCCCGCGCCTGGAGGGGCGCTCGCTCCCCGCCCGGTTCGAGGTCCGCGGCGAGGTGCTGCTTCAGAAGAAGCACTTCGAGGCGCTCAACCGCCAGATGCTGCGGCAGGGCGAGGAGCCCTTCGCGAACCCGAGGAACGCGGCCGCCGGGTCGCTGCGCCAGCTCGACTGGCGCGTCACCGCCACGCGCCCCCTCTCCTTCATCGCCTACGAGGCCCTGGCCGACGAGCGGCCCTGGCGCACGCACCTCGAGAAGCTCGAGGCGCTCCATCGCTTCGGGTTCGACACCAATCCGGAGAATCGCCTCTGCCGCGGCATCGGGGAGGTGATCCGCTACAAGGACGCCATGGGGGAGAAGCGGTTCGCGCTCCCCTACGACACCGACGGCGTGGTGGTGAAGGTGAACGACCTCGACTTCCAGCGACGCCTGGGGGCCGCGAGCAAGTTCCCTCGCTGGGCGGTGGCCTTCAAGTACCCGCCGCAGGAGGAGACGACGCGGGTGGAGAGGATCTGGGCCTCGGTGGGGCGCACCGGGATCCTCACTCCGGTGGTCGAGGTCACGCCGGTGAGGCTGGGCGGGGCCACCGTGTCCCGCGCCACCCTGCACAACGAGGACGAGATGCGCCGGAAGGACATCCGGATCGGCGACTGGGTCCTCATCCGCCGGGCCGGCGAGGTGATCCCCGAGGTGGTGAAGCCGCTGCCCGAGCGGCGCACCGGGCACGAGAGCAGCTTCGCCTTCCCGTCCCGGTGCCCGGAGTGCGGCGCGAAGGTGGTCCGGGAGGAAGGCGAGAAGGTGTACCGCTGCACCGGGGCGGCCTGCCCTGCCCAGCTCGTCGGCCGCCTCACCCACTTCTCGTCGCGCCGCGCGATGGACATCGACGGGCTTGGGGAGAAGCTCGCCCTGCAGCTGGTCGAGCGCGGTCACGTGAAGGAGTTCGCCGATCTGTACGCGGTCCCGTTCGAGACCTGGCAGCAGCTCTTCAGCCGGCCGCGGAAGGCCGACGGGGAGGAGGGCGCGAAGAAGGGCCCGAAGCCGCAGCTCCCCGAGGTCGCCGCAAGGAACATGGAGCAGGCGCTCGGGCGGACGAGGACGGAGCCTCGGCCGCTGCGCTCCTTCCTGTACGGCCTCGGCATCCCGCAGGTGGGCGAAGCGACCGCCACCGCGCTCGCCCGGCACTTCGGCACGCTGGAGCGCTTCCTCGCCGCGAGCGACGAGGACCTCCAGCAGGTGCGCGACGTCGGGCCTGAGACGGCGGGGGAGATCCGCGCCTGGACCTCGGAGCCCCAGAACGACCAGGTGGTCCGCCACCTCCTCGAGGCCGGGGTGCGCCCAGCGCCGGAGGAGGCCGCGCGCGGCGGCCCCCTGGCGGGCAAGACGGTGGTGCTCACCGGCGGGCTCGCCAAGCTGGCGCGCGACGAGGCGAAGGCGGAGGTCGAGCGCCGGGGCGGCAAGGTGTCCGGCAGCGTCTCCCGCAAGACGGACTTCGTGGTCGCCGGCGAGGAGGCGGGGTCCAAGCTCGCCAGGGCCCGGAGCCTCGGCGTCAAGGTGATCGGCGAGGACGAGTTCCTGAAGATGCTCGAGGAGGGAGCGTAGGTGAGCGCGAAGGGCGGCCAGGCCCGGGCGCGCATCCGCGTGACCGGTGTCGTCCAGGGGGTGGGGTACCGGCACTCGACCCGCCTCGAGGCCGAGAGGCTCGGGCTGTCCGGCACGGTGCAGAACCTCCCCGACGGCTCGGTCGAGGCCGTGGCCGAGGGCGAACGGGAGAAGGTGGAGAGCCTCGTCGCCTGGTGCCGGAGCGGACCCCCGGCGGCCCGGGTGCGGGCGGTCGACGTCCAATGGGAGCCCGCGCTCGACGAGGGCGGGCCCTTCCGGATCGCCCGCGCCTAGCCGCCGACTTGCCCGCGCGGGACCAGCCGTGCTACGAGCGGATCCCCTGGCACGCCGCTGGCGCGGCGCTCACTCGGGCAAGAGGCGGTTCGAATCCGCCGCCCGGCGAAATGACGACCCCCTCCCTCCTCGACGAGCTCGTTCTCGCGGCCCAGAAGCCGTCGCGATACGTCGGCTGCGAGTTCGGAAGCGTGTCGAAGGATCCCGGCGCCGTCCGGCTGCGGTTCGCCCTCGCCTTCCCCGACACCTACGAGGTCGGGATGTCGAACCTGGGCTTCCGCCTCCTCTACCACGCGCTCAACGACCGTCCGGAGGTCGCCTGCGAGAGGGTGTTCTTGCCCTGGCCCGACCTGGAGGCGATGCTCCGCGAGCACCGCCTCCCGCTCTTCACGCTCGAGTCCCGTTCGCCGGTCCGCGACCTCGACGTGCTCGGGGTGACGCTCCAGTTCGAGCTCGCGTACACGAGTGCCCTCGCGCTCCTCGACCTGTCGGGCATCCCGCTGCTCGCCCGCGACCGGGGGCCGGCGGATCCGGTGGTCGTGGGCGGCGGTCCGTGCGCCTACAATCCGGAGCCGGTCGCTGACTTCTTCGACTGCTTCGCGATCGGCGACGGGGAGGACGTGGTCCACGAGCTGGTGGATGCGGTCCTCGCCTGGAAGGGGAGCGGCGCGCCCCGTTCGGCGCTGCTCGACCGGCTGGCGGACATCCCCGGCGTCTACGTGCCGTCCCTGTTCCGCCCGCGCTTCGACCCCGGCAGCCGCGCCCTCGCAGCCATGGAGCCTCTCAGGCCCGGCTACGAGAAGGTCGAGCGGCGGGTCGTGCCGGACATCGACGTCCTCTCGACGAGCGCCTACGAGAGGCCGGTCGTTCCCTTCATGCAGACGGTCCACGACCGCCTGCCCATCGAGATCCAGCGCGGATGCACCCGCGGCTGCCGCTTCTGCCAGGTGGGCATGATCACGCGGCCAACCCGGCAGCGGAGCCCGGCCACCGTGCTCCAGGTCGCCGAGAAGGGGCTGCGCGCCTCCGGCTACGAGGAGGTGGGGCTCCTGTCGCTCTCCTCGGGTGACTACGAGTGCTTGAACCCCCTTCTCGACGACTTCCTCTCCCGCTGGGAGGGGGAACGCATCGCGCTCTCCCTGCCGTCGCTCCGCACGGAGACGATGAACGACTCGCTGGCGAGGAAGATCGCGCGCGTGCGCAAGACGGGCTTCACGCTCGCTCCGGAAGCGGCCACCGAGCGCATGCGGGCCGTCATCAACAAGGGCAACCGGGAGGAGCACCTGCTCTCGGCGGTCGAGTCCATCTTCAAGAACGGCTGGGCCTTGCTCAAGCTCTACTTCATGGTCGGGCTGCCGGAAGAGCGGGACGAGGACGTCATCGCCATCGCGCGCCTCGCGAAGCGGTGCCTCGGCGCCGCTCGCCGCGCGCTCCCCCCGGGGAAGGGCTCCGCGGCCATCAACCTGGGGGCGAGCACGTTCGTGCCGAAGCCCTTCACGCCGTTCCAGTGGGAGCCCATGATCACGCCGGAGGAGACGCGCCGGCGGCAGGCCCTCATCGCGGCCGAGCTCGGCGGCCGCAGCGGCGCCATCCACTTCAAGCCGCACGACTCGCGGCAGGCGTCCATCGAGGGCGCCCTCGCCCTCGGCGACCGGCGGGTGGGAACCGCCGTGCTGCACGCCTACCGGCTGGGGCAGCGCCTCGACGGCTGGACCGAGTGGTTCGACGAGGAGAAGTGGAAGGCCGCATTCGCGGAGATGGAGAGGGTTCACGGGGTCGGGCTGGAGTGGTTCGCCTACCGGCGCCGGCGCTTCGACGAGGTCCTTCCCTGGGACCGCATCGACTGTGGCGTCACCAAGGCCTACCTGAAGAAGCAGCTCGCCGCCGCCCGCAACCACTCGGAAGTGGTGGACTGCGTGCTCGCGCCCTGCACGGTCTGCGGGGCTTGCGACTACGACACCACCAAGAACCGCGTCTACCGGGCTGAGGATTACCGGCCGCCGGAGGGGGGCGTTCCGGCCGAGAAGCGCCCGGCGGAGTCCCCGGTGCGGACCCACGTCCGGGTGAAGTACGCGAAGGAGGGGCGCCTCGTTGCGCTCTCCCACCTCGAGGTCATGACCGCCATCCTGAGGGCCGTGCGGCGCGCCGGGCTGCCGGTCGCTTTTTCCCAAGGATATCACCCGAAACCGCGGGTTTCCTTCGGCCCGGCGCTGCCGGTAGGCCTGGAAAGTCGCTCGGAATACCTCGACCTGGAACTCATCGGGGCGAGGGACGCGGCCGAGGTGGGGCGAAGGCTCGGGGGGGCGCTTCCCAAGGGGCTCTCCCTCCTGGAGGCCCGGCGCATCGACCCGGGGACCCCCTCCCTGTCGGAGTCCGTGCGCGCCGTCCATTACAGGGTAGAATTCCCCGAGGGGTGGAGCGCAGAGGCGCTTGCCCGACGGATTGAGGACTTTCACTCGGCGGAGCAGTCGGTGGTGCGGAGGAGTGCACCTCCCCGGCCCCGCGACAAGAAGCGGAACCAGAGGCTTGCAGCACCCAGGGAAAGGGAGATCGACCTGAAGGAGATCGTGACCCACCTGTCCGTGGAAGGGCCGGGACGGGTTGCATTTAGCCTGAGGGCGGACCCGTCGGGGAGCGCCAGGCCGGCCGAAGTGCTGGCGGCGGTCTTCGGAGACGGGACACCACCCAAGGGCGTGAGGATTTTCAAGGAGGGCGTTAGCTTCGCTCGGACTTCGCCGCCGGAGGTGGCCCAAGGCCTCCACCCGCGGTCGCCGCGCTACGCCGATGCCTGATTGGACAACGACGATGCCCGGGAAAGGGCCGCGTGCGCCGCGGTCCCTCGGGGCGAACGGAATGCGAACGTGAGCGAACGCTCGACAGCCGATCCGAATCGACCGGTGCCGCCGGGAGATCCGCGATCGTGGCCCGCCAAGGGCCTCGCCTTCCTGTCGCCAGGACCGGGAAGACGAGGTTCGACATGGCGGGAAACAGCATCCTGGTGATCAACGCGGCTGGCGCCGAAACGCGCGTGGCCCTAATCGAGAGCGGAACGATCCACGAGTACTACCTCGAGCGAAAGCGCGAGAAGGGGATCGTCGGCAACATCTACAAGGGGCGCGTCGTCCGGGTGCTCCCGGGCATGCAGGCCGCCTTCGTGGACATCGGCCTCGAGAAGGCCGCGTTCCTGTACGTGGGGGACGTCTACGGCGACCCGGACTTCTCCGAGGAGTTCGAGCTCACCGAGGGGGAGCACGCCCAGCACCTCGTCGAGGTCCCGAGCGAGCAGGAGGCGGAGGAGCAGGAGGTGAAGGCGCTCGCCGGC
>Ga0209048_10007166_pt1 | contig 10334 bp, 7 predicted proteins | sample FrelakmetCRP12CR_FD_187146 | JGI IMG/M metagenome (GOLD analysis project Ga0209048, IMG submission 187146) | Freshwater lake sediment microbial communities from the University of Notre Dame, USA, for methane emissions studies - CRP12 CR (SPAdes)... | ecosystem: Environmental > Aquatic >... | reverse complement strand
CGGCGCGACGGCGGGGCGGGGACCGGTGGCCGTGGGGGCCAGGAGAGCTCCTACGTGCTCGAGATGCTCCCCTATCCGAGCGGTGAGCCGCACATCGGCCATCTGAAGGTCTACGCGGTGGGCGACGCGATCGCGCACTTTCACCGCCGCCTCGGCCGCCGCGTGCTACATCCGATGGGCTATGACGCCTTCGGGCTGCCGGCCGAGAACCACGCGATCAAGACCGGGGTGCATCCGCGCGAGTCAACGGCCGAGTCGATCGCCACCTTCCAGCGCCAGTTCCGCTCGTGGGGCATCTCGATCGACTGGTCACGCGAGCTGGCGACCGATGAGCCGTCCTACTACCGCTGGACGCAGTGGATCTTCCTGCAGCTGCTGAGGGCGGGACTGGCCTACCGCAAGGAGGCCGCTGTCAAGTGGTGCCCGCACGACCAGACGGTGCTCGCCAACGAGCAGGTGGGCGCCGACGGCCGCTGCGAGCGCTGCGGGACGCTCGTTGAGATCCGCCAGCTCGAGCAGTGGTTCTTCAGGATCACCGACTACGCGGAGCGGTTGCTGAGCGATCTTGACGAGATCTCATGGCCCGAGCACGTGAAGACTATGCAGCGCAACTGGATCGGGCGCTCGGAGGGCGCGGAGGTGACGTTCCGCTGCGAGGAGCTGGGCATCGACTACCCCGTGTTCACCACCCGCCCGGACACGCTGTTCGGGGCGACGTTCTTCGTGCTGGCCCCCGAGCACCCGGACGTGGTGCGCCTGGCCGAGGGGACCGAGCACGAGCAGGCGGTGCGCGACTATGTCAACCATGCGCTGACCGAGCCCAGCCAGGAGCGGGGCAACCAGGAGAAGCCGAAGTCCGGGGTGCCGCTGGGACGGACGGTGCTGAACCCGGTGAACGGCGAAGAGCTGCCGATGTACGTGGCCGACTACGTGCTGATGGAGTACGGCACCGGCGCGATCATGGCGGTGCCCGGACACGATGAGCGCGACTATGCGTTCGCCCGCGCCTTCGAGCTGCCGATCCGGCGCGTGATCGAGGGCATGCCGCCCGAGGGCGGCGACGAGCAGGGCCTTCCCTACACCGGCGATGGGCCGCTCGTCAACTCGCGGGCGGACCTCGACGGCAGGAACAACCGCGACGCGCTCGCGGCGATCGTGCAGTGGCTCGATCAGGACGGCAAGGGGCATGCGTCGGTCAACTACCGCCTGCGCGACTGGCTCGTCTCCAGGCAGCGCTACTGGGGCTGCCCGATCCCGGTCGTCTATTGCGAGAGCTGTGGGATGGTCCCCGTTCGCGAGGACCAGCTCCCGGTGAGGCTGCCCGACATCAAGGACTTCGCCCCGAAAGGCCGCTCTCCGCTCGCCGCGGCGGAGGACTGGGTGCGCACGAGCTGTCCGTCGTGCGGCGGCGGGGCCCGCCGGGAGACCGACACGATGGACACCTTCGTGGACTCCTCCTGGTACTTCCTGCGCTACTGCGATGCAGCCAACGACCACGCCGCGTGGGATCCCGCGGCGCTGCGCGAGTGGATGCCGGTCGATCAGTACATCGGCGGCGTGGAGCACGCGATCCTTCACCTGATGTATGCGCGCTTCTTCACGAAGGCGCTCGCCGACCTCGGCCACCTGGACTTCCAGGAGCCATTCCAGGCGCTGTTCACGCAGGGCATGGTCACGAAGGACGGTGCGAAGATGAGCAAGTCAAGAGGAAACGTCGTCTCGCCAGCCTCGATCGTGGAGCGCCTGGGTGCGGACACCGCCCGCTGCTACATCCTCTTCGTGGGCCCCCCGGACCAGGACGCGGATTGGTCCGACGACGGCGTCGAGGGCGTGCACCGCTTCCTGGGAAGGCTCTGGCGACTCGCGGCCGAGACGGCCGATCGGCGGGATGTGGGAGCCGGCGAGCGGCAGTTGCCCGACGTCGCGCAGGGCGAGGATCTCGCGCTGCTGCGCAAGACCCACTGGGCGATCGACAAGGTGAGCGGCGATCTGCGGCGGTTCGCCTTCAACACGGCGATCGCCGCGGTCATGGAGCTGCTGAACGACTGCTCGCGGCTGCGCGAGTCGGTCGCTGTCGAGACCGAGCGCTTCGCCCTGGCCACGGCGGCCTCGCTGCTGTTTCCCTTCGCCCCGCACGTGTGCGCCGACGTCTACGAGCGCCTGACCGGGGCTCGCGTGTGGGAAGAGCCCTGGCCGTCGGCCGACGAGTCGCTTCTGGAGAGCGAGGTCTATGAGCTCGTCTGCCAGGTCAACGGCAAGCTGCGCGACCGCGTGGAGGTCGCCGCGGATGCGAGCGACGGGGAGCTCAAGGAGCTGTGCCGGGCCGCCCCCAACGTGAAGGCCCACGTCGACGGCAGGGAGATCGTCAAGGAGATCGTGGTGCCGGGCAAGCTCGTGAACATCGTCGTTCGATAGCCCATCGGGCGGGACGCCTACACTCGGGCGCGATGGCAGAGCTGAAGCCCGCCTATCTGGTTCACGGTGACGATCACGGCGCGATCGCCGAGCGACGCGCGGGCCTGCGGGCGCTCGCCGCGGGAGAGGAGGGCGGCGCCGCGAGCGTGGAGCTGCTCGAGGGCGATGCGGGCACGCCCGCGGGGGTGGCGCACGCGCTCGCGGCGATGACGCTCGGGATCGGGCGGCGGGTGATCCTCGTGGAAGGCGTCGAGCGCTGGCGGGAGGCCGATGTCAAGAAGGAGCTCGAGCCGGCGATGCTCGCGATGCCTCCCGAGACCACGCTTGCGCTGTTCGCCCGCGAGGAGGCCCGCGCGAAGGCCCCGGCCGCGCTGCACGAGGCCGTCAGGCGAGCCGGGGGCCAGATCGTCGCCCAGCCGACCGTCAAGCCCTGGGAGCTCGCGAAGTGGGTGCGTGGCCAGGGCGCGCGCCTCGGCCTCGACCTCGACCAGGGCGCGGCGAAGGCCCTGGTCGCCCAGGTGGGCGAGCGCCAGCAGCGGCTGCTGCGCGAGCTCGAGAAGCTCGCGCTCGCCGGAGAGCAGGGCGGCGGACCAGACTCACCGGCCGCCGGGAGAAGGCACGTGAGCGCGCAGGACGTCGAAGGCCTCGCGGCCAGCTCCGCGGAGTGGAAGGTGTTCTCGCTGGCCGACGCTCTCGTCGCCGGCGACGCCCGCCGGGCGACCCTGTCCTACCTCGGCCTGCGTCAGCAGGGCGAGCGCCTGTCAGGGCTCAGCTACCTGATGGCCCAGCGGCTGCGCGACGGCCTCGCGATCGCGCTCAGCCTGAGCGCCGGGAAGTCCGTCGCGGAGGTCAGGCGGGGGCTGCGCATGCCCCCGCGCGCCGCCGAGCGGTTCGTGGCCGACGTCTCCCGCAGCGACCCCGACCGGCTGCGCCGGGCGTTGTGCGCGCTCGCCGATCTCGAGCTCGACTCCCGCGGCGGCGCGGTGCTCGCCCTGCGCCGCTCGGCAACCGCGGGGCAGGACGAGGACACGCTCGCGCTGCGCGCGATCGAGTTGATCACCGCCTGACGCTCGCCGTCGCTCCGCCGGCCAGGTCGCGCCGCCGGCCGGGTACTGCAGTCCGCCGTCGAGCCGAGCGCTCAGGTCGAGGCGCCGGCGCGGATGCGTGCGGCGCGGGACTTCTTGTGGGCGCCCGTGTTGCGGTGCAGGGCGCCGCGCTTGACCGCCTTGTCGATCGTGCGCTGCAGGCGGATGTGCTCGGCGTCGGCCGTCGGCTCGTCGCCGGCCTGCACGGCTGCCTCTAGGTGCCTGAAGTAGGTCCTGATCGCGGAGGTGTACTGGCGGTTCTCCAGGCGCTCGCGCTCGGAGCGCAGGATGCGCTTCTTCTGTGAATGGATGTTGGCCATGGGAAACGCCGCATGAGCTCGCAGAAAAAAGGCAGGCGAGCGCGCCGCGGAGCGCCGTACTATAGCGGCCTTGTCCGGAATCGCGGGACCCGACGACCCCCCCGGAGGGCCTCCGCCGGAGCCCCCCGGCGAGGTTATAGGCATCCCCGACGGGAGCTTCGGGGAGGAATACGGCGGCATGGCCCGCCCGGAACACCATCCGGGCGAGGATGGCGGCGAGGCCGCGAGCGCGCCCGGCGGGCGAGAACGGGTGGCGCGAAACACGGCGATCGTCTCGCTGGCCACGGGGGTGTCCCGTGTGCTGGGCCTCGTGCGAGAGATCGTCGCGGCGAGCTTCTTCGGCACGAGCGGCGCGGCGTCGGCCTTCTCGATCGCCTTCCAGATCCCGAACCTCGTCAGCAACCTGTTCGCGAACGCGGCCCTGTCGGCCGCGTTCGTCCCGGTGTTCACCGACCTGCTGCAGCAGGGGCGCAAGAAAGAGGCCCTCCGGCTGGCCTCGACCCTGTTCTGGATCATCCTGATCGTCCTCGGCGCGATCACCGCGTTCTTCATCCTCGCCGCCGGCGTGATCATGCCGCTGTTCACCGGGAGCACGTTCAACGCGATGCTCGACCAGCTGACCGCCGGCCTCTCGCAGGTCCTGTTCCCGGTGGTGCTGCTGCTCGGCCTGAACGGCCTGTTCGTGGGGGTCCTTCAGTCCTATGACCACTTCACGATCCCGGCGATCTCGCCGGCGGTGTGGAACGTGGTGATCATCGTCCTTTTGGTCGTGCTGCGCCCGCACTTCCATGGGAACGACCAGCTGTATGCCTACGCGATCGCGATCCTCGCCGCCACCTTCGTGCAGCTGATGATGGCCGTGGGAGCGCTCGGGCGCATCGACTTCCGCCTGCAGTTCTCCGTCGACTGGCACGACCCGCGCATCAGACAGGTCTTCGCGCTGATGCTGCCCGTGACGATCGGCCTCGGGATCGTGAACCTCGACCAGCTGATCAACACGGTGTTCGGCTCGTTCGTGTCCCAGGAAGCGCCCCGGGCGATCGACAACGCCTTCCGCATCTACATGCTGCCGCAGGGCCTGTTCAGCGTCGCCGTGGCCACGGTGCTGTTTCCCACGCTCAGCCGCATGGCCGCGCGGCGCGATGTGACCGACATGCGCCGCGTCATCGGGATCGGCATGCGCCAGATCAACCTGCTCTTGATCCCCGCCTCGGTATTCATCCTCGTGCTCACCACCCCGATCGTGCGGCTCGTCTTCGAACGGGGCCACTTCGACCGGCGCTCGACAGAAATCGTCTCGATCGCGTTGTTCTGGTTCGCCTTCAGCCTCCCGTTCGGCGGCCTGAACCTGCTGCTGACGCGCGTGTTCTTCGCCGTCCAGCGACCCTGGATCCCGACGCGCCTGGCGGTGCTGAACATAATCGTCGACATCGTCGTGTCGATCGGCCTGTACAAGCCCTTCGGCATCGCCGGGCTGATCATCGGAACGGTCGCCGCCAACGTGGTGATGGCGGCGCTGCAGTTCCATCGCCTGCGGATCGGCTTCAACGGCCGCCTGGATGGCGCCCAGACCACGATGATCACGGCCCGCATCCTCGCCGCCTCGGCGCTGCTGGCGGCCGTCTCCTGGGGGGTGTGGCGCGTTCTGGACCTCCTGCTCGGTACGTCGCTTCCCGCCCAGATATTGAGCGTCGGAGGGGCCGGAGTGGCCGGCGCGCTCGTGTACATGCGAGCGGTGCTCGCGATGCGCGTGCCGGAGGCCCACCAGGTGAGCCGCCTGATCCGCGGCCAGTTGGGTCGGGCGTAGGCGCGCGAAGGGCACAGGTGCCGAGGAGAACGCCGGGCGAGGAGAACGCCAGCCGAGGAGAACGCCGGCCGAGGAGAACGCCGGGCGAGGAGAACGCCGGGCGAGGAGAGCACGAGCAGAGGCCGGGTGAGCCTTGGCCCACCCGGCTTGCGCCCGAACATAGATCGCCGCTTACTACTTACGTCCCAGGACTCGTGTGTCTTGCCTGGGCGGCGTGACACTCCCGACACCTGGACTGGCCGCAAGCCCGAGGGTATGCGCGTTGCCGCGGTTGGGTCCCGAAGGACCCGCGTCGAGTAGGCGATCCGCCGGACCATCAAGGCTAGCGGGTCGCCAACCGGCTCGTCCGATCAGCCGGGCGGCCGGCGACACGGACCCGGCTGCCGGGGCGATGCCATGCCTCCCGAACAGGCGTTTCGCGATGCCTTCTAGGCTGTAACGGCCCATGGACCAGGCCCACATCCGCAACTTCTCGATAATCGCGCACATCGACCACGGCAAGTCAACGCTGGCCGATCGCATACTCGAGCTGACCAATGCCGTGGCCGCCCGGGAGATGCGCGCGCAGGTGCTCGACTCGATGGACCTCGAGCGCGAGCGGGGCATAACGATCAAGGCCCAGGCGGTGCGGGTGTTCTTCAAGGCGCGCGACGGCGAGACCTACCAGCTGCACCTCATCGACACCCCGGGGCACGTGGACTTCACCTACGAGGTGTCCCGCTCCCTGGCCGCGTGCGAGGGGGCCCTGCTCGTCGTGGACGCCGCCCAGGGGGTGGAGGCACAGACGGTGGCCAACACATACCTCGCCGTGGACGCGGGCCTCGAGCTCATTCCGTGCCTGAACAAGATCGACCTGCCGGGCGCGGAGCCCGAGCGGGTGGCCGGCGAAGTGTCAGAGCTCATCGGCGAGCCCCCGGAGGGGATCCTCAGGATCAGCGGCAAGACCGGCGAGGGCGTGGGGGAGGTGCTCGAGGAGCTGATCGCCCGCGTGCCGCCGCCGTCGGGAGATCCCGAGGGTCCGCCGCGTGCGCTGATCTTCGACTCGGAGTTCGACCAGTACCGGGGGGTGATCGCCTACATCAGGGTCGTCGACGGCGTGTTCAAGAAGGGGGAGGCGATTCGCGCGATGGCCAGTCACACCGAGGCCGACATCGACGACATCGGCGTGTTCAGCCCCCAGATGATGCCCACCGATCAGCTCGCGGCGGGCGAGGTGGGCTACCTGATCACCGGCCTGAAGGATGTCACCCAGATGCGTGTCGGCGACACGCTGACGACGCGCGCGCGTGCGACCGGGCCGGCAGCCCGCGCCGGCGGCACCGAGGCCACCGAGGCGCTGCCCGGCTATCGAGAGGTCAAGCCGATGGTCTTCTGTGGGCTGTTCCCGATCGACTCCGACAGCTATCCGGACCTGCGCGACGCCCTCGAGAAGCTGACGCTCAACGACGCCGCGCTCTCGTGGGAGCCCGAGACCTCGGACGCGCTCGGGTTCGGCTTTCGCTGTGGCTTTCTCGGCCTGCTGCACATGGACATCGTGCGAGAGCGCCTCGAGCGCGAGTACGACCTCGAGCTGCTGGCGACGATGCCCTCGGTTGAGTTCGACGTGACGCTCACCAACGACGAGGAGCTCGAGGTGCACAACCCCTCGGACATGCCCGACCCGGGAACGATCGCCGAGATCCGCGAGCCTTTCATCAGGGCCTCGGTGATCGCTCCCAAAGAGTTCGTCGGGGCGGTGATGGAGCTCTGTCAGGAACGCCGTGGCGAGCACGCCGGGATGCACTACCTGTCGCCGGAGCGCGTGCAGATGACCTACGACCTGCCGCTGGCGGAAATCGTGCTGGACTTCTTCGACCAGCTGAAGTCGCGCACGAGGGGATACGCCTCGCTCGACTACGAGCTGAGCGGCTTGAAGCCCTCGGACCTGGTCAAGCTCGACGTCCTGCTGGCGGGGGACCCAGTCGATGCGCTGTCGATGATCGTGCACCGCGACAAGGCCTACGAGCTGGGGCGCACGCTCACCGAGAAGCTCCGCAAGCGCATCCCGCGCCAGCAGTACGACGTGCCCATCCAGGCGGCCATCGGTTCGCACGTGATCGCCCGCGAGACGGTGAAGGCCTACCGCAAGGACGTGATCGCGAAGTGCTACGGCGGGGACATCACGCGCAAGAAAAAGCTGCTCGAGAAGCAGAAGGAGGGCAAGAAGCGGATGAAGCAGGTCGGCCGCATCGAGGTTCCCCAGGAGGCGTTCCTGGCGGTGCTCGAGCTGGGCGAGGAGTAGCCGCGGTGATGCGCGCCGGCGGTCGGAGTGGAGGGCGCTAGCGATGCGCCTGCTGTTCGTCTGCCTGGGCAACATCTGCCGCTCGCCGACCGCCGAGGGCGTGATGCGGGCGCTCGTGCGAGATGCGGGCGCCGAGGACACGATCGAGGTCGACTCGGCCGGAACGGGCTCCTGGCACGTCGGGAGCGCCCCGGATCCGCGCGCGGTGGCCGCCGCCGGCGCGCGAGGGATAGCCGTCGAGGGCGCGGCACGCCAGGTCCGCCCGGAGGACCTCGATGAGTTCGACCTGATCCTCGCTATGGATCGCGCGAACCTGCGCGCCCTGCGCCGGCTGGCGGGCGGCGCGCCGGCCGACGTGAGGCTGCTGCGCGAGTTCGACCCGGCGAGCGCGGACGCGGTCGACCTCGAGGTGCCCGATCCCTACTTCGGGTCCTCGGGCGGCTTCGAGGAGGTGCTCGATCTCGTGGACGCGGCCTGCCGGGGACTGCTCGCGAGGATCGACGGGGGCGGCCCGATTTGAGCCTTCCGCCCGGCGCAAGCGACATCCGGCGCATCGGCGGAGGCGACATCAACGAGGCGTTTCGCGTCGTGCTGGCCGACGGCCGCGAGGCCTTCGTGAAGACGCGCGCGGACGCCTCTCCCGGCGAGTACGCGGCGGAGGCGGCCGGGCTGCGCTGGCTGGCCGAGCCAGGGGCGATCGGCACGCCGGGGGTGCTCGAGGTCGCCGAGCGCTACCTGGTGCTCGAGTGGATCGAGCCCGGCCGCCTTGAGGCCGAGGGCGAGCAGGAGCTCGGGCGCGGACTGGCGCAGACGCATGCGGCCGGTGCGCCCGGCTTCGGGGGGTTCCGCGACGCGCTCGGCGACTCGGGGTTCGGCTCGTTGCGGCTCTCCAACGCGCCGACCGCGGACTGGCCCTCTTTCTATGCCGAGCGTCGCCTTCGCCCGCTCGCTCGCATCGCGCAGCAGCGAGGCGCGCTGTCGGCCGCCGGAATCGAGGCGGTCGAGCGGGTGTGCCGGCGGCTGAGCGATCTCTGCGGTCCCACCGAGCCGCCCGCGCGGCTGCACGGCGACCTGTGGACCGGCAACGTGATGGCCGACTCGAGCGGGCGCCCGTGGCTGATCGACCCGTCGGCCTACGGCGGACACCGCGAGATCGATCTCGCCATGCTGCGGCTGTTCGGGGCGCCATCCGAGCGCCTGTTCGCGAGCTATCAGGAGGTCGCGCCGCTCGCCGAGGGATGGGAGGAGCGGGTGGGTCTCTATCAGCTCCTTCCGCTGCTCGTGCACGCGCTGCTGTTCGGCGGGTCCTATCGCGGCGCGGCCGAGCGCATGGCGCTGCGTTACGGGGGCTGAGGCGCGGCGCAAGCCGGCGCGGCGCGTCGCGCCGGCCGTCCCGTCCGCGGGGCGGGGGTCGGAGGAGAGGGGGTGCATCCCCGCACGCTGCTTGCCCGCCGGCGCCTGTACCTGCTCGCGAGGGCGGTGGTGGACCGTCACTACCACCGCCGGCTCACGCTCGCGGTGGTGGCCAGCGCGCTGTCGAGCTCCCCGCGTCAGCTGCAGCGAGCGTACGCCCAGTTCGGCGAGACCAACTTCCAGGAGGATCTCACCGCCCGGCGAATGGGAGCCGCCGCCCAGCTGCTCGTCGAACAGCCGGGGATCGCCGTGCGGGACGTCGCGCGGCTGGTGGGCTACCGGCAGGCTCCGCACTTCGCGAGCGCCTTCCGCCGCCGCTACGGGCTCTCACCGGCGCGTTTCCGGGCGGTCCGCCGCCGCGCGCTTCACACCGCGGCCGCGTCGGAGGCCCGCAGGGGCTCCTCGGTCGCCTCGCGGTCGGGGGACTCGGTGTCCAGCGGCTCGGCGGTGGGCAGGCGCAGCCGCATCAGCGTCCCGCCGCCGGCCCGCGGCTCGGCCGTCACGCTTCCGCCCAGCTGATCGGCCACCTGACGGACGATCGCGAGCCCGAGGCCCGAGCCGGGACGGCCGCGAGCCTCGGCGCCTCGGTAGAAGCGGTCGAACACATGCGGCAGGTCCTCGGCGGAGATCCCCGGGCCGTGATCGCCGACCGTCAGCTCTTCCCGGTGCAGCGTGATCTCGACGGGCTCGCCCGGCGGGCTGTACTTGACCGCGTTGTCAAGGAGGTTGCTCACGGCTCGCTCCAGGCGCGCAGGCACCGCGGCGACGATAGTCGGCTCGAGCTGCGCGTGAAGCGGAGTTGCGGGAGCGCGGCGGCGCGTGCGCTCGAGGACCTCGGCGACGAGCAGGTCGAGGCGCGTGTCCTCGGCGCTCGCCTGCGGGCCCTCGCCGCGGGCGAGGTCGATCAGGTCGTTCATCAGCAGCGTGAGCTCCTCGATCTGCTCGACCACGTCGCTCAACAGGCGCCGCTGCTCGCCGGGGGCCATGTCCTGCCCCTGCTGCTGCAGGATCTC
>Ga0209048_10007165_pt1 | contig 10335 bp, 8 predicted proteins | sample FrelakmetCRP12CR_FD_187146 | JGI IMG/M metagenome (GOLD analysis project Ga0209048, IMG submission 187146) | Freshwater lake sediment microbial communities from the University of Notre Dame, USA, for methane emissions studies - CRP12 CR (SPAdes)... | ecosystem: Environmental > Aquatic >... | reverse complement strand
ACGGCTTGCCCCATCCGGTCCATGCCAGTTCGCAGGGGAGCCGGTGCTTCCTCAACACGGCCACGAAACGATCCTGCAGCGATTCCCGCGTGCTGGCCGTGGAATAGCGGAAGTTGAATTGCACGTCGAGCGTGCCCGGGATCACATTGTTGGCGCCGGTCCCGGCGTGGATATTGGAGCACTGCCAGGTCGTCGGCGGAAAATACTCGTTGCCCGCATCCCACTGCGTGGCAGCGAGGTCGGCAATGACCGGCGCGACGAGGTGGATCGGGTTCTGCGCGAGGTGGGGGTAGGCGATGTGGCCCTGCACCCCGTTGACCGTCAGCGTGCCGGACAGCGTCCCCCGGCGGCCGTTCTTGATCATGTCGCCGAGATTGTCCACGGACGAGGGCTCGCCGACGACACAGTAGTCGATGGTCTCGCCGGCGGCGGCGAGGCGCTCGACGACTTTCGCGGTGCCGTCGATGGAAGGGCCCTCTTCGTCGGACGTGACCAGCAGCGCGATGGATCCCGGCGCGCCGGGATAGGCGGCGAGGAATCCCTCGATCGCCGTGATGAACGCCGCGAGCGAGCCTTTCATGTCCGCCGCGCCGCGACCATACAGGTAGCCGTCGCGCAGCGTCGGCGCAAACGGGTCCGATTGCCATGCCGCGACAGGCCCGGCGGGCACCACATCCGTATGCCCGGCAAAGCAGACCAGCGGATGCGCGCTGCCGCGCCGTGCCCACAGATTGGTGACGCCGTTGCAGATGAGCGTTTCGCACCGGAATCCCAGCGGCGTGAGCCGTTCGGCGAGCAGTCGCTGGCAGCCGGCGTCGTCCGGTGTGACCGAGCGCCGCGCGATCAGGTCGCGGGCAAGCGCGAGCGTCGGCAAGGCGGCGGTGTCCATGCCACGAATGTTAGCAAATGCCACAGGTGGCCGGCGCAAACCCCGGCGCGGACTCGTGGCCTGTAACAGCCAAATCGGAAGTGTCTGACTTGCGCTTCGCGCCGATGACTGTGTTGCCAACGCCTGTCAGGGGACCTACCCTGGCTACGCGTTGGCGCCTTGCCCTCGACGCGAATCGCTGCGTCATAACACTACCGCTCACTCCCGCTTCGACTGTTACAGGCCACTAGTGCGCCTGGTCGAGCAGCTCCGTGTTGATCGTCATCGTCGCGAAGTCCGCGCCGACCCGCCGCTGCTCGGTCTTCGGATCCGCCTCCATCGCGTCGACACGGGACGACGGGCTGTTCTGGTTGATCTGCCAGGCGAGATTGGTGGGGGAATCGGACGCGGACATCGCCTCGTCGTATTCGATGACGCCGTCGAGATAGAGCCGGCACAGCGCCTGCTCGAAGGTCTGCGAGCCGGGGTAGAGCGATTGCTCCATCGCTTCCTTGATCTGCGGGAACTCGCCGTTCTTGATGAGTTCCGCGATCAGCGTCGTGTTGAGCAGGATTTCCACCGCCGGCTGCTGCTCGCCGTTGCGGTTGCGGACAAGGCGCTGCGAGACGATGGCGCGCAGGCCGATCGACAGGTCGGACAGGACGGCCGAGCGCGTGTCGTGCGGGAACAGGTTGATGATCCGCGACAGCGCGTGGTAGCTGTTGTTGGCGTGAATCGTGGACAGGCACAGGTGGCCGGTCAGCGTATGCAGCAACGCCTGCTGCATCGTTTCCTTGTCGCGAATCTCGCCGATCATGATGAGGTCCGGCGCTTCGCGCAGCGCGTTTTGCAGCGCGTGCGTGTAATTCACCGTGTCCACGCCGATTTCGCGCTGGTTGATCACGCTTTCCTTGTGCTCGAACAGGTACTCGATCGGGTCTTCGATCGTCAGGATATGGCCGGACCGGTTGGCATTGCGATAGTCGATCATCGCCGCCAGCGTCGTCGACTTGCCCGAACCCGTGGAGCCGGCGACCAGCACCAGGCCGCGCTTTTCCATGATCAGGTTGAGGAGCACCGGCGGCAGTTTCAGCTCATGGTAGGGCGGAACATTGCTGCGCACGTACCGGATGACGAGCGAGATGGTCCCGCGCTGGCGGAAGATGTTGACCCGGAAATTGCCGACGCTGCGATCGAGGTGCGAGAGGTTCATCTCCATCTCGTTTTCGAATTCGCGCGCCTGTTCCTTGGTCATCAGTTCGTAGGCGATGCGGCGGACCGTTTCGACGTCCATCGGCTGGGTCGATACCGGCGCGACCACGCCGTTGACCTTCATGTTGATCGGCGCGCCGCAGGAAATGAACAGGTCGGAAGCCTGCTTTTCGGCCATCAGCTTGAACAGTCTGTCGAGATACATGGTGGCGCCTCGAAAGCTACAATTGGGGGTCGTCGCGTATTGCTCGGGTTGGCTCAGGGCGCGGCGGTTGCTATGATAATGTCATGAAGTGACAACGATTTCCAGCATTTGCCGGCAGATTCCGTACCGGATACGCTGCCGCACCTTCACGAATGCCTGCGGCCAGGTGGTGAACACCGGCGGCCGCATGCCAGGGGTCAAGCAAGTTCCATGCTCGCAATCATAGGTGGCACCGGTCTCACGGGATTGTCGACGCTTCAGGTGGCCCACCGTGAAGTGGTCCGTACGCCCTATGGCGATCCCTCGTCGGCCCTGCTGTTCGGCCAGATCGCCGGCCGCGATGCGGTCTTCCTGGCCCGGCACGGGCATGGGCACACCATACCACCGCACCGCGTGAATTACCGCGCCAACCTGTCGGCGTTGCAGCAGCGCGGGGCGAGCGCTGTCGTGGCCGTGGCCTCCGTCGGCGCCATCGCCGTCAGCCGGCCCGGCGACCTGGTGCTGCCACATTCGCTGATCGACTATACATCGGGACGCGCCTCGACCTTTTTCGACGGAGGCGAGCAGACGGTCGTGCATGTCGATTTCACGCATCCCTACGCGCCGGAATTGCGTTCCTGCTGCCTCACCGCATCGCGCGCTGCCGGCATTGTCCTGGCGGATGGCGGCGTCTATGGCGCAGTGAATGGCCCGCGTCTTGAAACAGCCGCGGAAATCGACCGGATGGACCGGGACGGCGCCACCTTGGTCGGGATGACCGGAATGCCCGAAGCAGCGCTGGCGCGGGAGTTGCGCCTGCCCTATGTGGCCATCTGCGTCGTCGTCAACCACGCCGCGGGCCGCGGAGAAAGCACGCAGATGATCTCGATGGACGGCATCACCTCCGTCGTCGAAGCCGCGATGGACCGGGTGCGCGTGCTGCTCGACCACGTCGCTCCACTTGTGCCGGCTGCCGCGAAGGCCTGACCGTGATTCGCGATGTCCTGCGCATGGGGGACCCGCGCCTTTGGGAACGGGCAGCCGAGGTGACGCAATTCGACACGGCGGAACTGGCGGCGCTCCTGCTCGACATGCGCGACACCATGCGCGCATTGCACGGGGCGGGGCTGGCCGCGCCGCAGATCGGGGTTCCGTTGCGGGTCGTGATCTTCGGCATGGAGCACAATTCACGCTACCCGGATGCGGAACCTGTGCCCTACACCGAACTGGTCAATCCGGTGCTGACCCCGCTCTCCGACGCAACCGAGGACGGGTGGGAGGGCTGCCTTTCGGTACCGGGTTTTCGCGGCGTCGTGCCGCGCTGGACGCGCCTCCGCTACACCGGATCGGATCCGCAGGGCCGCGCAATCGCGCGCGAATGTTCCGACTTCCATGCCCGCGTGGTACAGCACGAATGCGACCACCTGGACGGCATCCTGTACCCGATGCGCATTGCCGACCTGCGCCAATTCGGCTTCACCGACGTGCTTTTTCCCGACATGGTAGGCGTCGACGCCGACGAGTGACCCGTTGTCTACAGGCGCAGACCTTCGAACAGTTTGGTCTCCAGCCGGAGCAGCGCCTGGGCATCGTGCAGCCTTGCGCCGTCGATCAGGAACACGTCTTCCGCGCGCCCGCCGAGCGTGTTGATTTTCGCGCTGACCACGTTCACGTTCGCCCGGGCCAGCGTGTAGGCAATCCGGGCCAGCAGCCCCGGCCGGTCACCGGCCACGATTTCGAGGATGTAGTGCGTGCCCTTGTCGTCGGGAAAGATCTGCACCTCGGGCGTGAGCGGAAAATGCTTCAGCTGGCGCGAAATGCGGCCGGCGATGGGTACGGCGAGCGGGGCCTGCTCCGACAGAATGCGCGACAGTTCGAACTCGACCAACTGGATCGTGTCGCGATAGGACGCATTCGGGTTGGCCGGATCGAGCACAGCAAAGGTATCGAGCGCATAGCCCGCGCGCGTCGTGTGGATCTTGGCCTCGAGGATGGAGAGTCCCGACTGGCCGAAGAAGCCGCAGATCCGTGCGAACAGGTCCTTCTGGTCCGGGAGGTAGACCAGCACCTGCAGGCCGGTGCCGTCGCGAGCGAGGCGCGCCTTGACCACCGGCGCGGCGCCGCTGACGCGCCAATACAGATGGCGCGCATGCCACGCGATTTCCTCGGCCGTATGGCGCTGGAAGTAGGGCGTGTCCAGGTGGCGCCACAACTTGGCTTCCGTGCCATCGGGCACCGCGTACAGTCGCAGCAAACGTCGGGCGTCCGCGCGCCGCGCCTCGATGCTGTCCATGATCGTGCGGGTGGGCGCCTCGCCCGCGAGCGCAGCGCGCGCGCCGTGGTACAGGTCCTCAAGCAGTTTCGCCTTCCAGGCATTCCAGACCTTGGGGCTCGTGCCGCGAATGTCGGCGACAGTCAGCAGGTACAGCGCGGACAGCCGGCGCGGGCTCCCGACCTTTTGCGCGAATGCCGCAACCACCGCCGGATCGGTGAGGTCCTGCTTCTGCGCCGTCGCCGACATCATCAGGTGTTCCTGCACCAGCCACGCGACCAGTTCGCAGTCATCCGCGGACAGGCCATGCGCGCGGCAGAAGAGCCGGGCATCGCGCGCGCCCAGTTTCGAGTGGTCGCCACCGCGGCCCTTCGCGATGTCATGGAACAACCCGGCGAGATAGAGCACCTCGCGGCGTTCGAAATCCGCCATCAGCCGCGAGCACGTCGGGTATTCGTGGGCGTGCTGCGCCTCGGTGAAGCGGCGCAGATTGCGGATCACCATCAGGATGTGCTCGTCGACCGCGTAGACATGGAACAGGTCGTGCTGCATCTGCCCGACAATGCGCCCGAACACCGGCACGTATTGGCCGAGAATTCCGAACAGGTTCATCCGGCGCAGTTCATGCAGGAGTCCCAGGTCGATGCGGAACATTTCGATGAAACGCGCCCGGTTGGCCGGGTCCCGGCGAAACGATGCGTCGATGCGCCGCCGGTTGCGCCATAGGGCGCGCAGCGTCCGCGCGGTCATGCCTTTCAGCGCACGATGCTTCTGCATCATCAGGAACGCGTCGAGCATCGCCGCGGGACGCCGTGCGAACAGGTCCTCGTCGCGCATGTCGAGCAATTCGTCCACGGTCTGGAATTCGGCGTCGAAGGGCACCGGCTGGGTGGCGGCCGGGTACAGCCGTGCATGCAGGTTCTGCAACAGGATGATGTTCACCTGGCGGACGAGCTTGGCCGCCCGGTAATAGCGTTGCATCAGCTGCTCGCTGGCGCGCCGCGCCGGCGTGTCGGCCAGGTGCAGCTGTCGCGCGAGAGCCGCCTGCTGGTCGAACACGAGGCGATCCTCGCGCCGGTCGGCAAGGTAGTGCAGGCGGACGCGCATCGCGCCGATGAAGCGTTCCTGCCGGGACACCGCGCGCGCCTCGGCGATCGTCATCAGCCCGTGCCGGGCCAGTTCGGCCCAGGTCCTGCCGAGCCCCGCGGCGCGGCTGATCCAGAGCACCGTCTGCAGGTCGCGCAGGCCACCGGGGCTTTCCTTGACGTTGGGCTCAAGGTTGTAGATCGCGTCGTTGTACTTCTGGTGTCGTTGCTGCTGCTCGAGCGCCTTGGCCGCGTAGAAACCGCGCACGTCGAGGCTCTGCGCGAACATGGCACGGAAATCCCGGGTGAGGCGCCGTGCCCCCATGAGGTGGCGGTTCTCGAGGAGGCTGGTCCGGATCGTGGCATCGCCGGCCATTTCCGACTCGCATTGAGCGACGGTCCGGACCGCGTGGGCGAGTTCCAGCCCCACGTCCCACAGCGCGGCAAAAAAACGCTCGATCGCAACCGCGGGCGCCACGCCCTGTTCGGGAAGCAGGATCAGCACGTCGACATCGGAATGCGGGAACAGCTGTCCGCGGCCATAGCCGCCCACCGCCAGCAAGGCCAGTTCCGCAGGCATCGCCGATTCGCGCCAGACGCCGCATACGATGCGATCGACCAGGCGTGCATGTTCGCGCAGCAATTTCGGTGTGTCGGGCCGGGCGAAGAATGCATCGCGCTGGGCCTCGCGGCCGCGCCGCAATTCATCGCGCCAGAATCCGATGCGGACTGCCGAGGAGGGCGCGGCGAGAGGTGCACTCACGTCCGCGGCGGCAGGCAGTGGCGCGGACGCCATGACAGTCGAAATCAGGCCGTGGGCGGCGGCGGGGGAGCGCCGGCGGAAGTCGTCAGCACATCCGCGCCGGACTCGGTCACGAGGACCGTGTGTTCCCATTGCGCGGAGAGCGAATGGTCCGCGGTGACGATCGTCCAGCCGTCGGCCAAACAACGGATGCCCGGCTTGCCGGCATTGATCATCGGCTCGACCGTGAAAATCATCCCCGGCTGCAGCTTGAGGCCGGTGCCGGCCCGGCCGTAGTGCAGAACCTGCGGATCCTCATGGAATTGCGTGCCGATGCCATGGCCGCAGAATTCGCGCACGACCGAGAAGCCGTGGCCTTCGGCGTATTTCTGGATCGTGGCGCCGATGTCGCCGAGATGCCCCCCGGGGCGCACGGCGCGAATGCCGCGCCACATGGCCTCGTAGGTGATCTCGGCCAGGCGCCTGGCCTGGATGGACGGTTTGCCGACATAGAACATCCGGCTGGTGTCTCCGTGGTAGCCATCCTTGATCACCGTGACATCGATGTTGACGATGTCGCCATCCTTCAGTTTCCTTTCGCCGGGAATGCCGTGGCAGACCACGTGGTTCACCGACGTGCACAGCGATGCCGGGTAGGGCGTATGGCCGGGCGGCGCATAGTTGAGCGTGGCCGGAACCGTACCCTGCCGGTTGACCATGTAGTCGTGCGCGAGGTCATTGATTGCGCCGGTCGTGACGCCGGCGGCGACATGCGGCGTCAGATAGTCGAGAAGTTCGGAGGCAAGGCGCCCGGCGACGCGCATCCCTTCGATGTCGGCGGACGATTTGAGGCTGACGGACATGGATTCCCCGGAACTCTATGCGCGCAGCAGTTCGTTGATGCTGGTCTTCGCACGCGTTTTCGCGTCCACCTGTTTGACGATCACCGCGCAATAGAGCTGGCAGCCGCCTTCGCCCGAAGGCAGGCTGCCGGCAACGACGACCGAACCGGCCGGCACGCGGCCGTAACTCACCTCGCGCGTCGCCCGGTCGTAGATCCTGGTGCTCTGGCTGATGAATACGCCCATGCCCAATACCGAATTCTCCTCGACGATCACGCCTTCGACCACTTCCGACCGTGCGCCGATGAAGCAGTTGTCCTCGATGATCGTCGGATTCGCCTGCAACGGCTCCAGGACGCCGCCGATCCCCACGCCGCCCGAAAGGTGCACGTTCCTGCCGATCTGCGCGCACGAACCGACGGTCACCCAGGTGTCGACCATGGTGCCCTCGTCCACATAGGCGCCGATATTCACGAAGGAGGGCATCAGCACGACATTCCTGGCGATGAATGCGCCGCGCCGGGCAATGGCCGCGGGCACGACGCGAAACCCGCCGGCGGCAAAGTCGGCCTCGGTGTAATCCTCGAACTTGGTCGGCACCTTGTCGTAGAACTGGGGCAACCGCGGGTCCCCAGGAGTCGCCGCCGCCGGCGACGGGACGATGCGGTTGTCGCGCAGGCGGAAAGACAGCAGTACGGCCTTCTTGAGCCACTGGTGGGTGGTCCAGCGACCGTCGATCTTCTCGGCCACGCGCGCGCGGCCGGCATCGAGTTCCGCGACCGCATGCTCCACCGCATCGCGCACGCCACGCGGGGCCGTGGCGGGCGACAATTCGGCACGCCGCTCCCACGCGGCGTCAATCGTCTGCGACAGACCTGCCATGAGAAATCCAGAAAAACCGCCATTTTACCGCGACTTGGCGGGAATTCCGGATTCTCCAGCCGTCACATGGCCTTGAAGCGGTGCGCGAAGGTCCGCGAGACGGTCAGCTTCTCGCTGCGGTCGCGCAGCACGATGACCGGCTGATCGCGCCAGTCGCGCTCGATCCTGGCGATGACACGCAGGTTGACGATCGTCGCGCGATGGATCTGCCAGAACGCTTCGGGGTCCAGTTCCTCGAAGAGTTCCTTGATGGGCTTCCGGATATGCGCGTCACCGGCTGCCGTGACGACTTTCGTGTACTTGTCCTCCGCCTGGAAATACAGCACGTCGTCCGTTGCGATCAGTTTCATGACGGCGCCGACGGAGGCGCGGATCCACTTGAGATGGCCGGTACCCTCGCGTTCGGCCAGTCTCGCCAGGATAGCCGAGAGGTCGAGGGGCGCGCTGGCGAGCCGCGACTTGAGGCGCGCGACGACCTTCGCGATGCGCTCCGGCGTCACGGGCTTCAGAAGGTAGTCGACGGCGCCTTCGTCGAACGCGGTGACCGCGTATTCGTCATAGGCGGTCACGAACACCGCGTGGCAGCGTCCGTCGAGCGCATGGGCGACCTCGATGCCGGACTTGACGGGCATGCGAATGTCCAGGAACACGATTTCCGGCTGATGCGCGTCGACCATCGCCAGCGCTTCGGCGCCATTGGCCGCCTCGGCGATGATCGCGAGTTCGGGCCAGGCCTCGGCCAGCCGGGCCCGCAGCTGCGCGCGCAGCATGGGTTCGTCTTCGGCAATCAGCGCGGTGGGCATGGCGATCAGGGTCGGGGCGCGAATGGAATGGACAATGTCGCGCGGGTGCCGTGCGGATGTTCTGCGGCGAGCGTAAACCTCCCTGCCGTTCCATACAATGCCCCCAGCCGTTCGCGGACGTTGCTCAGTCCGACGCCGTTGCCCGGCTGGTCGGGCGCGGGCGCGGCGCCGCCCCGGCCGGTATCGAGCACGTTGACCACGACCGCGTCGCCGTCCCGTTGCGCGACGACGCTGATCGTCCCTCCATCGGCCGCGGGTTCCACGCCGTGCTTGATGGCGTTCTCGACCAGCGAGATCAGCAGGTTCGGCGGAAACGGATGCTCCGCCAGTTCGGCCGGCACGTCGATGGTGAAGGTCAGGCGGGCCCCCATCCGCATCTGCAGAATGTTGAGGTAGGCGGCCGCGAGGCCGACTTCCTTGCCCAGTGTCGTCGAGCTCGCGCGCAGTTGCGGCAGCGCCGCGCGCAAGTATTCGATCAGGTGGGAGAGCAGCTTGCCGGCCTCGCGCGGATCCGTTTCCGTCAGATACTGGACGGAGGCGAGCGTGTTGAACAGGAAATGCGGCTCGACCTGTGCCTGCATCAGCTTGAGATCCGCCTCGACCGCGTGCTTTGACATCAGGTGGCGTTCGGCCTCGGCCCGGTGCAGCGCGGCGGCCGCGTGGGCCTCGCGAAACTTGAACAGGAAGACAAAGCTCACGCACAGGCCGATGATGAAAGCCGACAGTGCCGTCCCGGCGAACCACGACAGTTGCGCGCCCACGGCCTCGAGATGGTATTTCGCGTCCCCGATCACGTATCCCTTGCCGGCGACCAGGATCACGACGGCCAGCAGTGTACCGACGGCGACGGCGCTCATCAGCCGCAATACCGGTCGGGTCTTGCCCCAGGGCTTGGCCGCGTTGACGACGTACGCGATCGTCAGGCCGAAGACCTGCGCCGACATGAACGGATGCCAGAAGGGCCGCTGGTCTTCGATCGAGAGGAGCACCGCAATGCCGGTGTTGATGGCGAGCAACAGCAGCAGCGTGGGCCAGGAAACCCGGAAGCCGCCGGCCAGGTCGGCGAGAATCCCGGGCGCGGGTGCCGATAGTTCGATGGAGGTAGCCATAGCCGCAATTCTAGGGCTGAGGCTGCCACCGGACAGCGTGGTCCGACAGGACGTCAGGGAACGGGATGAAGCGTTCCGCATGTGCCTGGAAGGTTCACAGCCGGCGCGTGAAGGCGACGATCCGGTCGATGGCCTCAACGCAATCGGCCCGGGGCGCGACCAATGCCAGGCGGATCCGGTTGTGTCCCGGGTTGGTCCCGTGCGCATCGCGGGCGATGAAACTGCCGGGAACGACCGCCACGTTCTCCGCGGTCAGCAGCCCCCGGGCGAACAGCGCGTCATCGATGGGCGTTTCCGCCCAGAGGTAGAACGCCGCGTCGGGCATCGCGCAGGACA
>Ga0209048_10007164_pt1 | contig 10335 bp, 8 predicted proteins | sample FrelakmetCRP12CR_FD_187146 | JGI IMG/M metagenome (GOLD analysis project Ga0209048, IMG submission 187146) | Freshwater lake sediment microbial communities from the University of Notre Dame, USA, for methane emissions studies - CRP12 CR (SPAdes)... | ecosystem: Environmental > Aquatic >... | reverse complement strand
AATTCGAAACGTATTATCAAGAACTCATCGCGTGGAATAAAAAAATAAACCTTACCCGGATAACTGAAAGAAAAAAGGTTTTTATTGAGCACTTTATTGATTCCCTCATCCCGGAAAGGTTTATTCCCTCGAACAGCAGTTTAATCGATTTAGGCTCTGGCGGAGGATTTCCCGGCCTCCCCTTAAAAATCATCAGGCCTGATCTCTCCGTTACCTTGGTGGATTCTTCTTTAAAAAAGGTCCTGTTTTTGCGTTATCTGGTAAGATTGCTCAAGTTACGTGGCATTGTTGTTTTTCAGAAGCGATTAGAAAACCACGATTTTTCAGATAATCGGTATGATGTTTGCGTCGGTCGGGCTTTTTCTTCGTTAGAAAAGTTTTTACCTCTCGCTTTCGCCCTCAAGAGCCCACAAGGAATCATTATCGCTATGAAAGGGCCTAATTTTTTAAATGAGTTAAAGGCAGTTGAACCCCAGCTTCCCCACTGGGGCATATCCCTAAAACAGCTTAAGGAGTTTGTCCTCCCCTTTACCAACAAACAACGGGCTATCATCGTCTTTGGATAATCACCGCAAAGTTTCACGTGAAACATGCAATCCTTTCTCTAAAAACAAAATAACTGAACAAAGATTTTATTTCTAAATTTTGATAATTTTCCTTCCAAATTTTTAAAAAATATAGTATTGTTTTTAACAAAAATATATATTTTAATTATTTAAAACCATTGGGTTAATTTATACGGAGCCGCAAACGAAACAAAGGGGTAATATTTTTCACTTCTGGCTTTTGATGGGTTTTGTTTTTTTAGTAAAGGTTATGACCTTTCTCTAAAAAAATACGAAAAGTAACAGTCCGCTTTGCTCATTTGTCCCTTCGCCTCCGCAACAATTAAATTACAAGGAAAAATGGCGAGAGTAATTTGTATTGCCAATCAAAAAGGTGGGGTTGGTAAAACAACCACCGCGATAAACTTAGCAGCCTCTCTGGCGTTGAGTGAAAAAAATATCCTTTTACTTGATGCTGACCCTCAGGGAAATGCCTCGAGCGGTGTTGGCTTAAGTAAAGACAAAATCAAAAACAATCTTTACCACGCTATTCTTGATGGCCTTAAGGTTGAAGAAGTAATTTATTCCACCGAGGTATCTTGCTTACGAGTTATCCCCTCTCACCCTGACCTTTTCGGCGCAGAAGTAGAACTCGTAAATTTACCTAATCGAGAAGGAAGACTTCGCAACCTTATTGAACCGGTTCGCTCAGAATTCGACTATATCCTGATTGATTGTCCGCCCTCCTTGGGGTTATTAACCTTAAATGCTTTAACTGCCGCGGATTCAATTCTCATTCCGGTTCAGTGTGAATATTATTCTTTGGAGGGGCTCGCTCACCTTTTCGAAACCTTGCGACGAGTAAAAAAAGCACTCAACCCAGGCTTGGCTATGGAAGGGATACTGCTTACCATGTTTGATGTGAGGAACAAGCTTTCCCATCTTATTGTCCAAGATATCAGAAAGCATTTTAATGATCGGGTGTTCACGGTTATTATTCCCCGAAATGTTCGCCTCAGCGAGTCCCCCAGCTTTGGGAAGCCCGCATACTTTTATGATAAAAATTCTCGAGGGGCACAATGTTATTTAGAGTTGGCTCGAGAGATTATCCAGAAAAGGAGAAATCCCCATGAATAAGAAGACGACTTTGGGAAAAGGCTTAAATGCTCTCTTCCCTGATATTGGCTCGGTCATGGAAGAAGAAGGTAAAACTGGGGTAGCGACTCTCTTAGACATTGGGGCTATACATCCCAATCCTTATCAACCCCGAAAAAATTTTGATCCGGAAAAAATTGAGGAATTAGCTGTGTCTCTTCGCTCAAGCGGAATCATCCAGCCCCTGGTAGTAAGAAAGGGTTCCGATGGATATGAATTGATCGCCGGAGAAAGGCGCTTGAGAGCCGCTATTAAAGCTGGTTTAAGAGAAGTACCTGTAATTATTAAAGATGTTTCTGATGATCAAGTTCTCAAGCTCTCTTTAATCGAAAATCTTCAGCGGGAAAATCTAAACCCCGTAGAGGAGGCCGAGGCTTATTATCGTTTGATCGAAGACTTCAAGCTCCTTCAAGAAACTGTAGGGGAGGTGGTTGGCAAAAATCGTTCCACCATTACCAACGCGCTTCGACTTCTTAAGCTTCCGGAGGAAATCAAGAAAGATTTATCGTTGGGAAAAATTTCTTCTGGACACGCTCGAGCCATCTTGGTTCTGGATAACAATGTCAAGCGGCTTACGCTTCATCGGGAGATCATTAAACGGGAGCTTTCGGTCAGGCAAACGGAAGAACTGGTTAAGCATTGGAAAGAGGGAAAGCCTCTTCCCGCTCCTCGCAAGGAACCGGTTGAAATTAAATCTATTAGAGAAAATCTCCAAAGAGCTCTCGGTACCCAGGTTAAGATTCTTCGGAAGGGGAAGCAAGGGAAAATCGAAATTTTCTTTTTTTCAGATGATGATCTTGAGCGGATCCTGGAAATAATTCAAGGAGGAAAATAATCCCATGGCGGAAAAAAATAATACTTTACCGGCAAACGGCAGTGATTATACTGCGGATAAAATAAAAGTCCTCGATGACCCTACCGCGGTTCGAAAACGACCCGCAATGTATATTGGAAGTACGGGGAACAGGGGCCTCCATCATTTGGTGTATGAGGTGGTGGATAACAGCATTGATGAGGCTTTAGCTGGATTTTGTGACCGGATCACGGTAACAATCCATATTGATGATAGTGTCACCGTCGAAGACAATGGCCGGGGAATACCTGTTGATGAACACCCCACGGAAAAAAAATCTGCCGCTGAAGTGGTTATGACCACCCTTCATGCGGGAGGCAAGTTCGACAACCTTACCTATAAAGTGTCGGGAGGGCTTCATGGGGTCGGGGTTTCGGTCGTAAACTACCTTTCAGAAATTTTGGTCCTGGAAATACGACGTGATGGTTATGTTTACCAACAAAAATATGAACGGGGGGTGCCCAAAGAACCACTCAAGCAGATTGGCCAGACTAAACGTTCCGGTACAAAGGTCACCTTTAAACCTGATCCCCAAATTTTTGAAGAGCTGATTTTCAGTTTTGATACCCTTTCACAACGTCTTCGGGAACTTTCTTTCCTCAATCGGGGCCTGGAGATAACGATTCATGATGAAAAAAACGATAAGCACCATGCCTTTCAATATAAAGGGGGTATCACCTCCTTTGTTACCTTTCTGAACCAGAATAAACACCCCATCCATCCCAAACCTATCTTTATTGAGGCAGAGAAAGATGGGGTCGTATGCGAAATCGCCTTTCAATATAACAGCAGCTACACAGAAACTCTTTTTTCTTTTGCAAATACTATTAATACGCAAGAAGGGGGAACACATTTAAGTGGGTTTAAAGCCGCGCTTACTCGCACGGTAAACAATTATATAAGCAAGGCGAACGTAGCTAAAAATTTAAAAATAAACCTGGAAGGATCAGACCTTCGGGAAGGGCTAACCGCAGTCATAAGCATTAAACTGTCCAATCCTCAATTTGAAGGCCAGACTAAAACCAAATTGGGAAACAGCGAAGTAAAAGGCCTGGTAGAAAGCGTGGTAAACGATAAGCTTTCCGCTTATCTGGAGGAACACCCCGATGTAGCCCGAAAAATCGTTGAAAAAGCAGCTGAGTCCGCCCGAGCGCGGGAGGCGGCCAGAAAAGCTAAAGAGCTTATTCGGAGAAAAAGTTTTATGGAGGGTGGTTCTTTGCCCGGTAAGTTAGCTGACTGTCGCGAGAAAGACCCTGCCCTCAGCGAGCTTTTCTTGGTCGAAGGTGATTCGGCCGGCGGATCAGCCAAACAGGGAAGGAACCCGCAATTTCAGGCGATCCTGCCCTTAAAGGGGAAGATCTTGAATGTGGAGAAGGCACGTTTTGACAAGGTGTTAGAAAATCAAGAAATCATCACTATGGTTACTGCTTTAGGAACAGGATTGGGAGAAGAAGAATATAGCCCTGAAAAGCTCCGCTACCACAATGTCATTATCATGACTGATGCGGATGTTGATGGTTCTCATATCCGGACCCTTCTCCTCACCTTCTTTTATCGCCAGATGCCGGATATTGTAGAAAAAGGGCAGCTCTATATTGCCCAACCTCCTTTGTTTAAGATAAAAAAAGGGAAGAAAGAACGGTACCTAAAGGATGAAACTAACTTGGAAGATTACCTCCTTACCGAAGGGACAGAGGGTCTGAAGCTCTTTGGATCTCAATCATCCAAAGTCGTACTCGGTGATCACTTGATAAAACTAATGAAAAAAGTCCTGAGGTATGAAAAACTTTTAAAGCAGATGGAAAGGAAGAATCTGGTCAGAGCGGTGATTGATCCTTTCATCCAAAACCCTCGCTTCAACGAAAACACCTTGAGAGAAGAAAAAATCCTTCAAGAGATTACCAATGAAGTCAAGAATTTTATTCACTCTCATCACCCGGAAATTGCTCCGGTAGAGTTTGATCTCCAGATGGATTCCGAACACAACTGTTTTAATATCCGGATCATTTCACGTGACCAGGGAAGAGAAAAAATGAGCCAGATTGATTTTGATTTGCTCAGTTCCCCGGAATTTGCGGAAATGAAAAAACTGGCTCAAGAGATTCGGGTATTCGGTTCACCCCCCTTCCGCTTAGAAGAAGATGGCAGCGGCTTGGAGGTTAAGAATTTTTCGGAATTAATCAATGTGGTGTTTACCCTCGGCAAGAAGGGGCTTGAAATCCAGCGGTATAAAGGATTGGGGGAAATGAACCCAGAACAACTTTGGGAAACCACCATGAATCCTGAAACGAGAACCATCCTCCAGGTAAAAGTTGAGGATGCAGTGGAGGCAGACGCTATTTTTACCGTGCTCATGGGTGATGAGGTTGAGCCTCGCCGGGAGTTTATTTACCAGAATGCTCTTGATGTGAAGAACTTAGATGTTTAAAGTATTTTTGCACATCAAAAGAGTGCTGATTTTTTTGATTGCGGAAGGAAAAAAAAAATCAAAAGTCCGTCTTTAGAAAAACTTTTTTGACTTCTTGCCCCTTATCCCTGACTTCTAAAAGCCAGAAATATGAAACCTGAAATTCTTTAAGGAGAAATTTTTAATGTTCATCAATCAGCGAAAGATCCCGGTCAATATTGAAGATGAAATGAAACGGTCTTATATGGACTATGCCATGAGCGTTATCATCGGGCGGGCTCTGCCTGATGTTAGAGATGGCCTTAAGCCGGTTCACCGAAGAATTCTCTTCGCCATGCACGATACCGGAAATACCTGGAATAAGCCCTACAAAAAGTCTGCTCGGATCGTGGGTGATGTAATTGGAAAATACCATCCCCACGGTGATGCCGCGGCATATGATAGCATTGTGCGACTCGCCCAGGATTTCTCCCTTCGGTATCCCCTGGTTGATGGCCAGGGAAACTTTGGCTCCATTGATGGAGACTCAGCGGCCGCCATGAGGTACACGGAAATAAGGATGACGCCATTAGCCGGCGAGATGCTCCAAGACCTTGACAAGGAGACCGTTGAATTTTCCCCAAACTACGATGAAACCTTGCAGGAACCCATGGTCCTTCCCACCCGCATTCCCCAGCTCATTATCAATGGTTCATCAGGAATCGCGGTTGGAATGACTACCAATATTCCACCCCATAACCTCTCTGAGGTAACTGACGCCCTTATTGCCTTAATCAAAGATCCGGATATTTCCATTGCCGGACTAATGGAGCATGTGGTCGGGCCGGATTTTCCCTCTGGGGCCTTTATTTATGGGAGGGGAGGAATTAAATCAGCTTACTCCACCGGCAAAGGCATCATCCGGCTTCGCGCTCGGGCTTTTATTGAAAGGAAGCGGGGAGACCGCGAAAGCATTGTGGTCTCAGAGCTTCCCTACCAGGTAAATAAATCCAGACTTCTGGAAAAAATTGCCGAATTGATACGGGATAAAAAGATCACCGGGATTGCGGACCTCAGGGATGAATCTGATCGCCATGGAGTCAGAGTCGTAATCGAACTGAAAAAAGATGCGATTGCCCAGATTGTGTTCAACCAACTTTACCAGCATACCCAGATGCAGATCACCTTTGGGGTAATCATGCTTGCTATTGTCCGTGGTCAGCCGAAGCTCCTTACCCTCAAAGACGTGCTGGTACAATTTATCCAGTACCGGAAGGAAGTAGTGCACCGCCGGACCGCCTTTGAGCTCCGCAAGGCTGAGGAACGCACCCATATTTTGGAGGGTTTTAAAAACGCGCTTGATCATTTAGATGCAGTAATTTCCTTGATTCGAAAATCAGCCAGTCCAAGCGAAGCCAAGGCCAATCTTATCTCCACCTTTGATTTTTCTGAAGTCCAAGCCCAGGCAATCTTAGACTTGCGCCTCCAGAGGCTCACCGCTCTGGAACAAGGTAAAATCATAGACGAATACCAGGAACTGCTCAAACAGATTGAGCGGTATAAACAAATTTTGGCGAATGAAAGATTGATTTTGGAAATCATTAGCGAGGAGCTTCATGAGATTAAAAAGAAATACGGCGACCCCCGCCGGTCCGAGATCGTTGAAGAGGCCGCGGAGATCGACGTGGAAGACCTGATTGTTGAGGAAGACATGGTGGTTTCCATAACCCATTCTGGGTATATCAAACGAAGCCCGGTGAGTCTTTATCGAAGCCAGCAGCGGGGAGGGAAAGGCAGCTCCGGCATGGTTACCAAAGAAGATGATTTTGTTGAACACATTTTTGTGGCTTCAACCCATAGCTATATCCTCTTTTTCACCTCAGCGGGCCAGGTATACTGGCTTAAAGTTCATCAACTACCAGAATCAGGACGAGCCACCAAGGGAAAAGCCTTAGTGAATCTTCTTGAGCTTCCTTCAGGAGAAAAAATTTCTGCTTTTCTTTCCGTGAAAGAATTCGCGGAAGGAAAGTTTATCGTCATGGCCACGAAAAAGGGGGTCATCAAAAAGTCTTCTCTTATGGATTACAGCAAACCTCGACGGGATGGGATTATCGGGCTTGACCTTGATGAGGGAGATGAACTCATCGCTGCTGCTTTAACTGATGGCAAACAAGATATTCTCCTTTGTTCCGAGAAAGGAAAGTCCATCCGCTTTCCGGAAAGCCAAGCCCGGTGCCTGGGGCGGGTGACTCGGGGGGTCAAGGGGGTTGGGTTGGCTTCCGGTGATTCGGTGGTGGGAATGGAGATTGTATCCTCGGGCAATGGGTATACCATCCTCACGGTCACGGAAAATGGGTACGGGAAACGGACGAGCATTGCTGAATACCGGGCCCAGGGCAGAGGCGGGAGCGGCATTATTAATATCCAAACCACCCCTCGAAATGGCAACGTGGTGGGAATTAAACAAGTCACTGATGAAGATGACCTTATCTTGATCAATAACCGGGGAAGGCTGATCCGCATTGGAGCCAACGGCATTCCTATCATCGGCAGAAACACCAAAGGAGTTCGTCTGATTACGCTTGAGTCAGAAGAAAAAGTGGTGGGGGTAGCCCGGCTCGCGGAAAAAGATTAAGCATAAAACTATCCATTTTTGGGGGAGAGATTTTTAGTAGAGTACCCTTTAATTGAAGACCCTTGCAAGGCTTCTCAGCGTGCGATAGACCCATCGAACGTGACAGGGACGAGGGTATTTGTTTGCCACTTTAAGCCACCATGATTGTTTAAAAACCTTCCACAAGGCATCATATAAATCTCGATCACCCGGCCGACCCTTTAAAGCCTTGAGATTCTCTTCAGCAAATATGCGTGGACCCATTTCTTTAAGCGACATTTTTTCAATATGCTTTGGATCGAGTTGGTTATCGAAGGTAGTACAACGGTCAAGAGAGCCGGCGATATGCAAATTAATCTTTGTCCGGATACACTTCTCGCACCAGCCGCAATTATAAGCACCATTAGTATTTGTTCCACATACCCGCAAAGAGTTTAGGACAACATCATGTTCTGCTATAAGCGCAACCTTTTCTATGCGCGTTGCCTCGCACCCATCATGAACAAACTCAAGTGTCTCCGTGCTCCACAGAGGATCTAAGGCAGGATGCGACCCCAGAAGATAAAAAGCGGCATTCGCATAGGTATGGGTGGCGGGAATATATATCCGGTGAAAGAACGGAAACAAAAGACTGCCAACACTTGTAAAACCAATTCCGTGAGAATGCAACCACCGGAGGTAGGGATGTATAAATGAACGCAGATTAGTTTCTAACTCAATTACTCTTTTGCCAAAGCGTAAGCCGATTTCCTGGATTATCTCTGATGTCTTTTTTAGGAGCACTTGGTTATCAAGAGGTATATCAAACCCATGAATAAAAATCAGATCGGTAATCTCCTCTTGATGCTTTAAAAGCGTATAAAACGAATCCACACCCGCGGAAAAAAAGATTCCAACCCGGTTTTCTTTTGGAGGGCCTTTGGGCTCAGCAATGACATTCTTGACTTTTATTCTCTTAAGCAATGGGTTTAAGGCGCAATAGAAATCGCAAATAGGCTCTATTGCATTAAAAAGCTTATGCCTGATTGGTCCATCCACTATTAAAGTGCTGCCGGTTTTCATGGCTGGCAGAAGCCCCACGGAAAGAAGCGCCTCACTGTTTTTGGTGAGGCTAATATCATTACTTCGAAAAAAAATATCGTAACTTTCTGAGCCAGGCTTTAGCTCTGCTCTTATGGAAACGCCTTCAGAGGCTGTCTCAACAAACCTTATATGCAGCTCTTTAGATTTCATACAAAACCTCTCAGCATGATGGCGGCCTACTATTTATCTTTTAAGCTGATGCTTCAACTGGTCGGATTATATGCGGAAAATATCCGGGTGTCAAAAATCTCTAACGCGGGATACACCGGATAATGATAACGATGAGGCGCGGATTCATTTAAAGGTGAGGCCGTCACCGAGATTTGCTAAAAAAGTTTTTTAAAAAAAACTATCTGCTAAATATCTTTAAATTTCAAATGACGAAAATTTAATCCTGGCAGGAAAAATATAAGATGTCTACTCGATTTACTCGTTTTATTTTGTTAAGTTGTTTTTTGTCCCTACACCCCTTAAATCCTCTTAGATCCAACCCCAATTCTTTGAGTCAGAAGAAAAAGTGGTGGGTGTGGCCCGGCTGGCGGAAAAAGATTGAGGTGGGATTTTCAATTAAATAAATGGGTCGCCTTTTCCCCTTGACACCTAAAGCCCCTCCTGCTAATATTGCGTCATACCATATATTTGTTGTCGCTTATATGCCGAAACAAACCGACATGCAGAATCTTGCCCGCTCATCTCCCTTTTCCTTTGTTTGCGGCCGGTGTTCCTCCTGCTGCACAAACAAAAAAATCCAGGTTAATCCCTATGAAATCGGAAGGCTGGCAACCCATTGCAGCCTAACTACAACCAAATTCATCCAGCTTAACACCGAAAAGGGCGTTTATCTCCAACGCCATAATAACGGCACCTGCCTGTTTTTGGGAAAGGATGGGTGCGAGGTCCATCCGAACCGGCCTCTGGTCTGTCGCCTTTATCCCCTCTGCCGTTATGTCTCTTCCGATGGAAGCGAGTCTTTCACCGTAACCGAGCTGATGCCGAACTGTCAGGGCCTTGTAAGCCAGGGCGGAACAGTCGCGACCTTTCTGTTCTCGCAGGATCTGGCGCCCTATCTCCAGGCAGCAGACTTATACCTTGGTCTTTTTACCAGGCTTGCCGAAGCCCTTAGCAAGGAAATTTCCCAGGAAGGCTCGAGTTCACTGCCTGACTGGGTCTTTGTATCGCCAGGAGATGACCCCAAGGGTCCTTTTCCGAATCTCCTGGACATGGACCAGGTCATTGGTAAGGGAATGGGACGCCGCGCGCTTGCGTCAAGCGACCCCTATAAAAAAATGTTTTTTCATATCAAGGCTATCGACAAATGGCTCGGTGCCTTAAAGGAGGGTGACCATGAAGAAAGAAACAAAAGATAAAAACTCTTCCAAAACCAGCTGGATAGGAAAGACTGCAACCACGGCTGCTATGGTTGCGGCGCTGGGCATTTCTTTGGGTGTGAATGTCCAGAAGGTCTATGGGGGCGAGGATACTATCCGTAATTCAGGGGTCGTTCAAGACAAGCACAAAGATTGGTCATGGTCTGAGCAAGGCAAAATCAATGCCCATCAAAGCAAAATCAAATCCCAGCAAAATAAGTTCACTGTCCATGAAAATAAGATTAATGCCACGCAGCATAAAAACGAGCTGAATTTGGAAACAAAATAACCACGCTCCAATCAGAGGAAAACCATTTATAGGGCAAGAGGAG
>Ga0209048_10007163_pt1 | contig 10335 bp, 10 predicted proteins | sample FrelakmetCRP12CR_FD_187146 | JGI IMG/M metagenome (GOLD analysis project Ga0209048, IMG submission 187146) | Freshwater lake sediment microbial communities from the University of Notre Dame, USA, for methane emissions studies - CRP12 CR (SPAdes)... | ecosystem: Environmental > Aquatic >... | reverse complement strand
GTATGGTTTATATGAGAATACAGAAGTCGGAAGTCAGAACAAATAGAAGCCTCTACGCTTACTGTGTCCTGTATTCTGTCTCCTGTATTCTCATGCTTCGTTTTTACCTACCGGGTCATGAAGGTTAGTAAGAAATAACCTTGATACCTGATAGTTGAGATGAACAGCGATTCAAATTTCTTATCATGACCTAGGTTTTCTCCTTCTTCTCCATCAACGCAGCAAGGATGATATTGATGACCAGGTCAGGGCCGGTTTTGCGTTGTACCCTCTGGATGTTGATTTCCTGGACCAATAGTGCAGTTTCAAAAGTCCTGAGGCGTTCCAGAAAATAATAAAGCCCCTCAATGGTGGTCATAAAATTGAATCTAAGGTGAACCTCCTGGTACAGACCATACTCTTTGCTGGCCAATACCTGATAGGTCTTAATGTCAAGCAATTTTTTCTTCTCACCCTTGGGGGAGAGTAAGTCTCCCAGAGATGCTGCAAGCTGGTAGGGATCATTACCCCGGAATAGACGCTTCTGCATCGCTTTGAGTTCACTTTCTTGCTTTATCAAATTATCTTTGATGCTCTGGGCCTGAGTTAATTTCTCCGAATACTTTTGAACCAGTTCGCTTTGTTGCTTGATTCGCATCTCCAAATCTTCATTTTCCGATGCCAGGGGAGCAACCCACAAAAAATGAACGGCAATAAGCGTTACCACAACCGTAAGAGCAACGATCAATGAAGAACGCTGCTTCTTGATCTCGGCCCAAGAGAGCTTTGGATATGTCATCGTATGCTTGCCTCTCCAGTTTTACTGGGCGGTCTCCGGTTCATCGTCAGCTCCTTGATCTTCGTCTTCTGGCGCTTCGTCTGTTGGTGTTGCTGTTGGCCGCTTGCTTTCGAAAAGTTCGGGAGTCGTGGAGTTTTGGTCTGAAGGGGTCTGCTCAATGCTTTCGTCTCCCTTGTTGAGGTCCAGTGCTTCTATGGTCTTTCTCAGCTTTTCGCTATCAACCTGCAACTGAACATTGAACCGCTCATCGTCAGAGGATGGGCTTCGGGTTACCGGTGATGCAAAGCGTACATCGCTGAAGCCTTCAACCTTGGAAAGCTCGGGAAGGTACTTTATTGCTGATTTGCTATCGCCTCTGAGAATAATCTGGCCTTTTCTGATGGAGAAATAATTCAGCCAGGTGTCCTCGGGAGTTGTCTGTGAAAGGAGGGTAAGGATTTCGAGCAGTGGATAACCCTCGCGGTTGAATTCGGATAGCGTTTTTTGGTCCTCCTGGAACTTGGCAATGCGTGTCTGCAATTGTTCGATTGGTTTCCACTGCATTTCCAGTTGGGCGATCTCCCTCTTGAGTCTATGGCTGGTTTCTTGGAGCTGGCGGTGGGAGTGGATCAGATAGAAGGCAAAGATTAGGTAAAGCCCGATCAAAGCCAGGATCGGCCAGGCAATGCGGGGGATTTGCCAGGGCTTGAGAAGCAGTTGGGCATCAAAGGTCTGGATTGCATCCTGCTCAAACAGGTATGACACCCAGCGCGAAACCAGGAAATCTTGAAGTGGCTCGATTTCGAAATGGACTTCATCGCTGCATGAGCGCTGGAAAGCCTCAGCTTTGAGGGCTTCGCCGTTGGTGCAAATCAGGTGGATGGGCGAAATTTGCGCGTCCGGACCATTACCCATGGCCTGCAGATGTTCGAGAAACAACGGCATGTCGTCTCGATCCTTGCCAATCAGTATTGAATCCAGGAACTGGCCTTTATAAAAGCGATGCAGCTCAACATGGGATGGATCGATTATCCTCGCAAAAACCTCCAGTTCAGGCGACTCCGGCTGCGAAGGACCGGAAGCAAGGAAAGCCCTGTAAGCCAAGGCAGCTGGGATTATGCGGAAATTATGAAAACTTCCAGCACCCAGGACTTGATGAAATTTGTCAAACATATCGCGCTGTAAGGAAAAGATAGGCACTGACAAATTATGGTTCAAAAGAACGGCCGGACCATGAAAGTTCAACATCCGCTCATGTTCCAGAAAAATGTTCTCCTGCCAATCGAAGTTAAGTGCCTCGTACAACTGATCTTGAAGCCCCACAGGGTAGTGTTCTTTGTGGAAGTTGTAGAAAGTGAGGGGAAGGAACAGGAGTAAAGTGGTTGTTTTCTTGCCTCTTGGTCTAAGGTTGAGACGCTGGAGGTAATCGTATATAGACTCACCTTCCGGTACTTCAAAGTTCTCCACGGAATCGATCTGCCAAGCTCGCCACTGACGATGAGCGCGAAGGATCTCTACCCTTTGCTGCTCAACATATACAGCCAGAAGTTGCCTGGGGCGATTTTCCTTGGAGAGTGTCAGCATCCAGTAATCCTTCAAGGTGTCCCTCTCTCGCTACAATATCTTCCTGGACAGCACCTCATAACCGCTCTTCGATTGAGGAGTAAAACGGACAATGAGACAAATCGTGACTGCGGGCGGACCATTATAAGCCACGCCAGTGGAAAAGATGCGATAGATTCCTCCATTCTGCCAGGTAATGATTCTTGCTTCGATCTCACGGTCAAGATCAATGTTACGTGAGATGGCATTTGTACCATAAATAGTCAGCATCTCAAACAAAGAATCCTTGCCGGGAACCATGGGATTGATTGTATCCGGTGCTGTTTCCCCTGTCTCACCGCCCTTCCTCATATAGCCGTAAAAGAGTTGTTCCGTGATTCCGGGGATGAGAAGCATCTGATCGAGTCTTATTAAAGGGCCATTGAAGGGGCCGTAAGGTAAGCCGAGGCGTTTGTATTCTGCTGCTTCCATGCCGCGGAGTCTCCGAAGATCATCCGGATCGATAAAGTCCGCAATAACATCCGCAAGTCCTTCCGCTGCATCTTCATCGACGCCTGCCGTTACCAGTACTTTTTTCAACTGTTCAGGGTTGGCAATGTTAACATTTACTTTGGTCATCTCCGATTCGACACTCACCAGAGCTTCCCCGGTCTGGTACTTCAGCAGATGCTGCGCACCGTCGGGTTGCCAGCTCAGATCGGGCCCCCTCTCCAGGCCTGTGGGCGGTGGGTGGCCCATCCGCGCCAGTGCTTCATAGCACCCGCCAACTGCCAGATAGTGAGCTTGTGCCCGCCGAAACAGATGGACCTGTTCTTCCCCCTGCATTCGTGTCATCGCTCCAATCTGCAGCGTGAACCACATTACCAGGGCGCAGATCCACAGGACCGCAATCAACACAACACCTTCTTCTCGGCGAATCAGCCCTAAATGACAGTCTGCTCGACACGCTTTCATCTCTGTCCCAGGCCTCTCGGGCTCCTTTCTCTCAGAGTCGCTTGTTTCGCTTATTGAACTGCTTCGATTTCAGGCCACCCGGCACCGGATTGCTCCCGGCGGCCGTTTCGCTGAAAGGAGAGTTGACGAACATCATGGCGGAGAACGAGGCAGAGTCCCCTCGAGAAGCACAGCTTACCCTTACGGCCGCAGGAATTCCGGCCGCATCGTCCGGTGCTCCGGCAAACTCGCCTTTTTCTTTTGTTGCATAGGAAAGGGCAAACTCCGCAACTTCAATAAGATAGAAATGCGGCCAGGATTTAGTCTTTCCCGGACTCATCTGAAGAAATTCCTGAATGTGTTCAGGGTGATACGGATCGAGCGGCAATTCGGCGTAAAAGAGTTCGCCCCTTCCTGGTATGAAGACATACCGTGCAATCACTGGAACGCCCTTTGAGATAGCCCTGACGGAATAATCCGTGGCAAACGCGAGGGATTGTTCATCTCCTTGAAAGATGGGACGCTGTTTTCCTTCAAGTTGAATCAAAATCGGGTCGAATTGGGCAAGCTGTCTCTTGAGCAGTTCAAGGAGACTCGGGGTGTCACTGATTTCGCGATTCTGCTGGCGTTCCCATGCTCGAAGCGAGATAGAAAGGGCTACCGAAAAAATGCCTATAACAAGCGAGGAAATCAGTGTCGCCAGCACCAGTTCCACAAGCGTAAAGCCGGTGGATCGCCCAAAAAGACCGTTTCCTTTCCGCCGGTTCACAGTTTCAACCCGAAAACTCATCTCCACCCTCCATGTCTGAGCGAGTGATGTAGAGGCTGAATTCCAATACTTGACCACGACATTCCAGCAACACCCGAAACAGTTCTCCAGTGCGAATTGCCATCCCCTTTGGCTCCGGGAGTTCCACTCTTGCCAGCTGAATATTAACTCGGGGTGCATCGGGCCCACTGCCCATGGATATCGAGCGGGCCATAGCTTTTTTCGGGTTTGCCAGTATTTCCTGGGCAGCAGACTCTAGCAGAGGTTGGATTTGACTTTTGTCCTTCAAACGCTGGGTGTATTGCAGGGAGACCGAGATCAAACCCATGAGTCCACCTAGCACCAGGGCTCCCAATGCCAGCGTGACCATGACCTCCAGGAGGGTGAATCCCCCCTTGTTCGAGGAACAATTAGATCTAACGGGGCTGTTCATCATGATCTGACTTCGAAAACATGGACCGTGCCGATAAGAGGATTGATCGAAATGTGGAAGGAACGCTCCTGATTAAAGGTTATCTTCAGGTCGCTCCCGGACATGCTGCCATCAGGAAAAAAGAGAATCAGGCCATCCTTGGTTTCCGGGTCGGTTTCAAGAAAATTCGCATCGATGTCCACATTTGAAGGTATGGGTTTTTGTGGAGGAACGGTCAGATCGTACAGTCGCTCCGGACCGCGAATGCGGAAGGCAACGATTTCTCCGGAGTTCATGGCCCGAAGGCGTGCACGTTTGAGCGTCTGCACAAATTCCTGCAGGAATTCGCGGTCTTCCATACGTCTCCAGCTTGCTCCCACTCGCGGCAGAACCATTCCAATAGTAAGGCCAAGAATGATCAAGACCACAACAAGTTCGATGAGGGTGAAGCCCTCGGAGTCCCGATGAACTGAATAGCGCATATGAATGGCCTCAATCAACCTTGTTGCGGTCTGCAGTTAGCTCCATCCGCGCATCCCATATATTCGCTGTCATTCGTGCCCGGCAACCGGATTGGTATCGGGTTGGCGGGGGGGTCTAGAATTTGATTTCGTTAATGCCAAATATAGCCGTAAACATGCTCAAAACCATAGTGCCTATCCCCAAGGCAGTAAGGACAATGACCGCCGGCTCCATCAAAATCAAAAGTCTCTGAATCCTCCTCTGCAGTTCGCTCTCGAAATGGTCACCCAAAGCCACCAGACCATCACCCAGGTTGCCTTGTTCCTCGGCAATGCGCAGCATGGTCCCCATACGACTGGGAAACGGTTGATGCGTCCGGAAGAAATTGCTCATTGATTGCCCCGCCTTGATTTCGCGATGTACAGGGGCGATTGCGTCCCTGAGGACAGTGTTTATGAGCAGTTCCTGTCCGAGACCGAGCGCGCGCAACAGGGGCACCCCAGCCTGAATCATCGTGCCGAGGGTCCGACAAAACCGGGCGAGTTCACTGTAGAGGATTAGATATCTGGTGAATGGAATTCGAAACAGCAAGCGGTCCATAACGCTCCGGGCTTTTGGTTGTCTGTAAAGATAGCGTCCGCCCCAGAATGCAGCGGCCAGAAGCAACGGAAGAATCCAGCCGTATTCCTTGAGAAGGACCCCGGCCTGCAGAAGCATCTCCGTCAGGAAGGGGACTTTCTGATTCAAGTCATGGAATATCTGCGCGAACTTGGGGATAACATATACAAGCAGGATAACCATCGAGACTGCACTTGTACCGAGAAGGATGCAAGGGTAAATCATAGAGGACACCAGACTCTGCCGGAACGCTCTGCGCTGCTCGAGGTACTGGGCCAGGCGTCTCGTGATGGGACCGAGTGTAGCACTGGCTTCTCCTGCTCTTACCATGTGATCTGAGAGCTCACCAAAAACGTCCCGGTACTTGCCTATTGCTCCCGAGAGGTCCATGCCTCCCTGGACTTCTCCAAGAAGGTCCTGGACTACCCGCTGGAAAACCTTGTGCGTCTGATTGGTGCTAATTAAAGCAAGTGCGCGGTCTACCGGCAAGCCTGCAGAGAGTAAATCAGATAGGTCGAAGAAAAAACGGATGATGTGATCTTCTGGTACGCGACGAGGTTTCCGACTCTTGATCGCTTTGATCTTGACTGGATAGAGTCTACTGGATTTGAGTTTGCGCGCAGCTTCCGGTTCGGATAAAGCCTCCAATACCCCCTTGTGAACGACGCCCTGCAGGTCGCGAGCCTGATATTGAAAGTATCCCATGATGCTATGGCTATCCTTTTATCCTGACAAGGAGAGACTGGTGACCCGGAGCACCTCAGAGAGAGTGGTTAGGCCATCAACGACTTTGCGGAACCCATGGTGGATCAGCGGGCGGTAAGTCTCAGAAAGGGCAAGCTGCGAAATGGTTCCCGCATCCTTTGCCGCGACGATTGCAGAGCGAATGGTCTCACTCACCGGCAGCACTTCAAAGATAGCCTTACGACCCCGAAACCCGGTATAACCGCACTTGTCACAGCCCTTATTGTGATACAGAGTTATAGCAGAGGAAACCTCGGGCAGCACTTCTCTGATGCGTGCCTGGTCAACCTCCCGCGCCTCGTAGGGTTCTTTGCAAAGAGGGCACAGCAGGCGCACCAGTCGCTGTGCCAGAATGGCAAGAAGCGAGTCGGCCATCAGAAAAGACTCTATGCCGATGTCCCGGAGTCGGGTGATCGCCCCGGGAGCGTCGTTGGTGTGCAGTGTGGAAAGCACCAGATGGCCTGTCAGTGCCGATTCTATGGCAATGTCTGCAGTCTCCTTGTCGCGGATTTCCCCGATCAGGAGCACATCCGGGTCCTGGCGCACCAGAGACCGCAAAGCATTGGCAAAGGTCAGATCAATCTGCGGCTTTACCTGCACCTGATTGATCCCACTAATCTGATACTCCACAGGATCTTCGACCGTGATGATCTTCCTGGTTACGGAATTCAATTTTCTGAGCACGCCGTAAAGTGTGGTGGTTTTTCCGGAACCGGTAGGCCCAGTGACGAGGATCATCCCGAATGGGCGCTCAATCAGGGCTTCGATATAGGCCAGATGTTGCGAGTCCATTCCCAGGGAGTTCAGGCTGTAATCCACTGACTCCTGAGCGAGCAGCCTCAAGACAACACTCTCCCCGTATATTGTCGGGACACAAGACACACGAATATCCACCTCGCGATTGCCGAATTTCAGCTTAATCTTTCCATCTTGGGGAAGCCGCCTTTCGGCAATGTTGAGATTGGCCATGAGTTTTAGGCGGCTGATGATGGCCGCTTGCATGGTTTTAGGAGGTTGGTCCAGATCATACAACACACCGTCGACGCGGGTTCGGACCTGAAAGTTGCGCTCAAAGGGTTCGAAATGGATATCTGAAGCGCGCATGTCTAGCGCTCGCGAGATCAGTACATTTACCAACCGCACGATCGGCGCCTCCTGAGCTAACCCTCTGAGGTGTTCCAGGTCCTCTTCATAGGCGTCCGTGATCAGAGAGGCTCCATCGCCTTCGCGCGAGAGGGCTTCTGCTTCGCGCGCCGCGGTTCCATAGAGACGGTCAATGGCTGTCCGGATTTCCTCCCGCTGCCCAAGGCATAAGTTCAGCTCCATACCACCAAAGTAGCTGCCGAGAATGTTCAGGATCGGCAGATCCAATGGGTTATTCACCACTACCCGTACGCGACCGCTTTCCACGTAAATCGGCAGAATTGCGTGTTTTCGCAAAAAGAACATGGAAACGCCCTCGAGCAGCACCGGCTTCTCGGGATAGTCCTCACGCTCCAGGAGAGGCAAACGGAGGTAGTCTGAGAGTACGTGGAGGACTCGTCTTTCATCGGTGATGCCAATGCTTTCAAAGGCTTCCATCAGAGGAATGCCTTCAATAAAGCAACACGTTTGAAGCTGCTTTAGTTGATCGTCCAGTAAACCCAGTTCCTTCTGAAATACATTCAGAAGAGATGGAGATTGGGACATATAAGCTCCTGAAAAATAAGTGTTCTTTTTGCCACATCACTTATCAAATCTGTTCCGAAAAGTAAACTTCATTGCCTTTAAACAGGAAGGGCAGAAAAAACAAGGAATTTAAACAGCCGACAATGGACAGCTCTTTGCAGACGCTGCCGAAGGGAGTATATTGAAGAGAAGAAGAGCCTTTGGTGCTTCTAATAAGGCAAGGAGCAGAGTATGAAATATGTAAGAAATATTGGGTATTTATTAGCCTTTTGTGTCGTCTGGGTGTGTTCCTTCTCCTCCAATGGCGCATGCAATTCCATCATGGTGGAAAAGAATCTCTTCGCTCCGGATCGCAAACCTCCCTCGCCCGAATCGGTTGCGGCAACCCCCCAACCCAACAAACCCGGGCTGTCCGCAAAAGCCGTTCAGTTGGATGGGATCTTCATTCGGGGCGATACGAAGAAAGCGATCCTGCGGATAAAGGGGCAAATCCCCGGCGCCGACAAGGCTAAGGCACAGAATCCCTATATTGCGGTAGGAGAGGGCGAAAAAATAGGCGATTTCCAGGTGGTTAGAATCGAAAATCGGAGCGTCTCTCTGGAAAAAGAAGGGCAGACAGAGGTAATAAATCTGTTCGCCGAGGGTAAAATGGTGGTTCCCCCGCCTCCTATGCCGGCAGCCTCTGTTCCACCTCCTTCACCCGCCCAGCAGGGACAAGCTCCGCCTGGGACGGCTCCAGGCCAGATGAGCGCACAACCAGTCCAGCCACCATTCCCTCAGGGACCGCCTGGGGCAAACATGCCTGGGGTAGCCCAACCTCCTGGTGCAGCGAACGCACGAGGAGGCGGTCGGCGTATTGTGGCGCCACCCGTTCCGGCCCAGCCTGATGAAAACCCTGCCCCTGATGACGAAGCGGAGCTGGACGAAGAACCACAATGACGGGGGTGCTCTTCCCGTTAATTCGCGATGAACCATTCTTCGTAATACAGAGAGCTGCTCAGCGTAAGACCTGTACCAACAGTCAAATAGACCATGGCAAGAATAAGCCGAGAGAGGTGTGATTGACGGAGCACGAAACCGAGCAGTACCATAACGATGATCAGGAGATAGCTGCGCCATGCCTGAAAAGCAAAAAGACACACTCGCTCAGGCTGCTGGGTGATGCGTCGGATATTTTGCCTGGCAATCGCCGAAAAGCCAAAGCGATAGGCCAAAACACCTAAGCCAACTCCTGTTGCAGCACTCACTCCGCTTTTGGGCCAATCCAAATGCGAAAGCCAGCAGCAGGCGGCAATACAAAGTCCTATTCCCACTCCAGACCAAAGCAGCCCGGCAAAAAGCAACAACCAGTGGCGAGGAACGGCAGGAGTATATTTTGTACCCCAGAATGTTTTTGACATGTTCTTCATTTTCTCAGCAACCCAGACATGGCCTCCACAAGATATTCGGCAATGGCAAGCGAGGATGTCGCAGCCGGAGACGGGGCATTGAGCACATGCAACATGCGTCCTTGTTGCAGGATAACAAAATCATCCAGGAGCGATCCGTCATTTGCCAGGGCTTGGGCACGCACACCTGAACCGCCCGGCAAGAGATCTTCCCGGCAAATTTCCGGTACAAGCTTTTGTAGAGCCTCCGCAAAACGGGTCCTTGAATAAGACCGCACCATTTCTTTCGACCCTTGACTCCAGTAACGCGACACCAGATGCCAAAAGCCTTTGTATTTGAGGATCTCAGCCAGTTCACGCCAGACGATATCGCTTTTTTGGTAACCTTCCCTGGCCCATGCCAGGACGGCGTTTGGGCCGGCCTCAACGCTACCGTCGATCATGCGCGTAAAATGGACTCCCAGGAAGGGAAACCGCGGGTCAGGAACAGGATAGATAAGTCCCCTGACCAAATGTTTTCTTTCCGGCCTGATTTGATAATACTCCCCGCGAAACGGAACGATCTGACACGGGACGGATGCCCCAGACATGGTGGCCACCCGATCCGCATAAAGGCCGGCACAGTTGACCAGGAAGCGCGACAGAAAGGTGCCTTGGCTGGTGACAATGCGAGAGCCGTAAGGGCGATCTTCGACGGTCTGCACGCGATGGCTTAAAAAAATCCTTCCGCCTGAGGATGTAAAATGCCTGGCGTAGGCCTGAGCTACCTCCCGGAAACCAACTATGCCGGTGGTTGGTGCGTGTAGGGCCTGCAAGCATTGGGCGTGAGGCTCCAAGTCTCTGGCCTCCGCTGGCCCCAGAAGCCGTAAACCCGGAACTCCATTGGCAGTTCCTCTTCGCTGGAGTTCCTGCAGTCGGGGTATTTCCTCCGGTTCGGTGGCCATCACCAATTTGCCGCAGAGTTCAAAAGGCACTGAGTTGTCCCGGCAAAACTGCACGAGCCGCTGCGCGCCGAGAACAC
>Ga0209048_10007162_pt1 | contig 10337 bp, 7 predicted proteins | sample FrelakmetCRP12CR_FD_187146 | JGI IMG/M metagenome (GOLD analysis project Ga0209048, IMG submission 187146) | Freshwater lake sediment microbial communities from the University of Notre Dame, USA, for methane emissions studies - CRP12 CR (SPAdes)... | ecosystem: Environmental > Aquatic >... | reverse complement strand
AACAAAGAGTGGCGCACCATGGCATCCGTTCCCTTCGGGTTGCTGCCGAAAGCGCCCATCGCCGCGTTGTGAAGGCTCGCCGGGTATCCAACCCGCCTTCGCCTTCGCGCCTTGCGCCGAGCGCTTTCGGCCGTGCAACGCGTTTGTGTCCATAGTGTGAACAGGCCCTGGCGTCCCGCGGCGTCCGATGCAGTCCGGTCCGGCATCGGGGCAACGCCAAAGGGAAGGGGGGCATTGGCCTATCGCGCGTTGAATTCACCCAACGTACGCCAATTTATCGCTATGCTAATCGCTATGGAAACCAAATAAGGAATTCAAGATGCCGAATCCTCGCAAACGCACCTCGAAGAAAGTCGCGGCGACCGAATCACCGCGAGGCAAGGCGGCCAGCGAAGTGTCGACCAGCGAATCCACGTTGCTGGGAGTTGCCCGGCAGGTGCGTTCCTGGTCGGATTCGGTGCTGGGGATCGCCGGCGCCGCGGCCGACATTTCGATCGGCGCGGCCAAGGCAATCCTCGTCAAGCCCGAGCAGCGTGGCGCACTACTCAAGGCGGGCACGGTGCTGCGAGGAATGCGCGAGGCCGCCGGCCTGTCGTTGAAGGAGGTTGGGGACGCGATCAATCTCAAGGACCCGTCGCTGCTGGACCTGGTCGAGAACGGCAAGGTGGCGCTGCCGTTCGAAATCATCCTGCGCCTCGCGTCCGTGCTGGGGCGCAACGACCCGATCTCGTTCGTGATGCGCTTCACCCGCTCGTACAATCCCGAAGTCTGGCACACGCTCGAAAACCTCGGCATCGGGCGCTTCGCGGTCCAGGCCGGGCGCGAACGCGAGTTTGCCAATATCTATCGTGGCAGCGATGCCGCCCGCCGTCTTTCCGACGAGGATTTCGCAGCCGTCCTCTCGTTTGTCAAGGCGGCATTCGAAATCGCGCTCGCATTCCGCGGTAGCACGGTGGCGCGGTCACCGGCACGCAAGAAGAGTGGCGAGCACTTGTAACACCGAACTGCATCAAGCCGGTGTTTTGCGCTTCAATTCGAGCGGAGCAACAGGAGCTTCGCCTGCTGGCATCGGCTCGAACTCAGCCGCAGGCTCCGGTATAGCCGCAGTCGGTGCAGAAGTCGCAGCCGTCCTTGCGGATCAACGCCTTGTTGCCGCACTCCGGACATTTCTTCCCGGGCAGCGTCTTGAGTTCGGTGCTGTGCACCTGCTCGGCGGGCGGCACCGTGAGGATGCCGGCATGTTCCACCGGGTAACCCTGCTCGGTCAGGATGCCGAGCATCGCGTAACGGTGGATCATCAGCTGGGCGAGATAGGCGATCGTCGACGGATAGGTCTGCGCCTTGTTCGAGCCCGGTGTGCGTGCCATGAATGATCCGTTCGGCTCGCCGTAATTGAGGAGCTTTCTCAGCTTCATGCCGATCCACGCCGGGTCGTAGACGCGCATGTCGAGCGACAGCGCCTTGCACAGCCCGTCCATGACCCGCGGGTACTCGCCGGACAGCCACATCGAGTAGGGCCTGCGCTGCCCGTCGGGCATCACCAGCTCTTTCAGGAACAGCACGAAGTCGTCGCCGGTCGCGTGGTTGATCACATCCACGGTCCAGCTCAGCGTGCCGTCCGGGCCGGCCTTCGGCTCCTTCGGGCCCATCAGTGCGTCGACCACGGGAGTCTTGCCCGCACCCTCGTCGGCGAACACGCCGAGCTCGTTGCACCGATAGCGGATGAGCTTCGCGAATCCCGACACCAGGCTCGGCACGCGAATGCGGCGACCGTCGGGCGGCATAGCCATCTCGAAGCCGTCGTCGCCGCTCGCTTTCTGCAACGCCGAGAGTTTCATGTCCAGCCACGCGCGATCGTCGGTGCGCATGTCCATCGACAGTGTCTTGGCGATGGCACCGAGGCCGCGCGGCTGCTCGGCGCCGTTGATCCAGACCTCGAACGGGGAGGACCTGCCGTCGTCGATGTGGCCGATGAAGACGGCAAAGTCGCCGAGCGGATGGCGGACCACATAGGTCCAGCACGGATTCCCGTTCGCGAGCTCCGGCCGGCCGGGCCAGCGCAGGCTGGACAGAGGCGGCTGATGCGCGCGATCGAGGCGAATACGCCGGTCCGGGTCAGCGGTATCGAAGTCCTGCGGCTCGACGACAGGTGCCGCTGCGGGCGCGACCTCGAGCACCGCACCGAGAAGGCTGTTCGGTCGATACGTCGCAATGCCCTTCAGGCCGGCCTTCCAAGCTTCGGCGTAGAGATCCTTGAACGCCTCGAATGGGTAGTCGACGGGGACGTTCACGGTCTTGCTGATCGCGGTGTCGATGAAGGGTTGCACGGCCGCGTTCATCAGCATGTGATCCTGGGCGCTCATCTGCAAAGCATTGACGAACGCGGGCGGCAGCATCGCGCGGCGTGTGCCGTCGGCGTCGGTCCATACTTCTCCCGGCGGCCGCTGCTGCGCCGGATCGAACGGCAGCATCTCGACCGTGTCGTCGATGCCCTGTAGATGCTTGTACAGCCGGTAGGCGTGGTCCTCGACCAGGTATTCCTTCATCGTGTCGTCGGGCATGCGCTTCCTGCGCCGGTAGAACCAGCTGAAGGCGGGCTCGATGCCATTCGACGCGTTGTCGGCAAAGGCGAGCGAAATGGTCCCCGTCGGGGCGATCGACAGCGTGTGGCTGTTGCGGATGCCGTCGGCGCGGATGGCGCGCTTGATGGAGTCGGGCAGGCGCGACGCGAAGCGCGGCGCGGCGAGGTACTGGTCGGCGTCCAGGCGCGGGAACGATCCCTTGTCCCTGGCAATCTCCACCGAGGCAATGTACGCGGCGTCGCGCATCTCCTCGGCGATGCGGGCGGCCATGGCGCGACCCTCCGCGCTGTCGTAGCGCAGGTTGAGCTCGATCAACGCGTCGCCAAGCCCGGTGAAGCCCAGGCCGACGCGGCGCTTGTCCATCGCCTCGTTCTTCTGCTGTGGCAGTGGCCAGGCGGTCACGTCGAGGACGTTGTCGAGCATGCGTACGCCGACGGCCACGGTAGTGGTGAAGCCGGCGAAATCGAAGTGCGCGCCGGGCGTGAACGGGTCCCGCACGAAACACGTCAGGTTGACGCTGCCCAGGTCGCAACAGCCATAGGAGGGAAGGGGTTGCTCACCGCAATTGTGGACGACGAAGCCGTTTGCGTCGAACGCGTGCACGTCGATGACCGTGACGTCGTACACGTCCTCGCATCCGTCCTCGACGAGACTCTCCACGGTGGCGACGAATCGCTCGCGGTTGAGGCCGCGCCGGTAGGCATCGAGGAGGGCATCGAGCCGCGCGGACTTCGCGGTGTCGGCAAAGCCGATACGATCGGCGAAGACGCGAAGGTTGTCGCCGGCAACGACGAGTTCGTGCGATGCCCGGCTGACGTAGTGCTTGAGCCCGCCGCGGCCGTCTGGCATCGGTCGCAAACCCATCGGGCGACGGTCGCGGTAAATCGTCGAGGCGATGCCTAACCGAAGGAGCATCCGTTGCACAGCTTCCAGCAGCAGCAAATCGCTTTGGCACAAGCGAACACTGACCCCTTTCGCCTGTGATCCTTGCACCGAACCGTCGGCATCGAACAGACCGCGCAGAAGGCCCTGGATGAACGCTGAACTTCCACGCTCGATGGGCGCCGTGATCGTCTTCGCTCCCGATGCGAGTCCGAACGCGCGGGCCAGCCTGCCCAGTGACGCCGACTTGAGGCGCGCTTCGCCCCGACCGGCGATGCGGTGAAAGCCCCGGAAGTCGCTGCGGTGGTCGAGCGACGCCGCAGCGGCCTCGGCCGCGGCCACGATGCCGGCGGCACCTGTGGCGTCCAATGTCACCGACTCAGCATTGCCGACCACCTTCAACTCGGGCGCCCAGACGGAGAGTACGGCCAGGTCCCGCTTCAGCGTGCCGTCGCCGATCAGGAGACCCAGCAGGTATCCCTCCGCGTTGGTGCCCGCGCCCTCCCATCCGCCTAGCGCACGGTGGTCGTGCAGGACGACCTCGTCACCCGCCTGCAAGCGCGAAGCTTCGACCCACTCGACCTCCAGCACGTTTGCGGTGCGGCGGGCCACGCGTCGCACACGGTGATCCGCGGTCAGGCGCAACGCATACCCTTCGCGCGTGGCGAGTCTGAACACCGGTTTGGTTCCCGTCCGGAAGAAGCCGTCGCTGGCGATCGGATAGCCCTTGCCATCGATCACCGCCGTGAACGACCTGCCGACGAGGTCAGCAACCTGGCGAGGCCCCCCGGTGGTCGTCACCCAGGTTTCCGCCGTGACGCACGGATTGCAGGCCTCGATCGTCTCGCAGTAGGAAAGATTGTTGTCGCGGTTCATCGCGTCGATGAACACGACCCCGGGTTCGGCGTGGTCGTAGGTCGACAGCATGATCTGGTCCCACAGCGTGGCGGCTCGCACCGTCCGATAGACCCACAGATCGTCGTCGCGCTGGTACGCACCTGCAGCGAGGAGATCCGGCGCCGGCGGCGCCTGGTGCACGAGCGGCCACGGCAGGTTGTCGCGCACCGCCGCGACGAAGGCGTCGGTCACCGCCACCGAAAGGTTGAAATTCGTGAGCCGACCATCGTCCTTGGCATGGATGAACGCCTCGATGTCGGGGTGATCGCAGCGGAGGATGCCCATCTGGGCGCCGCGACGGGACCCGGCGGATTCCACGGTTGCGCAGCTCTGGTCGAACACCCGCATGTAGGAGAGCGGTCCGCTGGCGCGGCTGTTCGTGCCCTTGACGTGCGCCCCCTGCGGGCGGATGTGCGAGAAATCGTATCCGACGCCGCCGCCACGGCGCATCGTCTCGGCCGCCTCGTTGAGCGCCACGTAGATGCCGATGCCGTTTTCGTCGCCGGAGATGCTGTCCCCGACCGGCTGGACGAAGCAATTGATGAGCGTGGCCTTCAAGTCCGTCCCCGCGGCGGAGTTGATCCGCCCGCCCAGGATGAAGCCGTTCTGCTGGGCATCCAGGAACGCCTGCTCCCACCGTTCGCGCTGCTGGGGCGCCTCGACCGCCGCGAGCGCGCGTGCGACACGGCGGCGCACCGCATCGACGTTCTGCTCGTTCCCCTTGGCGTATTTCTCCAGGAGGATCTCCTCGGAAATCGACTGCGGTCGCATGACAGCGGGTGCGGCCGAACGCAAGGTCTTGAGATCGTCGAGTTTCATGGGAATTCCAGGGTAAGGCAGCCGCTGGCGAATGCGCGAAAGAAAGGGATCACTGGACGAACAGACATTTTCTCACGATCCCAAATTCGGTTGCGCACATTTTTCGGCATGGGTCGAAAGTCTCGAGATCGGTAAATGATTTCCATTTGGCCGCGCAGGAGGTGCCGGCGCGACCGCAACTCCGAAAAAAAGAGCCTGTCGAAGGCATCTGCTGGGCAAGCGCTGTACACTGAATTTCGGGACAAGTCCGTGGCGCAGCGAGGAAAGCCGGTGGATAACAATCTCCTTTGGGGAATTGCCCTTACCTTGGTCGTCTTGGGTGTGCTCGGGCTTTGGTTCCGTTGGTGCGGCCGCGCCGACAGGAAGAGGCAGATGCGCGCGTTCGCCATGAGCACACTGCGCTACGCGGGCGTGGGACTGGTGTTGGGGATGGCCTTTCTCACCTCCGACCTTGGAACCGCCCCGCCGGAGGGGCGCCTGGGCATTCTGGCCGTTACCGTTTGCTGCTTCCTGCTCGTCTACTCGGCAGGATGCGCGGCGATTGCGTCAAACGACCAGTCGCTCGTGGTCGTGAACCTGACGGGACGTGCGCTGCTGCTGTCGGATCCCCTGCTCGCGCCGTTCTATACGCTGCCCGCCCAACAGGAAGAGCCCGCCAACGTGTTGCCGCCCATCCGGCCTCGCACCCACTATGTGGTCAGCCCGGAACTCGGGCGTCTTGCGACGCAGGCCGGCCGAACCGACGTCTTTACCGTGGACACAACGACCGTGACTGATTTCGGCGAAACCGCGCCGTTGCGGGTGCGGCGCCTGCTGCGTGCGGTTCCCGTCGCCGCAACTTCGGAACGGTCGGAGCACGCGATCCATTCATGAGCGCAAACGCTGCCGCCGGCTTCTGGTGCGGAATTTGGTATGACACACCGCTACCTCGAATCTGCAATTTCATCCTATCCAACACCGCGCCGCTGCTTTGCCTGACCAGGACCCACGTGCCCGCCGCCAATCGCAACCATCCGGGCCTGTCGCGATTCGTGTTCGCGTGCGTTATGGCGTATTCGCTGCCCTGTCATGGTCAGCCGCCGCAGGAACTCCCCGCGCTCAATCTGGATATCGCCGAAACATCGGTTTCCGGCATTTCTTCGGGCGCTTTCATGGCGGTGCAGTTCCAGGTTGCCCACTCTTCCATCGTCAAAGGCGTCGGTGTCGTTGCCGGCGGGCCGTATTTTTGCAGTCAGGGCAGCGCCATCGCCGCAACCACGCGATGTTCGTGCACGCTCGATTCAGCCCATCTGGCTTGCAGCGTTTCCGCGACCAGCGCCGATGTCCCGGCGCTCGAGGACGCCACACGACGCTTCGCCGCCGACCACGTCATCGACAGTCCAAGCCATCTCGCCAGCCAGCGCGTGTACATCTTTGCCGGCGGCAAGGACCCGGTCGTGCCGGCGGTGGTGGCGCCACAACTAGCCCAGTACTACAGCCGATTTGGGGTGCCTGCGCAGAACATTGCGACGACGCTGTGGAACAACGCGGGCCACACGATGCCGACGCTCGCGTACGGCCGCGGCTGCTCGGTCACGGACTCCCCCTACATCGGCAAGTGCGGTTTCGACGGAGCGAAGGCGATCCTGAGCTGGATCCATGGCCCGCTCAAGGCGGCGCGCCAAGGTGCGCTTACCGGCCGCTTCGTCGAATTCGACCAGACTCGCTACGTGGGCAATGCGAGCTTCCTGTGGCTGACCGGCATGGATGCGACCGGTTGGGTGTATATCCCCGCAGCGTGTGCGCAAGGCGTGTCATGCCGCCTGCACATTGCGTTGCATGGTTGTGAGCAGGGCCAGAGCTACCTGCCGCTGAAATCGCCGCCGGGCGGTGGCCTGTACTACGGCACGACGTTCGTCCGCCACGCAGGCTATGTCGCCTCGGCCGACACCAATCGCTTTGTCGTGCTGTTCCCTCAGGCGGTTTCGATCCCCGGCCTCAACCCCAATGGCTGCTGGGATTGGTGGGGTTACACCGGCGAAAATTACGCCAACAGGAATGGCGTGCAGATCGCGGCGCTGCGTGCGATGGTCGACCGGATCACCTCCGGGCGGCATTGAGCCGGCCCGGTCAGGCCGATTGCAGAATCACGCGGGCGCGTGCCAGCCGGCATCCGCCCACAACTCGCCGCTCACCGCCGAGTTGGCCAGCATGAAGCAGATGGCGTCGGCGATTTCGTCCGGGCGAATCAGGCGGCCCAATTGAGTGAACGGAAGGATGTGCTTGCCGATGTAATCGTCGCCCATCGCGCGCACCATCGGCGTGTCGGTGAACCCCGGGTGGATCAGTCCGCAGCGCACGCCGTAGAAGATCGCTTCCTTCATGATCGTCGCGGCGGCGCCTTCGAGTCCGGCCTTGGTGCTTGCATACGAGATCTGGCCGCGGTTTCCCTGGGACGACACGGAGCCGATGAACACGATCGCTCCCTGCATTCCTTCATTGGGCGTCCACCGCTTGAGGCCGCGCGCGGCGCGGTCCTCCGCGATGCGCCCGATCATCTCGAGCGCCCAGTACACGGGTGCGATCAGGTTCACATCGACGACCTGCCTGAACCGTTCGACCGGATAGATCCGCGCCTTGCCGGTTTCCTTGTCGACGCGGACTGCCAGATCGTCGCGCGTGATGCCGGCCGCTGGCACGCACATCGAGACCAAGCCGAAGCGTTCGCTGATCGAGTCGTACACCGCGCCGCGAAACGCTGCATCGGTCGCGTCGCCGCGATACGGAAACGCGACCTCCCGGCCGGCACCCTTGTTGACGTCGGCGACGACGTCCTCGATCGCTTCGCCCATGTCGACGAGTGCCATCGCGACGACATCGCGACGCGCCAGGTTGACGGCGACGGCCCGGCCGATGCCGCTGGCGGCCCCGGTGATGACGGCCACTTTGCCTGTGAATTCCATGGAGCCTCCTCACGACGATTGGTGCACCGCAGCATATTAGCAGCAGAGCCGCGTGAAAGGGGGGAAATGATTGCCCCGGGGGGGCAGTTGGGGCCGGATCCGTTGAGGGAGATCAAGAGTTGCACGGATTGCAAGGTTCCCTGGACCGAATGCGGCGGCGACCGAGGTCCGCGTTGCCCGGCTGCGATCGCTATCGACGCCGTTCCAGCGGTCGCCGAACTTGCCGTCAGACCAGCCCGCGCGTACTTGCATCGACCGGCAGCGTCCCGACCGCACGGCGGATACGGGCGCTCAAGGGTGCCGCAGACGTGGTTTTGTGGTGGCCCGACGGCAGCGGCTGCGCCTACCTTATTTGCGCAGGAACCCCGGCATCGGGCCAGCCGGCGCGGGTCCGGACGAAGCGCACGATGTGATCGATCGCCAGCCTCGCCTCGGGCAGGAACTCCACGAGTTGAAACACGTGCGCGGCTCCGGGCCACAACTCGAGTTCGACATCGACATCGGCCAGGAAGGCCTTGTTGGCGCCGCGGGTAGCCTCGTCGCGCAGCAATTCGGTGCTGCCGACCTGGAACAACAGTGGCGGAAAGCCGCGGAAGTCCGCGAACAACGGGGAGACTTCCGGATTCGTGAACGGAAACGCCGATGGCACGTAGTGGCGTCTCAGCACGAGCAGGCTGGCCCGTCGTATCAACGGGTCACGCCCGTCGAAGGTGGTGATGCTCGGGCTTTCCATCGTGCAATCCAGGGCCGGCGACAGCAGCACCGCGCAGGAGGGGAGTGGCTCGCCGGCGGCGCGGGCCCGGCACAGTGTCACGAGCGCGAGATTGCCCCCTGCCGAATCGCCGGCCAACACCACGTTGCCTGCTTCGACTCCCTGTGCCAGCAGCGCGCGATACGCCGCGTGACAGTCATCCGGTGCCGCCGGAAACGGATGTTCGGGGGCAAGCCGGTAATCGGGAATGAACGCCCGGGCGCGCAGCCGGCGACACAAGCGGGCGGCAAGCGCTGCGTGCGCGTTGGGAAAGCGGAACGCGAACGAACCGCCGTGCAGATAGAGAATCACTCGCTCGAAACGGGATTCGGGAGCGACAATCCATTCACCGGGAACGCCGCCCAATTCCGTCGGCCTGCGTTCGACCGGCGGGGCGACCCGGAAATGCCGCGCGTCGAGCCTTTCGTAATTCCTCCGCAGCGCGGCGACATCGGCATCGTCGGTCAGTTGCTTGCCCAGCGTCAGCCGCAGCAGCGTGTTGAGCGCGTAGCTGCGCATGCTCGGCTTTACCTGAACATCGAGGTGGTAGCTTGGAATCCTATGCATCGACGCGTTCAACGTTCCCAGAGGCTAACCGATTTCCGGCAGTTCGCCTAAGTGAAGGTGGGCCTCGCGCTGCGATCGAATCGGACGCGAACCCTTCCGGGACGATTACGTCCCGTTCCTGCGCCACGCACGGCCGTCGCGCGCGAGCAGATCGTCCGACTCCTTCGGCCCCCAGGAGCCGGCCGGGTAGTTCGGAAACGAGCGAGGTGACAGCGCATGCCACACGTCGAGCACCGGCGTGATGATGCTCCATCCGGCTTCGACCATGTCGGCGCGCTCGAACAGCGTCTGGTCGCCGATCATGCAGTCGTAGAGCAGGCGCTCGTAGCCCGTCGACGGTGCCGCGCCAAAATAGTCGGCGTAGGAAAAATCCATCTCCACGGGCGCCTGCCGCATCGTCGGGCCGGGCACCTTGGTGCCGAACCGCAGCGAAATGCCTTCGTCCGGCTGAATGCGTATCACCAGCTGGTTGGTCGCCAGCCTTTCCATGCCGGCCTTGTGGAACAGCATGAACGGCGCGCGCTTCCACTGGATCACGATTTCGGTCAGGCGCCTGGCCATGCGCTTGCCCGTGCGCAGATAGAACGGCACGTCGGCCCAGCGCCAGTTGTCGATGCCCAGTTTAAGCGCGACAAAGGTCTCCGTCGTCTAGTCGGGTGCCACACTGGATTCCGAGCAGTACGCCGGCAAGCGCTGGCCGTTGACGGTGCCTTCTCCATATTGCCCGCGCACGGTCCGCGACAGCACCTCCTCGGGAGAGGGAATCTGGATGGCGCTGAGGACCTTGGTCTGCTCGTCGCGCACCGCATCGGCGGCAAAGGAGATAGGCGGCTCCATCGCCGTCAGCGAAACGAGCTGGAACAGGTGATTGGGCACCATGTCGCGCAGCGTGCCGGA
>Ga0209048_10007161_pt1 | contig 10337 bp, 4 predicted proteins | sample FrelakmetCRP12CR_FD_187146 | JGI IMG/M metagenome (GOLD analysis project Ga0209048, IMG submission 187146) | Freshwater lake sediment microbial communities from the University of Notre Dame, USA, for methane emissions studies - CRP12 CR (SPAdes)... | ecosystem: Environmental > Aquatic >... | reverse complement strand
CTTCCCCGGGTTCATAACAAAACGCTTCCTGGACGTCGGAGCCCTCGTGCCGTCCAACAACGCGACACTTTTCGTACTGATGGACCTTGACGCCATGAAAATTGTCGTCAATATTCTGGAAAAAGACCTTCCACTGATAAAGATCGGCCAGAAGGCGGTAATCACCGTAGACGCATTCCCCGGCAAGCAATTCAACGGCACGGTCACGCGGCTCAGCGGGGCGGTCGACATCTCGACAAGGACCATGGCGGCTGAGATTGACATTCCCAACCGGGACCACTTTCTTAAGCCCGGAATGTTCGCCAGCATCACCATTATTTACGACGAACACAAGGAAGCAATCACCGTCCCGACCCAGTCGATTCTTAAAGATGACCGGGGAAATTTCGTGTACACGGTCAACAACAAAACCGCCAGCCGAAAATATGTTAATCTGGGCATCGAACAGACCAGCCGGACAGAAATACTTTCAGGTCTGGACGGAACGGAAAGCATCATCATTACCGGCCAGCAGTTTGTCAAAGACGGCGGTCAGGTAACAATACAACAATAAGAACGACAAGCATATGTGGTTGACGAGACTCGCTCTCCGGTATCCGATTTCAACGTTCCTCTTCGCTGTCACAATTCTGGTGCTGGGCATCGTATCATTCCAGCAGCTCCCAATTGACCTTCTTCCGAATATTGCCGTCCCCGTAGTAAGCACGATAACTTTTTATACGGGAGCCGGCCCGCTGGACATGGAACAATCCGTCACCGTCATAACGGAACGTGCTGTCAGTTCAGTGAACGATGTAGACTACGTGCAGTCATCAACACGCGAGGGGGTTTCCCGGGTAAGGATAAACTTCAACTGGAACGCGAACCTCGACGTCGGGCTCGTGGATATTGTCCAGAGGGTCAACCGCATCCTGAACCAGCTGCCGACGGGGGTGTCCCAGCCGGTTGTGCTCAGGTTCGACATCACCAACCTTCCGGTCTGCACAATAGCAATATCGGGGGACATGGACGAGCGCGACCTGTACGACCTTGCGTTCAATACTATAGAGCCGCAGATCGAACACCTGCAGGGCGTCGCTTCCGCACAGGTGCTGGGAGGCAGGATACGTGAAATCCACGTGACCCTCGACAGGAAACGGATCGAGGCGCTCCAACTGCCCGTAGTGGATGTCCTTAACGCCGTCGCCAATTCCAATCTTATCATCCCTTCGGGAGACATCAAGACAGGCAGGTTTGACTACTCACTGAAAACCGAGAGCCGTTTCAATGTTGTCAGGCCGATGGAAGACATCGTCGTGAAAATTGTTACCGGCGTCCCGATACGGATTAAGGACATCGGATCGGTGGAAGACAGCTACCAGGAACAAACAGAGATTATCCGCATCAACGGGAAGCCCGGCCTGACTCTCTCTGTACAGAAACTGGCCAGCGCAAACACTGTGGATGTCGTCGACAATGTGCTGCACGCCCTTCCGAAGCTCACCAGCGTGCCGCCAAATGTGACATCCTCGATATCCTTCGACCAGTCGATGTACATCCGGCAGACCATTTCCGGCCTGCAGCAGGAGGCCTTCCTGGGTGCCCTCTTCGCAATACTGGTCATACTCTTCTTCCTGAGGAACATCCGGGGGACGCTTATAATACTTGTGGCCATCCCGCTCTCCATTTTGCTGGCCTTCATATGGTTCCGTTTCGGGAACGCCACGCTGAACATTATGACGTTCGGCGGACTGGCCCTGGCAGTTGGCAGACTGGTTGACGACTCGATAGTAGAGCTTGAAGCGATCTCCAGGCATTACAACAAGAGGAAGGAAGGCCAGACAAGGCTGCAGGCCACGCTCGAAGCGGCAAAGGAGGTCGCCTCCCCGATTTTTGTTTCGACCCTATCCACGGTCATTGTTTTTTTGCCGATCGTCTTTTTGACGGGAATCGCGAAACTCCTCTTTATTCCCTTGACAGTTACCATTGCGGTCGCCCTTTTCGGCTCGTTCTTTGTCTCCAGGACGGTCACGCCGCTGATGTGCCTTAAATACCTGCCCCCCGAAAAATTGCTGGACCGCAGCTCTCAGAAACTCGCGGACCGCTTTCGCGTGAAAGCACATGACACTATAGAAGCACTGGATTCCTGGTATTCGAAGCGCCTACAGTGGACTCTCCACCACCGCAGGCTTGTGATCCTGTCAATCGCGGTTCTTTCCCTGCTTTCACTGGGTCTTGTCAAATTCATAGGGACAGAGTTCTTCCCGGACCAGGACGAGGGACAGTTCACCGTTACGGTGAAGCTGCCCGTAGGCACAAGGGCAGAGGTGACCGACCAGTTTATCCGCCGGGTGGAAAGCATACTGCAGACAAACATACCTGAGATCCAGGCAATGATAACTGACATCGGAACTCCGTCAGCCAGAGGCGGGAACTTTTTCGGCAGAAACACAGGCAGCCATGCTGCTAACATACAGGTTGCGCTCGTGCCGATTGATGCCCGGAAGCGGTCGGTGTTCGACATCATCAAAGACATACGCCCGAAGTTCATGGGACTATCGGGCGCGACCGTTTTCATCAACCCGGGCGGATTCCTGAGATTCCTGCTGAACTTCGGTTCGGGAGCGCCCATAGATGTGGAAATCCGCGGTTTTGACATTCCGACGGGCTCAAAACTCGCAAATGACATTTCTGCGGTCGTCCGGTCAACGCCGGGGGCGACCGACGTGCAGGTGAGCCGGGAAGACAACCTGCCTGAAATACGTGTAAAAATCGACCGCGACAAAGCCGGCATTCTCGGAATCAATGTGTCCCAGATATCAAACACCATCAATACATGCATAAACGGCTCCGTAGCCTCCCTCTACACAGATCCGGTGAACGGCAATCAATACAACATCCTGGTACGGCTCAGCGAGGACTACCGCTCCAACATTGATGACCTGAAAAACATCGTGCTCACAACAGCGAAAGGCCAGCAGGTGCTCCTGGGAAACCTTGCAAATATTGAAAAGGCCAACGCCCCGGTTCAGATAGACAGAAAATACCAACAACGGATAGTCGACGTCACCGCAAATGTTACCGGCCGGGATCTGGGCAGCGTGGCAAGCGACATCCGCTCGGGAATTAAAAAAATTTCGATCCCGCCTGGATTTGAGGTTAAACTGGGCGGCAACGTGGAACAGCAGCAAAAGACATTCCGCGACCTGCTGCTTGCCTTTGGTCTGGCAATCCTGCTGGTATATGTGGTGATGGCATCCCAGTTTCAGTCGCTTTTGGATCCGTTTATAATCATGTTTACAGTTCCCCTGGGGATCATTGGTGTATTCTGGACTTTGTTTCTCACGGGGACCACGTTGTCTGTCACTTCCTTCCAGGGCATCATCGTAATGGTGGGCATAGTCGTGAGCAACGGCATCCTGCTGGTCGACTACACGAACCATCTGCGAATGAGAAGCATAGGGCTGCGCGATGCCGTGATAAGGGCAGGAGTCACCCGCTTGAAGCCGATCCTGATGACCTCCCTTGCCACCGTGCTGGGCCTGATCCCGATGGCATTCGGAATCGGAGGCGAAAAAACACAGGCCCCCCTGGCCATCGCCGTAATCGGAGGCCTGACCGTGTCGACTACGCTTACACTGTTCCTGATACCGGTCCTGTACACCATTTTTGAAGAACGCTTCAAACGCGAGATGAAAACCGACAGTGATGATGCGGGTGCAGATCATGAGGGAGAATCCGCCATATGAGGAACATCCTCCGCCTGAAAATCATCATTGCGATTTTTATTCTGACCGCCTCCCGGCTATTGGGCCAGATTTCTGAAACACGGATCGACTCCCTGACGCTCGATCAGGCTGTCTCGCTCGCCCTTCAGCATAATCCCTCCCTCAGGGCGGCTGACGCAGGCGTACTTTCGGCTTCATCCGGACTGACACAGGCTGATGCCGCTTATTTCCCGTCGATAGCGGCAACGGCGAGCGCTAGCCGCACGGGTGGTGCTTTCGTCCTGAATCCTTCAGTCTCAAGCAGGAACCAGACATACAATACGTATACTACAGGTTTTCAGGTAAACCAGACAATATTCGATTTCGGAAAAACAATCGGGAGGGTATCTGGGGCGGGCAGTTTCCTTGACGCGGCCGAATCCGACCTCATAAGCGCACGCGAGAACGTCGTGATGAACACGAGCCTCGCATATTTCGGTTACGTGCAGGCTATCCAGGTAGAGAAGGTGAACGAGGAGGCCGCTCAGAGGGCAAGTCAGCACCTCAACGAGGCAAAGGCATTCTACACAGTGGGAAAGCGCGCTCAATTCGACGTCACCAGGGCCGAAGTTGATCTCGCAAACGCCAACGTTAACCTTATACGCTCGCGCAACCAGATACGGCTGGCAAAACTGCAGTTGGAAAATGCCATGGGAATTCATCCCTCCTCCGACTACCGGGTGACAGAGGCATTTCCGATCCCCGAATTCAGCCTTCCGCTGGATTCCGTGAAGCTGCTCACCTTCGGCCAGCGTCCGGAACTGATTGCTGCAACGGCACGATTGGAAGCGAATAAATCGCTTGTTTCGGCCGCATGGGATCAGCATCTGCCCACACTCTCGGCCTCGGGGGCCTGGACATGGAGCAACTTTGATTTTCCGCTCTTCAGCCGCTGGAACGTGGGTCTGACAATGAGCCTGCCCATCTTCCAGGGATTTTCGATTTCCGCCCAGGTGGAACAGGCGAGAGCCGCCGCCGATGCTGCACAGGCAAACCTGGATGTGCTGAGGGAATCCGTGATACTCGAGGTGGAGCAAAACTATTTAGGCCTGAAGGAAGCCGAGGAGAGGATTGCCGCCTCAACGAAGCTTGTGGAGCAGGCAGAACAGAACCTTAACCTCGCTGAGAGGCAATATGCCGCAGGAGTGGGAACAGCGCTGGAAGTAGCGGACGCGCAGCTGACTCTTTCCAACGCCCGCATAACGCGCATTCAGGCGCTTTACGATTACAACAGCTCTCTCAGAAAGCTCGAGCGCTCAATGGGCATTCTCACCGGGTAAGCCGGTACATTCCGTGCCCCCCCTAGAGCGCCGCACGTTTAGCGCATAAAAGGGATTTTCAGAAGCTCAACAACGCAATTGCAGGTCTATGGGCAACACAGGGAAAGCTCATAAAGCGAAGCACCCCGCTAATACGAGAAAGAAATCCTACGGGTATAAGACGCCGGTTGTTATTTTCATTATTCTGGCCGCCGCCGCGATATTTATTATCATCAACAATCAGCCCAGAGAACCGAAACAATCCGAACTGCCCGTAGGCGCGGGCACTTTACCTGCAAAACCCCAAACAAAGCATCAGTTCGCGGATAAATGGCTCCAGCAAGCTTACGCGATTGACGCGCTTTTCCATTCTGTTTACACACCCTGCTGGGAAGGCGCATACGGCGCAATAGGGGACGCTTACCTTTTCGCGGCGACGAAAGATTCCTCCCTCCTCCGCTTCCACCTCATTGAAAACGATATGAGAAGGATGTGCAAAGGCACCTGGGTGGATGACCGCGCATGGGTGTGTCTGGCGGAGTTTGCCTGGTGGAATTTCACAGGAAGAGCCAACGGATCGCTAGTGGAAGACGCAAGAGGACGCTATCTGGAGGCCCGCCGCGAAGGGAGGCTCTCCAGCCATGAAGGATTCTGGAGCTGGTACAACTGGCCCCCCTCGGGGCGCGTAAACGAGCGTGTATTCACAAACAGCAACATGAACCAGATGGTCTCGGTCGCCTGCTGGCTCTATGAAGCCACAGGAGACAGAACCTTCCTGAATGATGCGATGCTCGTCTGGAACGGAGACTCAAAATACCCCGGTGTTTGGAAAACACTCTACCGCGGCAACGGCAGATGGGAGGGCAAGCCCGGATTGGCGGCATTCGGCAAACAGCTGCCATGGGACGGTGCGGAATACTGCTCCATTTGCGCCTCCCTGTACAGGGTGACAAAGGATCGGAATTTCAAGAAAATCATCGTTGCGACTGCAAAGCGAATAATGGATCCGGCAAACGGATGGGTCGATCCCGCTGATTATTATCAGATACACATGGACGGGAATGGCGCTTTCGTCAATTACCTTCTGGACGCGTACATGGCCGCCCCCGAAGATTTAAAGGAGATTCCGGACAAAATTTCCAGGATGCTCGATCACGTATGGACCAACCACGAAGGCATGGCAAGAATTACCCTTCACCGCGAAAGCGACGACGGAATACGCAATGGCTGGAACCCGTACGGCGGGGAGGACGGATATGGGGTTGACGAAGTGGGTACAGTGCACGCGCAGGCTGAGGCATTGCGGGCATTCGGCATTTTTGCTTATGTCATGAACACGCGTGCAAAGTAAAAATTTTACGCCTCAAAGCGCCGATTCAAACACCTCCACCCCTCGACATCCGCACAATCAGATCAGCTTGTTCTGCCCAGCACCTTTCCGTCGTTCCTTCGGATAAAGACTGTTACCGCCCGCCCGGCAGGAACAGTCACGGCAAACTCGGTTTTTGATTCATTATGAGTAATTTGGAGAACGGCATCCCTGTCGCTTTCGGAAACAAGCGTGCACATGGCCGCTTCTTCAAAAACCGCCGGCAGCATCAGAATTGAGGAATCCTTCATCCGGGCTGAAAAAACGGATGAAACACTCGACTGCTTTAAGGCATACCCGTAAAGCGCCACTACCGGTTCCACCGAATCCGAGGCCTCAAGGGGCAGTGGAGACCAGAGGAGAGTTCCCTTTCCGCTTTTCAGCGCCCTGACTCTGGATGTGCCGCCTTCCTCTGCGAGGGCTTTCTCGATGCGCTGAATCTTATCACCGCGGTAGCTCACCTGATGCTCCTGGCCGTCGATTATAATGAATTCCTCCTGCGAAACAGGCCTTTTCCCGGGAATAAGCCCAAGTGCTTTTCCCCTTGCCACATCCATCCAGTGGTCATCCGTATCCATGATGCCCGTAAAAAGCAGCGTCGAGCCTTCTTCAACCATTCTCATCATTGCCTTCCAGGCATTCTGACTCAACGTGCGGGGGGAAGGCGCCACCACCAGCTTCGGAAGGCCCTGAAATTTTTCCAGGCTGTATTCGGAAACCGCAATCATCGGCGTGCTGAGATGATAGTACATCGCCCGCACGCACATGCGCGTGGCGTCTGTGGCAAAGTTTCTGGTTGAAAACATCTGCGAGTGCGGAATCACCATCAGCACCTCCTCCTCTTGCCTGTGGGAGAGGAGATTGCGGTGCAGGTGAAAAAATTTCGAATACTTTATTAGCGGACTGATTTCCGGCTTTGCCGTTCCGTCCACCCTCAGCAGGCCGATGGCAGCCTCGTTGTCGGAATTCATATAGGGATTCGTATTCCATATCCACTCAAGGAAGCCGGCTCCCCCAGCAGCCATGGATATCGCGAGCTTCCGCTCGAGCAGATTACCCGCATCTTCCTCCGTGCGCCACGGGCTGCCGTCCATTTTTTCGTAAAACATCACGCCTGTCTCCTCGACCAGGTTCAATTTGCCGGGGATCTTAGTCATGACGCTGTCCCATACCAGGCTGTCGTTGAACCACCAGTTGTGGATTGAGGTAAAATCCACATCACTTCCGAAAAACTGCGGTCCGGGACGGTCCAGCGTTCCCCCCTCGTCCTGCCCGACCGTTATCATCTGGTTGCCCTTGGAGTTGCTGCGGATCGCGGCCGTCATCTCAATGACCCACCGCCTGAACATCTCCTGGGCAAAAAGCCGGTAGTCAATTACTCTTACCGGTTTTTTGTCATTGAAGATGTTCACATCAGAAAATTCTTCGATTGGAGGCAGGTCTATAGGATCCCCCGCCTCGGCACGGTACTGCTCCTGGAGCTTTGAGAGCCTCTCGGGCTCCCCGGCTGCAGGATAACGCTCTTTCAGCCAGGCATTCCAGGCAGATATCTCGTATTTGTCATAATTAGGACGGCAACTCCAGAGATGATTTGACGAGCAGAAGGAGGGTTCGTTGATCAGGTCCCAGATAATGTCGTTTACACCGGCGTACCTCTGGGCGAATGCGGACAGAAATTCCTTCTGTGCGCTCACAGAACGCGGGTCAAGGTAGGCGTTGGCTCCGCCCCAGGCTTCCGGCAGGAACGCAAAGAAGGTGAAAAGGACGGGTATGTCGTGCCTGCGCGCGGTCAGCAGGAAGGCATCCATGGCCCGCAGGGCTGTCTCGCTGATCGATCCCACATCCAGCATGTAGTTCTTCCAGGCTGTCCAGATGCCGGTCCTGACCATGTTCACGCCTGAGGCCTTCATTTCGGCGAAGTCCTTGTTCCAGAGATAAGGGTTGGGTTCAAGCAGGAATTTCCTGTGCACGTCGGACGTCATGTATGTAGTACCCGTAACCGGATACGGCTCTCCGCCCCGGATAAAATAGTCTTTACCGGCCGCCAGTGGCATACCGCCTTCAAGCAATTTCTTGTCCATTACCCAAAAACCGCTTGAATGGTTCATGCCGTAAGCGGCATCGGAAGAGACGGAGGCAAGAGTGACTTTAACGCGCGCATGGTACAAGCCGGGCTGCAGATTGGATTTCAGCCTGGATGGCACCACGGCATATCCGGTGGCAACCGATCCGCTGCCTTGAAGGGTTACTTTCAGATTGTCGATCTGTTTTTGATTTTCGTCAATGAGTTCCAGCCTGCAGTCGCCTTTCAGTATCCTGTCCACGTCCCCTTTGGGCCGCCTGAACTGAACTGTGAATGAAGGGGTCTCGCCCGGGTTGTAACAGGCAAATGAAGTTTTCAGGCTCAGTTCCGAGGATCCCTGCAGTGCCATTTCGGTGAGTATGCCGATTGCTTTCGCACTGATTCTACCCTTGAAATTGGCGAGCATCCACCTGCCCCCCGCATAGTCCCCCTGTAGCCTGTCGATCTGTATGAATGGCGCGGCAATTTTCCTCCCCTCGGCGTCTGAGGCGAAAAGAAGAGTGCGTAAGGTGGCATCGCGCGCGCCCGCGCTCCCGTCCTCCAGCGGATAATCCCTGGTCACGCTGAAGCGCACATAAAGCTCGTAAACTTCCTTGGCGGTAAACTCACCGAGGAGTTCCTCACATCCCTCAAGACCGCCCGCAGGGTGATAAAACGCATGCTGATCCACAGGAACCCCAAAAGCCTGTGTAATACCCAGCTTCTTATGATATGCGCTTTGTCTCGCCTCCTGCCTCCAGGTGCCCCCCTCGCTTGCAACAGGCAGAGACATCGGGATCCCGCCTAGATTCACCCAGTTACCGCCGCTTGTCAGATACTTTATCAGCGCCTGATAGACATCCTTCGGAAAGGCCGAACCGTACGGGTTGACGAAAACATCCTGTTCGCCCGCATCCAGGGCGCTCTTAATCTCACTTGCCCCGCAGAACACGGCATTAAAGCCTTCAAGAGCTTTAACGAGCGTTTCTTTCCCGATCGGCATTCCGTCTGCGCCGGGAAATGCGGGATCAAAAAAAACAGCAACCCTTCTCCTGTTCAAAGTTCTTTCAGGTGGTATGCTCCACACCGAAAGCGCCGGAATTGAGGCGGCGACGCCTGCGAAAGCAATGCTGCCCGTCGTCCTGATAAAACTCCTTCTGTTAATCTTCATTATATGTGCTCGCTTTGATTAATTGACCGCCAAGAAAATAGATTTCACCTGAAAAACAAAAGCGCAGGGGGAATCGGCTGTTTTTTGACCTGAGGCCCTTCATAATATGCATCCAGGTGCCGGCCGCCTTCCCTCTGAAAATACAAAACGGTTATCTTATGCTTTCCAGCCTCGAGCGAAACCTTGCCGGATTCCTCCAGGAGCCCGTGCAGGCCGTCGTTGTTCACAACCACCCTGTTGTCGATCAAGAGCTTGCTTCCGTCATCGGATGTTGTATAAAATGTGTACTGGCCCCCCTTTGCAAGCCTGATGTATCCTGAGAACCGTATACCGAAATATTCTCCGCGGTGGCCTATCCCATCGAGGCCGATGTTATAAACCCTGCTGCCTGAAGCAGGTTTCAACCTGTCAAAATTCGGGAGTTTTTTCCACTTTCCTTTATAATATTTATAGTGCATGCCGTTCAGACGCTTAACAACCTGGCTGAAAACCGTGCTGACGGGAACGCTCATCCTCCCCCCTTTAAGGACCGTACGGGCTGTGATAATCTGGCTTCCCCTTATTCTGATCGGGTCGCTGTAAAGGCTGGATTCACCTGTAGGATCGCTCCCGTCGGTTGTGAAACGGATCTCGGAGCTGGCAAGCGGCTTGCGAAGTGAAACTATTGTGTCTCTGAACGTGATGACCATCCCGCCGAAACTTTCAGGAGGGGGGACTCTGAAGTTGACAC
>Ga0209048_10007160_pt1 | contig 10338 bp, 9 predicted proteins | sample FrelakmetCRP12CR_FD_187146 | JGI IMG/M metagenome (GOLD analysis project Ga0209048, IMG submission 187146) | Freshwater lake sediment microbial communities from the University of Notre Dame, USA, for methane emissions studies - CRP12 CR (SPAdes)... | ecosystem: Environmental > Aquatic >... | reverse complement strand
CAGGTTATAAGCGGAACATGAGATACTGTTTATTGCGCTATTCCAATGCATCTCGCTAATAGCGGTCATCATCCGCTATAAAGTTAAACGCTTTAGAAGCCATTGCTGGAACAGCTCTTATTTTTCGGCATTATATCATAGAACGTCTGTCTGGTCGATGTTATAAGATTGTAGGCTCTCCATCCGTTTGATCGTTCACATTGTCAAGCACTATTCTTTAGAATTGAACCATACCTAAGTTCAACATTGTCATCCTGAGCACAGCGAAGGATCTCATTGCCTATTGAATGAGATCAACCTTCGCCGCGCCTGATACAACAGTATTATAGCTGTTTATCGCTCCCAGATTGAGGTAAAATAGGAGCTACAAATATTATGTGACTTTGCTTTTAAAGCACTCGTTGCTAAACTTGCTGTCACTTGAGAAAAAATAATTCATCGTTTGATCAGGGTACGAATGGGGAAAAATATCGAACATCTTTCCATAGATCAGGGAGACATCACTACTCTACCCGTTGAAATTCACAAGAGCTATAGATGCATTCCAATGGCTTTTTTGTTCGCTATGGTATGCGCTATTTTGCTTATGGACGCGATCCTGCCATTACGTGACTTATGGTTCAAAGAAGCGCTACTTACACAGCTCGGCTGGTGGCCAGTTACGCTCTCACTTCTACTTTTTCCAGGACGGTCGCTTATTCCGCCTGTGCCCCAGATACCCGTAATAGGTTTACCCGAGATTAGCCAGAGCTGGGAGCAAATACCGTTATATTTAGGTGCTGTACTAGTTATATGTGCTATCTATCTGGTGGCGCTACGAAGGCTCCCTAAACTGGTTACATTTCGTTTTATACGTAACTCGACACTATTGTTTGGCTTTCTCTTTATTCTCATTCCCATTGTCACATCAGCAGATGTATTTTCTTATATCGCCTATGCTCGCATGGGTGTGATTCACCATTTGAATCCGCTGACAACATTGCCTACAGCCATTCACACTGACATTGCATACAAATATCTCTCCTGGACGGATCAACCCTCGGCTTACGGCCCAACATGGGTTATGCTCACCAGCGCCTGGCAGTGGTTATTTGCTTCTTTGAGATTGGATTTTCTCCTGCTGATGGTTTTAGCGCTCCGCGTCCAGGGGCTAATTATGCACCTGATATCTACAATGCTGGTCTGGTCTATTGGAGGCTATCTCCAGCAATTAGATGGAAACATTTCATCGACTAAACGCCTGTTCGCGACACTGGCATTCGCCTGGAATCCACTGCTCCTTTTTGAAGCATGTGTCAATGCCCATGCCGATACAACGCTGCTGACCTTGATATTACTTTCGATCTGGTTTCTTGCGCGAAATGTTGCTCATTCGAGCAGTCATTCATCTCCCCAACCGGGACACAGTAAGATTAATGTGCTGCTGGCAAACATCGCTAGCGACTCAAACAAGTCCATCATCCTGGCAGCCTCGATGCTTGCACTTGCTACCTGTCTTAAAATAAATGTCGTTTTGCTCGCCCCTGCATTGATCCTGTATGCCTGGGCACAAGGCCCAGTTACAGGTAGATTCAAGCGCATAGCAGCAGCCAGCGCGACTTATGTATGCATCTGTTTGCTACTGTATGCACCGTTCTGGCAAGGTGGAGCAATTCTTCATACACTTACCATCAATCCGGCTGCCAATCGCTCAATAAACTCCCCTTCTGCTTTTGTTGGTCATGCTTACATTGCCGTTGTAAACAATCTCGGTTATGCTCTTGGGGAGTCTATAGGATCACCCGCTGAACGCATAACACATACAGTAAGCATAGGCATTTTCTTAGCTATATATGTGTTACTCTGCTACCGCATCATTCGCAAACCAGCGCGCGTCAGTTCCTTGCGTGGAATGATTGGCTGGATGGCGGTTACCTGGCTAATATATTGCGCTCTCGGCTCGCCCTGGTACTGGCCATGGTACATCGTGACATTCTTCGGCCTCTTCGCCCTGATCGAAACGGAGGCCAACTATAATAGCCGTGGCATAGCGACATATTTCGTGCGTTTGCTCACGTTTAGCCTGTTCATTATCTATGGGCTCAATAGCTGGGGGCCAACTCACAGCTTTGTCCCTGGCTTTCCCGGTTTCGAGTGGTCATATCTCAATGGGCTTTTGGTATGGGGCATTCCATTAATAGGAGCCATAATTCTATCAAGGGTCAGAGATGCCAGGTTGAATGCCTCTTCCTTGATCTTCACTAGAAAATAGCGCCACGGTTCACACCTTCAAAATTTAAGATTGTTTGTAACAGTTGCATCACTTGCATCGGTTACTTTCCAATGTTTCTAAGAGTCGCCGAAACAGATACTCTAATCGCCACCGCTGTTATCCTGCACATGGATGGTCATATTCATGCTGGGCATGGTTTTGCTTGTGATTGGGTAATTCCCAGAGTCAGAAAACACTACGGTGACTGTCTGACCTGGTTCGACACGCAGGCCAGACCCCAGAAGCGCACTGGGATCATAGCCTACTCCCGCGCAGTGTCCGTTGGAACCAACACAGAGGATTTGCTCCATGCCATTTGACGGGTTTACGAAATGGACATGCGCGCCTGTAGAAGCATCTACGCTGATCTGAGTGAAAGCAGTGCGCGTCATGTCCACTTCGGGAAAGGCAAGCCCGGTGCTATAGATGAGTACCGCGATCACGCCACCGAACACTGCCAAAGTGAGTAGTGAAGCTTTCACACTGCTCATGAAACCTTTTCCCTGTATCCTGCTGCGAATGAAGAGCAGGATAAACACAATGAGCGCCACCGGAATCGCACTTACAATCAATATCATTATGACGAATGGTGGTACATGTGGCAGCGTATGATCGAAGAAGTAGAAATAGGCTGCTATCAGAATTACAATGATCAGGACCATCGGTATACAGCCGATTATACAGCCTGAACTGCGCCTGCGTTGTTGATACATAGGGTTTGTATTGAGATAGTTCAGATATGGTTGATTATATGGGTTATTAGGATTCATCATAATTTATTATTATTCTTTCTCGCCTTAACGTTGATTGATATGAGACGGACACTACCCAGGCGATTTGCTTTTATATTTTGTCATCCCTCACCATCTTCCTCCATTACGAGCATACGTTACAGTAAGGGTTTTTCACAATGAAGCGGTTCACAAGTGATATGTGAATAAGATTAAAGGATTTGAAAGAAGACAAGAAAAATGGGCGTCCCTTGGGACACCCATATTCTTGACGCGCTGTAGTGTGCCTAGCTTTCCTGGAGGGCAACGAGCGAGGAAGTAATGAGTTCTACCTCGCTGTAATCAAACCAAATGGGTTCTTTCCTCTGTCCACTATCAAACGCGATCAGGTAATAGCAAAATGGCTCCTCAAGATCAGCAGCAATCGTATGCACGTCGCGCACAGTTCCCCATTGCTCCCGAAAAGGGCCGTAACTGGTCACTCGCACACGACTGCCTGCTGGCAAGGCGCGAAAGGACATGATGCCGAACTCCTTCTAGCAGAGATTTGATATGTCTCACAGGTAAAATAGAAGAGAAATACCGCCTTAAGCAGACAATATACGAGTCAAATACATCGCGCTAACCATAATGATACCTGAAAAACATCACAAACGCCAAAAGACATCGACGACGTAAACTGAGGAAAATAGCCTCTTCGAGACATATAGAACACATGTTTCGGCAATATTGTGATGAAACTGTGAGACACATTTCTCCAACAGAGATCTCTTTCGGAGGGAAGTTCGGATGAGACACATGAACAGGAAAGGAGTCGAGAGGGAAAGAAAAAGCAACTCTATTGTGTCATTCTGAGCGCCAGCGAAGAATCTCGCGTAAAGGGCTACGAGATTCTTCGCTGGCGCTCAGAATGACAAGGGGGCACTGTTCAGAATGACAAGAACTTTATCGCCCGATATCCTTGCGCATGAAACGTACCGATGCCAGCGCCAGCGCTACTATAGCAACAGCCAACACCAACAGCATATTGCTCAGGGATAGACCATGCAACAGCGGCGTGCCATAATAGTAGAACGCTGAAAGCTTTTGCACCCCTTCCGGCCAGTTCAACTCTGGACCAATAAAGGTGATGGAGAACCAGATCACCAGTAGAAAGCTTAACAGACCTGTATCAATGGCTGTACGCAACCAGCCAGAGAAGAGAAAGCCGATAGCTGCTATTAACAGACCCATTGGAATCATACTTAGTGTGGCCACGGCCACGTTACCCCCATCGAGCTTCAATCCGGCGGCTAGCGCGGCCAACTCCGTAGCGGCTAGAGTCAGCACCCCAATGATTACTATGACAGTAGTAAGAGCAGCAAAGCGCGCCAGCAAAACGTTCAAACGGGGTTGCGGGGTTGAAAGAACCATCTCCAACCTGCCATCCTCTTCATCGGCGGCCCAGCGGCTTACCTGTGTTACAGCAAAGGCCATCAAAAGTAGTGGCAGAAAGGTGAATAGTGCGCTCAGGATAGTGGCATTTGTCGTGATATCGCCTCCGCCGACCTTAGTAAGGATATCCTTCAGAATCGGAGAACTTTGGGCGATGGTGGCCAGTTGTGACTCAGTTTGCTTGACGATGACAACCATCCACGCAGCAAATCCTGCTATGGCCAACGTCCACCAGATTCCAGGGACAACCATCATCCCCAGGCCACGCGTGTAGACAGAGCGCAGCGACCAGGCATTCGCTGGCAGTGCTTGCTCGGGACGAGCAGCCCGCTCAGGTAGTCGCAACCAGGCAGGTAGTTTAACTGTTCCACCAATATCCCTACGCACAAAGAGCCAGATGGACAGACCGCTCAAGATGATGCTCAGGGCGAGTAAGACCAGTAAGGCACCAGCATTAATACCGTAGCCCGGCACTAATGGCTTGTTCAAGTTGTAGTAGTAGATTGGGGAAAAATGTGAGATCCAATCGGTATTGGGAATAACCCGGTGAACCATATCCACCACGATGAAGATCAAGAGTAAGCCACCCGTCACTCCTGCTGCCGTGCCGCGCTCCTGAGTGAACTGGGAGATCAGCAGCGCAAGTGACCCAAAGACGCCGCATATGAGTGCGAGATTCAAGCCACTGAGCAGTGCGTCGCCAAGACTAAAATCCCCATTCGCACGCATGCCGCCAGCAGAGGTCAATAGCCCAATTAATAGGCCCATCCCCAATAGAGCTGTCCAGATCGCGGCCAGTTTCTCCAGCGCGACGCGACCGCGCCCACGCGGCATCGAGAGTAACACATCCATTGATCCTCGCTCCTCCTCGCCACGCAGCATGCGACTACTTGCCAGGAGCGGCCAGAGAGCCATCACTAAAACCGTAAAGCCATATTTAAAGGTTGCGTAGCCTCCCGGGGTGTCGATCTTTATTGGCTCCGCTATCCATGCGAAAGATGGACCCAGGCTCACGAGGGAAGCTCGCGCCTCAGGCGTTTCAACCAGCGAGGGGAAGGAAGACAGAACCACATATATAAGGAGGCCTATGCCTACACCCCAGCCCAGAATAGCAATACGGTAATCACGCAAGCTTTTGATGTAGATATTCCTAAACAGCATGGCTCTCCTCCTTTGTAGCGAGACCATCACCCTCGTAATAGCGGAGGAAGATATCTTCCAGGCTCGGCTCGTGACTGGTTAAACTGACGACAGGATAGTGAGCTGCTGCCTTGATGACCGCATCTGCTCCACCCTGCATCACCAGATGTAACGCATGCCCACCAGGCAATGTCTCGACCTGTTCTACTCCGTCCAGCGTCTTGAAAGCCTCCGTAGGAACAGCATCAGCAAACGTGATCGTGATTTCATAGCGTTTGATGTCCTTGAGTTCGGTCACGCCACCCACGCGCACCAGTTGCCCATCACGAATGATGCCCACGCGCGTGCAGGTCTGTTCGACCTCGCCCAAGATATGCGAGGACAGAAAGACGGTGTGCCCCTCTTCACGCACTTCTTTGACCATCGCGTTGAACTCCTGCTGGTTGAGCGGATCCAGGCCATTGGTCGGCTCATCCAGAATCAAGACACGCGGGCGATGCATAAAGGCTTGAATCAATACCACCTTGCGTTTATTGCCACTGGAATACTGGCGAAACTTGCGACTGGGATCCAGGTCCAGCCGCTTGATGAGCTGCTTCAGGTAGGTTTGATCGACGCCACCACGCAGATGCCCGAAGTATTCCAGAATCTGGCCACCTGTCAAATTGGGGTCCAAGGCTGGTTCTCCGGGGAGATAACCAACCAGCCGCTTAATCTCTACCGATCGCTCCCAACTGTCCAGCCCCGCGATGCGCGCTTTGCCTTCATCGGCTCGCAGCAGGGCCATGATCAGGCGAATGGTGGTGGTTTTGCCAGCACCATTCGGGCCAAGGAAACCAAACACCTCGCCTTCCTCTACCTGGAAGGAGACATTGGTGATCCCACGTTTGCTGCCGTAGCTCTTGGTCAGGCCCTCTACTTCGATGATTGCTGTCATGTTACTGTCCTCCTCTAGTTCTTCATTATCGAGGTACTTATTCGGATTCCTTGACTTTTTTCAGTAAGTCGCTAAAAAGTTGTTTGCCTGCATCACTCTGACTGGGAAGTTGCTCCGGTTCCAGCCATCGACGAATCAGGTCGCTAAGAGCCTCCGTCAGGTGTTCCATGTCAGGTATATGTTCCTGGCTGATGAGATCAGGAGAGTTGATAATTCCAAACTTCAAAGCAGTCAGCAAATACGTGATAATAGGAGCAGGAATATCCGGGCGGATCAGTCCATCATGTTGAAGCTCGACAATATACGTATCGGTATCACCCAAAAGTTGATTAAGAAAGCCTTGATCGTTAGCACCGAGAAACCCATTGAAGATATCTGAATTTCCCCTCAGGATGGCGATCATAAGGGGATTAGATAAAGCAGCAAGCATGCCATGGACGGTTATGCGATGTAGTAGCCCGCCTTGCGGATCGGCGGCGATCCGTCGCTGAAACTCCTCGCTATAGCGTTGCTGTTCGCGCCAGATGGCAGCGCGAAACAAGTCGTTTTTATCTTTCCAGTGCAGGTAGATAGTACCCTTGCCCACACCTGCCTCACGGGCGACGTCATCGATCGTAGTCTTTCGATAGCCCCAGCGCACCAGCAATGTGGCAACGGCATCAAGGATACGTTCCTCGCGAAGCGTTCTTTCGTCAATCTGTGGCTGAACAGGCTGTGTATCACTGGCAGGTTCCTGCCCGGCAGAACTACGGATGGTTGCCATATATACCCTCTCTCAAATCATATTCAAAGTGACTGATTGACCAGATGACCATACTAACTATTCTAGTCAAATTGTAATTATTACAATGCAGGTTGTCAAGGAGAAGAGCCATCAGAATCTATGAAATTTTTGATGATAGCAGTTTTTGTGATATACTCGTTACTTCTTTGATATACTCGTTACTTCTTAGAGAAGTTTGTAAGGAATGAGAAGCAGGTGAGACATAACCGATTTGTATCCTGAGATCGAACCGTACGAGCAGGGATTCTTAGAAGTGGGCGACGGCAATTCCATCTACTGGGAGATCTGCGGCAATCCAGATGGCAAGCCGACTGTGGTCTTGCATGGCGGCCCTGGTTCGGGATGTGTTCCCTGGTACCGCAGGCTTTTTGATCCCAAAGCCTACCGCCTTGTGCTCTTCGATCAGCGCAACTGCGGTCGCAGTACGCCACACGCCAGTGCCCTCGATACCCATCTGAAGAGTAACACCACCTCGCATCTGATCGCCGATATTGAAAAGTTGAGACAGCACCTGAAAATCGACTGCTGGATGGTGTTCGGTGGCTCGTGGGGAAGTACCTTAGCGCTTGCCTACGCGGTAAGCTACCCAGAGCGGGTCACAGACATTATCTTATTCGGGGTCACCACTGGACGACACAAAGAAATTGACTGGCTTTTCCGTGGTGGTGTGTCAATCTTTTTCCCCGAGCAGTGGGACCGTCTCCGTATGGCTTTACCAGTCACCGAACGCGATGGCGATATCCTTGGGGCCTACTATCGACGGCTCAACGATCCCGATCTCGCCGTGTGCCAGCAAGCTGCCGAAGCCTGGTGCCTGTGGGAGTCAGCGACCCTGGAGTGGCCACCTTCAACTCGACTTTCCCCAAAATTTACCGACCCTATCTATGCGTTGGCCTTTGCGCGTATTGTGACCCACTACATACACCACAATTCGTTTCTAGAGGACGGGATACTCCTACGCGAGGCTGATAAGCTGTCAGATATCCCCGGAATTATGGTGAATAGCCGTTTTGACTTTCAAGCTCCTATTGGAAACGCCTGGGAGCTTAAGCGTGTATGGCCACGTGCGGAGTTGGTGATTGTTGACAACGCTGGTCATGCCGCCGATAGCTCAAACCTCACCCAGGAATTCATCAGGGCAACTGACCGATTCGCTGTCTTGCGATAAGGGGCATATCCTTACCTGACAATCACGTTAGGCATGCATCATCGATTGTACTAACCTGGGAGTACGAGAAATACATAATGCGAAATCATTCCTACTCCTGTTATGCTATACTAGGCAAAAAGTTACGGGGTGGGAGCATACCGTTGCACGAACGGTGAAAAGCTCCCAGCCATTGACTCCAAGGTACTCTTTCAAGAGCACCACAAGTTTTGGCGTGACTGGAGATCAAATGCTTGTCATCCTGAGCCGCAGCGAAGGATCTCGTTGCCAGCGTGTGAGATCCTTCGCTGCGGCTCAGGATGACAAGCGGTTAGTTCAGGATGACACATCGAGGACGAAGCGTTTACTCAGGCCTGATGAGTTGTTGGAGGCGATGCACACCCAGCCTTCTTATACGCAAATTATTGAGAATGAGGAATAAATATAATTTATGTCTGATAACAATACCGTTTCATCGCTTCCTTCACTAGACGACATGCTGCAATCATTACTGCTCATTGAAGAGGGTGAACACGAATTTTCTGGGGAGGAAGAGGACATTCAAGAGCTGCGGCAGCTTTTCTTCCCGATTACACGCAATTGTGCGTATTTGAACCATGCTGCAAATGGACCTTTGCCCAGTCCGGTAATGCGTTCCTTATATACCTATATCGAGGACACAAGCCACTTCGGCAATGTTCATTTCGCACGCTGGACTGAGCATGAGCGAGGCGCGCATCGTCGTATGGCAAACATGATCGGTGTTCGACCAGACCAGGTTGCGTTGACTGCCAGCACAGGCGATGGGCTGATGACGATTGCTGGCGGCTTGCGCTGGCAACCAGGCGACATGATTGTGAGCGCAGAATGTGAATTCCCCAGCAATGTTTACCCGTGGCTCAATCTGCAAGAACAAGGTGTGCAAGTTCAGCTGGTGAAGATGCACGAGAATCGTGTTGCTGTTGAAGATATCCTTGCGAGCATTACAGAACGCACACGTCTCGTCAGCCTAAGCCTTGTGGAATTTTCAACTGGCTACCGCAACGATATCGCTACAATTACCAGATATTGTCACGAACAAGGGATCATTTGCGGCATTGATGCGATGCAAGCATTAGGGGCATTGGATATAGATGCACATGTACTTGGTGTCGATTACCTGGCTGCTGCTTCCCATAAATGGCTGCTCAGCCCGCAAACAACAGGCATTCTTTATGTCGCAGATGATCTGCAGGCACAGTTACTAACTACCCGTCGAGGCTGGTTGAGTGTAGAAACACCTTTTGATTTCTTCAATTATGAGCAACCTTTGAAAACTGGCATGGCCCGTTTCGAACATAGTTCACCAAACGCTTTGCCTATCATCGCGCTTGATGCAGCGCTGGGGATATTTGAGTGCATCGATGGAGGTATGACAGCAGTTGAAGAGCGTATTTTAGGCTTGACGGGCCATGCTATTGCCGGATTGGATCGACTCGGCTATCCGGTTGTGTCTCCGCAAGGTGATGGCGAGTGTTCTGGCATCATCTGTTTCACATTGCATCCAGAACGCCAGGATATCAGCCCTCATCAACTCGTAGATGAACTGGCGTCACGTAATATTCACGTGGCAACGCGAGGTGATGTTGTGCGCATCTCTCCACATTTCTATAACACGCTTGAAGAGATTGATGTTTTGCTGAATGCGCTTGAGGATATGAGGAAGCTCACAACGGTTTAACAGCCCTCCCGTCTTTTTGCGGTATACTGTTGGAAAAGAAAAGACTGAACCCACAATGCATTTCGGTTGATTCATCCCAGGAGTACATCCATGTCACAGCCAGATATATCCTATGAGCGTCCCAAACCTAAGCGCCCACTTACTATCGGCGCTGGAGCACTTGTTGTACATGACAATCGGGTGCTGCTCGTCCG
>Ga0209048_10007159_pt1 | contig 10339 bp, 7 predicted proteins | sample FrelakmetCRP12CR_FD_187146 | JGI IMG/M metagenome (GOLD analysis project Ga0209048, IMG submission 187146) | Freshwater lake sediment microbial communities from the University of Notre Dame, USA, for methane emissions studies - CRP12 CR (SPAdes)... | ecosystem: Environmental > Aquatic >... | reverse complement strand
CTCCCCAGCCGAACCATTCGCGACGAGTGAAACCGCCGCGACGAGAAAAGTAGTCGTCAACGCGCGGCTAAAATGGCCCAAACGCAAACCATCCGGCTATGCCTCTCGCCGCGTTTGGACTGCGGCCACGACCCAGCGAAACAGCAAACCAGAGCCAGACTGCACCAACAAGGACAAGTAATGCGAGATGCCAATAGCGCTCCAGTGTGTCCATGTTGTGGACGCCTAACGATACAAGTTAACCGGCGACCCGCGGGACAGCGCGCAGCGCTGCCTGCGGGGCGTCCGCGTTGAACGACTGGTTAGGCGGCATTTGGCAGTGGAAAGCGCGTATGTTCTACCCGCGATAGCCCAACACCCGAGCCGGGAGGAACAGCAGGCCCTTCAGCAACGCGAACGCAGCGGCGATGCACATTCCGACCAACCGGAACGGCAGCGACAGCAGCCAAATCAACGGTGCGAGCAGCAGCACCAACACCGCGAGCGGCCACGCCAGTACGAAGAGGATGCACCAACCAACGACGAAGATGATCAGGTTCATGCGGCCCTCCGAGATGACGCCTAACGAACCAAGGTAACCGGCGACCCGCGGCGGGCGCGAAGCGCTGCTGACGGGGCGTCCGTGTTGACCGCGAGGTTAGGTGGCATGCGTGGCAAGCTTAACGCGGCGACTCAAAGAACACGATGGCGGCAAGGATGAAAAGTGCCGCCGCGGCGCCGTAGCGGACGACTCGTAAGCGATACAGGGCGAGCCCAGGGTTCGTGTGTATTTTCTCCCGTAGTCGTTCGCTATCGACCCGTACAAATAGGAGCGCGACGCCCACAAGCACGAAGAGCCCAGCGAGTATCCAAGCGACCGGTTGCCCCATGAGCATGACACCTAACGATTAAGTTAACCGGCCGTGCCGGCGGGCGCCGAAGGACGCCCGCCGGACACGGTCCGCGTTGAACGACAGGTTAGGCGTCATATAGATATCCGCATCACGAAGCTGGCAGAGAACGTTAGGCAGAGAGCCAACAAACCTTCTGCACTAGTTGCGGCGCAAAACGTATGGGCGCTATGTCATATCGGGAACCGTTGATCTCCAGCGGAGGAACCGTGACGACAAGTCCTTGTAGATTTGACAATGAGGTAGTGAAAGCGCAGAACGGCTGACGAGGCCCACTTAGCCGATCGGGAATTTGACACCACGGGCTCCAGGATTCAAATATCTGCGAGATTGACCCCGAAGGGCTGGCTAGCGTGATCCGATTATCCAGAAACGTAGCGGTCTGCCCTTGGGGAATACTTATCTGTAGTCTTCCGCGAAATGGTCCCGTCGCAGAATCTATCAGGAGGTCTAAAGCTACGCCATCCCGCTCAAACAAGCGCGCTGAATAGCGCATTGCGCATTTGTCTATTGTGATGGGCACATCTGCTGGCATGTAGACGTGCGACGGCAGCGCCATGACGCAAGCGCCTAGAGCCGAGACGATCATCAAGGCACCGAGGCGCCGGAGTCGCCAATACAGTGGAAAGTTGAGACCCACTTGACTCGAGCTAGCGCCGCTCGGCGCTCTTTTGATCGAGCAGGCTACTGGTTTCTCACCGCGCATAGAGATTTGGCCTGACGCCTAACGGACTAAGTTAAGCGGCCCAGACGGCCATGGCGAAGCCATGCCGATCTGGGTCCGCTTGAACGCCGGGTTAGGGCTCTTTCGCATTGCCAATTTCCGCTCGCAGATCGTGTATTTCGCGCTCGTAATACGACAGAGGCAGTTCTTCATCGTCACACGGAAAATTCGACGCGGCCAGCATGGACTCGACACGCCCAAGTTCCGCTTCGGCAGCCGCAGCATTTCTAAGATGGCGGAACAACGAACGCGCATAGAAGAAGCGTGGTAACGGCGACTTGGGATCTACTGAAATTGCCTCGGCATGGCAGCGCTCGAATTCGGTGAGATTTCCGGCTTCGGCCTCCATGTCACCGAGCATTTGCAGTAAGAGAGCAAGATGACCGATCGCGCCCGCCGTTCGACAAGTGGCAATGCATTTGCGATACGAGTCGCGAGCGACATCAAACTGGCCTTCGTCCGCGGCGAACACCGCGGTTTTGTAGCTCGGCAAGTCACTGAGGCGGATCTCTGCGGCCACGGAAGAGCCCTAACTAGAAGTAGAGAACCGAAACGACGGCGTCAAAAGGCGCGAAGGCGACGGAAAGCAAATCGTCTTCTGTTGACGCGGGATGGGCCGACGATGACGAAACATTCGACTATTCAACGACTAATTTCCCGTTTTTGCAACCTAATGGCGGGACACGATTGCGTCGGACTCGACGCACACCCGGACAACCGAACGCACCCGAGCATGGCCTTCCGCGAGACATAGCTTATCGTGGACGCAAGAGCGACGTGGACGCCGAATCTGGACGGGTTCATGGCCATGACGTCACCGCGGCGGGAGTGGAGGCATCGCCACGCGGCGATCGCGGCGTCCTGCGCACTGCTCGGACCGCGGATTGCGCGAGCAGGCGATCGCCCGCCCCGGCAAAAGACAAAAAACGGGCACAAGGCCCGTTTTGTTGATGGCGGAGAGGGCGGGATTCGAACCCGCGTTAGGGTATTGCCCTAAACACGCTTTCCAGGCGTGCGACTTAAACCGCTCATCCACCTCTCCGTGTGCTGCAGAAGCCACCAAACACGCTTGGGCGTCGCCCGAAATCCGGTCATTTTACCCGAAGCGGGACCAGCGCCACCTCAGATCAGCGGCGTCTGGCGCTGCACGTTGGCGTCGACCACCGCGAGCGCGGTCATGTTGACGATCCGGCGCACGGTCGCCGACGGCGTGAGAATGTGCGCGGGCTTCGCGACGCCGAGCAGGATCGGCCCGAGCGTCACGCCGCTGCCCGCCGCGACCTTGAGCAGGTTGAATGCGATGTTCGCGGCGTCGACGGTCGGCATGATCAGCAGGTTGGCCTCGCCCTTGAGCCGCGAGTCGGGAAACACGCGCAGGCGCACCGCCTCGTCGAGCGCGGCGTCGCCGTGCATCTCGCCCTCGACCTCGAGATCGGGATCCATCGACCTGATGATCGCCAGCGCGGCCTGCATCTTGCGCACCTGCGGATCGGTGCCGCTGCCGAAGCTTGAATGCGAGAGAAGCGCGACCTTCGGCGTGATGCCGAAGCGGCGTATCTCCTCGGCGGCCAGCAGCGTGATCTCGGCGATCTCCTCCGCCGACGGATCGATCGTGACGTACGTGTCGGCGATGAAGACCGTCCGGCTGGGCATCACCACGGCGTTCATTGCAGCGTAGACCTTCGCGCCCTTGCGCAAGCCGATCACCTGCCTGATGAAGCGACGATGCGATTCGTGCGTGCCGAACGTTCCGCACAGCATTCCGTCGGCGTCACCCATGTGGATCATCATCGCGCCGATCAGCGTGAAGCGCCGGCGCAGGTCGAGCTTCGCGGACACCGGCGACACCCCCATGCGCTGCGTCAGCCGGTAATACTCGGTCCAGTACGCGCGGTAGCGCGGGTCGTTCTCCGGATTGACGAACTCGACATCGACGCCCGGCTGGATTCGCAGTCCGTAGCGCTCGATGTTCTGTTGCAGCACGGCGGGACGGCCGATCAGGATCGGCTTCGCGAGCCCCTCGTCGACGATGACCTGGACGGCGCGCAGCACGCGCTCCTCCTCGCCCTCGGCGTAGACGATCCGCTTCGGGTCCTTCTTCGCAGCCGCGAAGATCGGCTTCATCAGCAGGCCCGAGTGATAGACGAACTGCGTGAGCTTCTCCCGGTACGCGGCAAAGTCCGCGATCGGCCGCGTCGCCACGCCCGAATCCATCGCCGCCTTCGCCACCGCCGGCGCGATCTCGACGATGAGGCGCGGATCGAACGGCTTCGGGATCAGGTACTCCGGTCCGAAGCTGAGGTTCTCGATGTGATACGCCTGCGCGACGATGTCGGATTGCTCCGCCATCGCGAGGTCGGCAAGCGCACGCACCGCGGCAACCTTCATCGGCTCGTTGATCCGGGTCGCCGCGACGTCGAGCGCGCCGCGGAAGATGAACGGAAACACGAGCACGTTGTTGACCTGGTTCGGGTAGTCCGACCGGCCGGTCGCGATGATCGCGTCGGGCCGGGCCGCCTTGGCGAGGTCCGGCATGATCTCCGGCTCGGGATTGGCGAGCGCCATGATGAGCGGCCTGTCCGCCATCTGCGCGAGCCACTCGGGCTTCAGCACCTTCGCCGCAGACAGTCCGAGGAAGATGTCGGCGCCGGGCAGGATGTCGACGAGCTTGCGCCCTTTCGTGGGCTGCGCGTAGCGGGCCTTGTTGTCGTCCATCTCTTCCTTGCGCCCTTCGTAGACGACGCCGGCGATGTCCGAGACCCAGATGTTCTTTTGCGGGATTCCGATCGAGACGAGGAGATCGAGGCAGGCGAGCGCCGCGGCGCCCGCGCCGGAGCAGACGACCTTGACCTTTGCTAGGTCCTTGCCGACGACGCGCAGGCCGTTCGTGATCGCTGCGCCGACGACGATCGCGGTGCCGTGCTGGTCGTCGTGGAACACCGGGATCTTGAGGCGTTCGCGCAGTTTGCGCTCGACGTAGAAGCACTCGGGCGCCTTGATGTCCTCGAGATTGATGCCGCCGAATGTCGGCTCGAGCGCGGCGATGATTTCGACCAGCTTGTCGGGGTCGCGCTCGTCGATCTCGATGTCGAAGCAGTCGATGCCCGCAAACGTCTTGAACAGCACCGCCTTGCCTTCCATCACGGGCTTCGCCGCAAGCGGGCCGATCGAGCCCAGCCCCAGCACCGCCGTGCCGTTGGTGACCACGCCGATCAGGTTGCCGCGCGCCGTGAGGTTGCGCGCCTCGGCGGGGTCGCGGACGATCTCGTCGCACGCGGCGGCCACGCCGGGCGAATAGGCGAGTGCCAGGTCGCGCTGGTTGGTGAGGTGCTTGGTCGGCGCGATCGAGATCTTGCCCGGTGGCGACTGGCGATGGTATTCGAGCGAGGCCTCGCGGATTTCCTTGTCGGGCATGGATGCGGTGTCCGGGACGCGGGATTGGCATCATAGCCCAAGCGGACGGCACGGTGCGGCGCGGCCCCGCGGGTTCCGCGCAGCCGGGAGGCGATCGCCACCGCGGGTTCGGCTATCATAGGGCGCCACGGCCACCCGCGTTCCCAAGAGATCGGCGCCCGACGCCGCCGGAACCGGACGTGACCAACGCATTTGCAGCGCATTCCGAATGGAGGAGCCATGAGATTCGACCGTCGCCGGTTCGTCGCCGGCACGCTTGCCGCATTGCCGCTCACCGCGATCGCCCCGCGCGCGCTGGGCCAGACCCCGACGACGCTGAAGATCTCCCATCAGTTTCCCGGCGGCACGATCGACACCGGCGATTTCCGCGATCGGCTGGTGCGCAAGTTCGCGCAGGACGTCGAGAAGCGGACCAACGGCTCGCTCAAGTTCGACATCTATCCGAACTCGTCGCTGGTCAAGGTGAACTCGCAGTTCAGCGCGCTGCGCCGCGGCGCGCTCGACCTGTCGCTCGTGCCGTTGTCGTACGCCGGCGGCGAGGTCCCCGAGACCAACATCGGCCTGCTTCCGGCACTGGTGCCGTCGTACGAGATCGGCAGCAAGTGGAAGAATGCCGAGGTCGGCAAATTCCTGTCGCAAGTCCTCGCCGAGAAGGGCGTGATCATCGTCACGTGGATCTGGCAGGCGGGCGGCGTCGCGAGCCGCAGCAGGCCGCTGGTCGGCCCGGAGGACGCGAAGGGCACCAAGGTGCGCGGCGGCAGCCGCGAGATGGACATGATGTTCAAGGACGCCGGCGCGTCGGTGCTTTCGCTGCCGTCGAACGAGATCTACGCGGCGATGCAGACCGGCGCGATGGACGCCGCGCTGACGTCGTCGACGAGCCTCATCTCGTTCCGCCTGGAGGAAGTCTCGAAATTCCTGACCAGCGGGCGCGGCAAGTCGTACTGGTTCATGTTCGAGCCGCTGATGATGTCGAAGGAGGTCTTCGACAAGCTGTCGAAGCCCCAGCAGGAAGCCATCATGGCTGTCGGCGCGGAGCTCGAGAAATTCGCCGTCGACAGCGCGATGGCCGACGACATCGCGGTCGCGAACGTCTACACGAAGGCCGGGGCCAAGGTCTCGGACCTCGACGACGCGACGCTGAAGAGATGGCAGGCGCTGGCGCGACCCGTCTGGAAGGACTTCGCCGACAAGAACGCGAACTGCGCGAAGCTGCTCTCGCTGGCCGAGAAGCTGTTGTGAGCGCCGACGGGCAGCCAAAAGCGGCTGCGGGAGCCGGTGGATGACCCACGGCGCCGACCTGCCGGGCGCGCCGGACGGCAAGCTCGCGGTTCACGCCGGCGCGCTGGGGTTGCTCGAGATCGCGCTCAACCGCGTCAACCGCGCGGTCTCGGTCTTCGGCATGGTCGCTCTGCTGGTCGCGTCGCTGGTGCTGACCTACAGCGTCTTCTCGCGCTACCTGTTCAAGGCTGGAACCGACTGGCAGGACGAGGTCGCGGTCTTCTGCATCGTCGGTGCGGTGTTCCTCGCCGGCGCGTGGGTGCAGTCGCAGCGCGGCCACATCGGCATCGAGGCGGTGGCGAGCATCCTGCCTGCGCGCATCAACCGCGTTCGCGTCGTGCTGGTCGACATCATGACGCTCGCGTTCTGCACGTTCTTCGCGTGGAAATCGTGGACGCTGTTCCACGAGGCGTGGGTCGACAAGATGACCACGTCGTCGACGTTCGCGCCGCCGCTGACGATTCCCTACGGGCTGATGGCCACCGGCATGACCTTGCTCGTGATCCAGATCGCGCTGCAGACGATCGGGCACTTCATCCCGAAGGAGCCCCGGGCATGAGCGCCGCCGGGCCGTCACAAGGACGCCCGCGCGAGCGGGGCGAAGGCGAGGACGCCTGCGCGAGCGGGGTGAAGCCAAGGCCCGAAGAGCGCGTCCGCGAGCGCGGGCGGCGCCCGGCGCGTAAAGGTATCGTGCGTCCGGACCCTCCAATGAGGGCGCACCGAAGGGCGCGTCCGCGAGCGCGGGTGGCGGTCGACACGCCAGCGCGGCGATTGCCACGCGTGTCCAAGGAGGCCGCTCGGAATTGCACGCCCGCTGGAGCAAGCGAAGCGGCGAAAGCCGCGAGCGTGGGGGGGCGTTCGTGAGCGTCCTCGCGCTGGGCCTGCTGTTCGGCGGCGTCACGCTGGTCGTCATGTTCTCGGGCATGCCGATCGCGTTCGCGCTCGGCTTCGTCGCCGCGTTGTTCATGGCGATCTTCATGCCGACGTCCTCGCTCGACACGGTGACGCAGAACGTCTACGAGGAGATGGCGAGCATCACGCTGCTGTCGATTCCCCTGTTCATCCTCAAGGGCGCCGCGATCGGCCGCTCCAACGCAGGCCGCGACCTCTATCTGGCGATGCACGCGTGGATGCAGCGCATTCCGGGCGGCCTCGGCATCGCGAACGTATTCACCTGCGCGCTGTTCGCCGCGATGGCGGGATCGAGCCCCGCGACCTGCTCGGCGATCGGGAGCGCCGGCATCCCGGAGATGCGGATGCGCGGCTACTCGCCCGGATTCGCCGCCGGCATCATCGCCGCCGGCGGCACGCTGGGGATCCTGCTGCCGCCGTCGATCACGATGATCCTGTACGCGGTCGCGGCGGAAGTCTCGCTGGGACGGCTCTTCCTCGCCGGCATCGGTCCCGGACTGCTGCTGGTCGCGCTGTTCGCGCTGTACGCGGCGTGGCGGTTCCGCCGCGAGTATGCGGCGGCGCGCGCGGCCTTCGAGCGGACCGGGACGCATTCCGCGTACCTCGAGCAGAAGGTCTACACGCTGCACGAGAAGGTCGAGATGCTGCCGCGCGTGGTGCCCTTCGTCGTGCTCCTGATCGGCGTGATGGTGGCGCTCTACGGCGGCTATGCGACGCCGTCGGAGACCGCGGGGCTGGGCGCCGTCCTCGCGCTGCTGCTGATCGCCTTCGCCTACCGCGTCTGGCGGCCGCGCGACCTCGCGCCAATCCTCGGCGCGACGCTGAAGGAATCGACGATGCTGATGTTCATCATCGGCATGTCGCTGCTCTTCTCGTACGTGATGAGCTACCTGCACATCAGCCAGTCGGCGGCGCAGGCGATCGTCGCGATGCAGCTGTCGAAGTGGCTGCTGTTGGCCGCGATCCTGTTCCTCGTCGTCGTGCTGGGGTTCTTCCTGCCGCCGGTGTCGATCATCCTGATGACGGCGCCGATCGTCCTGCCGCCGCTGCGGGTCGCCGGCTTCGACCTCATCTGGTTCGGCGTGCTGATGACGATCGTGATGGAGATGGGCCTCATCCATCCGCCCGTGGGCCTCAACCTTTTCGTCATCAAGAACATCGCGCCGGACATTCCGCTGCGCGACGTCGTGTGGGGCGTTCTGCCGTTCGTCGCGCTGATGTTCGTCGCGATCATCCTGATCTGCGTGTTTCCGGGGATCGCCACCGGCTTCCCGAACATGGTCATGGGCGCGCCGAAGTAGCCCGGGGGCGCGGTCAGGTCGCGGCGGTCTCAGCCACGCCCGCGTAGTCGAGGAACCTTTCCGGCGACACCCGCAGCGCGGCGCCGGTCGGGCAGGCGCGCACGCACGCGGCGCCACCGGCGATGCCCTTGCACATGTCGCACTTCACGGCCTTCTTCGCCATCGACTTGTCGTGCTTCCTCGGCTCCCGTCCGGGCTCGGCGCCCGAACCCCACAGGAGCCATGACCACAGGCGCGGCGCGCGGCGCGCCGGATCGACCGGCGCGAGCTGGATCACGCCGTACGGGCAATTGCGCTCGCAGTTGCCGCAGCCGATGCAGCTGTCGGCGATGTAGACCTCGCCGTTCTGCGCGCGATGGATGGCGTCCGGTGGGCAGTCCTTCATGCAATGCGGATTCTCGCAGTGCCGGCACGACGTCGGCACGTGCAGCTGCGCGTACGTGGGGCCCGATTCGCGGTTCAGCCGCGACGTCCCGTCGTGGGTGTCGGCGCAGGCCCTTTCGCAGTTGTCGCAGCGGATGCACAGGCTCTCGTCGATCAGCAGCACGTCGGTCGCCTCGCCGATGCCCTGCTGCAGGAGGTAGCTGATCACGCTGCCCGACTGAGTCTGCGACTCCATCTGGACATTCGCGCGGATGCGCTCGAGGAATCGGGACTCGAGCCTCTCGCGCAGCGCCGGCTGTCGGGCCACGACGTTCTTGAATTGCGCGCTCTCGAGCACGATGGCCTCGGTCGCGACCGCCGCCCTGACGGTGCCCATCCGCGGCGCGTCGGACAGGAGCGCCATCTCGCCGATGTAGTTGCCGGCAGCGACGTAGGAGAGCACGACGTCGCGCCCGCCGATGCGGCGCGACACGGCGACCGATCCGCGGCGCAGCAGATAGAGGCCGTCGGCGGCGTCTCCCTCGGCGAAGAGCGTCTCGCCGGCCGCGAAGGTCTTCATCTGCGCGTTCGCGATCAGCGTGTCGACGTCGCCCTGCAGGAGCTCCTGCGACAGGTGGGCGAGCACCGTGTGCTTGAGGAACGCGGCGTCGATCGTCCGGCGCACGCTGTCGACCGACGCGGTCAGCTTCACCATCGAGCGCCGCGGCGTCTCGATCAGCACGCAGCCCTCCCCCGCCCGGACCGTCGCCGCGCGGCGGCGGCCGGAGATGAGCGACAGCTCGCCGAAGAACTCGCCGGCGCCAAGCACGATGTCGCGCTCCTTCCTGCCCGATTCGTCGGCGATCTCGACTTCGACCTGCCCTTCCACGATCGAGAAAAAGGTGTCCGAGTAATCGTTGCGCGTGAAGATGGCGTCGCCGCGCGCCGGCGTCCGGATGTCGCTGTCGATCAGGAACTCGCGCAGCTGCAGCGTCGTGATGCCCGCCAGCAGCGGCACGTTGCGCTGGATCAGGGCCAGACCCTCGCCGACCGTGCGCGCCCGCCTGTAGGCCGCGAATTTCGTCCTTAGCAATGGTTCGTCGGCCGGCGCGACGCGGTTGCCGCGGATGTATTCGACCGCCTCGAACCCCTGGTTCATCGCCTGCTTGATCAGCGGATAGCCGCCCAGCGCGCCGACGATGTAGAGCCCCGGAACGTTGGATTCGTAGGTGTCGGAAAGCTGCGGCACCGACGCCGGGTCGCTGTTCGGAAACCTGACGCCGAAGGACTCGACCAGCTTGCGCGGCGGTATCGCGCCCAGCCGCGCGATGACGCGGTGGCATCCGATCGTCTCGGTGCCCGCGGTCGTCGTCGCGCTGAAGCACGCCGGACAGCCGGCGGTCTCGACCATCTCGACGCCGAGCGCCTTGGTCTGGTACCGGCACTCGATGCGG
>Ga0209048_10007158_pt1 | contig 10339 bp, 13 predicted proteins | sample FrelakmetCRP12CR_FD_187146 | JGI IMG/M metagenome (GOLD analysis project Ga0209048, IMG submission 187146) | Freshwater lake sediment microbial communities from the University of Notre Dame, USA, for methane emissions studies - CRP12 CR (SPAdes)... | ecosystem: Environmental > Aquatic >... | reverse complement strand
CATCGGCGTGCAGCGTGAGTTCTCGAGCAAGGAATGCAGGGATAAGTTTCCTGTCGGCGCGGATCCCGAAATCTCGGTCATCAAGGCCTACGACGCCGCGATGAACATTCCAATCGTGGGAAGCTCCTTCGCGAACCGTATATCCTATGTGATCTCGCCCGAAGGCAAGGTCATATACGCCTATTCGGACGCCGCGGCCGAGAAGCACATAGCAAACACACTGGCGGTCGTGCGCAAGTGGCGCGAAGAGCACAAGCGCTAAGAGCGCGCCTTTTGCAGGAGGCTTGAGGATGCAAGACTCTTCCCCGACGCCGCGCCCCGCGCTTCTCCTGGGATTTGCCGGCGCTGCGCCCTTTCTCGCCGGTATGGCGCTCGCCTTCTTTCCCGATGATCCCCATCGAGGTTGGGGTCTCTGGCTGCTGCTAATCTACGGCGCGATCATCCTGTCCTTCATGGGCGGCGTTCATTGGGGGGCGGCGATGCTTCGCGACGACGTGAGTTTCAATGCTCTGGGGCGCAGCGTCCTGCCTTCGCTGCTCGCGCTGCTCGCCGCGGCCTTCGGCGGAGCGCTGGGGCTTGTGCTCCTCGCCCTCGGCTTTTGCGGGCTACTTGTCTACGACGAGAGCGAGGTTCGCGCGAAGCGCCTGCCGCCCTGGTATCCAAAATTACGGCGTCCACTGACGGCCATTGTCGTCGCCTGTCTGCTCGTCGGCGCCTATATCGGCCACCATTAATTGTGAGCGCTTCGCTCATCAAGGTCCCGAACGGGGAGCGCGAATGCTCGCAATGCTTTGCTACCGGATAGCCGACTTTCGGCCCAGGAGCGACAAGTGAATGCCAGCGCCTCTTAGCCGGAGGATCACCTGCGACGTTGAGTTCGTGGTCGTTCGGCCACGACGGCGGCGGGGACTACCACGACATAGTCGCGCGGAGTTTCTGGGTCGGAAGGTCCGGCGACCGGCCCAACGTCGCGCGACCTCGCGAACGACGCTGCGATCTGCATCCGAGCGGCTTGGCGGCGACCCTTCTTCACGATCGGGCGAGTCTTGGCAAGACCCTCGCTTGCGGCGGGACCAGCTCACAACCGGACTCCGCTCAATCAGATTTGCCCGTCGATGTCCATGGGTATTCAAGATTAGACGTATCATAGCCAAGCCTACGAGCGCGCGCTACGAGCGCCATGAGCTGCTTCTTCGATGGCCTCTTGCGCGTAAAGATGAAAAGATTGTCAAGCGTAGGGCTGGTCTCGATGAACCAGCTGTAATCCTGCGCCCGGTCGACAATATTGTATTCGACAGATAGCAGCGGATTATATTGGACTCGCAGCCTTGAGTTGACTCCGGGATCGAGAATTTCAGCTACGCCGGTAAGCACCGTTTCGGGAGTTGATGGCCCTCCCTTGCGGCAAGCGTCGCGGACCAGAACCTCACTTGATCTGGCCCCACGTGAATAGCTCGTCGTTCCAGCCACGCAGCCTTCCGTTATCCACATCGGCCGACGCGCGACCTCGAGCCACGAGCCCCTGTAAAACCGCGCCGGCTCGATGGGTTTTGGCGCCCTATCCTGCGCTGCGACTCCATCGGCCGCCCCAAGCGCCACTCCAATTAGCAATGCGGAAATGCTCCGCAAGATCGTTCGACGTTTCATGGTTCTGCTCCGATACTGATGAGCGACCGAGGCGGCCAGGCTATCGCGAGACACGGCTCCAGTTGATCGATTTGCACACGATGCCCGCCAGAACACAGCCGCGCGTCTGCATCGATTGCGATCCAACCTTGATCTCCAGATTGTAATTGAGCTTGCGCTGTGGGTCGTATGCAGCGCCCGACATGGACGAGCCGTCACCCGAGACCTTCATGACGAGGCGGTCGCCGACATGTTCGCCGCCAGACTCGTCGCGTATCCAGATGTTGATCGCGCAGAGCGCGCTCCCGCAGGGCTCGATGCGCACGCGCGCATTGCCGTCGCCCCGCTGCCAGGATCCGAGGATGCTATCCGAGGAAGCGAATGCGACCGTTTGCATCATGATGACGGTTGCCGCCGAGAGCGACAATCGGATTGCTTTAATGGGACGATTACGCATCATACACACTCCATCGTCAACGCGCGTGAGTAAGCTTGTATAGGCCGACGTCGATCGCACCCGCGCGGAACCCGCCCTCGCAATAGCAAAGGTAGTAGTCCCACAATCTCCGGAACGAAGAGTCGAAGCCCAGCGCTTCGATCTGGCTCCAATTCTCTAGGAAGCGGCGGCGCCATTCGACAACGGTGCGTGCGTAGCCATCGCCGAAAGTCTCGACGGTTTCCAGTCGAAGACCAGCACGTTGCGCTTCTTCCTCGAGTGCGCGCGGACAGGGCAGGGCGCCTCCGGGGAAGATGTAGCGTTGAATGAAATCCGGCGTGGTGGAGTATCTCTCGAAGCGGCGGTCCTCGATGGTGATCGCCTGCAAAATGACATGGCCGCCCTCGAGAAGCCTGTCGCGCAGAGTAGCGAAATAGACCGGCCAATATTCTCGTCCGACCGCCTCTATCATCTCGATTGACACGATGCGATCGTAGCGGCCGCCGATGTCGCGGTAGTCCTCGAGCCGGAGATCGACTTGCGACTGACAGCCGTGCAACTCGACGACGCCTCGCGCATGAGCGAGCTGTTCTCTTGAAAGCGTCAATCCAGTGATCCGCTTGGCGCCGCCGCGCGCGATGGCCACGGCGAGACCGCCCCAGCCGCAGCCGATTTCGAGCACGCTCTCGCCATTTCGCGCCGCGAGGAGTTCCATAATGCGATCAACCTTCTTCTGCTGCGCCTCTTGCAGCGTTTCGTCGCCAGAACGATAAAGTCCCGAGGAATAGAACATCTGCGGATCGAGCCAGAGGCGATAGAATGCGTTGCCGAGGTCGTAATGCGCCGAAATGTTGCGGCGGCTCCCGGCGCGCGAGTTGGCGCGCAGCCTATGCGCCAGCCAGTTGGCGAAACGCGCTGGCGCGAAGCCCTCGACGGCCCGCATCAAACTGTCGCCATTGACGGCCGCGATTTCGATCACCGACGGGAGATCGGGGCTGGTCCACTCGCCCCGGATGAACGCCTCGGCGAAAGCCACGTCTCCTGAAAACAACAGACGGCGTAACGCGGAGATATCGTGGATGAAAACCGTCGCCTCCGGCCCCGCTTCCCGGCCACGGCAATCGACGCGCGCTCCGCTCGGCAACACGAAAATCAGGCGTCCTTTGTCCATCGCCGCGAGAACTCTGCGCAGCACGAGCGCCTCAAGCCCTTGGCTGGCGCTGGAGAGCAACTTCGCAAAAGGAAAGGCTGGCATGTCGGGAGACATCAGTTCTGACATAGAACGCTGTCCTTTTCCTTTTGGCCTGCGACGACGACGGTGACTAGACTATCGGGCGGCGGCGGACGCACATGGAGGCCGACGCCCTTCAGCCAAATCAGCAGCGCTTCGATGTGAATTCCGGCGACGACTTTCAGGGTCAGCAGCGGGTGAGTGACGAAGACGCGCAGCAGCTCCTTATCGTTGAGCGGACGTCTGACGAGGCTCTGGGCGGCGGTGAGCATCGCGCCGTCCGCGTCGGCGACGGAGATCGAGAGCGAGAAGTTTTCGTCGGGCGCCTGGATGCGGAAAGCGTAGGTCATATCCATCGCCATGAAGGGTGAGACATAGAATTTCTTCGGACAGGCGTGGCGCATGACGCCATTCCCGGCGCGCGAGACCGGAAAGAGATAGCAGTGGCGCTGCCCGAAGGTGTTGTTTACCTCATAGAGGATCGCCCGCAGCGCACCATCGGCGTGGTGGCAGAAGAAAACGCTCAGTGGGTTGAAGCCGTGTCCGAGAATTCGCGGCATGGCTAGGAGGCGGATCGCACCGCCGTCAGGCTCCATCCCAGCGTCCCGCAGAATGAATTCGATTTCGCCACGCAGATCGTCCGTCGCGCCAGAGAGATGATCTTTCGGTCGAAAGCCAAACAGATTGAAGCCGTCGATGGAAAAGAAACGAAGCGTGCGGACGAGCTGCGGCAGTTCGTCAATATCGAGAAAGAAAGAGAATACGCGGTAGCGGAGGCGATGCGCCTTCGGCCGCAGCCTTCGATGGGCGACCATACCTATATACAGCGCGGATCGCGGCTCCATCATTCGCTCCTATGTTCGCTGCGCCGGAGAGAAGTGGATGCGGCCGGATTCATTCTCGACCTTCCAGGGTCGCCGATCGCCGCCGAGCTGTTCGGCGACCGCGAGTCCCGCCTGCAGCCCGTCCTCATGAAATCCGGCTCCGAAATATGCGCCGCAGAACCAAGTGCGGCGCTTTCCCTGTAGCGACCAGAGTTCGCGCTGCGCATCGATCGCCTTGAGGTCGAAGATCGGATGTTCGTAAACAAAGCGCTGGTGAACCAGCTCCTCCCGCGGCGGAACGGCGGGATTCAGCGTCACGAAGAGCGGCGTCTCTTCCGGGAGGCCTTGTAAGCGGTTCATCCAATAGGTGACGGAAAGCAGCCCTTCGGCGTCGGAGGAAAGATAGTTCCAGCTCGACCACACAGACCGTAGCTTCGGCATCAGCGAGTCGTCGCTATGCAGAATGGTTTCGTTGCGGCCATAGGGAAAGCAGGAGAGTATGCGCTTCTCGTCGCCGCTCGGATCGGCGAGCATGGCGAGCGCCTGGTCGGCATGGGCGGCGATGACGACATGATCGAAATGTTGCGCGCCGCCGAGCCATTCGACGCTCACGCCATCGGATTCGCGTCTCACGCGCCGAACGCCGGCGTTCAACAGCAGGCGATCCGCTACAGGCGCAAGGAGTTTTTTCACATATTCTCGGCTGCCGCCCGCGACCGTGCGCCAGACGGGTCGGCCCGTGATCTTCAGCAGGCCGTGGTTCTCACAAAATCGCGTGAAGGCCTGCGCCGGATAGTCGGCAACCCGCCGCGCGGGGATGGACCAGATCGCCGCCGCCATCGGATAGAGATGATCCTCGCGGAACGCCTCGCCATAGGCATGGGCGTTGAGATAGTCGCCGAGCGAGGCGAGGTCCATTAGCGACAGATCCCGCGGCGCCTCGGCGTAGAAGCGCCGGATGTCGAGCAGCATCGACCAGAAGCGGCGGCTGAGGATATTTTTCTTTTGCGCGAAGAGGGTGAGGAGGTTGTTGCCCGCATATTCGAGCGCGCCGTCTTTCAAGGATACGGCGAACGTCATCTCGGAGGGTTTGGTTTCAATCTGGAGGTGATCGAAGAGAGCCGTAAGATTCGGATAGGCGGGCTCGTTATAGACGATGAAGCCCGTGTCGACCGCGATGGGGCCGCGAGCGCTCGGCGCGTCGACCGTATTGCTGTGGCCGCCGGCATAGGGTCCCTGTTCGAAAGCCGTAACGTCATGCGATCGCGAAAGCAGCCACGCCGCCGATAGACCGGAGACACCGGTTCCCAGCACGGCGATTTTCATGCGCGATTTCAGTTTATTAGGCTCCATGCAACGCTCTTCGGGAGACGTGCTTCCAATGATGTGTCGCCGGCATAGCCACACCTTTCTGCGGGATATACGCTTGGGCTTCGCAAATGGATCACTTCTGGTGATTTGGAACGAGATGTGATCCAAATTTGTGGCCGCCCGTATAAGGGAGCATGATGAATGTCGCTGCCGCGCGCGTCCTCGAACCTCGTCGCCTCTTCCGGGCGCCGCACGAGGTCGCGCCGTTGAATGCGCGGTCTGGAGTCCTCATTCTGTCGCCGGCGGACGCCAACGCGCTCGTCGCCAAAATGGCGCGAGAGAGCGATCGCCAAGCTTTCGCGTTGTTGTTCGCTTATTTTTTCCCTCGAGTGAAGGCCTATCTCCTGAAGGCGGGCGCGTCATCGACCATCGCCGAAGAACTGGCGCAAGAGACCATGCTGCGCGTCTGGCGCAAGGCCTCGACCTTCGATCCCGACGCCGGCGCCGCCTCCACCTGGATTTTCGTCATCGCGCGCAATCTGCGAATCGACCGGCTTCGCGGGGAGCGGGGTGGCTATGTCGATGTCGATCCGAGCGACGAGCCCGACGCTCCGCCGACCGGAGAAATGGTCGCCATTATGAATGAGCGCAAAGAGAGAGTGCGACAGGCGCTCGGCGCGCTTTCGGAGGAACAGGCGCAGATTGTACGGCTTTTCTACTTCGAGGAGCAGCCGCATTCGGAAATCGCCCGTGTGCTCGGCATTCCTCTCGGCACTGTGAAATCACGCGTGCGGCTCGCGGTAGAGTGTTTGCGCGCGCAATTGGAGGACCTCGAATGACGAAGAGCCTCCGGCATTCCTTCGACGATATTCTGCTACGTCATGCTGCGGGCGCGCTCGACGCGGGATTCTCGCTGCTTGTAGAAACCCATCTCGAAATGTCGCCAGCGGCACGAGAGGTTCATGCACAGCTCGAAGCGCTTGGCGGCGTTCTGCTCGAGGAGATCGCCCCGGCCGATGTCGACGCCGCAGCGCTGAACAAGGCGCTCGCTGCGATCGACGCCGACCGGGCGCCAAGTCGCGGCGAAGCGGCGCGCTCCCCCACCCGTCCCGCCATGCCTGAAGGTTTCACGCTTCCCGCCGCTCTTGCGCGACAGCAGATCGGGCCCTGGCGCTGGATCGCGCCGGGCGTTCGTTCCGCCCATATCGCGCTTTCGTCGTCCTCCGCCTCTCGCGCTTTTTTGATCGAAATCGCGTCAGGCGTGCGTGTGCCGAAACACGGCCATGAGAGCGACGAGTTGACCTGTGTGTTGCGCGGCAGCTTCCGCGATGGAGATGCACGTTATTGCGAAGGGGACGTGTCGCGTGTCGACGCGGACATCGAGCATGAGATCGTTGTCGACTCGGACGTTCCCTGTCTCTGTCTGATCGCGATGGAAGGCCGCACGCGCCCGAACAGCTGGTTCGGGCGCCTCTACCAGAAGCTTAGAGACATATGAGCCTTGGTCTTCTTCTCTTCTCCACGGCCGCCGGGCTGTCAGTAGTGATGTCTTTCGCATGGCTTCTTCAGCGCCGAACCGGGCAGTCCGGCTGGATCGACGCCACATGGTCCTTTGCGATTGGCGCCGCGGGAATTTTTCTCGCGCTCGCGCCGCTTGCGGGAGAATCGCTCAATGCCCGACAATATATGGTCGCTGCCTTGACGTTCGCAGGCTCGGCCCGGCTCGGAGTTCATATCGTCGCCCGCAGTCTCAACGCCGGCGAGGACCCGCGCTATCGGGCTCTCGCCGAGGAATGGGGGGCGGCTTTCCCGCGCCGCCTTTTCTGGTTTTTGCAGATCCAAGCGGGCTGCGCCTTTCTTCTCTCGCTGGCGGTCTTACTTGCAGCGAGAAACCCCGCCGTGTTCCCCGCCATAACCGATATCGTCGGAGCGGCGATCGCCACGGTGGCCATCCTTGGCGAGGCATGGTCGGATGCATCGCTCGCCCGTTTTCGCGCAACGCACAGGTCCGGTCGGAACGTCTGCGTGGAAGGCCCTTGGGCCTGGTCGCGACATCCCAATTACTTTTTTCAATGGTTGAGCTGGGTCGGTTTCGCCATCATCGCCATAGACGTCGCGGGACATTGGCCTTGGGGCTGGCTCGCATGGCTCGCGCCAGCCTTCATCTATTGGCTTCTCGTCCATGTCTCCGGCCTGCCGCCGCTCGAAAAGCACATGCTGGCGTCTCGCGGCGAAGCCTTTCGCGCTTACCAGCATAGGGTCAGCGCCTTTTTCCCGGGCCCGCGACGGCGTTCATGAGTATGACCATCGGAGGATGACGGGATGTCCTTGATCGCTTCAGCCATCAGCGTCGCGGAACGCGCGCCCCTTCCAGACTATCTTTTGCGCATGGGAGTCGAGTTCCTCGTTGGCCGCACGCGCCAACGTCTCAACGCCACTCGGGCGACGACGGAAGAGGCCTTTGCCCGGGAGATGACGCATTATCCGATCGCGCTCCATACGCTGGAGGCGAACGCACAGCATTACGAAGTGCCTGCGCATTTCTTTGAGCTGACGCTCGGGCCGCGCCGCAAATATTCCTGCTGCTATTACGACGCGCCGGAGGCAACGCTCGCCCAGGCCGAGCTCCGCGCTCTCGAACAAACCGTCGCGAATGCCGCTCTCGCGGACGGCCAGAAAATTCTGGAGCTCGGATGCGGCTGGGGCTCGCTCAGTTTATTCATGGCGCAGAGATATCCCAACGCGAACATTACCGCGGTCTCCAATTCGAAGAGCCAGCGACGGCATATCGAGACGGAGGCCTGCCGCCTTGGTCTCGGTAATCTGAAGGTCGTGACGGAGGATATGAATGATTTCATGACAGCCGAGCGTTTCGATCGCATCGTTTCGGTCGAGATGTTCGAGCATATGTCGAACTGGCGCGGCCTGCTGACCAGGCTGCGCGAATGGCTCGCGCCTGACGGGCGGCTCTTCATTCATGTCTTCACCCATCGCGATCAGCCCTATCGCTTCGATCACGCCGAGAGATCCGACTGGATCGCGCGGCATTTCTTCACGGGCGGCATCATGCCGAGTCATGGGCTCATTCATACCTTCGGCGATCTGTTCGAAGTCGAGGAGGAGTGGCGGTGGAGCGGGCTTCACTATCGACGCACCGCCCTCGACTGGCTCGCGAATTTCGACGCAAAACGCAGCGAGATCGACGCCGTGTTGCGCGAAACCTATGGCGTGGACGCCGGTCTCTGGCGCAAGCGCTGGCGACTATTTTTCCTTGCGACGGAAGGCCTCTTCGGCGAGAATCGCGGCGAAGAGTGGGGCGTCAGCCACTATCGTCTGCGGGCGGCGTCCAATGGCTGAGGATCCGTCGTTGTGGCGACGGCTCTCCATCTATGCCGCCGCCGAAGACCCGCTGACACGCGCCTCGAACAGGCTCTCGCTCGTGCTCGCCTCCAACCAGCCTTTCTATCCGCTCTACGTGTGGTGGCTGACCGGCGAACGCGGCTTACTTCTCGCTCTCACCTTTATCTCGACGCCATTTTTTCTTGCTTCGCCGTTGGTCTCGAGACGCTTCCCCCGTAGCGGAAGGCTCTACTTCCCGGCCGTCGGCGCGATCAATACGTTTTTCTGCGCCTATGTTTTCGGAGTCGCGTCGGGCGTGGAGCTTTTCCTTGCGCCTTGCCTCGTCATAGCGACTTTCTCTTGTCGCGCCGACGAACGTCGCTCCCTCGGCGCATTTCTTGTCGCTTTGCTCGGCGGCTTTCTATTGCTGCACGGCCGCCTTGCCCCGCCGCTCTTTTCGATGCGACCCGATCAATATGAAGCGCTGCTGTCGTTGAACGGCTACAGCGCCGCCATTCTCTGCGTGATTGCAGCTTGGATGTTTTCGGCCGCTTGGTCCGATTGCCGGAAGCAGGCCACGGCGGTCAGCCGCTAAATCTTTTCGCGGCGGCAAAGCCGGCGAAAGCCGAAAGCGCCGTCAAAAAGGCCCCCCAGATCAGATCAAGCGTCGTCACTAGCGCGGGCCAATGGCGCAGCGTCGCCTGGTTCGTCAGATCGTAGGTCCCGTAGGCAACGAGCCCGAGCAGCGCGCCATTGAGAAGCGCTTTTCGCCATCCACCGTGTTTCAGCGCGGGCATCGTCGCGAAATACACGACGCCGAAGAGATACAGGACATAGAAACCCACGGCTGGTCCGACGCGAAAGTCTTCGGCGAGCAGATCTCCGAGTTGAGGACGATAGAGACGCTCTGCTGTGTTCGACAGCCATATGACGTCGAGCCCAAGCATTCCGGCCATTGCGCCAACGTAAGCCGACAGGAAGGTCTTCATGGGAGCCCTGAGTCGATTGCGAATTTTATACGATCTTCGGTTCCTATTGGATCAGTCGAACTGCGCTCCGATTTCGTTTCCGCTTTCCGACGTGTGCGTTTCGTCATCCTGTCTCCTGATTCGCCGCGAGAATCCTCGCCGCTGTCAGGCAGAAGACTTAAGCTACTGTCCAAATTTGCGAGGCCGGCTCTTTCTCGTTTGCGCACGCATTCCTGATGCTCCAGGAGCCGCGCAGAATGCCCGGGCCGGAAGGCGTCAGCGCCCAGTTCGGCTGCCGGGTTGCGATCCGCTGACGCGCGAGCAAGACCGCATGCGCGCGCACGAGCTCATGGGTCGGCGAACGCGCGTCCATACCGCCATCGTGCAGAACGAGATCCTCGACCTGCACGAATTCTGCCGCCCGCGACGCGGCCTTGTCAGAAACTTCAAACGATCCAGGTAAGCTCACATCCGAACCGGGGCCATAGGAAGAAGAATCCCGGCTCAAGGATGCATCGGAGGAAACAGGATGCAATATGAATGGAAGCGTTCTCTCTTGGCGGCGGTCGTCGCCATGACGATTGGGCGGTTGTCATGTCGGCTA
>Ga0209048_10007157_pt1 | contig 10342 bp, 7 predicted proteins | sample FrelakmetCRP12CR_FD_187146 | JGI IMG/M metagenome (GOLD analysis project Ga0209048, IMG submission 187146) | Freshwater lake sediment microbial communities from the University of Notre Dame, USA, for methane emissions studies - CRP12 CR (SPAdes)... | ecosystem: Environmental > Aquatic >... | reverse complement strand
CCACGCGCAGCGCGATGTCCACCTGTTACCAGCCGGGCCAGGAATTCACCTGTAGTCTCTTCCAACCCAAACCCGGGACCAACCAATAAAGCCGTGGCCTGCTTCAAAGGTTTTTGCAACACTTCGGCGGCCTCTTTGGCAATTACCCCGACCTCATCTGGCATCAGCAGCCAGGTAGCTTCTGGGAACTGCCCGGCCAGAGCAGCATGTAACGATTCGGGGATTGCCAGGGTTACCAGGCCCGCCCCGATACGGTAAGCAGCCTGCCCTGCCAACCAGGCCGCGCCCGTATAATTCACCGAGCCAGCCACTACAAGAGCCGTGCCAAAAGTACCTTTATGAGCATCGAGAGGGCGCGGCGGCAGGATTGCTTTCACTTTTTCGGCAGAGATTACTGATCGTCGCACTACCTGCCAGGCTGCCAGTCCGGCGCCCCCTTCTCGCAATCCGATCCCCACCACTCGCAGGTCGCCTGCTAACTTGAAGGCGGGAAATTTCAACAAGCCTTGCTTTATAGCCGCCATGGTTACGGTTAAATTAGCCGGAAGGCATTCTGGGGCTGCTTCACCGGTGTCGCAGTCGACGCCGGAGGGACAATCCACTGCGACTACAGCCGGTCGTTCAACCAGCTCATCTAATAAGCGTTGGGCGGCGCCCAATGTTCTAGCCAACTCGGGTTTGAGCGGCAGTCGCATTCCCGTGCCCAATACACCATCCATAATAACAGCATGATCTGAAAGCAGGGCCGCCAGCTGCTTATATTCAGAGTCTTCTTCCTCCCGGTATATCCCTCCACCGGCGTTCGTGAGAGCCAGAATCAACGTGTCATCTGCTGCGCGTGGGCGAGCCAGGTACGCGCTGGCGCGCCAGCCCTTGGAAACCAGCCGCGCCAGGGCCACCAGGGTATCGCCGCCATTATTACCCGAACCCACCAGACCAAGGATACCGCCTGACTTGCGAGGTGCATATACCTCATCGACCACTTCTGCCAGACCATTCCCGGCGTTTTCCATCATCATTTCATACGTAAAGCCTGACGCGTTCGCTTCACGCTCGATGGCCTGCATTTCTGCAACCGTGACCAGTTTCATAAAAAGGTTCTCCTTGATTAACCCCTAATGGACGCAGGTAAATACTTATAGATTAATGCAACCGCCTTTATTATTTTTACCCCTGTTCACCGGTTTTTATCAGCGGTTCTAAATCATTTGCCACCCATTCCATCCCCAGGTCGAGCAGCTTCTTGCGGCTGGGGAAGCCAGTAACAGGGTCCCAGCCACGCACTTCATAATAAGCTTCTAACATAGGCTCAAACTCTGGGACGAAGCCATCCGGACCGTGCTGCGAATCAGAGTAAGGTTGCAACAAGGCTTTGGGCAAGCGGTCGTTTTCGCGCCGCAATCCCAGGCGGTTATTGATCACTCGCTTTATATTCCAGCCGCGTTCACCGGCCTGCATCATCTCCTTCAACGACCATTTAAGTCCACAGGCAGAATTGATTAATTCCAACACCGACTCAGGTGGAACATTGGAGAATAAACACATCACCAGCGAATTGAACAAGGTGCGCCAGTTCTGATGGATAGCGACGTTTGCCGCCTTTTCCGCCCCGCCCAGTCGAGAATGGAATTCCATTCCGAGGCTGGGCTCTACCTGTCCTACATCGACAAAGAAGTAATCGGACTGGTTGTGACACGCTCCACGGGGCGAAGTAGCATATACCAAAGCCATTCCTGAGGCGCCACGTGGGTCGTGATATGCCACCTCCAGGCCATTGACCTGAACCGCTTCCTCTTCTGCACCGAAACGGCGACCCAAGGCGCGCGCCCCCTCTGCCAGAAATGTCCCAAATCCCTGACGATGGGCTGTCTGATGCACCAATTGTTCCAACGAGGCCGGATCACCGAAAACCAGTTTCAAGCCTCCGGTGTCAGCTTCGGTTATCAAGCCCCTTTCAAACAACAGGAATGCCAGACCAATGGTATTACTTAAACTTATCGTGTCCATACCATAGCGGTCACACAGCTCGCCAAGTTGAGTAACCAATACCGGGTCGTTTAGCCACAAGTTTGGACCAAATCCGACCAGGGTTTCGTATTCTGGGCCTTTACGCTTTTCCCCATCTTCCAGTTTTACCACACGCCCACAGGCAATGACGCAGGCATGGCATGCGCTCACCCCAACTAGGATACTCTCTTTGAGGCCAGCTCCCGAAGTCCTGAGCTCTTCCTTGAAAGTCTCATTATGGAAGTAACGCTTGGGCATCTCACCCAGGTAGTCGAAATACTCAGCCGCGCCGGAAGTGCCTAGCTCGCGCAGCACCTGGGTCATCGAATCTGCGCGCAAAAGGCGGTTAGCCTCTGAGCGCAGGGGGGAAAACCTGGTAGAGTCGACTACGGGAACCTTACCATGCCCTTGAACTGCGACTGCTTTCAGGTTCTTGGAACCCATGACAGCCCCCAGGCCCGTCCTTCCGGCCAACCGGCCATGGTCGCAAAGGATCGATGAGAATGGCACCAATGCTTCGCCGGCCTGCCCAATGGCAGCCACACGCACTTTGCCTGTGTTCAATTCCGCTTCGACGGCAGCCAGGGTCTGGTAGGTGTCCAATCCCCAGAGATGTCGAGCTGGACGGACCTCAACCTGACCATCCAGGATCCAGATAAAAACGGGTTCAGGGGCGCAGCCTTCCACCCACAACCCGTCGAATCCGGCCATACGCAGCTCGGGCCCCCAGAAGCCCCCGCAGTTGGATTCACCCCACAGCCCGGTCAGAGGGGATCGCCCACAAACCACGAAACGCCCAACAGCCGGCCCAGCGGTGCCAGAAAGGGGACCGTTCAGAAACAGCAACGGCGCCTGTGGGGAAAGTGGCTCTATCTCCGGCAGCAGATGGTCATACAATAAGCGCGCTGCCAGTGAAGCGCCCCCTAAGAAGGAGCGGTTCCATTCTTCGGGATAATTCAGATGTCCGATCTCCCCACTCGTCAGATTAACCTTCAAGATAGGCTGCATGTTTCCCTCCTGGAAATATTCATGAAGCGCCAGTTCTCATAATTGGTAGTTTACCGCAATTTAAGATTGGGGACATAGGGATTTGGTTAGAACAGATTCAAGATATACTTGTCAATGCTTTTATTATGGACAATACTTTTTCGTTATTCTCACTTACTCCCGCAGATCGACCATGGGTATCCCGCTTCCTGGAGGAACACTGGGGTGCCCCTGAAATTGTTACGCGGGGCAAGCTCCGCCACGCCGATCAATTGCCGGGTTTTTGCGCCCGGCGTGACGAGCAATTAGTAGGGCTCGCCATTTATTATATCTGGAGCAAAAAGTGCGAGATCATCTCGCTAGACAGCCTGGTGGAAGGGATAGGCGTCGGTTCGGCCTTGATCAACGCCGTGAGAAAAGTTGCTGCCGATGCAGGATGTGAGCGCCTGTGGCTGGTTACCACCAATGACAATACGCCTGCCCTGCGCTTTTACCAGAAGAGAGGCTTTCACCTGGTCGCTCTTCACCGCCATGCAGTTGATCGTGCTCGACGGTTGAAGCCTTCGATCCCATTGGTTGGAGTAGATGGGATTGAGATCCATGATGAGATGGAATTGGAAATGAGGATTTAACCTTGCGTATGGCAGCAACAGCTCTGACTCATTTTGACAAGCTTGCATACAACGTATTCAGACTCGCCTCGTCCAGAAAGCCATCGGCTGCACCAGGCTCGCCAATTTTATACGAAGCAAAAACACTGGCCTTACGGAGGGCTTCAAACGGCTCCCAGGTCTGGCAATAAAAATGGATGAACGCCGAGAACAAAGCATCTCCGGCGCCAATGGTGTTAATTATTGGACGGGTATAGATGGCAGGCATGCGCTCAAGCGCACGGTCTTTACGCACTCCTATTAAGGCTCCTTGGGCGCCCATACCAACCACGACAATTTCGGCGGGATAGCGGTCCCACACTTTGAGCACCCAATCTTCGGGTGGGCAAGGCAGCCTCTCATCACTCATAAAAAGGATGTTTGTATCCGCCATAAAATCACGATTGTAGAAATCATCCAGCTCGGCAAGCGCGTGCACATCCGTAGCGACCAGCTTGCCAGCCTGGCGAGCCGGCAGTAAGAAAGGGCGTGAATAGTTGATATTGCACAACACCGCCAGGGAGCACTCGTTCAAGGCCTCCTGGAAGCGCTCATACGGGTAAACTTGATCCTGGATATCTTTCAGATCTACATTGTTCTGGCGGCGGCCTGCAGGGTCGTAAAGGATAACCGATTGGGGGGTGCGTTCGAGCTTTTCCAAAACATCGCCCGCGGGGATGCTGGCTGAATCTAAAACGGTTTTCACCAGGCTGCCGGCCGGATCCCGGCCGATCAGCGACAGAAAATGCACTTTATCGCCCAGCCCGGTAAGCGCCCGAGCCACGTTAAAACCTACACCGGAAACACTGCTGTTGACCCCATAAAACTGGTAGCGTACCGGCACATATTCGATTGGAAAGCCATCCACGTGCAAGGTGGTTTCCAGGTTAATCAGGCCGGAAACCAGAATCCGCGCCATCTTTGATCAATGCTCCCCTGATAGCTTCTCAATTTCCGCCACCACATTCGCCAGCTCATCCACCATTGGCGAATGGTCGATCTCCTGGAAGACCTCCACAAGGCTGTGGTAATACCACAAAGTGCCATCTTTGCCGCCATTGAAACGCCGCCAGACAATCTCTCCATTCCGTCGCAGGTCAACCAGGATTGTGCGGGCGTTATGCAGCTTGTCGGCCAGCGAAACGCGGCGCACATCCGCCCCCGCCCGGCGCAGGTGAGCAATGTAGGTCTCTTTGCGCTGCCGCCAGGGCGGCTTGGGCAGAGTAAAGGCATCCGTACAGCCTTCCACGATAATCGCCACGTGGTCGCCAAAACGGTTACGGATATCCTCGAGGGTAGCCAGCCCCCCCTGATCTTCAACCGCATCGTGAAGCAGGGCTGCGATAGCCTGGTCTTCGTCGCCGCCATCTTCTAATACCAGGGCCGTCACACCGAGCAAATGGGAGATATATGGGACGCGACTGCCCTTGCGGTTCTGGTGGGCGTGCAAGCGGATTGCGTAAAGCAAGGCCCCCTCGAAACGGTTGGTTAGCATCGTCACGGGATAATTTCAAAATCGCTCGTGATAACCACCCCAGGGCGCAGGGTGCTGATCACCGAGCAGTATTTATCTTCGGAAAGACGGATCGCTTTTTGTAAATTATCCGCATTTATTGCCCCACGCGCTACATAGTGCAGGTTGATGCATGTAAAAGCGTGCGGTGGATCAGGCATTTGCTCACCGGAGCAAACCACTTTAAGGTCTTCAAGCGGCTGCCGCTGCTTCGCAAGAATCTCAACTACATCCCAGGTAGAACACGCGGCCGCAGACACCAATAACAAGTCCGATGGCTTCATTCCGACCCAATCATTGGGTGGTTCGGGTGACCGGCCGATCACTACCGAATGCCCCTGGGTGTCGCTGCCGACCATCAGATGGTCTTCTAGCCAGCGTAATGTAATTGTACCCATGAATACTAATGCTCCTTGTCCATTAATTTCAATTACCAAACGTCATAACGCTTAAAATTTTATGGGATATCACGCTGAAGTTGAATGGCTCAAGATCACTTCGATATGCTCAGCAACGCGTATATTTTCGGGAGTTTCTGACCGGTTTAGCATAAGCTGGTTAGCAATCCGGCGCAGGAGGTTAGGGTTCACCTGGGCCAGCTCCTCCGTGATCCGCTCCCAAAGGTGACGCAACTCTGGGTTAGGATGGGTGGCGGCAAAGACCGCGATCTGGGCCGGGGAGGACATACTCAAATTCCAGGATGCGATGTTCAACTCCATCTCACGCCCGGCATTTGCCCAATAATATGCCAGCATTGGGTTGATCAAGCCGCGCATCCGGCTCCATAAAGGATCATCTTCCTGCACCAATGCAAAAAAGGCTAGGTAATAGGGCCGCGCCCCGGCGTAGTCGCGGTTTACTTGCGAAAGCTTGCCAGCAATGGCAGATGCATAGGAGGCCATATACCAGCGTAAATCTTCAATCGTGGCGCCTGGCTCGCCCTTCTCCACCGCTTCCCACTGCAAGCGACAGACCAATAAATAGGTATTGGCAGAAGCGGCAAAGTCTTGCGAGCGCTGTAACATTGCTTTCTTGGCCAGCGAATGGGCCATATCGGTACCCGCCTGTAGTTCGTCTGGTACTTGAACCTGGTCGATATCGCGACATAGGACTTGCAAAGCAGGCTCATCTGCAAATGGGATCACCCCTACCCCCGGCAGAGTGTATTTTTTACCTTTCCGTGTAATCAAACCGCGCTGTCGCAGATCATCAAACAGGCTCTGAATATAGTCCACCTGCTGCGGGTCATTCAATAGGATATGGGCCAACTCGCCCAGGTCAATTTCCAGCCCGGCGCGCACCACTGAAAAAACAAAGTCCGCTTCGGCCCTTTGGACGAAATCCGCTTCACTATCAATACCCTGCGCCAGCCAGACGGGTGTGTATAACGAAACCGGGCGGTTATGGTAATCGAAAGCCCGCTGCCGAAAAGCCATCTGCAAAATCTCGCGCATGATGCTTTTGCTGCGTATCAACCCCTGGGCTTCATAACGCTCCCGCAAATCTTCCAGCAGAGTATCGGTGGTCTGCTCGCCAGGGTGTTCGCAAAGCTCCCGGTAAATGTCACGTAAGACATCCCGCCGGGTGGATAAATCTATGACGGTCATCTTAAGTCGGGCGGCAATCAGCTTATATTGCCCTTCCAGGTTGAGAGGGACAGGAGTGGCCGGCTCTTTTATGGGATTCACAGTCTCACTGGGAGCCAGCTCCGTTTCTCCGTTTGTAATATAGTTAATCGGCGCAACGAAGAGTTGCAATTCCTTGACAAACAGCTTCACAAGATCGCGGTTGTCTTCAAGCCAGGATTTAAACTGAGCATATCCGAAGTTAGCTTCATTGAATGCGGGGTCCATTAACAGCATGGTTTGCTTGAGCCGGGTCGCCAGGATCGGCAGCTCGCCGCGCTGGCCATGCGCCTGTAAAGCTTTCGTGAGCAAGCTGCGCGCCACGTCGCGATCCACGGATTGCTCGTCCGTTTCGGTTGGCTCGCCCAGGGCAGTCTCCAGGTAAATAAATTCATCGCAGGACTTGACCAGCAGGTGGTGAGTGATGCTGCGCGGACCAATACCCACCGTATATCGCCCATACTCGCGCAGCTTGGCCACCAGAGGGCCAAAGTCGCTGTCGCCGGAGATAATTACATAGGTGTCAATCTGCTGGCGGGTCATGGCAGTCTCCAACGCATCGATAGCCATACGGATATCCGCCCGGTTCTTACCCTGCCGAACGTTATAAATCTGGATCAGGTCAATCGAATTGTTCATCAGCTCGTCGCGATAACGAGTGAAGCGCGACCAGTCGCCATAAGCCCGCTTCACCACTGCCGGCCCCCTGGTTTGCAAGAACTCCATCAAGGTCGTCACTTCGAAGTCGAAAAATTCTCTTTCCGCCCATAGAGCAATGTTTTCGAAATCAATAAACACTGCCAGCTGATTGGTATGCATGCAGGCCTCCGTAACAATGATATCTTGACGAAATCATACCCCATCCTCCCTCTTTTTACAATTGTTGCAACCTTCACAATCTCGTTTCCCTGCATTAGACTTTCCAAATATCTTTCGCCCGGTGCAACATAATTCGCCAGGAGGAATCTTCCACATAAGGCGCTGGACCTAAGGGGTCTAGCCAGGGGCGGTTCATCAAAGCAGAGACTGAGGCCAGAGCGCAAGCCGCGGCGGCTTGCAGGTCATAGCCGCCCTCCAGGAATAAGGCCAGCCTGCCGGAGCAACGCCGGTCAGCGAAAGCAACCAGCTCTGCCAGTAAGTCGCGAAACGCCCCGGCTGAAAGCTGCAAAGACCCCAGCGGGTCACGCCAGTGAGTGTCGAAGCCTATGCTCATCAACAACATCTCCGGCGAATAACGCTCCAACAGGGGCAGGATCAGCTCAGCCATCACGGTTTTAAAAGCCTGATCGCCTGAGCCAGGCGGTAAGGGAAAATTGGCCGTATAACCCACGCCAGGTCCTGCGCCAATCTCGTCCACCCTTCCACTGCCGGGGAAAAGCGGGATCTGGTGGGTCGAGAGGTAGAAAACATCCTGGCGTTGCCAGAAAATATCCTGCGTGCCGTTGCCATGATGCAAGTCAAGGTCTACAATCGCCAGGCGCAGGGCGCCCTGGTCTCGGATTAGATTTTCAGCCGCCAGAGCCACGTTGTTTAATAAGCAGAACCCCATTCCCCACCCTGGTGTGGCGTGGTGACCAGGTGGGCGTGTGAGAGCCAGGCCGGTAGAGCGGAGCGCGCCTCTACCAGCTTCGTCTCTCCAGACCGCAGAAGCTACAGCCATGGCCCCACCGGCTGATTTAAGCGCTAAATCCCAGGAGGCAGGGGTAGTATACGTATCCTGGTCCAGCCATTCGCCGCGCCGGCAAGCAGTTTCCAGGGTTTTCAGGTAGTGGGAGGTGTGGACGCTTTGCAGCAGGTCGATTGAAGGGGACAACGGTTCCAGGTGAGGGAACGCCTGCCACCATCCAGCTTCTTGCAAGGCGGAACGCATCGTTTCCACCCTCTCTGGGCGCTCGGGGTGACCGGGTGCGAAATGGGCCTCATGACCCTCGGGGTAGAATAGTAGCAAACCTTTTTCCGGCATGTTTATCCTAAAACGCGTGTTTTATTGTTTAAGTGCAACGCGCAAAGCGCGTTTAATCCGTTCCCAATAGCTTTTAACCAGGCTGGCGCGCGGAGCTGTGATCTCATGCTGGCTGTAGCGCGCTTCCATAAATTCATCCGTCATAGAAGAGATATCACCTTCCACGCCGGGTAAATGGTCTTGCAAAGCCCCTGAGTATTCGTAGGGTGTCTGGGCAGGCTGGCGGGGGAGGCCACGTTCTCCTCCCCGTCGAACCAAAGCCATGTAGAAGAACACCACTCGCTGGCGCGGCGAAAGCCTGCGCAGGCTGATAAACTGTCTCGACCGGTCCGTAACGGAGACCGTCTCCGATGGACGCAGGCGGCGCAGACCGGCCTGGACAGCGGCGACCAGGTTTTGGTTCACGCCTCGTAGCCAGCCCCACAATCCTATCCATAAAGAAGCCAGGGCGGCGAACAATGGAAAATGCCGCAGGCGCTCACGTAGCTCGCTATGCTGCTGCAGGTAATAATATAGTGCGTACGCGATCACAGCGAGGAATACCAGCCAAAAAACCAGCGACCTCAGCCACTCCAACCAGGAAGGGCTGCCCGTATTCAGCATGGGAGGCGGCTGAGGCGGCGTGATCGGCATTGGGGTGACTGGCGATGGCTTGCCGAATAGGCGAGACAGCAGGCTGATCAAAAGGATGACCGGCAAGGTGATGATGAACGCAATCAGGTCCAATAAAGCCAGCAAAGCGCCGAATAAATACCTTAGAATATCCAGCAGACCCAGTGAATATTGCGTAGGCAACAGGATCGCCAATCCACCCAATACCAACAAGAACCCCAAGCTGTAAGCCAGCCAACGCGTCGCCAGGTTTGGGCTGATGGAAATGCGTTCCAGGCTCCAACGGGCGCGCAACACCGCAAACTGGGTCAGGCTCAGGAGCACCAGGCTGAGGGAGAAATACACCAGAAGGTAGAAAAGGCCACGCCTCAATTCAGGGATTGGCAGCCCCAGCCGGCGCTGGTCCAGCGCAAGGAACCCCATCAGGAAGGCGATCACCCCGCCGATCAGCAGGATCAGATTGACCAGGCTGCGGCGCGCTGCCGGACGGGCCTCATATAGCCCGCTCTCTCTTTCCTGGATCAGCAAACGCTCATCGCCTTCCAGGGCGAAAAGATACTCTGCAAAGTAACCGGTGATGCTCCAGGCCAGGAAGATCACCAACGCGCCTGCCAGATACTCATAGGTGAAGAAGTATTCAAGAAAATTCATCCGCCACAATGGGAGATCAATCCACAGCTGGTCTATCCCATGGATCAAATAAAGTAGAAGCTTGAAGAAGATCAAGATGATTACCAGCTCGGCCGCGCGTAGCATGATCAGCTCCGGGCTCATCGAATCCAATCCTTTGACCTGCCGGTAGGTCACCATCCCCTCTACGACCACCAGGAAGCAAACGCCTACCAGGTAACCGCCTTTCCAGGGGGGCAGCAAATATTCAGCCAGCGCGACCAAGACGCCAACCGCGCAGGTCAGCATAAAAGCGACAATCAGGTGGTTGGCCAGGCTGGTCAGGCGCTCGTTGCGGCGAAAAATGGAGGAGAGA
>Ga0209048_10007156_pt1 | contig 10342 bp, 10 predicted proteins | sample FrelakmetCRP12CR_FD_187146 | JGI IMG/M metagenome (GOLD analysis project Ga0209048, IMG submission 187146) | Freshwater lake sediment microbial communities from the University of Notre Dame, USA, for methane emissions studies - CRP12 CR (SPAdes)... | ecosystem: Environmental > Aquatic >... | reverse complement strand
GATTTCGAAGAGCTCAGGAAGGAACTGGGAGATCTGCTCCTCCACGTGGTCTTTCATTCAAATATTGCGGAAGAAGAGGGCAAATTTACGCTCGCGGAGGTAATTGACGGGATAACACAAAAGCTCATATACCGGCACCCGCACATATTCGGAGACACCAGGGTTACGGATTCCGAAAACGTCAGGCAGAACTGGGAAAAATTGAAGATGCAGGAAGGCAGGCAGTCCCTGCTTGACGGCGTGCCGAGAGAACTGCCCGCACTTTTGCGAGCCCACAGGCTGACCGACAAGGCATCAAAAGTGGGCTTTGACTGGAAAAAAAAGGAAGACGCCTGGAAAAAAGTCGAGGAGGAGATGTCCGAGCTGCACCATGCCATTGAGGGGGGTAAGAGAGAGGATGTCGAGAATGAATTCGGGGATTTGCTCTTCGGACTTGTTAATTACGCCCGTTTTTTAAACGTGAATCCGGAAATAGCCCTCACACAAACAGCCGAGAAATTCATCAGCAGGTTCCGCCACATAGAGAGGCGGCTCAAGGAAATGGGGAAAGACATTCATTCCTCGACTCTCCAGGAGATGGACAAGCTCTGGGAGGAGGCAAAGAAAGGCGCCTAGCTTTCCTCGCTTTCGTTTTTACCGTTGCCTTCAGCCTTACCGTCGGAATGATATTTGTCATAGGCATCTATTATATCCATTACAAGCTTGTGGCGGACGACATCATTCCTGTTGAAATAGCAGAACTGCACACCGGCAATGCCGCACAGAACTTCCTGAATCTGAACTAGCCCCGAGACGGTTTTCATGGGCAGGTCTATCTGAGTGATGTCGCCGGTGATAATCGCTTTTGAGTTCACCCCCAGCCGCGTCAGGAACATCTTCATCTGCATGCTTGAGGCGTTTTGGGCTTCGTCAAGAATGACGTAAGCGTTGTTCAGGGTGCGCCCCCTCATGTATGCAAGAGGCACCACCTCGATGACCCCCCTTTCAACATATGTCTTCAGTTTGTCCGGCGGTATCATATCATCCAGGGCGTCATAGAGCGGCCTCAGATAAGGATCCACTTTTTCCTTCAGATCCCCGGGAAGAAAGCCGAGGCTCTCGCCTGCTTCGACAGCCGGCCTTGCCAGGATAATTTTTACAATCTCGCGGTTTTTAAGCGCGGCAACTGCCATCGCAACCGCAAGGTATGTCTTTCCTGTGCCGGCAGGGCCGATTGCAAACACGATGTCGTTCTTTTTGATGTGCCGGATGTAGTCCCTCTGGCCCGGAGTTTTTGCGCGGATAATCTGATTTCTCGTGAACAGAACAACGGTTTCCAGTTCATCCTCGGCTACCTGCGATACAACGTTCTTCGGGAGAGCGGGTTCGCCGTTGACCTTCACCAGATCGACTACTGTCTCGACATCATTTACGGAGATATTCCCGTTTTTATTCAGGATATAGATAAGCTCTTTGAAGATTTTTTCAAGCTCCTCAACCTGGTTCTGTTCCCCCCTGAATGTAATATTCTCGCCCCGCACGGTAATGTTTGCATCAAAACGATTCTCCAGCACCTGAAGGTTGCTGTCGTTGAGACCGAGCAGTCTTACCATGTCAATTCCCTCTGCTCTGATTTTTCTTTCAGCCAATGAAGTCGTTTTCTCCTTTCAGATACAAGTCAGTTTAAAATAAAGGAAGCCCTCCCCGATTTACTGGCGGGAAAGGGCTTCCTGAAATATAACTTTGTTTGCTGCCAACCCTTTGTATCGAACGCCTGCTCCTATCCGATTACTTCGGTGAGGCCGGCGTTTCCGGAGCGGCTGCTTTCTTTCTGTAATATCGGTTTGCCGCCGATTTCTCTTCCTTTGATAATTCCTTCCCCTCGGGTATCTTGAGCACCCATCTGGGTTTTATTACGTCAGGATCCTTGATCTTGTCCCTGTTGCCCTGCCATATCTTGGGCCACATCCATGCGTTTGCATAGATATCTTTTTTCTTGGCGATGTTCCACAGGCAATCGCGGTCCCTGGACCAGGTACCGACAGTATAGGTCTTTTCTTTCTGCATGCTGCCCAGAAGAGCCGTTACTTTGCTCTGCAATGCGCTGACCCTGTCACCATAACGGGGGATCAACGTAATTTTACTCTTGGCCATTTCCTTAAGGCGGCCGTCTATCTTTTCGATCTCGTCTTTGTGCGTAATCAGTTCGGCATCCGACATCCGCTGGAGCTCAGAGACCCGGTTTTCCATGTCGGTGAGTTCTTTCTCAAATGCTTCGAACTCTGCACGTGTTACGCCCATCAATGCGAAGAGTGCTTCCTCGCAGGCTCGGACGTCAGCGTCCAGCTTGTCCGACTGGGATTTTAATCCAGTTATGTCGGCATCCAGTTTCGTCAGCTGCGCGTTAAGATCCGCACGCTTTGCCGTATATGTTTTCATTGCAGCCTGCCATTCGTCCTTCGACATCTTTTCCTGAGCCGGAAGCATGGAAGCGCAGAAAACGAGCATTAATGACACTGCGGTTATCAGCCAGAATAAATGGGTGCGTTTCATTTATTTACCCATTCCTTTCTTTACCGCTTCCTGATCGGACTGGCATTGTTGGAGTTTACCGTTCTTCTCGGCAATCTGCTTTTCCAGATTGGCTTTCTCACGTTGTTTGTCGGCTACCTTGGTTTCCAGCGAGCTTACTTCTGCCTTAAGGTCGTCAAGTTGCTTCAGTTCCTGGTCGGAAGGCGAACTTGCGCAGCTTGACAACATCAACCCGGCAGACAGCATTAATGCCGCCAGTGATGCTTTAATAAATTTATTCATTGAAACTCTCCTATAATGTGCCTGATTTTCCCCGTTTTGCAACGCTATTGGAAAATAACAAATTAAACATACTTTGTCAAGCTTTTCATGAATTAAAGCAGTCCCCTCTCTGCAAAACTGGTGAATTTATCAATTGCGATAATTATGTGGTCGTGGACTGGAATTCCCATGATTTTGCCCGCTTCGATGACCTGCCGGGTTATCGTGATATCCTCTGAGCTGGGCTCCGGATTGCCGCTGGGATGATTATGGACGAGTATAACGCCTGCAGCCGGCTCCAGGATAGCATGCCGGAAAACCTCCCTGGGGTGAACGAGGGAACTGTTCAGAATACCGACCGATATGGTGACATCATTCAGAAGGTGGTTGGCGCTGTCCAAAAGCAGCGCCTTAAAAACCTCCTGTTTCATGTCTCTTAAAAGCGGCATGAAGCGCCTGACGACATCCTCTGGAGAGGATATCTGCATTTTGTCGGAAAGCCTCACAGAGGAAGCCCTTCTGCCGAGCTCGAAGGCCGCAACAAGGGTTACCGATTTAGCCACTCCCAGGCCTTTGTACTGCCTTAACTCCTGGATAGACCTGGCCATGATATTGTCCAGCGAGCGGTAATCTTTCAGAAGCTTTTTTGCGACATCTACTGCCGTAATGCTGCCCGCTCCTGCCCTGATCAAAATTGCCAGCAGCTCCGCGTCCGTCATCGAGTTAGCTCCACGGCTCATGAGCTTTTCGCGCGGGCGCTCTTCAGCGGGCCAGTCGGTAATTTTACAGTGGTAGAGCGAGGGTTCCCCCACCTTTTTGATGAACCTTTTCATTTATTCCTCCCTTTTACTTGGTTACTTTACAGCTATATCGTGAAGTTTTGTTATCTCCCCGTTTAAATACTTCAGGATGTGCATTTCAGAGTTTACTCTGCGCCTGCTGAGCGTAATTTTTGAATGAATCCCAGGGAATCCTTCGACCGAGCTCAGAGCGGCGGAAAGTTTAGTGCGCGTATTTTCTCCCTCTTCGATCAGGGTTAAAAGCAGGCTCATCGTGTCATAACCGAAAAGCGTGTACTTTGAGGGCTGTTTCCCGAGTCCTGATGTAAATTTTTTCTCGAAGGCAGAGTAAACGGGATCTCCCGGGTCCAAATAAGAATCGGATGCAAAAATCACTCCGTTGACGTAACGCTTGTTGGCCTCAAGCTGAACGATATCGTACCATTCACCCCCTCCCAGCAGCTGGGTCTTTATGTTGAAATAAGTGATCTGCGACGCTATCACGCCGATTTCCTCGGCGTCTGAAACCGGAATAAAAATGCCCTCAATCGATGTGACCGGTCTTTCCGTACTGCCCGTGAGATTTTTCTGGTCTCCCGACTGCAGGCCCGCTTTCTTTATGGCCGTGATCTGGTCGCGCAGGTCGCTGGCCCCTTTCGCGTATGACTCTCTGGCAACTACGGCTGCACCCAGCCTCCTTGCCTCCCGGACGAAGCTCTCTGCCATCGCACGGCCCATCGGCTCTTCGGACGAAAGGACCGCCAGCGTCTTGAACCCAAGGTTGAGTACCGCATAGTGAGCCATGGCCCTGCCGCGGATTTCATAATCAGGATTAGCCTGGAAAATGTACGGTCCTATGTTTGCGATGCCCGTTGCAATTGCCGTGGGGGTGATCAGAGGCACCGCTGCACGATTTGCAGCAGGTGCGCAGGCTGCGGTTATGTTGCTGAATACAGGGCCAATGATGGCAACTACGTCCTTTGACTCGCTCAGATCCCTGACTGCGTTAAGAGCCGTCAGTGTGTCGTACCCTGTGTCCTTTACTTCAATTGAGACGGCTGGATGAAACTCCGCATTGCTTTTATGTTCATTCAGCGCAAAGTTAACTCCGTCCAGCATCTCTTCAGCCATTGACTGGATGGATCCCCCCTTGGCGCTTTTCATCAGGGGGAGCACTACGCCTATTTTGACGCTTCCGCTTTTCCCGAGATTCATTCTCAGGGTACTGATCCGGCTGTCGTAACGACCAGGCACCTCTTTTTTCGGAATCTCGTCCAGGACAGCAACAGATTCCCTGGAATCTCCCTGCAAATAATACTTCTCTGCCAGCTTTAGTCTCACCAGATCCCGTACGTCATTCGCTTTCAGTTTCGGTGTCAGCGCTCGCAGATCCTGGACATTTAACCTTTCCTCCGCAAGAGATTCAAACAGCGCGGTTGCTTTCTCCGAAAGGTGGAGGTCATCAGTCCCTTCGATGCTTCGCAGAAATTGCAGCGCAGCCCCGTCGTACCACTGCAACATCATGTAATCAAGGGCAAGAGTATAATGGGCATCGTCGGCATAGTGGGTTTCGCCGAAAGTTTTTACGAGGTTACCCAGTATTCTGGCGGATTCCTGGAAATTGTGCAGCTGGTAAAGTGCTTTACCTGCCATTATGTAAGCAGCGGTGGTGCGCTGGTGAATGGGCTTGAGTGCGATCAGGCTGTCAAACAAAGGAAGGGCTTCGGCATAATTCCCTTTGGAAAACAGCTCTATGCCCTGCGAAAAGACAACTTCCGCTTCCTGGCTGTATCCGAATTCTTCCTGTGCGGGGCAGGATGAAATGACCATCCCGAAAATTATAACTGTAAAGATTAGAGCTCTGAGGAACATCTGGAGGGGATCCGTTATTTAGTTGTTGTGCTCCGTTTTGCTTTGTGCTGAATTTTCCAGCGCGCCTCCCGCGCACGCGCATTTGCGGGATCATACGAAAGAGCCTTCTCAATATACTCCATTGCCTGCTCGCTCTCCCCCTTTGACTGAAAAACTTGGCTAAGGCATACCAGGGCATCGACCGAGGTGGGGTTGAGTTCCAGAACTTTCCGGAGGTATGGCTCGGATTCGCCGAATCTTCTCAGGGCGATCAGACTTTCAGCGCACATCTGCCAATGCGCCGGCTCGGCAGGGTCAATATCTACCGCCAGCACAAATTCAGAGTGAGCCTTCTTCCACTGATCGATCCTGCTGTATGCAAAACCCAGCAGGTAATGGTTGACCGCGCTGTAGGGATCTGCGCCGACACCCCGCTTAAGGTAAGAAATTGCTTCTGCATATGCCTGACGGGTAATAAGCAGCTCCCCCAGAGACTCGTTTATCCTGGGAAATGTTGGGTCAAGCTTCATCGTTAAGCGGAATTGCGCCTCCGCCTGGGTTATGTTGTTTTTATTGAAATAAATCATGCCCATGTTGAAATGAACATGGGGCATCCTTTTTCCGACCAGCTTCTTGAAATAATGGAGAGCCGTGTCTAATTCCTTGGCGCGCAGGTGATAGCAGCCGAGCTTGAACGTTATTTCGTCATGGCCCGGAAGACAAACCGATGCCCTCAAGAGAAGCTTGATGGCACCATGCAACTGACCGAGTTCAGCATATAAAGAAGAAAGCTCGAGATACGGCAACAGACCCGAAGGTTCTGCGTTAATCATCTTTGAATAAACCTGTACTGCGTGCAGAACCTTTCCCTCTTCTACGAGCGAACGAGCCCTGTCAAGAGTCTGCCCTGTTTGCATCTCGTTGTTCGCTATCATAGGGAAACATACCGAAAATAAAGACGAATTTCAAGCCTCAGTAGTCCCTCCCGAGTGAGCGCAGCCCGAGCATGAGAGATGCAGCGCCGACCATAAGGGAAACCAGCAGGATGTTGATAACAGCATAATACAGAAGCTCTTCCGAAAAGTCGTTCCCACGCAGAACGTGTGCAAAGTAAGCGCTTGCGGGCGTAATTAGCAGCCCCACTATGGCCGTCAGGTAAAGCAGGCTTATTAAAAACGTGAGAGTTGCACCCTGCGAGGATGCCGCGCGTATCGGATTTTTTTCCTTGAACCCTGTAAAAAAGATGCCCGCCCCCAGATTCAGGCCAACCAGCGCGAACGACATGCCCACCATTGAAACGGAGGCAACTCCCAGTAGCATGGGATACTCTCTCAGGGAAATGTGCGAAAAATATACAAGCATTTCGCCCAGCAAGAGGACCGGAACGAGCGCCACAAGATATTTCAGCCAGAATATTTTTCTGAGTTTAACCGGAGCGCTTCTTACAACCCAGAAGTTTTCGCCTTCAATGCTCATAAGCGGGTATACAAAGCGGAGGGCGACGGAGGCGATAAGAAATGCGTTAAAGAGGATCAGTACGGAGTACGATATGGTCTGGAACACGGGAAATCTCTGGCTGAGATTGAGCTGTGCCAGGCTCACAAGAAATGTAAAGACAAGCATCGAAATAATGCCCATGTGAATCCACTGATTCGGATCCCTCCTGAACTGAGAAAATTCCTTCATGAGGATAACGCTTGCCTGCGGCTCCATGACGGGGGGAGCCTCAAGTGAAAACACCCCCCTGGCCCGCAGCTTTCCCGGCCCGGATATCCTTACATCCATGGACGCGATCCAGCCCGGATAAAATAACTTGCCAGCTGTCAGCATTGTCAGTACAAAAAGGGCGAAGCTTACCGCAAGAATCATAACTCCGCCCCGCACCGCCTGTGCAAATTCTCCCCTCACCGTCCAGTAAAGGGAATCCGCTATCCAGTAATTCGGGAGGTATTTTGAGAAAGCAGGATCCAGGGAACCCAGATACTGATCGACCCGCGGGTAGTACTGCTGCACCCCCGCAGCCAGCTTCAAAGGATTAGTGGCTGCAAAGTATCCATAAAGAACGCCCAGGTAAAGTATTACCATAATGACGATCATCCTTTTGACGCCTATGACCCTTATAAATCTCATGCAGATCATCAGCATGATGACCGCAACGCACGCAGCGGAGAGCATGAAAGGTATCAGCATGAATGCCATGCTGCTGAAGTAAAACAGCCAGGACATCCGGAAATATGACCCGTACCCCATAAGGACGGCGAGTGATATCATTAAAAAGACTGATGAGCTGTAGAAAAAAGTGTCAAAAAATTTTATTATGAAGATGCTGGAAAAGGAAAGCGGTTTCGTGAGATAATATGCGACCTCCTGAGAGCGGTAAAGATTTGCATATGCAACGATGATATTCCCGATACTCAGGGATAGAAAAAAAACAAACAGCCCCATAGCCAGGAAACGGTGGAGGAGGAAGAGCCCGAGGCGCGAAGTCTCCAGCAGGTAGCCGGTCGAAAACCTTGCCGATGTATAACAAAACACGGCAAAACCGCCGAAGACAACTAACGATGAGGCGTGCTTGATGATATTGGACGGCTTCCATTCGATATTCAGCTTCACGAGGCTCAGCAGCTTGAATTTCAAGATGTGCAGAAGGATTTTCATCTCTCTCTCACCCTCGGCCTCTCACCTTGTCAATTCAAGGAACGCGGACTCGAATTTCCCATCCGCTATATCCTTGGAACGCCTGAATTCCTCTGCCGAGCCTTCAAATATCAGGCGCCCCCTGTTAATTACACCTATCCTATCGCAGAGCTCCTCCACGACAGGCAGGCTGTGTGTCGACATGAATATTGCTGTGCCCGCACTCGCCCTCTCCTTCAGCAGTTGTTTGACAATTTTCACCCCCTTTGGATCGAGCCCCACCATCGGTTCATCGATCACCAGGGCTTTCGGTCCGTTCATCAGTGCTGCGGCAATAACAATCCTTTGCTTCATCCCCTGGGAATAGAACTCAGTTCTCTGATCAAGCCATGAATCAAATTCGATAAGCTGGCTGAAATGCTTTATTTGCTCGGTGGCTGCTATATGATCCATCTTGTACAAGCCCGCTGTAAAATAAAGGAACTCTCTTCCGGTCAGCTTGTCATAAAGGTAAGGCTGGTCAGGAATGTAGCCTGTTGCCATTTTTGCTTCCAGAGGGGCTTTTTTTATATCGAAGCCGTTAATGGACACTTTTCCAGAGCTAGCGCCGGTCAGGCCGGTAATTATTTTAATCGTTGTGGTCTTTCCGGCGCCGTTTGGGCCGAGAAAGCCGTAAAAATTGCCGCTTTTTATCCTTATGCTGAGATCGTCTACGGCTGTAAACTCCCCGAACTTCTTTGTAAGGTTCTCTATGGTTATCATATGCGATCCGTCAATTTACAAATATTTTTGATCATGCGAAATTAAAGCGCTGTTTCCATGCAGCTCGTGTGCAAAGGGCCATTACGGCTACATTGCAGAAATTTAACAACTTAAAACGGGTAAAACATTAAAAAGTTGACATTACTCACACACACACCGGCTGAAATGAATTAAATTTAGATTGTCCGCCCGGAATCCTCGCCTTCATTCCTCTAAGGCACGCTGATTTCGATGTAATCTTTACGGGCGGAATACTCAAAAACAAGGGACAAGTCATGATTAAAATCTTTGCTGCTACACTCCTATTTCTGGGCTTTTTTCAGATAGTCGATGTTTTCTACTGGTCACTTGCTATAATCCTCGTAATCATCGTCTGTGCGGTGATTGTCCATATCTTCTTAAAAATATGGAACTGGTTCGAGGGTAGGAAATACAAAGTGATCAAAACGAAGGGTTGAATCCGCCGCACGGAGGCAGGAAAGTTCGGCCCTGCCGCTTGAGACCTGTTTTATCTGATTTTATTTACCGGATTAATGGAATCTGAAAAGGATTGAAATGATGCAAGGGGAGGAATTATCGCCGCAGAGAATACCTGCCGACCGCGCCCTACTTGAAAAAAGCGTGAATGATCACCGAGCCCAAGTAAAAACCGACCCAGAAAAGAAAACCGAGCAAAACCCAAACGCTTCCAGGAACATTAACTTTTTTCTCATCCGTGTCCTGCTGCTCCTGCTGAGACATTTCAGGCTGGCTTTTTCGTCCGATATACATTTGATTTTTTAGGATGATTGCGAGCGATTGAACATGACAGCTCACCCCGAGGAATGGCAAGCGGCCAGAGAACCATTTGAAAACCTGGCAATCCAGAAATTAATGATGACGGTCTGTGCCTACTTGTTCCCGGGGTCTGGATTTTATAATGCGGGTGGAACTTTAATAAAAAGCTGATTGCACTATCATATTAATCAAGATGTTTCGCTGAAATTGTGAGCGTGCTCACTGTAAGGACATTTTACCCGATAATCTTGTCTCGTCTTATATGGATATCATTACGGGGAGCAATCAGGTATTTCATCTGTTTCATCAAACCGCGAGCAGTTGAAATTTTTGTTGCAGAAACTATGCATCCCTACTGTCTCAATGTCGTAATGTGCTACGTTGTGTCTTGCTTTTTCCGGCACAAATATCTTTGCCGGGGCTGGTGGCGGTGTCTTTCTTTCCACAAACAACGGGGCGAGCTCGCAGTCAGTCAACTCGGGATTCAATCCGGGACTCAGTATGTCAGTGGGTGCCACGGGCCTAAATGACGCGTACGTTTTTACGGGAACTGGGTACCACTTAGGTTCGGAGAGGTCTGGCGATTTTAGCGCATACCTTTGGAGACAGCCACTGTCGTAGATGGTGATTCCTACTACGATAGTGCTATTTTAATATCTTGATCGCTTTTAGCCCTAACTCAACAAATGCGGGCTTTTCATAGCTAAGAATGCTTCCCCCATTTTCCGACTGAGAAGGCACAACCCCAGTAAACCCAACCTTGG
>Ga0209048_10007155_pt1 | contig 10343 bp, 5 predicted proteins | sample FrelakmetCRP12CR_FD_187146 | JGI IMG/M metagenome (GOLD analysis project Ga0209048, IMG submission 187146) | Freshwater lake sediment microbial communities from the University of Notre Dame, USA, for methane emissions studies - CRP12 CR (SPAdes)... | ecosystem: Environmental > Aquatic >... | reverse complement strand
CCGCCCATGTCGGTTCTGACCCAGCCGGGATCGAGGCTGTTGACCTTCACATTGCTGCTCGGGCCGAGTTCCGCAGCGAGGATGCGCGAGAAGCCATTCAGGGCAAGCTTGGCCATCCGATAGGAGGGATAACCGCCGCCCATGTCGGTGATAGCGCCGAGACCGGAAGAGATGTTGACGATCCGTCCGTAGCCGCGGCTTTGCATCCCAGGCACAACGAGTTGGCACAGCCGGACGGGGCCGATCAGGTTGACTTCGAGGACGGGCCGCAGATCATTCTCGGAAAGCTCGAGAACAGGCGTGTCATGGTCCAGGAGAATACCGGCGTTGTTAATCAGGCCATCGATGCGGCCGTGTTCCCGTTCTGCCTGCGCCACAAAAGTCCGGCAGCTTTCCGCGTTTGCCGCATCCAGTTCCAGCACCGTAACGCCCGAAATTGGCGGCATTTTTTGCGGCTCCCGAACGCCCGCCACGACTTTTGCGCCGCGCCTTTGCAGTTCATGTGCGGTCGCGAGCCCAATACCTCGGTTCGCGCCGGTGATCAGGATGACTTTCCCCGTGGCTGGTTCGATCGGCAGGGGCATCGATGGCTCCATTGCTTGAAATGGTCTCTCTGGCGTTGAACACCGCCAAGCAGCTTACGGTCCTCATCGCCCATGACCATCAGTATAGTTAGGCTTGTTCGGAAGACGAATCCGGCTTCTCTGATTATTTTCACGTTTTCTCCGAGCTGAGCCGAAACTTTTTTACTCGGGCTTGCGTTCTTTCGGAGACAATCGACATAATGGCTTACGGGGAAAGGTGGCGCGCCTTGATCGCGCCTAAGCGCAAGCCATTGGAGTTACGCGTATGGCCCCCCGCCCCTATTGGAAAGGCTACCTCAAACTCTCGCTTGTCTCCTGCGCGGTCGCGCTCTTCCCCGCGACCTCGAAAAGCGAGCGCATCTCTTTTCATTGGCTCAACCGCGAGACGGGCAACCGGCTTCGTCAGCTCATGGTCGATTCCGACACGAGCAACCCGGTGGAACGGGAAGAACGGGTTCGCGGCTATCAGATCGCGAAAAACGATTACCTCATGATCGAGGAGGGAGACCTCGATGCGGTAGAGATCGAAAGCTCGCACACGATCGAGATCGAGCGATTCGTGCCGAGGAGCGAGATCGACCCCGTCTATCTCGACAGCGCGTATTATCTGGCGCCCAACGATAAGGTGGCCGAGGAAGCCTTTGCCGTGATCCGCGAGGCCATGGAGGCGCAGGGCGTCGTGGGGCTCGGCCGCGCGGTCATTGCAAGACGCGAGCGGCTGTTCGTGATGGAGCCGCGCGATAAGGGCATTGTCGCGACGGCGCTGCATTACAATTACGAGGTGCGGGACGACCACGCTTATTTCGACGAGATCCCCGACATCAAGATTCCGGCCGAGATGCTGGACCTCGCCAAGCACATCATCCAGACCAAGATGGACCACTTCGACATCTCGAAGTTCGAAGACCGCTACGAAAACGCACTCATCGAGATGATCCGCGCCAAGCAAGCGGGGCGGCCCGTCGAAGCCTCGAGGCCTCAGGCACCCACCAATGTCGTCAATCTCATGGATGCACTCCGGAAGTCGATCGCCGCTGAAACCGGCGGCATGAAAGCGGCCGGGCCAGCGGCGGCCGAGGAGGCGAGACCGAGACCGGCAAGAAGGCCCGCGAGAGCTCCGGCTGCCGAGACTGGGCGAATGAGGAATGCCGCCGAAACCAGGGCGGAGCCGAAGCGCACGGGGCGAGCCGGAGTTGACGAGGCGGGTCGGCGTTCGGCTTCAGCCCGCGCGAAGTCCGCCCGCAAAACCGCGGAACCCATTTGATGCCACGGGCCGCCTCCCCCGATGCGTCGAAGAGCAGGGCTTCTCCCACACGAAAGCCGCGCTCCGCTGAGGGCGGGACATCAACGAAAGGTGACCTCAGCCGCTACCGGGAGATGCGGGATTTTACGACGACCCCGGAACCCACCGGCGTCCGTCAGGAACCCGGCCTCGATCTCCGCTTCGTCATCCAGAAACACGCGGCTCGGAGGCTTCACTACGACCTTCGTCTCGAACTCGACGGCGTCTACAAGAGTTGGGCTGTCGCGAAAGGACCGAGCCTCGATCCGCATATCAAGCGCCTTGCTGTCCATGTCGAGGATCACCCCATCGATTACGGCGATTTCGAAGGGATCATCCCCAAAGGCGAATATGGCGGCGGCACCGTCATGATCTGGGACCGTGGGTTCTGGCGCGCAGAAGGCGATCCGGCAAAAGGATACGCCAAGGGCCACCTTGCCTTCGAACTCGACGGCGAAAAACTTCACGGCCGTTGGCACCTCGTTCGCACCAAGCCGCGGCCGGGCGATAAGAAGGAGCAGTGGCTCCTCTTCAAATCCGAGGATGAATTCGCGCACCCGAATGTGCAAGAAGACATCCTGGAAACGGCCCCGGATTCGGTGGCGACACACCGCACGATCGATGAGATCGCGGGAGAGCAAAGCGCCGTGTGGTCTTCGGCTGGGGGGCTGGTTCGAGGCGATCTATCCCCCACACAAGACAGTTCTCCCAATGGCTCGCAAAAGCCTGCTCGTCCCCGCCAGGAGAGAAGCAAACCGCGGAATGATCCCTCCCCATCCTCGATCAAAGGAGCGAAGAAGGCTGCCTTTCCCGGTTTTGTCGAGCCGTGCCTCGCCTTGCTGACGGAGAAGCCTCCCGCAGGCGACGGCTGGCTGCACGAAATCAAGTTCGACGGTTATCGGCTCATGGCTTCGCTCGACGGCAAACGCATTCGACTGCTCACTCGCAGCGGGCTTGATTGGACTGAGCGTTTCCCCGGAATCGCGGAGTCGCTCGAGGATTTCCCCGTAAAGTCCGCACTCGTGGACGGCGAGGCGGTTATCGACGACGAGAACGGCGTATCGAGCTTTTCCGCGTTGCAGGAAGCGCTTTCCGAACGCAAAACAGCCTCTGCAGCGGTCTTCTTCACCTTCGACCTGCTTTATCTGGACGGGTATAACCTGCGCGAAGCGGCACTGGATGACCGCAAGACCGTTCTCGCCAAGCTTCTAAGCTCGAACAGGCATCCCTCCTTGCGCTATTCCGATCACGTCGTTGGAAGCGGGCAGTCCATGCTGGAACACGCCTGCCGCCTCGGCCTCGAAGGCATTGTCAGCAAGCGCCGGAACGCGCCCTACCGCTCAGGCCGCTACGGCGAATGGGCCAAAAGCAAATGCACAAACCGCGAGAAGTTCGTGGTGGGAGGATATGCGCCATCCAGCGCGACGCGAAACGCGATTGGATCGCTGGCGCTCGGCACTTACGACGCCGGCAACTTCATTCATGTAGGGCGCGCCGGAACCGGATTCACGCAGAGGTCGGCGCTATCGCTTTACAAAGAGCTGCAACCTTTACGCATCCCAAGATCGCCCTTCGCAAATGCGCTCTCTTCGGAAGAACGGCGCGGCCTTGTATTCGTCGAACCGAAACTCGTCGCGGAAGTCGAGTTTCGGGGTTGGACGCACGATAAGCGATTGCGCCAAGCCGCATTCAAGGGACTGCGCGAAGACAAGTCCGCGTCGGAGGTACACCTCGAAATGCCACGCCAGGAAGCAGGTGTTAGGCCGCCGCATAAGGCGGGCGCATCCATGAGGCAAACAAAAGGCGGAGACGTCGAATTTGCAGGCATTCGGCTGACCCATCCGGACCGCATGCTTTGGGAGGGCCAGGGCCTGACCAAACTGGGGCTCGCCGAATATTACGCCGAGGTAGCCGATTACATCCTTCCCTTTATCACCGGCAGGCCGCTTGCCCTCGTGCGATGCCCGAACGGCCACAGCGGCGACTGCTTCTACCAGAAGCATTCCTTCGCGGGGCTCACAGATGCGGTGGAGATCTCTCGCGTGGAGGAAAAAGATGGCAAAGCCGAAGAAGCCATCGTCATCCGCGACCTCCGCGGCCTGATCAATCTCGTGCAGGCCAATGTGCTGGAAATCCATCCTTGGGGGGCGCGCGTCGAGGATGTGGATCATCCCGACACGCTCATTTTCGACCTTGACCCCGGCGATGGGTTGGTGTGGGCCGATGTTATTCAAGGGGCGCGCGAGGTACGCCGGCGTCTTCAGGACCTCGGCATCGAAAGCTACGTGAAGACGTCCGGGGGAAAGGGCCTCCACGTGGTGTCCCCGCTGGAACCCTCTTTGGATTGGGACGAGTTAAAGAAGTTCGCCCACAGCATTGCGCTCGCCATGGAACGAGACGAGCCATCGAAGTACCTATCCACGATGGCGAAGAAGGCGCGCGGGGGCAAAATCTTTGTCGACTACCTGCGCAATGGACGCGGCGCAACCGCCGTCGCGGCTTATTCGACAAGGGCCCGCCCCAGCGCGCCGATTTCGACTCCGGTGAGATGGGATGAACTTGGACCCGAACTGACGCCAGCACGATTCACTGTGGACAACGTCGGCCGCCGATTGGCAGCCCTGAAATCAGACCCGTGGGAAGGCTTTTTCTCGCGCCCTCAAAATATCAGAGAAGCTATAGCCGCTTCAAAAGCAAGCCTTGCCACCGGGCGTCGAGCAAGATCAAAGTCCCGCTGACAGCATAGAAACTCAGTTGGAAACTCCTGCGTAGCGCGTCGGCGCAAGGTTCTCAATCCGTCCCTCCGGCGACTGCGGCTTATACATCTGAATAATGCCTGCCGCCGAGGCGCCGTCCTTTTTTTCTGCTGTCAGTTCGGGATCAAAAGGACTTTGCGGAAAGCCCATCGGGGTCGCGCTCAACTCGGACAAGGCTTTTGATGTTCCAGATATGGCCGCACCTTGCTGGCCGGTGAGTTCAGCCGGGGACGTTTTCAACGCACTTGCCGTGGCAGCAACCGCTCCCTCCTGGCTTTCCCCATTTATGAGAATATCGCTTGTCAAGGCCGAGTGAGAGGAACTCAACTCCTGAACGATGAACGCGTTCGCTTCAAGAATTTCGATGGGTTGCGCCTCCGCGCGTGCCATCTCGAACATCTTGCTGACCCAGGCCTTGTCCTCGCCTAGCGCATTCCGGCGCGCTATTGCAAGCAGGCCCAGGCCGTCTCCCGCCACGCGCTTCACGCCTTCGCCGCCCCGCCAAAGAAGATCGCCGAGTTGAGCCTGAGCCGGCGCGTATCCCTTCCGGCTCGCGCTCAAGAGCCACTGAGCCGCCGCCCGTGTGTTTTTCGTCACCCCATCGCCGCTCATCAAAAGCTTTGCGAGTTCGAATTGAGCTATGGGGTCTCCGAAATAACTGGCAGCGTGATGCAGGTAGCTGAAAGCCTGCGTCGGGTTCGCGACGATGTTGGCCTCCGGCAAGCCCGATTTATAGAGCCGCGCCATCTCAAGGAGTGCAGCGGCGACATGCGGACCACGCTTGTCGTGCGCGCTGATGTTTTCATATTCGCTGATGATGCCGCGGAAGTAGGCTGCCGCACTGCCCTCATTCTTTTCCACGCCTCGTCCTTGCGCGAGGCGGCGCCCCACCTCCACACGCGCTGTAAGGTCTCCCTGTCCAGCGGCTTCGGACAAGTCCGCCACACTGACCATCGGACCGGGAATTGCATCGTGGTGCACCGCGGATACCGGCTGCGGTTGCGGTGCCGCAGCACTTGCCCTTTCCGCCTGCCGCTGAATTGCCGTCTGCACAGTGACAAGACCAACAGCCACCCCACAGAAGAGGAGCGGGATGGACAATGCCCTCAAGACACGAGTTCGCTTAGAGATCCGCATGGCACACAACTTCCACCGTAGCTCCTTCACACGTGACCGACCGCGCCGGCCCCGCTTGTTGCGCATATTCCCCGAATGCCTTAGACATGCAGTTAATTTTTGACATCGTCTGGGCATTTGAAAGGCGGACGAATTCGCTTTTTGACACCTTCAAGGCGAGCTTAGCCGCCCGGGGCAGGATAATACCACCATCCGAAGCCACAATTACGGTAGCGCTGCTGGTTTCTCGGACAGCAGACTCAAATACATCAGCTGCTGTGATATCCATGCCACGCAGCCTATCAACGAAGATCGAATCCCCCTGCTCGATGCTGCTTTCTTTACCTGACACCGGCGAGTGGCCATGGAACAATTTGCCGCATTCAGCGCTATCCGCAGCTTTATCGTGGCGACTTGGCAAACGCGACTTATCGAGCTTCCAAAGGTCCAATACAGCACCCTCCATCGGGAACGATCCCGTTTATCTTCAAAGGTACGAATTTTTCGCCTGGGGAGAAGCGCCGGCATATGGAGTCGGCGGCTTCGGTGGCATGAGCCACTTATACGATTTGCCGGAAACTGTTTGGTTGCCGACGAAGAGATGGTGTCCCTGTTTTATGGCCTAAACGGGGCAAGGAAGCCGCAGTCCGTGCCATTTGGGCAACAGACACACTGCAAGCGACGAAGCTTCGTGCGTGGCAACTTCCGACGTCCCGGTTTCAGGCGCGGTAAAGAGGGAAGAAGAGACGGCCGAGCGCTACGTGCCGTTGTGCCGGCTTCATCTCCGCCTTGGCGAGGCTAAGCCAATTGAGCGTTGAGGGGCCAAACAGCTTAAGGCCCTCTTCGAAAAGCGCGGTAGTGATGAGTGCATCAGAAGCACCCGCGAGCGCTTTTGTGAGAGATGCATTGCTGACCCAATCGGCGAGCGCGCGCAGGTCGGCGCCTGAAAAGCCGGCCGATTTTCGGGCGATCCGGTCAAAAGCGACCTTGTCGACCCCGGGAATGCTCGATACGGCTTCCATCAAGATTCGTTTTCGTGCTTCCAGCGCCGGGGGAGGCACAAAAAGGAGGCGCTGAAACCGCCCAGCCCTGAACAAAGCATGATCAAGGGCCCATGGGGCGTTGGTCGCCATGATGGTCAGGACGCCGCCATTATTGCGCTGCGTGCCATCCAACTCGGAGGCGAAAGCAGCAATCAAGGCCGGGGCTGCCTCAGGCGGCAGGCCCGCGCGGCGAAACGCGAGCACATCGAAATCATCGAAAAACAGGATGGACGGCGTATCCGACCGCGCCTCGTCGAAAAGCACGTGCAGCCGCTTTTCCGCCTCGCCTGTATATCTGTCGACGATGTCTTCCGGATTGATCGATAAAAAGCGGGCGTCGCTCTCTCCCGCTGTGGCCCTCGCGATCAAGGTTTTGCCGCAGCCGGGTGGTCCGTACAGGAGGATGTTGCCACCAGCCTTTTGCTTGTACCGGTCGAAAAGGCTGGGTTTGAGGTACGGCAGCACGATACGGCGGCGAATTTCTGCTTTTATGTCGTCGAGCCCGACGACATCGCCGAAAGTCACGGCCACGTCTTCGAAATCATCGAGAAAACTGTCGGCAGCCGAGTCGCGCCTGTCTTGCTCGGCCTTGTTCTCGCGTCTGGAAGAGTAAGTACTGATTGGGATGATCTTTGCCGGAACCGGAGCAATGGCCGGGCTCGGACGGATTCCGAAAAGACGCTCAATGTCGCGGTTCCGAATCGCCGGGTCCTGCGCAATCGCCTGCCGGTAGAGCGCCGCGGCTTCCTGCTCGCGGTTAAGTCCGTGCAGCGCCCGTGCCCGCAAAACGCGGTCCTCCGGAAGCTCCGATGCGCGTGCTATGCGATCCGCCAGATCGTAATCTTCTGCGCCGAGGCAAAAGTGGCAAGCTTTGCGACGAACGGGAGCGAACTCGTTGTCCGCAAGAGAGTCCGGCGAGAGGGAACGCAACAACTCCAGTACGGCTGCCCGTGCCTGTGGCCCTTCTGCCTCGTCCATGATGATGGACAGGAGATCGGTGCTTGCGCGCGCTTTATAGACCTTGATCAGCGCTTGCAGCGTCTCGTTATCCATATGCGCGGAGCCCCTCACCGTGAGGGCACGCCCGCGATGTGTCGCGTCATAAGCGCCATTACCGCTACCCCGTCAGTTGTGCGCCAGATAACAAATGCCCGAAATCCAAAACGCAAGAGCACAATTCGAACGCAAGGGCAAGTTTGGAGCTTTCCACTTCTTTGTGGCACACGCACCACAATAACTGTTGGCCGTTACTCGCCTCTGGCTGAAATCGGATTTCTTTTCATGAAAGTGTCACGTTCAAGGCGGCGATCGGGACAAATCCGCACTGACTCATGCGGCTACCGCTTGAAGCCGCTCAAGCGCAGCCTTCAGCTTCTTAGCCGCAGCCTCGGCTTCGGCTCTCCGCTCGCGGTTCTCCTCCACGACCTCCTCGGGAGCCTTCGCCATAAATTGCTCATTGGCGAAGCGATCGTCGATCTTGTCGATTTCCTTTTGCAGCTTGCCGATCTCTTTCGAAAGACGCTCCCGCTCGGCGGTAAGATCGATAACATTCGCCAAGGCCAAAGCCATCGTCGCCTGGCCAAGCACGAATTGCGCCGAGCCTTGTGGCGGCGTATCGGCGAAGGCAATGTCGCTCAACCGTGCCATGCGCTTGATGAAGCTGTCATAGCGTTCCGCCCGGCTTCTGGTTTCTTCATCGGCACCGGTGATCGTGAGTGGAAGCAGCGACGCAGGCGGCACATTCATCTCGGAACGCAGCGACCGGATTTCGCTGATCAGGTCGATGACCCAGTTAACCTCCGCCACGGTCTTCTGGTCCACCTTCTTGTCCGCCTTCGGCCACTCAGCCAGACAAAGAAGAGAGTCGCGTTTCGGCCCCGTCTCGCCCAGCACCGCCCACAGTTCCTCGGTGACAAAGGGCATAAAAGGATGCAGGAGCTTCAGGATTTCGTCGAGCGCCCAGGCTGCCATCGCCTGAGTTTCCGCCTTTGCCGCATCGTCCGACCCCAAGAAGACGGGCTTGGCGAACTCGACATACCAGTCGCAGAATTTGTTCCAGACGAAGCGATACACCTCACTTGCCGCGTCATTGAAGCGGTAGTTCTCGATCGCCTCAGTCACGGCCGCCGCCGTAACGTTGGCCTCGGCGTAAATCCACTTGTTAAGTGTAGTTTTCGCCTTGGCCGGATCGAAATCCGCGCGGCGGACGCAGCCATTCATCTCGCAGAACCGCGCCGCGTTCCAAAGCTTCGTCGCAAAGTTGCGATAGCCCTCGATGCGCTGCATTGACAACTTGATGTCGCGGCCTTGCGCCGCCATCGCCGCCATGGTGAAGCGCAGCGCATCCGCGCCGTAATCCTCCATGACGTGGAGCGGATCGACGACGTTGCCCTTCGACTTCGACATCTTGGCGCCCTTCTCGTCGCGGACGAGCGCGTGGATGTAGACGTTGCGGAACGGCACCTCCTTCATCAAGTGCACGCCCATCATCATCATGCGTGCCACCCAGAAGAAGATGATGTCGAAGCCGGTGACAAGCACCGAGGTCGGGTAATAGCGCTCCAGCTCCGGCGTCTTGTCGGGCCAGCCCAACGTGGAGAACGGCCACAGTGCGGATGAGAACCACGTGTCGAGCACGTCCTCGTCGCGCCCCAACTCGACATCCTTGCCATAATGCTGCTTAGCGAGCTCGTGAGCTTCTTGCCCGTCATGCGCAACAAAAATGTGCTTATCGGGGCCATACCATGCCGGGATCTGGTGACCCCACCAGAGCTGGCGCGAGATGCACCACGGCTGGATGTTCTCAAGCCACTGGAAATAGACGTTACGCCAATTTTCGGGAATGAACTGCGTCTTGCCTTCGCGGACCACCTCTAGCGCGGGCTGCGCCAAGGTCTTCGCGTCGACATACCATTGGTCGGTCAGGAACGGCTCGATAACGTCGTTGGAGCGGTCGCCATAAGGGACCTTGAGGACGTATGGCTCGATCTTCTCGACGAGTTCAAGCGCTTCGAGATCTGCCACAACCTTCTTGCGCGCGACGAAACGATCCATCCCGCGATACTCTTCGGGGACGTTGTCATTCAGCTCGCCGGTTTCCGTGAGGATGTTGATGAGTTCGAGATTATGCCGCCGCCCGACTTCGAAGTCGTTGAAGTCGTGCGCGGGCGTGATTTTCACCGCACCGGTGCCTTGCTCTGGGTCCGCATATTCGTCCGCGATAATCTGGATCTCGCGCCCTACCAGCGGCAGGATCACTGTCTTGCCGACATAGGGCTTCCACCGCTCGTCTTCAGGGTTCACTGCGACGGCCGTATCGCCGAGCATCGTTTCCGGGCGCGTCGTCGCCACAACGATAAACTTCTTCTCAAGCTCGCCCGCGTCCTTGATCGGATATTTGAAGTACCAAAGATGCCCCTTCGTCTCGACGGGAACGACTTCGAGGTCCGAGATCGCGGTCTGCAGCTTGGGATCCCAGTTCACGAGGCGCTTGTCTTTATAGATAAGCCCCTGATTGTAGAGATCCACGAAAACCTTGATGACGGCCCGCGACAGCCCCTCG
>Ga0209048_10007154_pt1 | contig 10343 bp, 10 predicted proteins | sample FrelakmetCRP12CR_FD_187146 | JGI IMG/M metagenome (GOLD analysis project Ga0209048, IMG submission 187146) | Freshwater lake sediment microbial communities from the University of Notre Dame, USA, for methane emissions studies - CRP12 CR (SPAdes)... | ecosystem: Environmental > Aquatic >... | reverse complement strand
CCCGAGCAGTGGGCCACTGACGCAACGATTCGCCAAGGTCGCCATCTCCGATGATGCGCACCTTCGTCATCTGGCGAGATTGGGCTGGTTGACCGCCAGTCCCCAGAATCCGACCGACCTCATGTCCGTGTTGACGGCCTGGAGACCAGGCTGCGGAAGGCCCGACGAACGGAGGATGGATTGCGCGGAGTTGATGGCACGGTTCACCTGACCGGCATTGAGCCGGCTGCCGTTCATCACCGTCTCCAGGTCAAGCGCCAGCCGTTCCGTGTTCAAGAGTGGGATTCGCCGCTGGGGAAGGAAACCGACCAGGTGCTGGGAAAGTTGAAGGACCGACGCCGAGGGAGGCCGCATGCCTCCTTGGGACACGGCCATGAGGTCGTTCCGCAGGATGTTCCGGTCGTTCATTGTCGGCGACCCGAGCGCAGGCCGCTCCCTATCATTAAGTCCTGCTCTTCCTCGTGCTCCTGCTCTTGGACCTCTTCCAGATCTTTCTCTTCATCCTACTCTTTCTCTTATGTGTGAGCCGCTCGTCAACCCTTCAAGTGAAGATTGACAGGCCACTAGCGACGCTGATCTTCAGCAGATCCTCGGCAACTCCTCGCCGGCGGGAATGTCGAGCACGAACATGCTGTCGAGCGGGGTATGGATGAGGACGCAGCCCGGCTCCTCGGCCTGGACCCGGCCGATCGTCACGGCTCCGGACCCAAGCGGGTGCGATCGCAGCGCCTGGAGTGTCGCCGTCTCGTCCCCGGGTGAGACAAGAAACAGCATCTTCCCCTCGTTGGCAACCAGCAGCGGGTCCAGGCCGAGGATCTCGCAGGCCCCCTTGACCGTCTCGGGAACCGGGATTGCGTCTTCCTCGAGCAGGATGCCGGTACGGGATGCCTGGGCGATCTCGCTGAGCGCCGCGGCCACTCCGCCGCGGGTCGGGTCGCGCAGGCAACGGGGACGGACCCCTGCGCGATAGACGGAGGCGACCATTTCACCCAGAGGCCCCGAGTCGCTCTTCAGGTCTGATTGGAAGGCCAGGCCCTCGCGCAGCGACATGATGGCCATCCCGTGGAGGCCGATCGGGCCGGACAGGATGACGACGTCGCCGGGTTGGACGGCTCGCGGGTCGGGCGGCGGGTCGGCGTAAACGATCCCCACCCCGCTCGTCGTGATGAAAATGCCGTCACCCTTACCATGCTCCACCACCTTCGTGTCGCCGGCGACGACCTCGACCCCCGCCTGCTCGGCCGCCCGGGCCATCGACTCGACGATGCGCTCGAGCTTGGCAAGGGGAAAGCCCTCCTCGAGGATGAACGCGGCCGATATCCACCGTGCGCGAGCACCGCACGCCGCCAGGTCGTTGACGGTGCCGTGCACGGCGAGCGAGCCGATGTCTCCCCCCGGGAAGAAGGGCGGACTGACGACGAAGCTGTCGGTCGTGAAGGCAAGCTTGTGAGATCCCAGGTCGAGATAGGCACCGTCGTGATCGCGTGCCAGCTCACGGCTCTGGAAATGCTTGCGAAAGACATCATGAATGAGGCGCCGCGACATCCGCCCGCCGCCCCCGTGCGAGAGCAAGATGCGATCGCTTGTCGCGGGAGCAACGGGACACGCAAAGGTGAGCGGTGAATTGCTGGAGTCTGACATCAAATCGGCGCAGCCTGAAGGGGTTGCGGGCGGCGATATCGGAAGTACGCCGCGCAGGCGCCTTCCGCCGAGACCATCGTCGCTCCCAAGGGATGATCGGGATTGCAACGCGTGCCGAAGGCCAGGCACTGGCTGGGCCTCAGCCGGCCGGCCAGGACCTCGCCGCTGCGGCATTCTTCGGGCTCGAGAGCGGGCTGAGCCGTTGCGGGATACCGCTCGCGGGCGTCGAACCGGCGATAACGAGCCTTCAGGGCCATACCGGAAGCCGGAATCGGCCCGATCCCGCGCCAGGGATAATCGACGACCTCGAAGACGGTCTCGATCGCGGCCCGGGCGGCCGGGTTGCCGTGCGGGCGAACCAGCCGGGAATACTGGTTCTCGACCTCGGCCCGGCCATTCTCGAGCTGCCGGACGGCCCGCCAGATCCCCTCCAGCAGATCGACCGGCTCGAACCCCGTCACGACGATGGGAACATGGTAGCGGGCGGCCATGGGGACGTACTCTTCGCAGCCCATGATCGTGCAGACATGCCCGGCGGCCAGGAACGCCTGCACCCGGTTGCCCGGCGAGCCGAGGATGGCTTCCATGGCCGGCGGCACGCGAACGTGAGAGACCAGAAACGAGATGTTGTCCAGACCCTGCCGGTCGGCCTCGAGCACAGCGCCCGCCGCCGTGGGAGCGGTCGTCTCGAACCCGACGGCAAGGAAGACCACTTGCCGATCAGGGTTGGCTCGGGCCAGGCTCACGGCGTCCAGCGGCGAGTAGACGATCCGCACGTCGCCTCCCCGGCTCCGCACCTGGAGCAGGTTCTCGTGGCTGCCGGGCACGCGCAGCATGTCACCGAATGTGGCGAAGATCAGACCCGCTCGGGCCGCGATCGCCATCGCCCGGTCGAGCGTTTCCAGCGGGGTGACGCACACCGGACAGCCCGGTCCGTGAACGAGTTCCACCTGCTCCGGCAAAGCGCGGTCGATGCCGAACTTCATCAGGTTGTGGGTCTGCCCGCCGCAGACCTCCATCAGCGTCCACGGCTTCGTGACCGTCCGCCGGATCTGCTCCAGAAGCGCGCGGGCAGGACCCGCGGCACGATATTCATCCAGGTATTTCATGGAGAGCCCCCGCCACGGCCACCATCGGCCACCGCCGGGTCCCGTGGTTGCTCCGCCGCCAGCAATTGCTCCAGCTCAGCGAGTGTCGTGAAGATCTCACGTGCCCGTTGCTCATCGAGCAGATCGAGGGCGAAGCCGGCGTGGACGATCGCGTAATCGCCGACCTTCGCCTCCGGCACGTAGGCCAGGCAGACTTGCTTCCGGACGCCGCCGAAGGAGACGACGCCCTGCATCAAGGCCCCCTGCTCCGCGGGCTGCTCGATCGCGATGATCTCACCGGGTATACCGAGGCACATGGGTTTACCTCATCCCGAAGCCAGGCGCAACGCCGCCGCCCAGATCTGGCCGACGGCCAAGCCGCCGTCGCCGGGAGGCACGCGGCGATGTGTGAGAACCCGAAAACGCTCGCGCACGAGCAAGTCGGCCACGCGCTCGACCAGCAGCCGATTCTGAAAGCAGCCGCCGCCAAGCACGATCGTCTCGAGGCCGGCGCGCCGGGCTAGATGCAGACTACCCACCGCCAGAGAGTTGTGCAAGCAGGCCGCCAGACTCGCGAGGCTGTGCCCCTGCGCCAGCCGCCGCTTCGTCTCGGCCACCCAGGGTCGCCAGTCCAGGCAGTGCAGCGCAGCTCCGCCGGTGCCCGGATGATCGGCGATGGCGACGTCGAAGGCCCTCTGGTCCGACGGATCGGCCAGGTCCTCGAGCCGCATGGCCGCCTCGGCTTCGAAAGCGGAATGATGCGCGATGCCCAGAAGCGACGCCCATGCGTCGAACAGCCGGCCCGCGCTCGTCGTGACGACGGCGGCCCGCCGCGATCGAAACGCCGACAGCAGCAGCGAATGCTCGGCGTCCGAGAAACCGAGCTCGTCCGGGATCGTCTCCTCCGAAGCGAAGCAAACACCCGCGGCCGACAGGCGCGGCTCGCGGGCGGCGCGGTCGCCGCCAACAAGAGGGAACGGCCAGAGCGATCCGATCCGGCGGTAATTGGGGCCATCGACAACCAGGAACTCGCCGCCCCAGATCGTGCCGTCGTCGCCGTGGCCCGTACCGTCCCAGGCGATCCCCAGCGCGGGGCCCGCCTCGCCGTGCTCGGCCAGGCACGCCATGATGTGGGCGTGATGATGCTGGACGGCAAGGCAGGGCAATCCCCGCTCCTCCGCGTACCGTGTCGTGAAGTAGTCGGGATGTGCGTCGTGCACGATCGCACGGGGCTCGACTCCGAACAGCCGGGTCAAGTCGGCAATGTTCTCGAGATAGCGGCGTCGCGCACCCGGCGTGTCCAGATCGCCGATGTGCTGTCCCAGGAAGAGCTCGCGGCCCCGGGTGAAGGCGATCGCCGCTTTCAGATGGCCGCCGGTCGCCAGCAGAGCAGGCAACTCGACGGGTAGCTCGATCCGCACCGGGGCCAGGCCGCGGCCAATCCGGATCGGCACCGGGCTGTCCCCGATGATCCGCGCCACGCTGTCATCGGCATGACGGAGAATCCGGCGATCATGGACCAGGAACGCGTCGGCGATCCGGCTCAGCTCGGCGCGGGCCGCGCCGTTGTCGATGGGCATCGGCTCGTCGGTCGCGTTGGCGCTGGTGGCAACCAGGGGCCGGTCCACCATCCGTACCAGGGCCCGATGAACCGGCGTGTAAGCGAGAAACGCCCCCACCGTGGAGAGCCCTGGCGCTATCTCCGGCGCGAGCGTCGAGCCGGCCCGGCGCCGGAGCAGGAGAATCGGCGAGTCGGGACCGAGCAAAGCCTTGCGGGCTGCTTCCTCGACCTCGGCGTGGGCCGAGACCTGCTCGACCTCCAGGAAGAGCACGGCCAGAGGCTTGCGATCGCGGCGTTTGCGCTCGCGAAGCTGGGCAACGGCATGCGCCGAGGTCGCGTCACAGAGAAGATGAAAGCCGCCGACACCCTTCACCGCCACGATCTTGCCATCCCGGAGCAAGCCGGCCGCCTGCTCGAGGACCGGCAGATCCGTCGAGTTCGGAATGGAAGATCCGGAACGCGGCATGGCAACGGAATCGCCGCTGGTTTCCAGCCGGATCCGCGGGCCGCACCGCGGGCACGCGATGTTCTGGGCGTGGTACCGGCGATCGGCCGGGTCGGCATATTCGCGGAGGCATTCCGGGCAAGGCGCGAAGTCGAACATCGTCGTCCGCTCGCGGTCGAACGGGGCCGAAGCTTGAAAGCTGAATCTCGGTCCGCAGGCCGTGCAGCTCAGAAGCGCGTAGCCGAAGCGGCGATCGCCCGGCTTCTCAAACTCGGCCAGGCATGCCGGACAGGTCGCAAGGTCAGGCGCGATCACCGCGCGAACCTGCGCCATTCCGCCCCCGCCCGCCGCGTCTCCGATCCGCTCACTCTGATGGATGGAGAAACCGACACAGCCCTGCGCCGGCTGTTCCTCGGCCTCGACGGCGTGAATCTCCGCTGCCGGGGGGCTCGTTCGCACCACGCGGTCGCGAAACGCGGCCAGCCGATCCACCGGTCCCTCGAGGTGGACGACCGCGCCCTCGAGAGTGTTCCTGACCCAACCGGCCAACTCGAGCTCCGCGGCCAGCCGAACCACGAACGGTCGGAAGCCGACGCCTTGCACCCGACCCAGCAGCCGCAGCCGCACCGCCGCGACACCGTCAAGGCCGGACGGACGACCCGTCGAATCCGGGCTGCCGATCCCGGCGACGCCCTGCATTTTCCAGTTCTCCCCGATGGAACTTGACGCGACAGCCCGTAAGATGATTGCCGCGAGGCATCGAGACCATATCCGGAGACGAACACCATGGTACGACTTTTTCCCACCCTCTGCCTGTGCGTCTGTGCGTTTCCGCAGGCGGCACAGGCCCGCGCCGAGATCCAGGTCGGCGCCGCGTCGCGAATCATCACGCCCGATCCGCGGATCCGGTAAAGAGAAGCGATCAGGGAGAGAAGACGGTGGCACCGAGGCTCCTTGAAGCCGGTGCCTATGCGAGGGATGGCAAGATCTATGACTCAATCGGACGGGAGATCATTTTCCTGTGTTTTGCTTCAGCCGGAAATGGAGAGACGCCCCACCCGAGTTATACTACAACTCGGCAGGAGTCTCATCTCCAGGCCCGGGACCATCCCGACATGGTCCATGGCGACCTCGGCCAGCAGGCGCCGGAAGCCGAGCCGGGCGTCGACCGTGCAACCGCTCTGCCCGAGGTTCCGTCGATGACGATGACCCGCTCGGGCGGCCAGCCCGGGGCGCTGGCGTGATGGGCCGAGGCGTACTGGCGGGCGAGGAACTCACGGTTCTCGGCGACCTGCTGTGGAGTGGACTGGCGGACGTAGACTACGGCCAGCTTGGCCCGATGGGCATCGGTGATGTTGGCGGATTGGACGGCCCGCGTCCGCGGGGCGGATTCCGTTCCGCTCATCGCCAACCTCCTTGGCGTCGGGCGGGGCGATCAGCCGGCTGAGGGCGGTAATGTGGATATCCGGATCTTGAAATCCTATTAGAGATTCTCTATTATTGTGTCGCCAGGAGAAAGGCCCCGGGCCATACTGCTGAAGCGTTCCAATATTCCGGAGGACGGGACCGGCGCAATGTCGGGCCGATCGGCCTGGATTCGTTCTATCGTGCAGAGGTCGTGCGCGAACTTCCCGCTCTTGAATCAGGCGCCACTGCCGGGTCGGCAATGCTCGTCCGGGCCGTAAGCCGCGGCCCGAGCTTGAATCGTAAGACTGCAACCTGGAACGAGCCCGCGACGGCCTCCCACGGATTCGCGTTGCTCTCGGCCGCTCACCCCCTGGAACAGGATCCACGCGCATGACAGCTCGCCGCCCCATGACGGTCTCGCCGCTCTGGTTGCAGGGATCGATCTTGACGTTCGTCATCGGGTTCTCCCTCCTGACCTTCTCGGCGATCCGGATCTACCAGGACCACGCGCCGATCCCCGAGCGGATCGTGGACGAGGCGGGCAATGTGCTGTTCACGAGGCAGCAGATCCTCGACGGGCAGGAGCAGTTCCTCACTTACGGCCTGATGCAGTTCGGCACCGTGTACGGCCACGGAGCCTACCTCGGCCCCGACTTCACGGCCGATTACCTGCACCGCATGGCCTTGCACATGAACAAGCGGTATGGTGACGACGAGGCGGCGCGGGGGCGCACCCGGCGCGAGCTGCAAGCCAACCGCTACGACCCCGCGACGGGGACGCTGGTCTGGACCGAGGGGCAGGTCTCGGCCTTCGAGGAGATCCACCAGCACTTCGGCGAGCTGGTGTACGGCCGGAAGGTGAGCGGCGAGGGGCTCAAGGCGGGCATGATCACCGACGCCGGGGATGCCCGCGCGATCACCTCATTCATCGCCTGGACGGCCTGGACGGGCGTGGCCCGCCGGCCCGGCAAGACCTACTCTTACACCAACAACTGGCCCCCCGAGGAACTCGTCGGCAACACGCTCACCGGCGAGGCGATCATGTGGAGTACCCTGTCGCTGGTGATGCTCCTGGGCGGAAGCGGCCTGGTTCTGGGCTTGTACGGCCGCCATTCGCGGGTCGTCGGCTGGCACGAGACCGAGGAGCGGCAAGTGCGGTTCGTGCCGCCGTCCTCCGTGGCCCTGACGCCTGCCCAGCGCGTGACCGCCTGGTTCTTCCTGGTCGTGGCCGCGCTGTTCCTGCTGCAAAACCTGGTCGGGGGCGCGACCGTCCATTACATGGTCGAGACCGGCGGCTTCTTCGGGATCGACCTACCCAAGCTGCTCCCCTACAACCTGACGCGTACCTGGCACTTGCAGATGGCGATCTTCTTCGTGGCGACGGCCTACCTGGCCGCCGGGATCTTCCTCGCACCGCTCATCGCCGGGCGCGAGCCGCGCGGCCAGGGCCTTCTGTCCGCCTTGCTGCTCGGCGCTCTGGCGGTGGTCGTCTTCGGCAGCCTGGGTGGCGAGTACCTGAGCTACCACGGTCTCTTGCCCCGCGGGCTGCGGTCGTTCTTCGGTGCCCAGGGGTGGGAGTACCTCGAACTGGGGCGGTTCTGGATGTACCTGCTGATCATCGGGATGGTGCTCTGGGTGGTGATCATCTACCGGGGGCTGAGACCTCGCCTTGCCGTGGAGAGCCGGGGCAACCTGCCCTGGCTGTTTCTTTACAGCTCGCTGTCGATCCCGGCGTTCTACGCGGTCGGCCTGTTGACCCACACCCAGTCTCCGTTCGCCATCGGCGATTTCTGGCGGTTCTGGGTCGTCCACCTCTGGGTCGAGGACTTCCTGGAGTTGTTCACGACGATGCTGGTGGCCTTGATCTTCGTGCTGATGGGGATCGTCTCGGAGCGGTTCGCCACGCGACTGATCTACTTCGACGTGATGCTCTACTCGGTCGGCGGCGTGGTCGGGACGCTCCACCACTGCTATTTCAGCGGCGGCCCGGCGGTCGAGATGGCCCTGGGGGCGTTCTTCTCGGCCGCCGAGGTCATCCCGCTGACCTTGCTGACGGTCGAAGCCTGGTCGTTCCTCCAGCTCGGCAGCCGACAGCAGGCCGGGGGCGCACCGGCGTTCCCGCATCGCTGGGCGGTGCTGTTCCTGGCCTCGGTCGGGTTCTGGAACTTCCTCGGCGCTGGGGTCTTCGGGTTCCTCATCAACCTGCCGGTCGTGAGCTACTACGAGATCGGCACGCTGCTCACCTCGAATCACGGCCACGCCGCCTTCATGGGCGTGTACGGCATGCTCGCCCTGGCACTTCTGGTCTTCTGTACGAGGTACCTTGCTCGGCCCGAAGACTGGAGCGAGGGATTGGTGCGGTTCTCGTTCTGGGCGACCAATGTCGGCCTGATGCTGATGATCCTCGGGCATCTGTTCCCGCTGGGCGTCTTGCAACTCGGCGACGTGGTGACCAACGGCTACTGGCACGCGCGGACGGAATGGTTCCGGAATTATCCCTGGCTCTCGTGGGCGCGGATGCCGGGCGATGTGGTGTTCATGGCTGGCTCGGCTCCTCTGGTCTGGCTGACCCTCAAGGTCGCACTGCGGACGCGGCAGACCCCGGCCCCCGGTGGACCAGACGGGAGCCCCGCTCGTAGCCACGCTCTATACCGAGATCACTCCGGCCGGGGCCGCCGCGCGGGGCTGAGCCGGGCCCGACCAGACCGATCGACCCGGGGGTCTTCCTCGATGCTGCCAGCCGTGACCGCGTGGGGCTTCACGCTCGACCTGGTGCTGGTCCTGCTCCTGACCTACTTGCTCATCTTGTGGGTCGGCGGCTGGGTCCTGGAGTTTCTGGCCAGGGTCCACTTCCATCGCGCCCAGCGGTATGCCCACACCGGGTTCGCGTACGATGTCACACTCGACCGGTATGAGTGCCCACAGGGGGAATTGCTGACCCTGCACACCTTCGACGACCGCAACAAGCTGGCCATCTACAAGGCACCGGCTTCGTCGTGCAACGAATGCGTGCTCAAGGCGTTCTGCACCCCCCATGACGAGGGTCGCCAGGTCTACCGCACCCTGGCCGAGTTCCATGAGACCGACGTCGGCCGGTTCCACCGCTGGCTCTCTCTGATCATCCTCGCCGTGGCGCTCGCCTTCTCGGCGGGGGGCGTGCTCGCCTGGTGGAACAAGCCGGGCGAGTGGCTGCTCGTGATCGCGACCGGCGTCAGCCTCGTCCTCCTCTGGCTCGACGTTCGCGACGCCCCGGAAGAGTCCGGCAAGGGCTCGGGGCGGCTCGAGGATGCCGCCGAGGACGAGTGGCGACTCTTCGGCACGGACCCGCCGGCGAGGTAGCGGCTTCATCATGACCATCCTCCTGGCGAAATGCCTACATCTGGAGATGGCTCGGCAACTGATCGAGATGAACGTTCAGGAGCAGGCTGACGACTGGCCCGAGGAGGAACTGGGCGAATGCCCGCTCTGCGGGGGGCCGGCCCGCAAGGCCCCCGACCAACCCCGCGTGCTCATGACCACGCGGGGAGACGCGGCCTGGAAGCAACGCGTCGCGAATTGCCCCCGCTGTCGGCGAGCTTTTTTCCCCTCGGAATCAGGCGTTGGGCGTTGATCACTCCGGCCTCAGCCCACGCCTCCAGCAGAAAGCGGTGGATTCAAGCCGTCTGGTCGGGTCAAGTGGCCACGATCCTGCCCGAATTGGAACAACGTTCTACGGCGTTGGGATCGCCGCCATCGGAGTGCGTCGACAGCGATCCTCGGAAACTGATCTTCGAGGCGTTGCGCTACCTCAAGAACAACGCCGACCGAATGAGATATGACCACTACCGTCGCCAAGGTCTGCCGATCATGACCAGCGCCGTAGAGTCGGTGATCAAGCAAATCAACCGACGAGTCAAGGGAAGCGAGAAGTTCTGGTCGGAGCCGGGCGCCGAGGCGATCCTCCAGTTGCGTGCGGACTACCTGAGCGAGACCGAGACCATGAGCCGGTTCTGGTTGGCACGCGAGGCCCGGGCAGGAAGCGGTCGCCCCTACCGTCGCGTTGCCTGAACGCCCGTCACTTCAAACCATGTCGTGCGCCCCCGATCGAGTGTCATGGCGCAAGTGAGCTTGACTAACCACGGGGAAAAGTCGAGCGATTTCAGGATGTCGTCCAGGCCCAAACGCTTCCAGAATTCGAGACCAACGTGAATGTGACCGGCGG
>Ga0209048_10007153_pt1 | contig 10344 bp, 9 predicted proteins | sample FrelakmetCRP12CR_FD_187146 | JGI IMG/M metagenome (GOLD analysis project Ga0209048, IMG submission 187146) | Freshwater lake sediment microbial communities from the University of Notre Dame, USA, for methane emissions studies - CRP12 CR (SPAdes)... | ecosystem: Environmental > Aquatic >... | reverse complement strand
GGTCTCTTCCCCTGATATAATTGATAATATTAGCTGCATCAGTAGAATTTGTCGCCTGCAGATAAGGCTGCAGAGTAGCTGCATTTGAACTTAAAAAAGAAGTCCGCGTGCTTCCATCAGTCGTTGTATAAATTGTCCTTGGGGTAATTGTATCGTCTCGCTGCCATAAAAGATTTCCTGCCAACCAAAGGCTGCTGATCTGATCAATATCCACTGTAGTCGGACTGCCGGGATTGTCCGGGACCCCATCGCCATTGGCGTCGACAAATAAATTGACACGTGCCTTCTGCTGATTTGGATCGATATCATAAAAGAATTGAGCAATGCGGTCATCCGTCAGGTTCAGTATATGGTCTGGGTTCGTGTCTTCCCTGATTGACGCATTTTGCAGAAATGGATCAAGATAGTACCAGAGATTCCTCATTTCACTTATCCAGGCGATTCCCGTAGAGTTATCAAAATCTTTTTCAGGATAAAATACGGCTTGAAGGAGATTGGCACCGCTGCCTTGGTTTGATGCGAGGATTGAGACCGCCGTGCCCGACGATACACGTCGCAGCGCATCCATTACTGCATTATAAATCGAATCCCTGATCTCCACAGCATCCGAAGCTGTGGAGTAGGTATCGGGCACCCCATTTCCGTTTGAATCCCAATCGGGAGAAGATGCAGGGAGTGCTGTACAGGAGCTCCCCTGACCATTCCCACAGTCAGTCATACTACATGACGTGCTCGGATAGCCGGTTAAGCTGTCGGGCCATATCTTACCGTTGGAGCGATCAAAAGACCCGTACATCGCAATATTCTTCATAGCTTGCTGACCCGTTCCCGACAGGAAAAGACCAATTGTATAAACTGCCTTAACACTGGCAGCAATACCGGTCTGGCTATTAGTGAATCCGGCATGCATTTGGTATGCAGGAATAACCGGGTCGGAGCTCATGCCACATCCGGGTGTATTCCATTGTCCGTCGGAGAGCATAATCACGAAATTTTTAGCACAGGGGACTGCTTGGCAATTTGATTTGTCGGGTTGGCAGACATTCATCGGGTTTCTCCACGGATTGCTGGTTCCCGATTGGACCGCGAGGCCGCCATACTGTGGACTTGTCTGCTTGAAATAATTAAGAGCGTCTGTCATAGCGGGACCGGTCGGGGTTGTACCGCTTGGGTCAGAATAATTAACACCGGCTATTAAGTGCTTATAAGGAAAATTTGAATCGGCGTTATCAGATGCCACATAGTCACCAAGATATATCTGGGGAGAAGATCTCACCCCGGAATCGCTAAAAAACATTGAGCCCATGCGAGGCTGGATCGTTAGATTTTGAAACCCATAAACGAGTCCCAAATTCACCCTGTTCCAGGGGACATTGACATTTATGCCGCCAACGGTCTGAAGCGTACAGCCGCCCGTCACTGAACCGTTATCATTTATAGGAAGGCTGTTCTTACAGACGGTCCCAACGTGTCCCGCGCCTGTGGTATTCCACAATTCCGGGTCGCAGTAGTTGGGATCAAATGTTGTGCAGGACGCCGGAGACCCACCTGTCATCGCCCAGCGCAGCAGGTCCTCCCTTGACATATATTGCCAGTTCAGATAATTGCCGGTTTGGGGATTGCAATCCCCGGTTTGGTGGACTGTCTTCCAACAGTACCACTTGTTGTTGCTGCATCCTCCGGCACCTTTGACACAGTGGCCATATCCCCCGTTATTATTACTATAGCAGCCATAAGTATCAGGAACCGTCTGGCAGGACGATCCCGAGGTCTCTACAAATGTATTAGCGGTATTCACACAACCAGTACTAGTGCACGCACAGTTATTAAGATCGGGCGAGCATACGTAAGATTGGGTAGGCGTGAAATATCCCTCATAAGTTTTAGTCGCATTATAGGCAATAGTGTTCCCGTTTGCATCCGTGCTATACGTCATATTACTCATACTGCCGCTTACATCCAGAACATAAAGTATATTTGGCGAAATGGCTGAACTTATATAGGGAGGGAGTTGACAATAATCCGTCATAGTAGCAGCAATGGCACCCGAAATGGAACCGACCGCCATCAAAATAACCGTCAGTAACGCTATAAAAAACCTTCTATTCATAGTTATTCACCTTTTGAGTTAATTTTCACGATTTTTAAGCTTCTATTATCCACGCAACTCGAACTATTTATGGTAAATTCAATTCTTTTCCCATCTGTATAATCAGAAATCTTGTCCACACTGAAATGCCTCTCTCCTTTACATGACTTTGTCATCACAGCCACAGTCACAGACTTTGCTTTGACATCGACATTCTTGACTACTCCTGTTAACAAAAGCTCATCCACGGCAGTAGCAACAGCAATATTCAAAATAAATACCGCACATATTATAATGAATAACATCCCGCAGTGTGTATTCCTTGTTTCCATAGTCACCTCATGAAATAATTGATTATGTCCGGCAATTTACTGCTAAGTCTTATAGTCATTAATCAGATTTGTTATTTATCAAAGCAATTCCGATGCCAATTTAAAACTTATTGAATTCATGATCTTTTAAAATGCAAGTGGGTAAATCGAGTTATAGAAGTGTGTAATGGATTACATAAGATTACTTTGCCTACAATTCTCGTAATTGCATGAAAAGCCCTGTCGAGCAATCTTTCACATGTGAATCCTCGCCCGGCTTATGACGAGACAATCAAAATCAGGGCTGACGTCTGAATAAATACATATGGTCCGTGTTTGGTTGAGAGGTACAAGCCCGCGACTATCGAAGGTGATATTCGAGCCCTTATTAATAGGACTGTTTAAGACTGTCTCCGGCAATATGGCAGTATCGGCCGGCCTATTCTCGCCGACTCCAAAAGGGGCCGGATCGGTATCTGCAATAATCGTGTAACTGTTTTCTTTCAGGACCACAAAATGTGTCCTTTTTTGTACATGGCATCGGTGCGGGTTTTCAGTAGTTGTGCATACAATACGTAAACTTGCCGCTCAATATCGTATTTGTTGACCCATGTACTGAATGAGAGCGTCGCAATCCCTGTCAAAACGACAACAATCCCCATTACGGTGAGGAGTTCGATCATCGATACCCCGTCCTGCTTCGATTTAATCATTGCCATTCTCCCACCGAGATAACTTTAAATAGGGTATTTAAAACAATTAATTACCGCATTGCATGGGATTTGTATAGTGTTTTTAATAACTTTAAGTTGCACTCTGATAAGTTGTTCAATCAGGCGATGTATTGGGTTTAGTACTCTTGATGATAATTCAGGATGAGACGGGTCATTCTTAGAGCAGTATACCGGCGGGCTAATGATAGAGATTAAGCGTTCAGAAAAGTCCTGAAATACCGTATTCCTTAATCTTGGTCAGTAATGTCTTATAGCTCACCTGAAGGACCTCTGCTGCCCTGCTTTTATTCCCACCGGTCTTTCGCAGTGCATCTTCGATCCTCGCCTTTTCTGCCGACCGAGTGGCAATTCCTGAAACCGTACGCAGGGAGGCATCAGGAGCAGCTCTTTCGTGATGCACTTCGGCAATATTGAAATGCCCGCTGAGCAGAATTCGGCTATCGCACATGATAATAGCTCTTTCGACGACATTCTTAAGCTCTCGCACATTGCCTTTCCAGTCATAATCCATGAGCAGTTTTTCCACCTCGCCGGACAAAGCAGGTTCCTGCTTATTCATGTCCCGTGAAAAAAGAGCGATGAAGTGCTTTGCCAGGGGGATTATGTCCTCTGTCCTTTCACGGAGAGGCGGAACAACAATTGGAAAAACATTCAGCCGGTAGAATAGGTCCTCCCTAAAACGTTCTTCCGTGACTTCCTTTCTCAGGTTTTTGTTACTGGCGGCAATGACTCTGAGATCAACCCTGATCGGCTTGGTCCCTCCAACTCGTTCGATTTCCCTTTCCTGAAGGACCCGCAGGAGCTTTGATTGCAGAGGCATCTCCATGTCGCCTATTTCATCAAGAAAGATTGTGCCTTTATCAGCAAGTTCAAACCTACCCGGTTTTATGTCCTGGGCGCCGGTGAAGGCCCCTTTTTCATGGCCGAATAATTCGTTTTCGATCAGGTCTTTCGGAATCGCGGCGCAATTGACGGCAATGAAGGGCTCCTTGGCCCTCGGACTAAGATGATGGATCGACCGCGCGACCAGTTCCTTTCCGGTGCCGCTCTCGCCAAGGACAAGAACCGTTGTTTTCATGGGGGCAACCTTGCGGACTTTTGCCATTACCTGGTCCCAGGCCCTGCTGACACCGATAATATCCGGCATATCAAGGAATCTGGAAAACTCTTTTTTGAGGATGAGATTTTCCTTTCGCGATGCGCCTTCGGCCAAAGCGCGTTTAACAATTATGAGCAAATGTTCCGGGTCAAATGGCTTTGTAAGAAAATCGTACGCCCCATCCTTAACGGCCCTGACTGCAATCTCAATGCTTCCATGGGCGGTCATAAGAACAACAGGGGTCAGTTGCGAGGATTCTTTTACGGCTTCCAGAATCTCGATGCCGTCGCCGTCGGGAAGCATCAGATCAGTAACGACAATATCCATTTCGCCTTGCCGGACCAGCTTCTTCCCGTCTTTCACACTGCATGCGGAAAGAACGGCAAACCCTTCGGACTCAAAAGTTTTTGAAAGCATGTCCACCATGCTTTTTTTATCGTCTATGATCAGGACTGTATCCATTGCTTTCCCCGTTCAATACGGTATAAAAAACCGAAAAAGACCGCCTTTCCCTTCGGTGTTTTTCGCATCTACTGCCCCTCCGTGCGCCATCGCTATTTTCTGCACAAGCGAAAGACCGATCCCGAGTCCGTCCTGTTTTGTTGAATAAAACGGAAGAAATATCTTTTTTGCTTCTTCGGGAGAAACCCCTTTCCCATCATCCGATACCTCGATAAATATGCCTCTTTTCCCTGACAATTGTCCCTCTTTCAAACCTACCCATGCATTTTCTCCGGCAGAGAGGGCATTATTCAGGAGGTTCTTCATCGCTTGCTTTACAAGGGTCTCATCGGCCTTCACTATAAATATCCCTGCACAATCAAAACTTACCGACTCGGGCCTTACCGACTCGCGTACTACTTCGCCGAGCATCCTTACAAGATCGACATCCGTTTTGTCCATGGGTTCGGATTTCGAAAATTTCAGCAGCTCTTCCATTACCCTGTTCATAGTATCGATCTCTTTTATGATTGCCTGGACAATTTCCCTTCTGTTGTCCGTTTCGTCGAGGCTCTTTAAGAGGAGTTTCGCATAGCCCATGATCACAGCCATAGGATTTCTGAATTCATGGGCTATTCCCGCCGAGACCTCACCGAGGGTCGCCAGTCTCTCTTTCAGGATAAGTTGCTCTTTGAGGGACTTCAATTCATTTCCGAGGACCTGAAACGACTCAGTGATGATATCAGCCTGGCTTTTTTGGGGGGTCTCCGGTTCTTTATTCTTAAGGAGCTTTGGTAACAAAACAACAACTACGACAAGGACAGAAAAAAGAAAGACGAGCGAAAAAAAAATTAAAGAAGATGAATGACTCAGCTTTGTTCTCCTTTGAACCCCTGCTCCCTATTTTTTACCATCCACAAGCTCGATCAGTTGCTCGGCACTCATCGCCCCAGAACGCATTTTTCCGTTTGAAAGGATTAGGGTTGGAGTGCCGGTGATCCCGAGTTTTTCAGCCAGCTTGATAGTATTGTCGACTTCTTTAGTGCTGCACTCAGTACGCTGGATCGGTTTCTTTCCAAAATTGTCTTCGAGCATCTGAAGGGACTTGTTGCAGGCAATACTTTGAGATTTCCAATATGAATCGGGATGGAGTTTTACCAGTGGATAGAGCCTGATATAGAATGCGATGTCCTTCCGCTTTTCGACTACCTTCCTCATCTCGTCATGGAGACGCCCGCAGAAGGGGCAGTCAGGGTCGGTGAAAACAATTACCCGTTTTTTGGCCTTCCTGTCTCCCAGTACCAGGGCATTCGTGAGGGATATTTTGGAAATGTCTATTTTCTTACTTTCCTGCATAATTTGGTACTGTTCTCTTGTTTTGTCTACCCCGGTAGCGACTTCAACAATCTGTCCCTGTACAATATAATTTTTCGAAAAGGCAATATAAAAAAGTCCGCTCTTGCCCTGTGAATCAATGGAAACCTCCCAAAGGCCCTTTATAGGACTCATACGGATATCGCCCACTTTAGGTTCCGTAATTTTCAGCTTCTTCATAATATCAAAGGCTTCCGTTTTAGTAAGTGAATGACATTTATTGCACTCCCCATCACATCCGCCTTCACCAAAGGCAAAGACATTTCCGCTGCTCAACAAAGTGACAAAAAAGAAAAAGACCGCTAAAACAAGAACTGCACCTCCGGTCCCGTTCATTTTCTTCGCTATCGTTATCAGTATGTTTCTCACCCGGTGCTCCTTCATTTAATGTATATTGTTGTGTAAATATAACATTATTTTGCAATTTATTGCTTCTTCTGGTATACTGACCGGACATGGAAAATGCCGATTCCATAGGTGCGTCTGCGTCTGACGATTCCCAAAACGTACTGGTGGCTCCAAACCGAAACAAGGCCATTATTGAGGCAATGCTTTTTGCGAGTGGAGAACCGCTTACCGTCGGCGCCATTTCAAAAACCACCTCGTTGACCGAGCAGGATATCAGGGAGATCATGAGAGATATGATTGCCGAATATAGGGGAAGAGATTCTGGAATCGTTATTGCCGAGATCGCCGACGGCTACGAAATGCTCACCGATCCGGAGTTGGCCGCATGGATCAGGCGACTGAAGAATATACATGTCTCGAACAAACTTTCGCAGCCCGCCCTCGAAACCCTCTCGATTATCGCCTATAAACAGCCCATTACAAAAGTCGAGGTGGACCAGTTGCGGGGCGTAAATTCTGATGCGGCGGTCAAGAGTCTGCTTGATAAACGGCTCGTAAAAATCATCGGGAAAAAAGAGTCGCCCGGCAGGCCCTTTTTATATGCTACGACAAATGAATTCTTGCACTATTTCGGTCTCAAGAATCTGACCGAGTTGCCGGCAATACACGATTTTTTTAATACTGAAGCTGCATGATATCCGGCGTATTTTTTATCCGGATAAATTTTGAAGATGCGGAGACAGCTGATGCGAATTTATCCTCCTAAAAGAAGCTTTGTCTTTACTGCTTTAATCACCATGCTCTTTTCGCTGTTCATGCTGGCGATGGCGGAAGCCACTACCCATTACACGGTTAAGAAGGGAGACAATCTCTTCAAAATCGCAAAAAAGTTCAAAGTCCCGGTCAATGAATTACGTCAGACCAACAAACTCGACTCCGATGATCTTTCGATCGGGAAGAAATTGACGATTCCTTCAAAGAAGTCTTCTGTCCGCGATAAAACGGCGAAAGCAGTTAATAAAGAGGCAACTCAAAAAACATCACATGCATCGGACAAACAGCCTGTCCTTCAAGCAAAGAGCACTACTGCCGAAGGCGGAGACCACGAGTACCATGTTGTGAGGAAGGGAGAGACCCCTGCTAAAATCGCAAAGCAATATGGTCTGTCAGTTCGAGAACTCAAACAACTGAATCATATGACAAGCAACAAGCTTAAAACCGGCCAGAAACTGATCGTCGCCAAGGCTTCGGATGAGGATGAAAAGGCCCCTGAATCAGACAGGCCGAGTAAGCACCTCAATGTTTCGGAAAAGATTGAAGAAGTTAAGGTATTGTCCCAATCCGTTGAACTATCGAATCTGTCGGCTACTGATCGGCTGATGCTTTTTGCCAAAAAGATGCTGAACCTCCCGTACAAGTTCGGCGGCAACGGAATCTTTGGGCTTGATTGCTCATCCTTTGTCCAAAAGGTCTATGGTTTTGTCGGCCAGCCCCTTCCGCGGAGCGCGCGTGAGCAGTTCAAAGTGGGAGAGGAGATCAACAAGGCAGAATTGCAAAGCGGCGATCTGCTCTTTTTCAGGACCTATGCATCATTCCCTTCTCATGTCGGGATTTATATCGGCAACAATATGTTTATTCATGCTTCTTCAAGAGCAAAAAAGGTGCAGATCGACAGCCTGGATACCCCCTATTACGTTAAACGCTTCATCGGGGCAAAACGTCCTTTATCTGAACCTGAAGCGGCAGTCTCCGAAATACCCGTGTCGGAAGGTCTCAGCAAGATTTCGCCTTAAGCACTTTAGGGTCCGTATGCGGCAGAAACATCGCAGCCGGAAACTCTCTTTGAAAATCGCCATCTGTATTCATTTCCCGGTAGGTGATAAGTGATGATATCCGGTCGATTTCGGGAAGCAATCCTCGGTCGCCAAGGAGCTTTTCCGTCCCTGCGAGTGAAGAGTTGCCAAGAACGACGAATCTCCCCCGCTCGATGTCCGGAAGCATACCGATACTGATTGCTTTATCGACATTAATATGGGCCCCAAAGGCACCGCAGACATACACCTTCCGCAAGTCGCCAAAGCGTAGTCCTACCGACTTTATGAGTATATGGATCGACGTAAAAAGTGCCGCTTTCGATCTGAGGAAATTATTGATCTCGGTCTCCTTGATCAAGAGCTTTTCCCCACCCCCGTCGTGGATAACAAATCCGCGGTTGCCTTCCCACTCTATGATACGGCCCGACCTCCCCGATAAAGTGGTAAATTTCCCCCTTTGATCGATTATGCCACTTCTGAAAAGCTCCGAAATAAGCTCGATCATGCCCGATCCGCAAATGCCCGATGGTCCGCGACCTCCAACGGTCCTGTATTTCAGCCCCAACTGCTTTCCCGGTGCATCGGCGGCCGCTTCGATCTCGATTTCATAGATGGCTCCCTCTTCCGCCCGCATGCCTATGCCCGCAATGTCTCCCTCCAGGGCGGGACCTGCCGCGCCAGCACCGACAATGATCCATTCATTACAGCCAAGGACAATCTCGACATTGGTCCCGACATCGATCAGGAGAGAAGGTTCTCTGTCCTGATAGAGGCCTGAAGCTAAAATGCCCGAAACAATATCCCCGCCTACATAACTGCCGGAATTAGGAAACACATAGGCTGTCGCTTTCGGATTTACGGCAATTCCCAAAGGTGACGGACTGATGAACCCCGGTTTATGGGCGGCTGGAATGTAAGGCGCCATTGGAATATTCTCGACCGGCAGATTGAGAAAATAATGGGTCATTATCGTATTGCCCGCGACAGTCAGGGCGAAAATATCCCGGCTATCGACACCGTTAGCCACGCATAACTGCCCAACCAGCGTATTAACTCCCTCCACCATAAGTCGATGCAGCTCTCCACCACCGCCTTTCATGGATTCACATATCCTGGAGAGCACATCCGAGGCAATTGAGGTCTGGGGGTTGACTGTCTCTGTTTCATCTATTTTTTTATCTGTCTTCAGGTCGAAGAGCGATGCGACCAGATTTGTGGTCCCAAGGTCGATGGCAATTCCGTAACATATCGCCCGCCCGGCAGCGACGACTTCGAGCCTCTCCCTTAATAGGGCAATCACGACCTGGAGTGAAAAATCCTGGTCCCTCAGGAGGGAAGGAACCCGCCTCAGCACCTCCAGATCTATATCGAGGGGCAAGGAACTCGAAAGTGTTTGAGAAACAGCATCGAGTAACCTTTCCCTGTCAGCCTTCTTATCGAGGTCTGAAGGTTTCTCTAAAACGATTTCAAGAGGGAATGCCAGAGAGTCCGATTGTCTCATCAATTGGCGAACAGGACCTTGCCCATGTCTTTTGTATCATATCCGCCAAGGGATTGCACCGTCTCAATGAACTCCTTATCCTCCCTGATGATCCTGAGGAGGAGCTGAATTTTATCGGTCTCCATGAACTCGGCGGGGATCGCGATATCGTAACGTTCCTCGGCTACTGATATGAAATCAAGGTCCAAAGCCTTTGCTGAAGAGTAGACAGCAAGTCCCGTATCGGCCAAGCCCGTCAGGACTGCTGATGCAACAGCCATGTGGGTATATTCATCCCGTTCGTATCCTTTTACCTTCAGGGGGGCAATGCAAAGGTCCCTGAGATATTTATCGAGGAGCAGTCTCGTCCCCGACCCTCTCTGTCGGTTGATGAATACAACATCGTCCCTGATGAGGTCCTGAAATCCCTTAATCTTTTTAGGGTTGCCCTTTTTCACGAGCAATCCCTGCAGACGGTAAACAAGATTAATGAGAACAATCTTTCTTTCCGGTAAATATTTTTTAATGCTGGGGATATTGTATTCACCTGTTTCGTCGTCAAGAAGATGGGTGCCCACCATATGGGCTTCACCTTTTTTGAGAGCCATAAGGCCACCCATTGATCCCACATGTGCGGACGAGAGCCCAAACCCC
>Ga0209048_10007152_pt1 | contig 10345 bp, 7 predicted proteins | sample FrelakmetCRP12CR_FD_187146 | JGI IMG/M metagenome (GOLD analysis project Ga0209048, IMG submission 187146) | Freshwater lake sediment microbial communities from the University of Notre Dame, USA, for methane emissions studies - CRP12 CR (SPAdes)... | ecosystem: Environmental > Aquatic >... | reverse complement strand
CCTGCGCCCCGGGACCACCCGTCCCGAGGTGGACCCCGAGGTCGCCGCCTGGACGGCGCGCGTGCGCGAGTTCGCCGCGCGCGCCTACACGAGCGAGCAGCAGCGGGTGCGGGTGCGCAGCGAGGACAAGGATGCGATCGCGGCGTTCCACTGGCGCGGGGCCCCCGACGAGGAGGCGGCTGCCGCTGCGACGCGGGAGATCGCTCGGCGCGCGCAGGAAGAGGGCTTCGCCGTCCATTGGGGGCGCAAGGTCCTCGAGGTGCGTCCGCCCGTGGTCCTGGACAAGGGTCTCGGCATCGCGGCGCTACTGCGCCGGACGCCCGTGGACGCGGCGCTGTACGTAGGTGACGACACGACCGACCTCGACGCGTTCCGCGGACTGCGGGCGCTCGTGGAGTCCGGGACGCTGACCAGCGCGGTGTGCGTGGCGGTCAGCTCCGACGAAGCGCCCCCGGAGCTTGCCCAGGAGGCCGACGTGACGGTCGACGGCACCGGCGGCGTGCGGGTGCTGCTCGAGGCGCTGCTGTAGGGCGCTCGCTACTGTGCGCTTCGTCGACTTCCTCAAGACCACCGTTCTGCTCAGCGCCGGAGCGGCCACCGCGCTCGCGGCGATCACCGTGCTCGCCGCGTCGGAGAACTCCGACAAGCGCCTGGTGCTGATCAGCGTGGGCTGGTGGGTGATCGCGGCCCTGATCGGCCTGCGCCTGGGGAGGCGCGCGGAGACGAATCCGCCGATCGCGCGCCTGCTCTCCGGCGCGAAGGTGTCAACCACGCTGCCCAGGCTCCATCCGAGCGCGATCCTGCTCAACCGGCTGTGGCCTCTGCTGCTGTTCACGCTGGCAGCGGGCGGCCTGGCCTTCCTGGCCCCCCAGGTGCCGGGTATTGGCGCGGGCTTCTCGATCATCTGGGCGCTCGCCTGGCGCCGCCAGGATGCGGCGGTGGCGGCGATCGAGGAGCGCGACGGAGCCTGCTTCTACGTGCGCCGCACGTCTCCGGTGCGGCCCATGGCACTCGAGCGCACGCCCGGCTTCAAGGGGCTGCGCCCGGAGCGTGTGAACGGCGCCGTCACCTGAGATGCGCGGGCCGCAAACGGTCGACGTGCTGATCGTCTCGCTGGGCTCCACCGCAGGCTTGCGAGCGGCCGACGACGAGCTGCGGGATTCGCTCAGACGGGCGGGTGCGAGCGTGGCCCTCGCTCGTCCCTCTGCGCCCGCGGAGGTGCCCACCCTGATGCTGACCGATCTTCGCTGGGCCCGGGCGGCGCGAAGGGCGGCGAGGGAGACGCTCGAGCAGTTGCGGCGCTCCGCCGCAGGGGCGCTCGTCTACTCGAGCACCACCGCGGCGCTGCTGTGGCCGCGCCCGGGGGCGATCCGCTTCGATGCGCCCAGCGCCGGCAATCGGCCCGGACGCCACGGATTGTGGCAGCGGCCGCTTGAGCGCCGCCGCCTTGGCCAGGCGCCGCTGCTGCTCCCGTGGAGCGAGGGCGGCCTGCTCGAGGTGCCCGCGACCGCCCGCGGCGGCGACCGCGCGCTGGTGCTCCCCGTCCCGGTGGGCCCCTCCGGCCCGCACGAGGCCCGCAGGGACATCGCCGCGATCACCTACGCTGCCAACCCCTCGAAGAAGGGTCTCGACCGCGTGCTGGCCGCCTGGCGGCGCGTGCAGCCCGATCTCCGCTCTGCGGGGGTCTCCGAGCTCGTCGTGGCCGGAGCGTCGGTGCAGGCGCTGCGTCGTCTCGGCCTGGCGCTGCGCGAGCAGGACCGTGTGCGCATCGTCGGCGCGCTCCCCCCCGAGGACTACCGTGCGCTTGTGCGTCGTGCCCGCGTGTTCGTGTGCGCACCCCGCCGCGAGGATTACGGCATCGCACAGCTCGAGGCGCTCGCGGACGGCTGTCTGCTGGTCACCACCCCTGCGCCCGGCCCCTACGCGGCGCTGGCGATCGCCCGGGCGCTGGACCCGCGCTTGGTGTGCGACGACCTGGGGGATGCCCTGCGTGCCGCTCTGGAGGATCCGCCGGCCGACTACGCCGACCGCGCACGGGAGGCGCTCACCCCTTTCAGCCGCGAGGCGACGGACCGGCTGGTCGCGACAGAGCTCCTACCCCGCCTGCTCGGGTAGCGCTGCCGGCCTGCTCGGGTCGCGCCGGCCCGTCACCGTCCGAGCCGCGCCGGCCCGTCCGGTCGCCGGGCCGACCGTCCCGGTAGCACCGGCCCGTCCGTTCGGGTAGCGCTAGCGGGTCTGCCTGCGGAGCCTCGCCACGTCCGACCACGGTCGCGTGTTGACCACCTGCTCGCTCGTCAGCCAGGCGCGACGTGCGGTGGCCACCCCCCAGCGCATGTTCGCGAGCGTGGCCGTGCGGTGGGCGTCGGAGTCGATCACGATCAAGACGCCCGCCCGGGCCGCGGCGCGGGCGTGCACGTCGGAGAGGTCGCGGCGCTCGGGGTTGGCGTTGATCTCGAGCATGGTTCCGGTGCGCGCCGCGGCGGCGAACACCGCCTCGAGGTCGATCGCGTAGGGCTCGCGTCTCTCGATCAGCCTGCCCGTGGGATGGCCGATGGCGTCCACGAAGGGGTGTTCGATCGCGGCGATCATGCGCTCGGTCATCGCCTGTTCGCTCATCCCGAAAGCCGTGTGCACGCTGGCGATCACCCAGTCGAGCTCGCCGAGCAGCTCGTCCTCGTAGTCGAGCGAGCCGTCGGGCATGACGTTCACCTCGCTGCCCGCCAGCAGCTCTATGCCCTCGATCCGGGCGTTGGCTTCGTGGACCCGCTCGATCTGCCCGCGCAGCTCTGCGGGGGAGACGTCGTTTCCGAAGCCGTGCGACGCCGAGTGGTCGGTGATCGCCAGGAACTCGTACCCCCGGTCGCGCGCCGCGCGGGCCATCTCCTCGATTGTGTTCCGCCCGTCGGAGGCCACCGTGTGGCTGTGCAGGTCGCCCCGGATGTCGGCCAGCTCGATCAACCGCGGCAACCCGCCCGGGCCGGCCAGGTCGGCAGCCTCCAGCTCGCCACGGTTCTCGCGCAGCTCCGGCTCGATGTAGGCGAGTCCCAGCAGCCCGTAGACCTCCTCCTCGGTGGAGCAGGTCCGCGTGCTCCCGTAGCGGTCGTCGAGCACGCCGTACTCGGACACGTGCAGTCCTTTGCGCAGCGCCCGCTCGCGCAGCGTCGCGTTGTGGAGTCCCGAGCCCGTGAAGTGCTGCAACAGGTTGCCGTACTGCGCGGGCTTGGCGATCCGGAGGTCGACCGCCAGGCCCGAGTGCGTGCGCGCCCGCGCGCCCGCCCTGCCCGCCGAGCTGACCGTGTTGATCTCATCGAGCTTGGCGAGGCTCTTGGCCAGCGTCGTCGGTCGGGTCGTCGTGGCGATGAGGTCCAGATCCTTGACGCTGTCCACCTGCCGGCGGGTTGATCCGGCCACCTGCACACGGGTACCGGGCCCCCCGTGCTCGGTCAGGTTCGCGGCGAGCGCCTCGCCGAGCTCGATCGCGCGGGGTAGCAGCAGCCGCGCAGCCGCACGCTCGCCCGCCCCGTCACGCAGCGCCGCCAGAACGCTCGCCTCGAGCTTCGGACCGAGCCCCCGCACGGTCCGCAGACGCTCTTGCCCGGCCGCCTCGCGCAGCTTCTGAAGCGAGTCGATCCCCAGCTCGGCGTGCAGGAGCCGCGCCCGCTTGGGTCCCAGGCCGGGCAGGCGCGTGATCGCGATCAGGCCTGGGGGGAACTTCGCCCGCAGTCTCTCCGCCGCCGGGATCTTTCCGGTCTCGAGCAGCGCGAGGATCTTCTCCTGCAGGGTGGTTCCGATCCCGGGCAGCTCGGTTGCGCGGCCCGCCCGCGTCAGCGCGGCAACGGAGAAGGAGGCCTCGCGCACGGTCTTCGCCGCGGCGCGGTAGGCCAGCACGCGGTGGACGATCGCGCCGTCGAGCTCGTAGAGGTCGCCCAGTTCCTCCAGAGCGTCGGCGATGGCGGCATTCGGCAAGTCGCTCTGGGACACAGACAGCAGGGTACGTGGCCGCACTCGGCCGGTGGGGCAGCGGGCGTCTCCCGGCGCTCCGGCTCCGGAGCGCCCCCCGCCGCTCCTCGGACCGACGATCGGCGGGCCGGCGGGGGAGCGGGTTGCGGGGGCACGCTCTAGGGTAGGCCGACCGATGTCCGGCGAGCCGTGGCTGATACTGCCGACCTACAACGAGGCCGAGAACGTCGAGGCGATCACGAAGGCTGCGGGCGAGGTGCTCGCCCGCGCCGCTCCCGGGGGCTTTCGGGTGCTCGTGGTGGACGACGGCTCTCCCGACGGCACTGGCGAGATCGCCGACGCGCTCGCCGCCGAGCGCGACTGGATGGAGGTGCTCCATCGCACCGAGAAGAACGGGATCGGGCCCGCCTACCTGGCCGGCTTCCGCCGCGCGCTGGACGGCGGAGCCGGGTATGTCATGGAGATGGACTCCGACTTCTCTCACGACCCCGCAGATCTCGCTCGCCTGCTCGAGGCGACGGCTCGCGCATCGGCGGACGGCGGCGCCGACCTGGCACTGGGCTCGCGCTACGTGCCCGGTGGCGGCGTCAGCGACTGGGGACCTCTGCGGCGCTTCGTCAGCGAGGGCGGCTCTACCTACTCGCGTTGGGTGCTCGGCCTGCACGTGCGCGACCTGACGGGCGGCTTCAAGTGCTTCCGCCGTGAGGTGCTCGAGGCGATCGACTTCGAGAGCGTCCGCTCCCGCGGCTACGCCTTCCAGGTCGAGCTCACCTACCGTGCGGTGCGCGCCGGCTTCCGCGTCGTCGAGGTACCGATCGTCTTCCGGGACAGGCAGCGCGGGCAGAGCAAGATGTCCTGGCGGATCGCCGCCGAGGCGATATGGCTGGTGCCGCGATTGCGCTTCAAGTAGATCGCTCGACAGCCGATGCTGAGGCGATGGATGCCTCGGCCTACGCGTTCGCCCACGGCGTGCGCCATACGCGCGCGACGCTGCGCACCTGGCAGAAGACCCCGGGTCCCGTGCTGGGGCGCTGGTTCGCCGGCTCGGCCGCCGCCGCCGCCGGGCTGCTGGTGGCCGTGCTGATCGTCTCCTCCGTGTCCGGCAGCTATCAGCAGGCCATCACCCTGCAGCCGCCGTTCTCGGTGGGCGACGGCGGGGACGTGATCAACGTGCTGCGCCACAACATGCTCGTGCTCGCCCTCCACGCGATGGCGTGCGTGGCCGGGTTCATCGCGGGCAGCTCCCTGCCTCTGCAGGCGCAGCACCACCACGGCCTCTCGCGCTGGGTGCACGAGCACGGCGGGCGGATCGCGATCGCCTTCGTCGTCGGCGCGACCACCTTCTCGCTGAGCGCGCAGGCGTACCTGATCGGACACACCCTCGCCGGCGTGTCGCACTTCCTGGGGGTCTCGCCAGCGCTGCTGCTGCTGGGGCTGCTTCCGCACGCGATCCCCGAGCTGATCGCGCTGTTCCTGCCGCTGGCCGCCTGGATCATCGCCAGCCGCCACGGCGAGTGGGAGCAGCTGCTCGCCGCCACGGCGGTGACGGTCGCCGTCGCCGTGCCCATGCTCCTGGCCGCGGCATTCGTCGAGGTCTACGTCTCCCCGCACCTGTTCGTCGCGCTGACCCACATCCACACGCCGATCGTGCGCAGCTCGGAAGGCTGGGTCGTCACGGTCCGGTGAGAACTGCCCGACGGGACCGCCGGCCCGCCGGAGGGGCTTCCGGATCCAGGCCGATCCACCACCCTCGGCAAGGGTCACTACACTTTGTATAGTGGTAGGAAAGCGATCAAGGAGACGACCATGGCAGGCACCCTGAAGCAAGTTACCGACACCAACTTCAACGCCGAGGTGCTCGAGGCCGATGGTCCCGTGCTCGTCGACTTCTGGGCGCCCTGGTGCGGGCCGTGCCGTGTCGTGGCTCCCGTGCTCGAGGAGATCGCTTCCGAGCGCCCGGATCTGCGGATCGTGAAGCTGGACATCGACGAGAACCCGCAGACGGCCGCCCGCTTCCAGGTGCTCTCGATCCCGACGATGATCCTCTTCAAGGCGGGCCAGCCGGTCAAGACCGTCATCGGGGCCTACCCGAAGAAGAAGCTCGAGCAGGAGTTGGAGCCCGCCCTCACCGCGGCCTGACCGGGCGCCGCGGCCTGACTCGGACGCCGCAGCCCGATCGGACGCCGCAGCCCGATCGGGCGCCTCAGCCGCGCGCGGCGCGGCGCAGGGCGATGTTGAGCATGAGCCCTTCGATCTCGGCCTGCTCTGCGTACTCCATCCGGGCCGCCGCGGCGTCGTCCATGAGCTTCAGGTCCACCGTGAGCGTCTCTCCCGCGAGATGGTCACGGTGGGCGCGGGCGGCCTCGATCAGAGCGGGATCGCCGCTGAGCGCCAGCTCGATCCGGTCCTCGATCCGAAGGCCGGCGGTCTTGCGCGCGTTCTGCACGGCGTGCACGATCTCGCGGGCGTAGCCCTCCTGGCGCAGGTCCTCGTCGATGGTCAGGTCCAGCGCCACCGCGTGCGCTCCCTCGCGCTCGACGCTGTAGCCCTCGGGAGGGCGCATCGTGAGGATGACGTCGTCGGCTGAGAGGCGGTGCTCGTGGCCGGCGACCGCGATGCCGATCCCCCCGGCGGCGCCAGGCTCCCCGCCCGCGCCGGACCCGGTCTCGCCACCGCCGTCAGCCCCATCCCCGGCGCCGGCGCCGGTCGCTTCGGCGCGGATCGCGGCGGCCACGCGGGCGGGGTCGAGCGCGGCGATCGCGTCCGCCGCCAGGGGCATGTCCTTGCCGAACAGCGGCCCGAGCGTGCGGTAGTTGGCCTTCACCTCGTAGTTGCCCAGATCCTCGGCGGCCGCAACGAAGCGCACCCTCCTGACGTTCAACTCCTCCCTGACGATCTCGGCCAGCCGTTCGATCGCCTGCTGCTCCTGTGCGTCCGCGACGACCACGGCCTCGCCCAGCGGCTGGCGCACCTTGATCTTGGCCTGCCCGCGTGCGCCGAGCCCCAGGCGCACCGTCTCGCGCGCGAGCGCCATGGCCTGCTCGAGGGCCGCGTCGCGCGCCGGCAGGGCAGCGCCGGCCGGGAAGTCGCACAGGTGGACGCTCGCCAGTGTGCCGTCGAGGTTGTCGTAGATCTCATCCGCGATGAACGGGCAGAACGGGGCGAGCAGCTTCGCCACCGTCAGCAGGCAGGTGCGCAGCGTTTCGAAGGCTTGCGGGTCGCCGTCCCAGAAACGCCGGCGAGAGCGGCGCACGTACCAGTTCGAAAGCTCCTCCACCAGGCCGGCGATCGCCCGTCCGGCGGAGGTCGCGTCGAAGGCCTCAAGTCGCTCGGCGACCAGCTCGGCCGTGCCGGCCGTGCGCGAGAGCGCCCACCGGTCCAGCGCATCGCCGGCCGGCCCCTCGCCGCCGGCGTCCTGCCCGAGCGAGCCGCTCAGTGCGGCTGCGCCGGCGCGCGCGTAGAGGACGTAGAAGAAATAGGTCGACCACAGCTGCTTCAGGAACAGGCGCACGCCCTCGGCGATGGCATCCTCGGAGAAGCGGTAGCCGTCCCAGGGCTGCTTGGAGGTGAAGAAGTACCAGCGGAACGCGTCGGCGCCGTAGGCGTCGATCACGCGCCACGGCTCGACCGTGTTGCCCCTGGACTTGGACATCTTCTGCCCGTCCTCGTCGAGGATCAGGCCGAGGCAGACCACGTCCCTGTATGGCGCTGGCCTTGACAGCAGCGTCGAGATCGCCAGCAGCGAGTAGAACCAGCCGCGCGTCTGGTCCTGGGCCTCGCAGATGAAGTCCGCCGGGAAGCCGAGGGCGAACTCCCGCTCGTGCTCGAACGGGTGGTGGTGCTGGGCGAAGGGCATCGCCCCGGAGTCGAACCAGACATCGATCACCTCCGGTACGCGTCTCATCGGCCTGCCGCACGGCTCGGCGGCGGCGGCTGCCCCGCCGGGCGCCCCGGCCGGCGCTGTCGACGCGTGGGATGGTGGGCGCGGCGAATGGGGACAGGGGAACTCGACGTCGTCGACGAACGGGCGGTGGTGGTCGGCCAGCTCGCGTTGCGAGCGCTCCTCTAGCTCGGCGAACGAGCCGATCGTGTGCGTGTGGCCCTCCTCGCAGCGCCACACCGGCAGCGGCGTGCCCCAGTAGCGCTCACGGGAGAGGGCCCAGTCGACGTTGTTGGACAGCCAGTCCCCGAAGCGCCCGTGCTTGACGTGGGGCGGGTGCCACTCGACCGTCTCGTTCGCCGCCAGCAGCTGCTCGCGGAGCGCCGTCGTTCTGATGTACCAGGAGGTCTTCGCGTAGTAGATGAGCGGGGTACCGCAGCGCCAGCAGTGAGGGTAGGAGTGCTCGTAGTCCTCCACCCTCAGCAGCAGGTCGCGCTCGCGAAGGTCCTCGATCAGGTCGTCCGTCAGGGACGGGTCCTTCACGAAGCGTCCCTCGTGGGAGGTCCCGTCACGGGCATGCACGCGGCCGTCGTAGGTGCCGTCCGGTCTGACGGGGTTGTAGAGCGTGCCGGGCACGGTTGCGTCGAACGGCACATCCGCCGAGGCGGCCGCCACCCGGTAGTCGTCCTCGCCGAAGGCGGGCGCGATGTGCACGATGCCCGTGCCATCGTCGGTCGTGACGAAGTCATCGGCGAGGATGGGAAAAGCACCGGGCTCACGGTCGCTGAGGGCGAAGATCGGTCCCTCGTAGGTTCCATACCGCTCGACGAGCTCGAAGCCCGAGAACCGCTCGAGGACGTCCGCATCCTCTCCGAGCACCGGCACTACGCGAGCCTCGGCGAGGACGAGCGTCTCATCGCCGGCCCGCACCGTCGCATAGGTCGCCGTGGGGGAGACCGCCAACGCCACGTTCCCGGGCAGCGTCCATGGCGTGGTCGTCCACACGAGCAGCCGCTCCTCGCCGCCCGTCACCGCGAGCTTCAGAAAGACGCTCGGATCGACGACGTCCTGGTAGCCCAGTGCGACCTCGTGGGAGGAGAGCGTGGTCTCACAGCGCGGGCAGTAGGGCACGACCTTGTGGCCCTCGTAGAGCAGGCCCCGGCGATCGATCTCCGCGAGCGACCACCAGACGGACTCGATGTAGCTCTCGTCCAGCGTGCGGTAGGCGTCGTCGAGGTCTATCCAGAAGCCGATCCGCTCGGTCAGCCGATTCCAGTCGGCCAGGAAGGCGAACACCGACTCGCGGCACTTGGCGTTGAAGGCGGCGATCCCGTAGGCCTCGATCTCGACCTTGTGTCGGATTCCGAGCTCCTCTTCCACGGCGATCTCGACCGGCAGACCGTGGCAGTCCCAGCCGCCCTTGCGCTCGACGAGGTGACCGCGCATCGTCTGAAAGCGCGGGTAGATGTCCTTGAACACGCGCGAGAGCACGTGGTGGGAGCCGGGCGGGCCGTTCGCGGTGGGTGGGCCCTCGTAGAAGACCCATCGCTTGGCGCCCGCCCGCATGCGCAGAGACTCCGCGAACACGTCGCGCTCGCGCCAGCGCTCGAGCACCTCGCGCTCCAGCGACGACAGGTCCTGCCGCGGATCGACCTCGCGAGGCGGGATCAGCGGGTGTCGTGCCGGATCGGTCACAGGGCGGCCCATTGTAGGTGCGCCCCGGCGGGTCCCCGCGTGGCGTGGCCGCCGGCCGGCTGGGGAGGCGCCTCGTGCGGGTCCTTACGATGAAGAGATGAGGCTTCGCCTCTATCACCACGCCGACGGCGCCCGCGTCGCCTACAGGGAGATCGGCGCGGGACCGCCGCTCGCGCTGTTCCACTCGGCGCTGCTGTCGCACAAGGAGTGGGAGCCCGCGGTCGAGCACCTCGCCGACCGCTTCCGCGTGGTGCTGCCCGATCTGCCGTTGCACGGTGACTCCGAGGACCGACCGCGCCATCCGTACACGCTCGACTGGTTCGCCGATGTGCTCGGCGGGTTCGCCGCCGAGGTTCTCGGCCCCCGGCCGCGGATGGCCGGCCACGGCGCCGGGGCGACGATCCTCCTGCACGCGGTCTTCACGCGCCGCGTGCGACCCGCCCGGCTGGTGGTGATGGGCAACGGCCTGCACGCCCCCCCGGTGCGTCCGCTGTGGCGCACGGGCTGGCGTCTGGTCACCTCTGCCGCCGCCGTCCCCGGCCTGGACGGCCTGCTCTCCTACGGCACCCGCTTGGTGTTCACCCCCGAGTGGGGCCTGCGCCTGTCCGCGCGGGGCAACCCCGCCGCAGCCGACCTCGTGCGCCATGCGTTCGCCGACGTGCCCGGCAACTCCAGTCTCGCCCGATCATGGGCCAAGTGCGCGCGCGCATGGCCGCGCGGGGCGCAGACCCACCTGCTCGACCTGTACCCGCAGCTGGACATGCCGGTTCTGCTGTTGTGGGCCGACAGGGACCCGCTGCACCCGCTCTC
>Ga0209048_10007151_pt1 | contig 10346 bp, 11 predicted proteins | sample FrelakmetCRP12CR_FD_187146 | JGI IMG/M metagenome (GOLD analysis project Ga0209048, IMG submission 187146) | Freshwater lake sediment microbial communities from the University of Notre Dame, USA, for methane emissions studies - CRP12 CR (SPAdes)... | ecosystem: Environmental > Aquatic >... | reverse complement strand
ATATTTTTTATCGTCATAGTTTTTTCAACGACTGCTCAATGTTATATAAGGGCACTACCTGCAGAAACTGGCAATGATGCCTGATCTTGCAGCCTCCTCGTGGTTGTTTGTGCGAACCCGAGTCGTTAAGAAAACACTATTAAAGAGGAGTAAAAAGGTGTATAAGACTACGTAGGCAGAAAACCGGGTGATGAGTAAAGGAGAACAAACCATGAACAAAGAAAAAGTTGAAGAGGCATTGAAACAAGTCAGGCCAGCACTCCAGCGTGATGGTGGTGATATCGAGCTCGTGAGCGTTGAAGAGAATGGTACGGTGAAAGTACGGCTTAAAGGCGCTTGTGGGTCCTGTCCTATGTCTACTATGACGCTCAAGATGGGTGTTGAAAAACACCTGAAGGCGCAGTTCCCCGAGCTAAAGGAAGTTGTTCAGGTAGCATAAGGCATACCTTTAAAAATTGACAGTTGTTGTTCATATGTATTCAGTGTTTCGACAAGTCGGTTTGCAACCTGTCCAGAGGCAAGGGGTTGTTTATTCCGATTGTTCATAAACAATCGGTTGAATCTTCGTTCTCCGTAGAAAGGCGGGTGTACTCACGTCCACGCTGATTTCCTTTTCAAAAGGTAGGGCGGAAATCCGGTTCCGGAATCGAATATCACTCTTGTTGTCATGAACATGTTCTGGATTATCCTCGCGCACAGGAACCAGGCATATCAGCGCGCTCATTTTTATTCCCTCAACGCGATCTTATCTCTTCCAATGCTTATCTTTTTTTGGGGTCGTCGAGACATACTAACGACCATGCATAAGCGAGGAACGCCCTTGATGTTACTAAATGAACCGCTATTGCATTGAAGCGAACCATGTAGCAAAATTCGCTTGACAGTTCGACCTCATTCTGTTATAAACTCCACGGCTTTTCGTAGAAGTTCTCAAGTGACAATTTCACTAGCTGTAATCTCAAAGTTATAACATAATGGCAGGTGAGACAGAATGGAAGCTACGACAGTACACGCGCGCGATACATTCAGCGGAGGTGTGCATCCTGCTGATAACAAGCACCTCACTGCACATAAACCAACCGTTGCCGCAGCCATTCCGAAACGCGCAATCATTCCCCTGAGCCAGCATATCGGCGCCCCCACCAAGCCCCTCGTCGTCATTGGACAGGAAGTGAAAAAAGGAGATAAGATCGGTGAGACCGCCGGCTTTGTCTCGGCACCCGTCCATGCATCAATCTCCGGCAAGGTAACGGCCATCGGCAATTTCCCGCACATCCTCGGTTCGGACATGCCGTCGATCATTATCGAGAGTGACGGCAAGGATGAATGGGTGGCCGGTCTCAAGGAAACGCCCGACTATAACGTATTAAGCCCCGATGAACTCAAGAAACTTGTGCTGGATGCCGGCATCGTCGGCATGGGCGGGGCCACGTTCCCTACACACGTGAAGCTTTCTCCTCCCAAAGAGAAACCGATCGACGTGGTGATCCTGAATGGCGCTGAGTGCGAGCCCTTTCTGACCTCCGACCATCGGCTCATGCTCGAAAGACCGAACGAGATCATTGAGGGTCTCAAAATCCTCATGCGGATATTGAATGTCAGCACGGGATATGTCGGTATCGAGGCAAACAAACCGGATGCTATCGAGGTCATGTCCAAGGCCGCGGCAGGATCGCCGGAAATAAAAGTTTGGCCCGTCAAGGTAAAGTACCCGCAGGGCGCCGAGAAGATGCTCATTAAAGCCATCGCCGGCAGGACGGTCCCCGCAGGCAGCCTGCCCATGGATGTGGGTGTGGTGGTGCAGAATGTCGGCACTGCCGAGGCTATCTACAATGCAGTACGCTTTGGCAAGCCGCTCATCGAACGTTACGTTACCGTGACCGGCAGGGGGGTCAAAGAACCAAAAAACTTCCTTGTCCGTATCGGCACTCAGTTTTCCCAACTCATCGAAGAAGCCGGCGGTCTCACTGACGAAGCAGCCAAGGTGATCGCTGGCGGCCCCATGATGGGGATGAGCCAGTACACGCTTGATGTTCCCGTGATCAAAGGTACGTCCGGAATCACGGTCCTCCCAAAAGCTGAAGTAGGTATAAAATCCTACGGGCCCTGTATTCGCTGCGGCCGATGTATTGATGCCTGCCCCATGAAGCTTCAACCATCCCTCCTTGGTCTCTATATTGAGAAGGGTCACTACGAAGATGCAAAGGACTACAACCTGATGGACTGCTTTGAGTGCGGTTCCTGCACCTTTGTCTGCCCGGCCAACCGACCGATGGTGCAGTGGGTGAAAAAGGCGAAAAAGGAACTGGCGAAGAAGAAAAACTAAAAAACGCATAGAGCAGAGCGCCAAGCGCAGAGAGCAAATGTCATAACCCATGCACTATGCTCCATGTGTATAGAATATAAGAGGAGTTCATGAGATGGAAGCACCGGCAAAGGAACAACCGAAGGAACAACCGAAGGAACCACATAAACTGATCGTCTCGATCGGTCCGCACATGCATGACGAAGAGAACACTGCCAAGATCATGTGGACCGTGAGCGGCGCGCTTCTCCCGGCAGTACTTATGTCGGTTTACTACTTCGGCATTCCTGCTCTCCTGGTAATCCTCGTCTGTCTCGTAACGTCGCTTGTGTCTGAAGCGGTCGTGCAGAGAATTATGAAAAGGCCCGTCACCTTGACCGACGGGAGCGCCTTCCTGACCGGTCTGCTTCTTGCCATGAACCTTCCCTCGAATGCGCCGCTCTATATTCCAGTGGCCGGCTCGTTCGTCGCCATTGTTATCACGAAGCATCTCTTCGGCGGGCTCGGGTACAATATATTCAACCCTGCGCTTATCGGACGGGCATTCGTTCTCATCAGCTTTCCCAAACTGATGACAACGTTCGTACCGACCACCGTTATGCATGTGGATGCGAAGACCATGGCAACCCCGCTGGTCCTTCTGAAAGAAGAAGGAATGTCGAAGATCCTTGAGATCTATCACACCAAGATTGCGCTCTACCAGGACCTCTTCATCGGGAACAGGGCAGGGTCCCTCGGAGAGACCTCGGTTATCGCGCTCTTACTCGGCGCTGGATTCCTTTTGATGAAGAGATATATCACCTGGCATATTCCGATACCATTCATTGCCACCGTAGGGATCCTTTCCTGGTTGTTCGGGGGCAAAGAGGGCTTGATGTCCGGAGATGCGATCTTCCATATGATGTCCGGCGGACTGGTCCTCGGTGCATTTTTCATGGCCACGGATTATGTGACCGGCCCTTCGGTCCGGAGCGCGCAGATCGTGTTCGGCATCTGCGCCGGGGCGCTCACGGTGCTCATCCGTCTCAAAGGGGGATATCCTGAAGGCGTGATGTTCGCGATCCTGCTTATGAACTGCTTTGCGCCGCTCCTTGACCGGGGCATGCGGAGCCGCGTCTTCGGCAAGGTAGAGGCCAAGGGGGTGAAAAAATGAAGGATATGCTGAAAATAACCCTGAGCCTGGTCGCCATCTTCGTTGTTGCGGGATTGATCATGGGGCTTACCTATCGATACACCTACCCGGTGCGTTTTCAGGCGGAAAAAAAGGAAAAGGATGAAGCCCTGAAAGAGATGGCGCCCGATGCGACCGATCCCATTAAAGTGGCGGGGAACTGGTCCGCTGACAACAAGCCCTATGAATATTATGAGGCTACCGCCGGCGGCAAGCCAGTAGCGTATATCGCGAGCACCGCGGGCAAGGGATATTCAAGTTTCATCAAGATGCTCGTTTCTTTCAGTCCTGATCTTCGGATCAGAGATGTCAAGATCCTTGGCCATGAAGAGACCCCCGGTCTCGGGGACCAGGTTGAGGACAAGAGTTTTCTCGACCAGTTCAAGGGCAAGTCCCTTGACCAGATCAAGCTGGTAAAGGTGGAGACAAAGGAAAACATCCAGGCCGTGTCCGGCGCCACGTATTCGAGCCGCGGAGTGACGAAAGGCGTTAAAGACGCCGCGCAGCTGCTCATCGATAAGTACGGCGCGGGCATCAAATCGGCGATGCGCGAGGTGACGAAATGAGCGAAAACATTAATTACTGGACACTGTTCAAGAACGGCATCTTCGGTGAAAATCCGGTCTTCAGACTTGCGCTTTCTCTCTGCCCGGCCGTGGCCGTTACGAGCGGCGTGAAAAACGGTTTCTTGATGGGGGTTGCGGTCTTGTTCGTCATGACCATGACGAACGTAACGGTTTCCCTGCTGCGGAACTTTATCAGCCCGAAAGTCCGGATCCCTTCCTATGTGTTCATCACCGCCACGTGGGTCACCGTGATCGATCAGGTGATGGCAGCCTATCAGAGAGCGGTATATAAGGAAATGGGCCTCTATATCATGCTCATCGTCGCCTTTGCCATCATCCTTTCCCGGGCGGAGATGTTCGCGAGCAAGAACAAGCTCTTGCCATCCTTCATTGACGGCGTGGGAATGGGAATGGGCTTTCTGCTTGCCCTGGTCCTTCTCGGCGTGTTCAGGGAGTTTCTGGGCAAGGGGTCGCTCTGGGGCTTCCACATCCTACCGGGAAAACCGCTGCTTATCATGATCATGCCGACGGGCGGTTTCTTCGCCATGGGCCTCATGATGGGCTGGCTCAACTGGATCGACCGGAAGTTCTTCGGCGGTACCGGAGGCGGTGGAGGCGGACATCATTAAAAAAGTGCAGAATGCAAAGTGCAAAATGCAAAAGGAAAATTGAAAACCCTTGTAACGGATGTGGCTTTACTAATTTGAAATTTGATATTTGCAATTGTTCATTCGTTTTTACCCGGAGGTTATCATGCTGCAGCATGTCCTGACAATATTTATCGCATCAGCGCTTATTAATAATTTCGTTTTTTCCCGCTATCTCGGCCTCTGCATCTTCTTCGGTGTGACGAAAAAGATGGAAACATCCATCGGGATGAGTTTCACCTTTACGGCGGTCATGCTCATTTCAGCATCCCTGAACTGGCTTATTTATAACCACGTCATGATTCCCTATCATCTTGGATTCTTAAAGATCGTTATTTTTATCGGCGTGATAGCCGCGTTCGTGCAGGCTGCGGACACGATCATGAAGAAAGTAGCGCCCGCTCTATACTACAAGCTGGGCATCTACCTTGCGCTGATCGTTACGAACTGCGTTATCCTGGCGGTGCCGCTTCTCAATGCGGATGAAAATTACGGCTTTTTCGAGAGCCTGGCGCTCGCCCTGGGATCGGGTCTCGGTTTCAGCATGGCTCTCATCATCATGGCGAGCATTCGGGAAAAGCTTGAACTTGCCGATGTGCCCAAGTCCTTTCAGGGGCTGCCCATTTCATTCGTTCTGACCGGGCTTATCGCCCTTGCATTCCTGGGCTTTTCCGGTATGATCACGCTTTAGGGGAAATGCAGAATGCAAAATGCAAAGTGCAAATTGCAAAATGCAAAGTAAGGATCGTGTCAGCGACGGATACGTTTATCGATTTTGAAATTATCATTTTGCATTTTTCATTTTGAATTCTCAGTACTGAGGGTACACTGCCATGTATGAACAATTAGTGCATATCCTGATACAGTCTTTCTCGCACGCGCTGTCAATTGTTGCCAACAAACTGATACCCCTCGTCGAGGCTGGTGGCACGGCGGAGGCTACCGGAGACGTCCCCCTGTCCACCGTGTATATCACCTTGATCGTGCTTGCAGGGCTGGGCATTGTCTTTGGCGTGGCACTGGCCATCGTCGCTGCGCGGTTCGTCGTGAAGACTGATCCCAAAGTAGAGAAGGTGCGCGATGTTCTGCCGGGTGCAAACTGCGGCGCTTGCGGCTTCGCAGGCTGCATGGGCTATGCCGAGGCAGTCGTAGGGAATCCGGACGTCGCGGTGAACCTCTGTGCTCCTGGAAAATCTGCGGTTGCCGAGAAGGTCGCCGAGATCACCGGCAAGAAGGCGGAAAAGGTTGAACCGAAGATCGCACGGGTTTTCTGCCAGGGCGGCAGCTCCCTGAGTCAGCGGAAATTCATTTACACCGGCGTGATGGACTGCACCGCTGCGGTGCTTGCGGCAGGCGGCGACAAGTCCTGCGAGTACGGATGTCTTGGTTACGCCACGTGTATGCGCGCATGCCCCTTCGATGCCATCACCATGAGCGCCGATAACCTGCCGATCATCAGTAAGGAGAAATGCACCGCCTGCGGCAAGTGCGTTGCCGCCTGTCCGAAACAGGTGATCGAACTTGCATTGGAGTCCAAAGCGGTGGTGATCAGCTGCCACAGCAAGGACAAGGGCGCGGACACCAAGAAAAAGTGCCAGGTCGGTTGCATTGCCTGCGGCATCTGCGTCAGGACCTGCCCGGTTGACGCCATCAAGATCGACAACAACATGGCGCGGATCGACCATGGCAAATGCATCGTCTGCGGCCTCTGTATCAAAAAATGTCCGACGAACGCGATCCGCGATTACATCCCGGCACGGCCAAAGGCATACATCGATCCATCCAAGTGTGTGGGCATCGATATGTGTGAAAAGGTCTGCCCGGTCAGCGCCATCTCAGGTGAGATCCGATCGGTGCATGTCGTCAATCAGGAGAAGTGCATTGGTTGCAGAATGTGCGAGTCCCGGTGCCCGAAGAAGGCCATTACGATGGTTGCAGCGCCTTCCTCAGGAGAAGTGAAGAAACCCGCACAAGCGCAGGAGACGGTCGCGGTTTAAGATCATATCAACGTATACCCGAGAAGGGGATGCGCAATGCGCATTCCCTTTTTTTTGTATTTAAACGGGACCTGAGAAATCAGCCATGTGAAAGGGGGAACAGTGGAGAAATGGAGAAAGAGAATTCTTTGTCTCACTATCCTCTTCCCTTTTCGCTTTGTAATTCCCTATTGCTCCTTGCCGGATTATTCTTGTGCCTGAGACGTTTGTTTTCTTTCAGGAACACGGACCGTCGACACTTCCTTTTTCTGCTTGACAAAATTCAGCGCTTAGGTTAAAAACAGACTCATTCGTCATTCTGCTCAATTTCGACACGATCATTTTTTGGAGGTGCACATGAATCCTGATGATATCAAATACCATAGGGAACACGCGTGGGTGCGAGCAGAAGGGAAGCGTGCTACTATCGGGATTACTGACTACGCGCAACAGCAGATGGGAGATATCGTATATATCGATCTGCCCGATGTTGATACCGAGATCGATGCTGACTCGGAGCTTTCCGAGGTCGAGTCCACCAAGGCAACCTCACCCGTGGTCAGTCCGGTATCGGGCATTGTCGCGGAGGTAAATGAGGACCTTACCGACTCGCCGGAGATCATCAATGAAGATCCCTACGGCAACGGTTGGCTTGTCGTGCTCGAGATGGGCGATCCTACGGAATTGAACGACCTGATGACCAAGTCAGAATACGAAAAGTTCCTGAAGGACGAAGAGGCGAAGTAGTAAAGCGTTATTGGAGCTGGATAATGATATAAGACAGCCGAAAGGGAGAGTGAATACTCTCCCTTTTTTGTATTACAGTCCACAACAGAGATTTTACCACGGAGATACGGAGGAAGGCCAGAACGTGAGAAGGCAGAACAAAAAGACATTCAGATTTATAGATACTCTTCTTATATCCATCATACAGTGCTTTATTTATAGTCTCCGTGTTTTCCGTGACTCTGTGGTTCCATCAGGCATTTCGCTTACCATTAAAGGAGCATATCATGCCAGTAAAACTCACCATCATAGGCGCGGGACCGGGCGGTTATGTGGCCGCGATCCGCGCGGCCCAGAAGGGCGCGGCGGTGACGGTCGTTGAAGGGGCTGAAGTAGGCGGCACCTGTCTGAACTGGGGGTGCATACCCACGAAGACCCTTATTGCGTCAGCCGAGGCGCTCGAACGAACACGGAATGCTGCTGATTTCGGCATCCAGGTGTCAGGTGAGGTCGGCTACAACCTGGCGAAGATCCGCGAGCGCAAGGAAAAGGTCGTCTCCGCTCAGGTCAAGGGCATCCGGGGCCTGTTCAAGAGCTGGGGCGTAACCCTCATCGAGGGCCGCGGCTCACTGCTCTCACCCGATATCGTTCGGGTGGTCCGGAAGGACGGCACGACCATGGACGTGAAGTCCGACAAGGTCATTATCGCCACAGGTTCGCGGCCCGCGAAGCTGCCTGGTTTCCCGTTTGACGGCGAGAGCGTGATAACGAGCGATGAAGCAACCCAGCTCAAGAGCATTCCCAAAAGCCTTCTGATCGTCGGCGCAGGCGTGATCGGTTCCGAATTCGCATTCATCTACCATGCCTTCGGCGCGGAAGTGACCATGGTCGAGATGATGGCGCATGCAATCTCGACCGAGGATGAGGAGATGTCAGAACTCCTCGAACGGGAGCTGAAAAAGGCGAAGATCAGGCTCGTGACGAACGCGAAAGTGGAAACGGTGGAAAAGAGCTCCGACGGCCTGATGGCCGCGAAGCTCTCGAACGGGACGGAGGTCAGGACCGAACGGATACTCGTTTCCATCGGACGGAGCATGAACTCGGAAAATCTCGGGCTTGATAACATCGGCGTGGTCATCGGCAAGCGCGGCGAGATCACGGTAAATGAAAAGATGGAAACCAACGTGCCGGGCATTTACGCGATCGGCGACGTGACGGGGAACATGATGCTGGCCCATGTCGCATCAAAGCAGGGTCTCGTGGCAGCGGCTAACGCACTTGGCGGGGATTCCCTCATGGATTATGAGGTGGTCCCAGCCGGAATCTTCACCATGCCCGAGATCGGCAGCGTCGGGCTCAGGGAAAAGCAGGCCATCGAGAAGGGTATCAAGTACCGTGTTGGCAGGTTCCAATTCCGGGGGCTCGGCAAGGCGCACGCCATGGGCGAGATCACTGGTCTGGCGAAGATCATCGCTGATGAAGCCACGGACAAGGTCCTCGGCGTTCACATCTGCGGAGCCCATGCCACGGACCTGATCCATGAGGGTGCGCTGGCCATGCAGATGGGCGCCACGTCAAAGCAGCTCGGCGATATGATCCATGCACATCCCACACTCGCTGAGGCCATCATGGAAGCATCGGAAGACGTGCACAAGATGGCTTTACATGTGATGAAGGGAAAGTAGGCAGGGGACAGAATTAAAAGGCCAGGCGAATATGCCTGGCCTTTCTTGGTTTTTCAGCTATCCGCTTCTTTCAGACCGGATCCTGTTACAGCAGATCGACCTTTCCGGTTGCAAGACTGTATTTTGCCGGAACGATCTTCACTTTCTTTTCATCCACCAGGTGTTTGATGATCGCGCTTTCACGCGTGAGGTTCGCCGCAACGCTCCGTGCGTTCTCGATGATGGCTGCAGTGAGCAGGTCATCGCCGGTTTTTCCGGTTGCCTTGGCCTTGTCGACGGATGGGGATATCTTCTTGACGATTGCGGCTATATTTCCTTCCGGTTCACCGCCCTTTACCGCGGCGCCTACGGCGCCGCATGAGTCATGCCCCATGACAATGATAAGAGGGGTATGAAGGTGCTCGACGGCATACTCAATGCTCCCGAGGGCGATCGGCTCGGTCACATTCCCGGCAACCCGTATCACGAAAATGTCCCCAAGCCCCTGATCAAAGATATACTCAGGCGCGACCCGAGAGTCAGAACAGGTGAGTACGATGGCCGAAGGGGACTGCCCTTTTACGAGCTCGGCCCGTCGCGCTGACAGGTCTCGCTGGGTGAGCTTTCCGGAAACAAAATTCTGATTCGCGCTCATGAGTTTTTTGAGCGTTTCGTCCGCCACTGCAACGGATTGTGAAGACTGTGGTTCTGCTGTGGGCTGCTCCTTCTGGAAACTCCATAAGAGATTTGCTGATAAAACGGTCGATACCAATAATGCGAGCAGTGCTGATACTTTTATGTTCTTTTTCATATATGCGTCTCCTTATTCCCCGAAAGATGAAAATTGCGAGGGTATTGTATGCAGAACGCTCTCGTTTGTCAAATTGAACTAACTCAGGATGATATTTAAAAAAATTATAGCAATCAAGCGCACGTGAAATGCAAACCATTCTGTGGCGGAGTATCTTGTATCCCGGTTTAAGAGTGCACGTCGACGATCATGATGGCTCCCGGAGCTTTCCAAAAGCCTTCAACAGGATCTCCGACAGCGCCGGGTGGATATGCATGCCTTTTGCATCTCGGACTAGTCGGCACATGGATGTAGGGTACACTAATACTCATGGCGAAGGGGACCCTTGGATGCGAAGGTCCACACAGCATTCACTCAGGAAGCTGATCCTATCCGCGTATTACAACAACGGGCAGTTCAGGTGTGTTATTCGATGGCATTCATTGCGCGGTCTTCTTATCGCCGGCGGGCGGCGCGCCGTTCCCCTGGTCCGGGGGGGTC
>Ga0209048_10007150_pt1 | contig 10346 bp, 8 predicted proteins | sample FrelakmetCRP12CR_FD_187146 | JGI IMG/M metagenome (GOLD analysis project Ga0209048, IMG submission 187146) | Freshwater lake sediment microbial communities from the University of Notre Dame, USA, for methane emissions studies - CRP12 CR (SPAdes)... | ecosystem: Environmental > Aquatic >... | reverse complement strand
GTGAAGGATGAGATCCAGCGGGATGAATCATCTGATACCAAGAGGGCCTTGCCCCCGCTTTCCGATGTCAAATCTATTGCCGTGGTTGGTGCCTCAGAGGATCCCGGCAAGGTAGGATACGCAGTCATGCGTAACCTGCTCACCTTCCCCGGCATCCTGTATCCCGTAAACCCGAAGCACCCGATCATTCTCGGAAGGAAGGCATACCCGACCCTTGCATCCATACCTGGACCTGTTGATATGGCAGTGGTGGTTATCCCCGCCAGCATCGTCCCGCAAATCGTCAAAGAGGCAGGGGAGAAGAAGATCCCTTTTGTTATTATCATCTCATCAGGTTTTCGTGAGACAGGCCCTGAGGGGCGTAAACTGGAGGATCAGGTACTATCTATCGCGCAACGCTACGGTATCCGCTTGATGGGACCTAACTGCTTAGGTCTCATGCTCCCTTTGCAGGGCATCAATACCACATTCGACCCCGTGTCCCCACGACCCGGCAAGATCGCATTTATTTCCCAGAGCGGTGCGATCATCTCCACGATTGTTGACTGGAGCCTTCCGGAAGAGATCGGATTTTCAGCCGTTATCAGTGTGGGCAACCAGGCAGATCTGAAATTTGAAGACTTCATCCAGTACGCCGGATCCGACCCGAACACGAGAACAATCATTTTGTATATCGAGCAGATCCAAGATGGGAAACGGTTCATGGAGATCGTGCAGGCAATCACACCGAAAAAACCAATTGTAGTTATTAAATCCGGTTCATCGAAGATCGGGCATAAAGCCGCATCGTCCCATACCGGTTCCCTTGCGGGAAGCTATGAGGTATATATGGCTGCGTTCCGGAAGACAGGTGTTATCCCGGTCCTATCAATACGCGAGGCATTCCAAGCGGCAGAACTGCTTGTATCGGAAGGTTATCCGAAAGGTGTTCGGGCGGTGGTGATTACCAATGCCGGAGGTTTCGCAGTGCTCTCATCTGACTATGCCGAGCGATTCGGGATCAATATCATCGAGTTTTCTCCGGAACTTACTGCCGAGCTTGATGCGGTCCTTCCCATAAACTGGAGCCGTGGAAATCCTATTGATATGGTCGGCGATTCAAGTTCAGAACGCTATGCCCGCACTTTTGATATAATGATAAAAAACCAGCATCTCTGGGATATCGCCTTTGTCATCGCTGTCCCGTCATCCATTTCGGATCCCACTCGTGTTGCAAATGAGATCGTGCGTTTCTCCAAACACACCCATAAGATGATCGTGGGATGCCTGATCGGCGGTGACTCAATGAAAACCCCGTTGCACATCCTGCGGGACGCCAACATCCCCAACTTCCCTGACCTTGAGGATGCATTCAAGGCGGTAGGAAATATCTGCCGGCACACGTGCGCATATAACCACATGCAGGAACGGTAATAAATTATTGACAGAACAGACCATCAGAGGCTGATCTTTTTCAATATTTGGCCGTTCTTGAAGATGGTAATCCCCCCGCCACTCTGTGAAACCACGATACCGACCGAACGGGTCACGTTCGTCATGGCAGCAACAGAGTTGTGTCGGGTACCCATACCCTTTGGGAGGGTGACGCAGCTTGTATCTACCGTGATGTATCGACCGGAAGCCTCCAGGAATCCATCACCGGTAATGACAAAACCGCCGTCAAGTTGGGCAAACTCCTTTATGTTCTCCTTGAGGTCAGGATTTGTCACCATACGCAGTTCTGGAGGGTGACCTTCGAATGCGTTCAGCATGATCTGCCGTGACTTGGCAAGGACATTCTTTGCATCCCCGATCAAAAACGTTGTGCCTACTGCCTTACCCTCCCTGCCTTCAATAGAGATTTCAGTACAGATATGGAAGACTGCATCGAAGACATCCTCCCGAATATCCGTGTCCGCAATCATCTGGTCTTTCCATGTATCAGTACTGATCCTGACCTCTCCGCTGTTGCGCCTCCTATCAGTGATATCATTACCAATGCAGAGCACTTCCACGATCCGCCCTTGTTCGTCCCGGATCGCTTTATTGATCCACGCTATCCAGACACGGTCACCATTCCTGCGGACATTCTCCATCACATTGATCGCATACCCTTCGGCATTAAACCCAAGATCGTTTGCCATCATCGACAGCTCATGACCGGAACGGGTTTTCTGCGGGATTATTGCACCCACCACGTTTTTCCCGATCACCTCTTCAGGAGTGAAATCAAAGAACTGGAGGGCGAACGTGTTGAAGAATGTGATCGTGCCCTGCATGTCGATGCGGATGATGATACTCTGGCTGTTCTGCATCATCTCGCGGTACTTTGCTTCGCTTTCCTTGAGGGCATCAGAAAGTTTCTTTTTTTCTGAGATGTCGGTTATTACAAACGTCCCTCCCTTTGCAACATCACGGGGATCAAGTGCCTGTACCCGAATCTGGCAGGGTACCAATTTTCTGTCCATCCGGATCAGATCGCACTCTGCCTGATCTGCACCAGTGATATCCCTCTTTATCTGGAGATCGCGGATTGTCTGCTCGTACTCCTCGGTGTTTTGGAAGAGGATCTTGATGTCCTTACCCACAAGCCGGTTTTCTTCATAACCCAGCATGAGTGCAAAAGGACGGTTCACCCATTCAATGATATGATTGCGCACCTGGAAAATACCCAGCGGGGTTGCAGAGAGAATCGCAGTCAGCTGGTCATTCTGCACTTTTATCTCCCGCTCTGCCTTTTTCCGAAGTGATGTCTGTTTTACGAGCATCACCAGATCCATCAGTTGGATGGCAGTGTTTCCCCCTTTTGGGAAGGGTATTTCGGTACCATTAATAACTTCAACAATTACCACTTTATTCTGGCTTCTGCGGGCTAGTATTATAAAGGGCGTCGAGTTGCCCTGTGACTTCAGATATTTTAAAAATTCTATCCCGTTCATGTCAGAAACAAATTCGATTCCATTGACGTCAGGCACCTGTTCGTAGCAGACGATCACATCATAGGCCCGGTTTTTTACCTTTTCAAGTGCCTGTTTTGTTGAATGGACAATATCGAGCCGGATCTCCCCCGATTTTTCGAGGACCGACCTCGCATGCGCCATCAGCTCGGAGTTATCATTCACAAAAAGAACACCGATCATCTGAATTCTCCGCAATCAGCCGACGGAATATTTCTCATATGAGGTGGAGGTTGGTGCAATAAATAGTTGTTGAGAAACAGGGGGCATAGCCGGATTTAACATGAGCGAATGGAACAGCATGGATCAATCAGATTACAGAAAAATCGATCCCAGGAAAACTAATTCGGGTTCTGGTTATTCGATGCTTGTTGTTTTTTCACCGACAGAGGTATCCTCGTCGTCTTCGGGTTCAGGCTTTTGTTGATACATCAACCAACCGATAAGAAGTATGAGGGGTACACCTAATGGAATAGAAAAACCCCCCATGAACCGTCCCAGTGCTGAGAAGAGAAAGAGAACCCCGCCACCGAGTGTAAAAAAGGATGCCGTTTTGATGAATCCGGATCGCTCGTTCACCCATCCAAAAAGGGTGATTAAAAGCCCAATCAGGAGAAGCACACCCCCGATTGTCCAGAACAGTGCTGCAAGAATGTTATAACTCCCGGATGTCTGGCCCTGAACAATATAGAGAATATCCTTATAACCCAAAATGAGACTGGATCCGATGGGAGACTGCTGATACCGGAAGAGAGCCCACTGCACATTGACCAATAGCCAGTCACCCCACATGTAGACATTAAGCGGGATGAGGAGCAGGATAACCTGGATGAAAAGTAAAATTTTCTTATTGTCCATGATGCTCTCTTTATCTTATTCCTCATTAACCATGCTGAATTTATTTTTCCTTTGACGTAGTCAAAGATTAAAAACCTTAAAAAAAGGGATCACTCACGTTCATGCTGTACAATCGCGAGCTGGTACATCCAGTCCATAAGCGGGTGGCACTGCTCGACAATACATTCAAGATCGCAGCCGATGCATGGGATCAATTCATCTCCTGAAAGGAGATACTTGGGGTTTACTTGCCGCCGCTTTATCCGTAAAAGGTAGGTCTTTACACCGTCTTTCTTGTAATCGATTCGCTCGATAAGTCCGCTCTCCTCGAGTTTTTTTACAATCCTCGAGCACTTCCTGCTGTCGACACCTAATTCCTTCCAGAGTTCGCTCTGGAGGATGCCTTCGGGTTTCCCCTGAATCAGATTCAGCGCCTCGTCTTCGGGTTCTGCCATGGGTACCTCAGATAAGCGGAGCGATTGTCAGAATATTGTTACCCCTGATGACAACCGTACCAAGGCTTCTGCCCCGCTGGTTGTTGACGAATTCGAGGGTCTCGTCCATGTGGATATTTAAATATTCATCAACAGCAACGAGACGCCCCTGAAGTTTGCGCCCCTCGTCCTTGATTTCGACTGTGATCTTCGAATCCACAAGGGCAAAAACCTTTTTTATCGGCAAAACAATTCCGTTAACCATCTGCCCTAATTTGGAGGGCAAGATAATTAAAGTTTGCTTCACACCTTCACTGTAAAAAAACCGAATGTGCACAGAAAACAGTGAACAAAAAAATTACTCCGGGATGGGTCCCCACCGCTTCGCAAGTTCCTTTTCAACTGCAGGCAGCGTGGTGTACTCCATCTCCTCCAGCGAGAGCCGGTGCGGTTCAAAGGGGCCCTGTGCCCGGATCACATCAGCAAGCTCGTTGCAGCGGGCCCTGACCCGGTCAAACCCGGGGTCATCGAACATATCAGCTGGCCCGATCAACGTTCCGTTGCAGATCTGGAAACCAAAACACATGACCCTCGGAGGTCCGTCAAACCGGGTGCAATTGGAATCAGGAAGCCCGACCGGCATGAACGGGCCGTGGTGGGATCCCCGCATCCAGCCGGCAACAAGCACCGGGATGGTAAAGGGATCAATCACTTCACCGACCGCAGGGAACCCACTCTGGGCACGGACGATCATGACCGGGTCGTCCTTGCCCACGTATCTGCCCGCCATCATGTTCAGGCGCTGGGTGCTGGTGGAAGCCGCGATGAGGCCGTTCTTGTTGAACACATGCTTGATCACATACCGTGACGGCGCCCCGATATACGCAAGGAGACTGTAGATCTCCTCGGGGCACCTGAACATGATCATGCGCTTTTCGATCAGGTCGTGGACTTCGAAGACAAAACCCTTGTGCATCGAGGGGTCAATCACAAGCCCCGCCGTGTTGAACGGGTCGGCAAAAATTTTATAGAGGTAGAAGTTCCATGCTCCCGGCTCGGTCTTGTCTGCCATGAAGACGAGAACGGGATCACTGCTGCGCTCCTCGAATTCCATCTCGGCAACGCCGGGCCCCATACCCTTGACATTGCCGCTGAACGCGTCGGAGAGCATGTCCTGCCCTGCCCCGTAGAGTTTTAAGCTCTTCGCGATCTTTGTGCATTCCATGAAGACGTCCCAGGCGAGTTTGTGGATCTTCTCGTTGTCCACACCATGCGTATGGGTCATGATCAGCTCGAGATCGTCACCGCAATGGGTGACAAACGAGTCGACCAGCAGCTTGCCCTCCTGGGCCTTGAGCATCTGCGCTGCCTTTTCAAGGAGTTTTGGGTGCGTGCGGGAGTGCCCGGGATAACTTCCTACATCCGCCTTGATGACGGAAATGGTCGTCTTTGGCATGAAAAATCACTCTATAGTAGGTATTGCTGGCAATATAAAATATGTGATGATTTCACAACGGGAGACTATAAAAAAGGTTATTTTTGGGGTGTGTTTGCGACGTCTGCCTTCCCGTCATTTGATGCGGCAAACGTGACTTCAAGCACCCCGTTTTTGTAGGACATCTGCATCGATGCAGGATCGACCGGGGGGAGCTCTGCACTCATCAGGTTGTGAGTCGTACCGCTGCTGTCTGCATCAATGATAAGCGTGCTCCCCTCGACCTTCACCTTGATCCGCTCCCGGTCTGCACCCGGTATCTCTGCGACAACTTTGACTTCATTGCCAATCCGGTGTACTTCCGGTGCGGGTTCATGCGGGTTGTGGGGCTGGACCTCTTCGTACTGCGATGCAGGTCCGGACGGGATTACTCCCCCGCCCCGTATGATGATCCGGTACCCAGCTGCACGGGGCGACATGTCTGGCGCCATCCCGAAGGTCATTTCGGCAACCATCTGTTCGATCATCGCGTCCATCAGCGCGAATATATCATTTGGGTTCTTGTTCATGGTCGTGTATCACCTCTCTGATTGTTTTTTCTCCATTATCGCTTCCAATGCTTCGGTCTGGTTCCTGATCTCGCCAAAGTCTTTTTTACGCAGGTAAGTCTGCTTCCGCAGCTCATCGAGCGCTGCTGCATCAACCCTGCCTTTTGTCAGCTCACCACGCTTGATGACCGAAGCGGCTTGCTCGAGCACGATCCGCTGATCCTGGTTGTAGAGCATCTCCCATGCCTGGCGCTCTGATTTCTCGATTGCATCGCGATCGAGTGAACCTTTGACGTTACCCATGGCAATCTCGAAATGCTTCTTTGTGATCATCACGTTCTTGATTGCGTCAGCCCGCTCCTGCTCGCTCTTGTCTGTCATCGCAAGAATGAACTCTCGCATCGCGCCCATTTTTGCTTCGCGGACGAGCGCCTCAATATCAGCTCCGACATACCCTTCGGTCTGGTTGACAAGTTCTTCCACATCCAGATCCTTTGCGAGGATGGCACCGGCTTCACTGAGGTATACGTCAAAGATTTTCTTACGGCTCTCCTCATCAGGTGCAGGCACATAGATATGGCGTTCGAGCCGCCCGGGGCGCAGCAACGCTTCGTCCAGCATATCCGGGCGGTTGGTCGCAGCGAGAACCGTGACATTTTTTAACTCCTCCATGCCATCCAGCTCGGTCAGGATCTGGGAGACCACACTCTCGGTGACATGGGACGAGCCCATGTATGTTCCCCTCTTGGGGACAAGCGCATCGATCTCATCAAAGAAGATGATGGAGGGGGACGCCTGCCGCGCCTTGCGGAAGATCTCGCGTACACCCTTCTCAGATTCGCCGACCCATTTGGAGAGGAGCTCCGGACCTTTCACGGCGATGAAGTTGCATTCGCTCTCATTTGCCACTGCCTTTGCAAGGAGCGTCTTTCCCGTGCCGGACGGACCGAAGAGCAGGATGCCTTTGGGAGGTCTGGTCTGGAGTTTCTCAAATACATCAGAGTATTTCAGCGGCCACTCGACTGCTTCGCGGAGCTCCTGCTTAACCTCTTCAAGTCCGCCGACCTGCTTCCAGGTAATATCCGGTACTTCAACAAGCACTTCACGCATCGCAGAAGGTTCGACGTGCTTTCGTGCTTCATCAAAGTCCTCCTTGGTGACCTTGAGTGCATCGAGGACCTCATTTGGGATCTCTTCATCGATCTTGATCTGCGGGATTACCTTACGCAGCGCATGCATCGCGGCTTCTTTTACCAGCAGTGCGATATCCGCGCCAACAAAGCCATGTGTGGTATTGGCGAACTCCTCAACCTTGACATCTTCCGAAAGCGGCACCCCGCGGGTGTGAACCTGGAAGATCTCAAGCCTGCCCTTCTTATCGGGGATCCCAATCTCGATCTCCCGGTCAAACCGCCCACCGCGCCGGAGTGCCGGGTCAATGAAGTCAGGAAGGTTTGTTGCTGCGATAACGATGACCTGCCCGCGTCCTTTCAGCCCGTCCATGAGCGCGAGGAGTTGGGCAACGACCCGACGCTCAACCTCGCCCTGGACTTCGGCACGTTTGGGCGCGATCGCATCGATCTCATCGATGAAAATGATCGCCGGTGCATTCTGCTCCGCTTCCTGAAACTTTTCGCGGAGTCCCTTCTCGCTTTCACCGTAATACTTACTCATGATCTCCGGACCTGAAAGCGAGATGAAATGGGCGTCCACCTCGTTTGCGACCGCTTTTGCTATAAGGGTCTTGCCTGTGCCCGGCGGCCCGTAGAGCAGTACACCCTTGGGCGGCTGGATCCCCAGCCGTTCGAAGATCTCCGGATGGCGCAGCGGGAGTTCGATCATCTCACGGACCAGCTGGAGTTCCCGCCCGAGGCCCCCGATATCCTCGTAGTGGATATTGGAGGGTTCCTTCTTACCTTCCTCAGGTTTGTACGGCTCCTCTTTGAGCTCGATCTCGGTCTCATCCGTAACGATTGCAATCCCCTTGGGTGTGACCTTGGCAATTACGAGTGTAATGGAGTTGCCGATTACATCAACGCGAACGGTCTGCCCCTCTATGACAGAACGTCCGCGGAGCAGTCGCGAGAGATATTGTTCACCACCAACGAGCCGGATTGGCTGCGTGGGCTGGATCACTACTCTTTTTGCATAGGCTGCTTCGGATTTGCGAATCTTTACTTTTTCATCGATACCCGTACTCACGTTCCCGCGGATATTGCCGTCAATCCGCAGGATCGAGCCCCCCGTATCCTGGGCAAAACCAGGCCATACAATAGCTGCAGCTTTACGCTTGCCCTGGATCTCGATTACATCTCCGGACACGAGCCCCAGCTTCTTCATCACCTCGATGCTAACCCGCGCAATGCCACGTCCTGCATCGTCATGGGCTGCTTCTTTTACTGTAACTTCTGTGAATTCTTTTTCAGTCATCGTAAAATCCTCCTCAAATCACTGAAGGTTTACCATAAGTTAGCGTGTCATAATATATAAATATTATGTGAATCGGTTCTGGTGCGTTGGAGGGACTTCTAGGATTTTTGAGTGGGGATATGGATGTATTGCGCTAACCTGCAGCCATCGCGGAAACACAAAAAAAATTTCATTATTACAAATCAACTTTACTTGTTTATTAAACAATTAAAATTTAGTCCAGAATTTGAAAAACGAGCCTTTATCTTGTCTTTTAAGAAAATATGTAAGGTATGAGTATTGTCAAGGATGCCAAACGGGGCATCGTTACTGCTGAGATGAAGACTGTTGCGGCACAGGAGGGAGTCACGGAAGACTTCGTCCGGCACGGTGTGGCAGAGGGGCATATTGTCATCCCTGTCTCTCCCTACCGCAAGGTAAAAATCTGTGGGATCGGGGAGGGGTTGCGCACCAAAGTAAACGCATCAATTGGCACATCAACCGATATCGTGGACATTCCCATGGAACTCGAGAAAGCGCGGCAGGCGGAGCTTGCCGGCGCCGACACATTAATGGAACTCTCAACCGGAGGAGATTTTGTCGAGATCCGCAAACAGGTGATTGCACACACAAATCTTTCTGTAGGATGTGTTCCTCTCTATCAGGCATTCATAGAAGCGGCAGTCAAAGATGGTGCGGTTGTCCACATGAAAGAGGATGACCTCTTCCGTATCACCGCTGAGCAGGCGAAACTCGGTACCAACTTCATGGCAATCCATACCGGGATCAACTGGGAAACTGTCAAGCGCCTTCGGAACCAGGGTCGGCATGCAGGCCTTGTTTCCCGGGGAGGCGCATTCATGACCGCATGGATGCTGCATAATGAGAAGGAGAACCCGCTCTATTCCGAATTTGACTACCTCCTTGAGATCATGAAGGAGCACGAGGTCACGCTCTCGATGGGTAATGGCATGCGGGCAGGTGCAGTCCACGATGCGACCGACCGTGCAGCAGTACAGGAACTTCTCATCAATGCGGAGCTCGCAGACAAGGCACATGCACAGGACGTGCAGGTAATTGTGGAAGGCCCGGGGCATGTGCCTATTGACGAAATAGCAGCAAACGTTACCCTTATGAAGCGCGTCACGAACAACAAACCGTTCTATATGCTCGGGCCAATTGTCACCGATATTGCACCCGGTTATGATGACCGGGTCGCCGCAATCGGGGCAGCAATAGCTTCCTCATGCGGTGCAGACTTCATCTGCTATGTAACGCCGGCTGAACACCTCGCACTCCCGACACCGGAGGAAGTATACGAGGGGGTTATCAGCTCGCGGATAGCCGCTCATGTCGGGGATATGATCAAGCTGAAGAAGACCCGCAACGCAGACCTCGAAATGGGCCATGCACGCCGTGACCTTGACTGGGAACGCCAGTTTGCCGTCTCCATGAATCCAACACGGGCGCGACAGATCCGTGAGGAACGTATGCCGGCAGATACAGACGGGTGCACGATGTGCGGCGACTATTGCGCAATAAAGATAGTCAACCGGTATTTCAAATTTTAATTAATACCTTTTTTTCAGAACACGGTATCATCGCAGAAATATGAATACTGCTTCTTACGCACGCACCGATTCAATACGCTCAAATAACCTCTGTACCAACATTGTGTAGCAGGGTGGTTTGTTATTCAGGTCAACTTCGGGGGATTTGTCCCGCTCTCGACTGTGGACTGGCGGGG
>Ga0209048_10007149_pt1 | contig 10349 bp, 9 predicted proteins | sample FrelakmetCRP12CR_FD_187146 | JGI IMG/M metagenome (GOLD analysis project Ga0209048, IMG submission 187146) | Freshwater lake sediment microbial communities from the University of Notre Dame, USA, for methane emissions studies - CRP12 CR (SPAdes)... | ecosystem: Environmental > Aquatic >... | reverse complement strand
TGTATTTCCTTTCTGGATGATCAATCTCGCAATGGGACTTACCAAAATGTCCCTTTTAAAATTCTATTGGGTATCGCAAATAGGAATGCTTCCCGGAACCATGGTTTTTGTGAATGCCGGGAAAGAACTGGCAAAGATTGAATCTCTTAAAGGTATTTTCTCTCCAAGTCTGATCATTTCATTTGCACTCATCGGCATCTTCCCCATAACGGTGAAGAAACTGGTATCCCTGTATCGTTCCAGAAGGAAAAAGACTACTGGTGATGCCGGTAATATTTCTTAAGGGTATCCATGGGAAAATATGAAGAAATAACAAAAGCGCGACAAGTTCTTGGATTAGATGAGTCCGCATCACTGAGAGATGTTAAAGATAAGTATAGCGTGAGGAAGAAAGTGGCTTTAGCCCTGTCTATGTGCAAGGCCCTCGTGTTTGAAAAGACCGCTTGCACAGAGGAATAGTTGAAACACGCTCCTATAAAAATCTCAAATGGAAAGTTATTCCTGTCTTTTCTCAGATTAGGCTTAACAGCTTTCGGCGGTCCTGCAATGATCGCATATATAAAAGAGTTATCGGTGAATCGGAATGAATGGCTTGACGAACAGACATTTAAGGATGGCGTTTCTCCTTCCTGCCAGAAATTAGGCGCCGGCATTACCCGCTGTTTTGAAAAATATACCTCTATTGACATAGTGCAATAATTAATTTAATGTATATACAAATATATATACGAGGTAACTTATGAAATTCGCAAATGTGAAAGAACTCCAAAAAGATGCATCAGGCATTATTAGTCTTGTTGAAAATGGGGAAGATGTGATCATTACAAAAAGGGGCAAACCTGCTGCCGTTATTTATCCGCTGAGTGAAGATATGATTGAGGATTACATGATTCAACACAGTCCGAGCATTAGAAAAAAAATCGAGGAAGGGCTTAAGGACGGCAAAGAGGGCAAGATCATACCTCTTAGAGATCTCATAAAGGCGCGGAAGACAAGAAAGCGTGCCTGAATTCAGGGTTGTCTTTACTGAAAAAGCGCGGAAGGATTTATTGGAACTGTCTGAACATGAGATAGACCAAATCCTTACAGCATGTTTAAGGCTTGAAACAAATCCTCGCCCGGACAGCAAGCATATCAAGAAACTCAAAGGATACAAAGACATGTATCGCCTGAGGATAGGGGATTATAGGGCGGTCTTTGAATGGAAGAGTAATGCTGTTACGGTTATTAGATTATTGACCAGGCAGGATTTCGGGAAAAGGTATTAATACCTTCCTGTTACAAACACCCCGTAAGGTCCCGATAGAGGGCATCCTTTCACATAGTACTGCTCACTTTTGATTTTCTTAAGACTTAATGATTCCCGAATCAAAGCCACATTTCAAAGGCGAGTCTAATAGTGAGTAATACAAACGATAATTCTCATTCTGGAATATTATATGTGACGAACAACAAACCGTGATGGGTTACAGTTCAGATGAATCTGTTTTCTTCGTTTGAGGTTTGTACAGAGTAAGCAGGCGGGAAATAAAGACACCGATAAAAAGTACTCCTACAATCCCCTCCAGTATTGCAAGGGAACGTGCAATCCCTGAAATCGGCCTAACGTCACCGTAACCAACGGTAAGGAGCGTGAAACTGAAATAGACAAAGTCAGGCTGCGCCCGGCCGGTGCTGTCCAGAATCGTATCGCTCATTGAAAAAGCTTCCGGTTGAAAGGAAAAAACTATGCGGTAGAAGCTTGCCCATGTGAAACCTATCAGAAAGTATATGCTTACTGCACCGATTATTTTGTCCCTTGTTACTTCTATACCTTTTATTACATATGAAAGCACGATAACCAACACATAAATATAGAATATTGCAAAAAGAGATGTAGCAACAACATCTGATAATATTAATCCGGTCTTAATATATATCGCTGCCGATAATACCTGAAGGGTACTAATCACAGCGGCTATGACGACATGTCTCCTTATTGTGCTGACTGCATAGAGACCGGCTATGAGCGTCAATCCGTTAAGACTGAGGATAAGCAAAGGGCGCACTGTTCCATAGGGATATGCGAATAGTAACAACAAAAGGGACAGCAGAAGAAGGAGGCAACTGCCCTTGATCATACCGGGAAGACTTCTGAGCACACCCTTTTGTATATTCATGTTTTCCCTATCAAGGCACTCTCATCAGACTTAAATTACATTGGACTATATATTGGCCCACGATATGTTGCTGCCGGATTACAATAATTATTTCCTATTCACCTCCTTTTTACTTCTCTTTATATTCATCAAGCCGCTTCCGTATCCTTTCAGTCCAGAATTTGAACGCCTCTTCTGCCGAACCCCATTTCTTCAGTCCGGAAAGCTTTCCTCCGGAATACTCGTCAATGGCGGCGGCAAACCTCTCATTTGTTAGAGAATCGACGACCTCCATCTCCATGCTCGTTTCCCCGACGCCCGTGTGCTTGCCGGTCACCGCTTTCTTGACCATGCTGAGTCCAAGACCTATCGGCATAACGGTTGACACAATACTGCTGCCGGGCTTAGCGGGAACGAGATCTGTTATCGCAATGCGAATTCTGACAACATCAGGACCGGGTTGATCGGTCAATTCATAATACTTCCCGATATTCTCCCGCACTGCATTGTTGAATGCCTCTGTCAATTCCTTAATGTCCTCAGGCTGAATGCCCTTGTATTTCGCATCGTCCTTGAGAAAGAACGTGACCTGATCCACCATAAGTTTCTTATATTTCGCGAAATCGACTCCCTCCTTGAAATAAACCCAGGCAGCGCCGCCCTTTGGTCCCGGCTTCATTTCGGAATAATCACTGAGAAAACCGCTTTTCTTCATTTCTGCCGCATGAACACCGAAGGATATGAGCAGAGCACTCATGAATACTAATACCATAAGTTTGTTTTTCATCTTCTTCTCCTTTCTCACATTCTTTTGTCTAATTAAAAGTTTAAGTAAGCATTTTATGTTATTTATACTCCCTATGATACAAAAAAGCAAGTTGGCTAAGACCTGTCAGTTTGTGGCTGTTTTGGTCACATTTCGTTCCCACTTGACATATAATTTGTAATAGTTGTGTTTTGAAATATATTCTGCTATAGTTTGAACGTTACCTACCACAATTAAATGTACGAATAAACAAGTTTAACTGTTCCAGTATACTTTGTACTTGGTAGTCGGGGGCAGGCCAAGTTTTTTGAAGGATCAGGAACTTATTGATAAATGTACCTATGACGATCAATCAAAGATTTCCTCATATCAGCTACCGCGAGAACACTTCTCACCCATTTCAGCAAGAGGATGGATCAAGGGTTCGAGGAATCCTTGATCCCTTACATAGAGAAAGGAGAATGAGAAAATGCATGTAAGGAAAGAATCAAATCGGGGAGGCTTATCTGCTTTTAGGGCTGAGATGAAACGACTGCCGCTTATCGCAATGATTGTATTCATCACAGGTATTTTTTTCAGCACATGGGCATCGGCTGAAGAAGCGCCTTCTGCAAAACCGTACTCGGGCGATTTCTGGAGCCGCTCTACCCTCACCGGCGACTGGGGAGGCACGCGCAAAAACCTCAGTGCAAAGGGAGTAACCTTTGACATGAGTCTTACCCAGATCGGCATGAGCGTGGTTAGCGGAGGCAAAAACAATGGTTGGGAGTATGCCGGACGCGGCAACATCACCCTAAATATCGACACCCAAAAGCTCGGATTGTGGCCCGGAGGGTTTTTCACAGCGGAAATTGAGGGTAATTACAATCACTCCATCAACGCTGATACCGGCGCACTCATGCCGGCGAACAGCAACCAAATGTATCCAATGGCCGGCAGTGACCAACTGAATATATCCGCAGTGACGTTTACCCAGTTCCTGTCGCAGTACTTCGGCGCAATTATTGGAAAACTCGACACCACTTCAGGTGATATGAACGATTTTGCCCATGGAAAGGGAGACAAACAGTTTTGCAATCTTGCATTCAACTTTAACCCGGTTGCTGTTTTGGTGGCGCCCAGTTCGACGCTCGGCGCAGGTTTGATCATATTGCCGACCAAAGATCCTGAGGCGGCTATTATAACGGCGACAGTTATTGACGCTGACGGGGTGGCAAACAGAAGCGGCTTTGATACGGTATTCAAGGGCAATAGCACCTATAATGTCGAGGGCAGGGTAAAGACAGATTTCTTCGGGCTCACCGGGCATCAGCTTGTGGGCGCAACATATTCAAACAAGAATTTCAGTTCACTAAATCAGACCATGCGCTTTCAGATCCGGAAACTTACTATTCAGGAGGAGGAGAACTCCTGGTCTCTATATTACAACTTCGACCAGTACCTCTACGAGCCGAAGAAAGGCCAGGGAATCGGCATCTTCGGACGGTTCGGGGTCTCAGATGGTAATCCTAATCCCGCACATCATTTCTACAGCATTGGCGTCAGCGGCAAGGGAGTCATACCCGGCCGAACCATGGATCAGTTCGGAATAGGGTACTACTATATGGACATCAGCAATCCCAAGATCATCGGTCCGCTTACGACAAGAGAATTCTTAAGGGACGAGTACGGAGCAGAGGCCTATTACAACATTGCGATAACACCGTGGATGAAGTTGACACCGGATATACAGGTTGTAAGGCCTGCTCAAAAAAACCAGTTCAACATCGAGGGAGGAATCTTAGACATTAGCAAGAAGAGCGTGGACACAGCCGCAGTTGTTGGTCTCAGGCTCCAGATGGATTTCTGATGCCGGTGAAAGAAGCATTTAACAAAGGAAAAAGACAGAAAATAAGCGTAGAAGGAGGAAAGTCATGAGACGAAAGACCGGACATGCAATTTTCAGCCTTGCGCTGGGCAAGGAGACATGCAACATGAAGACAGGACTGACCAAACTCAGCAAGGCCGGCACGTGGGTCGCAGCCGGCTCGGTGCTGGCGGCAGGGACGATCTTTGGCGGTGGAGCACCCGCACAGGAGGTGCTGCCTGCACCACCCGCGCCATTCAAGGGGCAGATCGGACTGAGCACAAAAGATTCGAAGTCCGATTTCCCGCAGCCAGTACAGGCACCGAAGGGTGCGCCCAATATCGTCTTAGTGCTTTTGGATGACGTCGGCTTCGGCGCCTCAAGTACCTTTGGTGGACCGATAGATACGCCGACGCTGGAGCGGTTGGCCCAGAACGGGCTGCGCTACACGCAGTTTCACACGTGTGCGCTTTCGTCACCAACGCGGGCGGCGCTGCTCACCGGACGCAATCACCACTCAGTGCATACCGGGGTGATCATGGAACAGGGAACGGGTTTTCCCGGCTATGACAGCCTGATGGGCAAGGACACCGCCACTATCGCTGAAGTACTTAAGCAGAAGGGTTGGAACACCTCCTGGTTCGGAAAGAACCACAATGTGCCAGACTGGCAGAGCAGCCAAGCCGGGCCATTTGATCTGTGGCCGACCGGTTTGGGTTTCGAGTACTTCTATGGTTTCGTTGGCGCCGAGACCGACCAGTGGCGGCCGGCAGCTTTTGAAGGTACCAAGCCTATCGAGCCGTATATAGGCAAGCCGGACTACAACTTCGATTATGATATTGCTGATCAGGCCATCAAATGGGTGCGCAACCAGAAGGCCGTTGCACCCGATAGGCCGTTCTTCCTTTATTATGCACCCGGTGCTACTCACTCTCCGCACCACCCGAAGAAGGAATGGATCGCAAAATACAAGGGCCAGTTCGATCAGGGCTGGGATAAGGTTCGCGAGGAGACGCTCGCGCGGCAGAAGAAACTTGGGATCGTTCCGGCTAATACTCAATTGACGGAGCGCAGCCGTGGGATACCGGCCTGGTATTCTTTTAACGCCGAGCAGAAGCAGCTCTTTGCTTATATGATGGAGGTATACGCCGGCTTTCTCTCGCAAACGGACTATAACGTCGGCAGGGTCCTGGATGCGATCGAGCAAATGGGTCAGCTCGACAATACGTTGGTCATCTACATCGTCGGCGACAACGGCGCCAGCGCCGAGGGTATGCTGCAGGGCTCGCTCAACGAGATCGCTACGCTCAACGGAATCCCTGAAGATTACAAAGATGTTCTTAAGCACAAGGATGATCTGGGAACGTGGAAAACACATAATCACTATCCGATCGGTTGGGCGCACGCGATGGACACACCTTTTCAGTGGACCAAACAGATCGCCTCGCACTACGGCGGCACACGTAACGCTATGGTCGTCTCCTGGCCGGCCGGTATAAAAGATCGGGGTAGCATCCGTTCCCAGTGGCATCACACGATTGACATCGTGCCGACCATTCTGGAGGTGTCCGGTTTGCAGCAGGCATCCTCAGTCAACGGCGTAGCCCAGAAACCCATCGAGGGCGTGAGCATGGCCTACAGTTTCAGCGATCCGAAAGTGCCGTCGGCGCGCCGGACGCAGTATTTTGAGATGTTCGGCAACCGCGGGATCTATCATGACGGCTGGGTGGCTTGCACGACCCCGCACTTCGCACCTTGGGAGGACAGGCTCAATGCTCCTTCGGTCGATATCATCAGCGGCTACAAGTGGGAGCTTTATAATGTTGCCAAAGACTTTAGTGAGGCGAATAATCTGGCTGAGCAGAATCCTGATAAGTTGGCAGAGCTGAAGTTATTGTTCTACGCCGAAGCTGCCAAATACAACGTGTTGCCTCTGGACGACACCAAGATTGAGCGGTTGGACGTGTCTATCCGTCCCAGTCTCAAGCGCGGACGTTCTGAGTTCACGTACTACGAAGGCCTGACGCGTATCCCCGAGGGTGCGGCGCCTGACATCAAGAACAAGTCTTTCCGCATTACCGCTAACGTCGTACTTCCGGAAGGCGGCGCGCAAGGCATAATCGTGACACAGGGCGGTCTGTCTGCCGGCTATGCCCTGATGTTCCGGGACAGTAAGCCGGTTTTTCATTACAACTTTGCAAACGTAGCGCACTATGACATTGCCGCTAAAGACGCCATGGGGCCTGGCAAGCACACCGTGGTTTTCGATTTCAAGTACGATGGCGGTATTGGCAAAGGCGGGGCTGGCACGCTCAGTGTTGACGGTCGAAAGGTCGCCGAAGGTCGGTTCGATTACACCATACCGGGGCGTTTCTCGTTCGACGAAACCTTCGACGTGGGCGAAGATACCGGCACGCCCGTGAGCGAGAACTATGACGTACCGTTCAAGTTCACCGGCAAGATCGAGAAGGTGGTCGTCAACCTCGGAGAAACCAAACTGGGCGCTGACGATCAACAGAAAATTCAAAGCATGGAACAAAAGGCAAGACTCGCGGTGGAATAAGAACCACGGAAGGCGGGTCTCTCAAGACCTGCCTTCCGATCTATGGACATGGATATTGAGCAAAGAAGTGACAATACTGCACAAGGCATCCACATAGTGGCAAAGCCCATAGGGCCGATGTGTAATCTGAACTGCGAGTACTGTTTTTATCTTGAGAAGCAGGCATTGTTCAGCGCTGAGGAAAAATATAGGATGACCGATGAAGTCCTGTCCACTTTCATCAACAACTACATCTTATCCCAGCCCACACCGGTTGTGGAGTTCGTCTGGCAGGGAGGCGAGCCGACACTTTTAGGGATAGATTTTTTCCGAAAAGTGATCGAAATGCAGAGACCGTTTGCACATCAAAAATCAATCAGAAATTCTCTCCAGACCAACGGAACGCTGCTTACCAATGATTGGTGCGCTTTTCTGAAAAAAAACAATTTTATGGTGGGGATCAGCCTTGATGGGCCAAAAGAGATCCATAACCGCTATCGCCGCGACCGGAAGGGTAGTGGAACATTCGACCGCGTGATGCAGGGGCTCAGGCTTCTGCAAAAGCATAACGTTGAATATAACGTGCTGGCCTCCGTTGCCCGTGAGACGGCGACACGACCGCTTGATGTATATCATTTTTTGAGGAACGAAGGTGTTGAGTTTATCCAGTTTACGCCAATAGTAGAGCGTACCCCCGATGCAAGCAGCAGACAGTTTGGTTTGTGCACGGCCGGTCCTGCCGCGTTGGACAAGAAAGAAGAGCAAACAGAGATTTATCCTTGGACCGTCATTCCCGAGGAATACGGTGACTTTCTGATTGCTATTTACGAGGAATGGGTCCGTCAGGATGTAGGCAAGGTATTTGTCATGAATTTTGAATGGGCGCTCAATGCCTGGATCGGTAACCCTTCACCGGTTTGCATCCATGAGGAACAATGCGGACGGTCGGTCGTGCTCGAACACAATGGAGATGTATACGCCTGTGACCACTACGTCTATCCGCAATACAAGCTCGGCAATATTGTCACTGACAGTCTCATGCAGATGGTGGATAAATCACTACAGTCAGGATTCGGAATGACAAAGGAGACAGCCTTGCCCCGCTGGTGCAGGGAATGCGAAGTCCTTCCAGCCTGCCGGGGAGGCTGTCCCAAACATCGTTTTGCAATAACTTACTATCAGGAGCATGGGCTTCATTATCTCTGTTCAGGATACAAGAAATTTTTTATCCATATCCGGAAATATTTGAGAGCAATGACTACATTGTTGGAAAACGGCCTACCCGCGTCACATGTTATGGATGCAGTAAAGGGGCCGCTGGTGATAAAGCTTGATGAAAAGTGAGTTCCGAGAACGACCGGCAAAAGGTGAGGAGGAACCGCCTTAGAAATGATATATGATTTAAGACGAATGTTGTGTGCAGTTCTTTTGATGATCTTATTGGATGCAACCGGGTGTGCCCATTATCCTGTTAATAAACCTTTGCAACAGGTTGAACCCAAGAGTGGTTACCGGGGGAACTTGATGGGTGTACCCGGGAATTCCAATGAGTTGCTCCTTTATCTGACTTTTTCGGGAGGCGGTACCCGTGCAGCCGCTTTTTCCTATGGTGTCCTTGAGGAATTGAGGAAGACAGAGGTAACCATAAACGGAAAGAACCGGCGCCTCCTTGATGAGGTTGACGGCATATCAGCCGTTTCGGGCGGCAGTTTCACCGCAGGTTATTACGGATTATTCGGCGAACGGATTTTTGAAGATTTTGAAACGCGTTTTTTGAAGGAGAACGTAGAGGGAGCGCTCACCGCAAGGATTTTTTTCAATCCTGTAAACTGGGTTCGTCTCTTATCGCCTTTCTTTGACAGGAGTGACCTTGCGGCAGAATACTACGACACGCACATTTTTGACGGCGGAACTTTTGGAAACATCGCCGCACGGAAGGGTCCCATGATTCTTATCAATGCTACAGACATGATTACCGGGATACGAATAGCATTTAATCAGGACCTTTTTGATGTAATATGCTCTGACGTATCGAGCTTTCCGGTTGCCCGTGCAGTAGCCGCATCGTCTGCAGTGCCTGTTCTCTTTACCCCGATCACACTTCGCAATTACGCCGGAAGTTGTGGATTTTCAATACCGAAAGGAATAGGAAATATCATGAACGAGCAGGATACATCTACAAGGCAGTTTCACCAGCTAAACAACATTAGACCTTACCTCAACGCTGAAAAGAAAAAATATATCCACCTGGTGGATGGTGGTGTCGCAGACAATCTTGGTCTGAGGGCGGCATTGGACAGAGTCCTGGCTTTCGGAGGTTTCTGGAATACTCTCAAATATTTCGGGCTTGAAAATGTACATAAAGTTGTTTTCATCGTGATCAACGCGGAGACGGGAGTGAGTGAATCATGGTCGCTCTTCGGCAAACCTCCGGCATTTGCAGCGATGCTCTCTTCGTATTCTTCAATTGCGATCGCAAGGTATAATTTTGAGACGGTTATGCTTCTGAGAGAGAGCTTTGAACGATTGACAAAGGAAGTCCAGCAGAACAGGTGTGCCGGTGGAAATATTTCCACAGAGCCCGGAGCTTGTGGTGATATCCGGTTCTATCTTATCGAGGTCAAGTTCGATGCCCTCCAGGACGAAGAGGAGCGCGAGTATTTCAAGAGCCTTCCCACATCCTTTAAGTTGAAATCCGAAGTGGTGGATAAACTGCGCGACGCAGCGCACAGGATACTCAACGAATCAAAGGAATTCCATAGATTCTTGAATGATCTCAGATGACACATCATATAAAATGGCCATTAAATTAAGATAATAGGGTTCAGTATTCGGCATAGTTTCAATCCATTGAAAGCTGTCTGCTTGTAAGCGAAATGCGCAACCTTAGCCGACCGCTATGTTGAGAATTTTCAAATGTACTTAACGTATCTCGATCAGAAGACCGTCTGCATGTTTGATGAAGAATTTAACAAAACTTTAGAGCCTTTGAAAACGTTTGTAAGTAGATACTATGATAGATTGATAGCCCCCTTTATACTCTATATGTGGGTAAAA
>Ga0209048_10007148_pt1 | contig 10349 bp, 11 predicted proteins | sample FrelakmetCRP12CR_FD_187146 | JGI IMG/M metagenome (GOLD analysis project Ga0209048, IMG submission 187146) | Freshwater lake sediment microbial communities from the University of Notre Dame, USA, for methane emissions studies - CRP12 CR (SPAdes)... | ecosystem: Environmental > Aquatic >... | reverse complement strand
GGCCGAGGCGCCATTCGTTGCGACGCAAGGGGCGGTGCTGGTTGTGTTCGTCGTTCTGGGTCTGCTGGCGTCAAGGCGATTTCGGAGTTAGCCGGCAGACAGCGCGTGAATGGCCAGGCCAAGCGTCATGCCGCCCAGGCGCCGCGAAATCCTCAGAGCAGAGGGACAAGACATGCAGAAGATCACCCCGTTCTTATGGTTTGACAGTCAGGCCGAGGAGGCCGTGAAGTTCTACACCTCGATCTTCAAGAATTCGAAGGTCGGCAATGTCTCGCGCTATGGCGAAGCGGGGCCCGGACCCGCTGGAAGCGTGCTCACCGCTTCGTTCGAGCTCGAGGGTCTCGAATTCACGGCTTTGAACGGCGGCCCCCTTTTCAAATTCACGGAAGCGATTTCGTTCCAGGTGAGCTGCGAGTCGCAAGAGGAAGTTGACTACTACTGGAAGAAGCTGTCGGAAGGTGCACAGATTCAGCAGTGCGGCTGGCTGAAGGACAGGTTCGGTGTGTCCTGGCAGATTACCCCCACGGCTCTGCACAGGATGTTGAAGGACCCTGATTCGCAAAAGGCCAACAGGGTTATGCACGCAATGCTACAGATGGAAAAGATCGACATCGCCGGGTTGCAAAAGGCTTACGACGAATAAGCCTGGGACCAGGGGGTTGGTCCCTTGGGCCAAGTTGCCTGGAACCTCTCATTGTTTCTGATTTGCAGTGGCGTGACGGTCACTGTGGCAACCGATGTGCAGTTGCCTCGGTGTCCCGAACTCTCCCTAGTCGCGTCCGTCGTCATGTTGGCGTAATATCTCGATCAAACCGATGAGGTATCAACGGGCTGCCGTTATGGCATGGGGGCCTCTTTGAGGGCCATAAAGGCACACTTGGCTTCGCTCTTTTTTCGGCAGCATCTCTGCCGTCGGGCCACGTGATCTGTAGCTCGGGCGAGGGAGGGGCGCATGGCGACCATCATCACGGTGCACGGGACGTTTGCGAGCGCGACCACGCCTGATCCCAACGGCGGGCCGGCGCCCGATCCGCAATGGTGGGAGGCGCCAAGCGCCTTCGAGCATGACCTTCGCCAGCTCGTCGACGCGCGGCAAGGCACGCTCGAGGTGAAGCCTTTCGAGTGGGGTGGCGACAACAGCGAAGTTGAACGTCGCGATGCCGGCGCGCGGCTGACCAAACAAATGCGCGAGCTCGAGGCGAAGGGCGAGCCCTATTGCGTCATAGGTCACAGTCACGGCGGTTCGGTCGTTTCTTCCGCGTTGCTTGAGAGCGCCGCTCGCAAGGAGCCGCTGCAAAACCTCAGGCGGTGGATCACCGTCGGCACGCCGTTCGTCAATCTCAAGAAAGAACGATGGCTGCTGAACCGCCTCAGCCTCATACAAAAGGTGATTTTCGTTGCCTCGATGATGTTGTTGCTGATGTTCCTGGTCTATGAAGCAGCAAACCTTTTGAGCGGTGAGCAAAGGCTCTTTGGGAACATCTTTCCACGCATCCTTGTCGTGACTGCCGTCATGACCAGTCTTCCCGCCGTATTCTTCTATTTCGTGCTTCGCTATCTCAACAGTCGTAGCTTGCTCCTCTATCACCGGAGGATCACGAGGCGCGCGCGGGAGAATTTCGGTGCGCGCTGGCTATCCTTTGCCCACCCCGACGATGAGGCCATCCAGGGTCTGTCGCTGCTGCCTGAGGCCAAGCTTTTCTTTTTCGACAAATCGTTCGCGGTTTCGACGATCACGCTGATTTCGGTCATCGCCTTGCCAGTCCTCTATTTTGCAATTCTGTTATCGCCTCAAACCATGGTTGGAATCGCGGATTGGTTGAAGACGGAGATCTACGACGAAAATGCCTCGCCTGAGGCTGAGGCCGCTTTGAAAGCCTTGCGGCAGCAGCTTTTCGCGGCGCGCAAGAGTGAAGGCAAAGCTGTGACCGCGCCAGACGGCGGCGCCACCTCGGTCCCCCCTAAAGACCGACAAACCGCTTGGCGCGAATACAGGGAAAAGCGGCAGGCGTTGGTGGTCCAGTTCCCGAACCTCGACGCGATCGAGCGTGGACTGCGCTTCAAGCAGCGCTTCTTCGAGAGCAACGGACAGCCTTGCGAAGGCGGTGCACTCTGTGGCGGCGGCCAAAAGCTCAGCGTCAATAGCGGTCTGCTTCTTCATGTCGTGACCGACGAAATCTCCTGGGCGCTGGGTGCCGCCGATCTCGGCGATTGGAGGCAACGCTGGCTCTGGTCGCTGCTGGTGCCTGCGGTCCTCGTGCCGCTCATCTTCGGTCTTGTGGCTCTAACGCTCATGCTTCTGATCCGAGGCATCGCCACAGTCATCAGCAACGTGTCGAGCCAGTTCCTCAATAGCGTCACCAATTCGGAGGTGAAGCGGGCGGCCTACGGCAACGATACGGAAGGGGAAACGGCTATTGGAGCCACGGACCGTCCCACGTGGCTCGAGAAATCGCCTCCGCGTCTGCCGGGGGCAATCGCGGAGCTTGTAACCGATTACAGCAACATCGCCGCGAGCCAGTCGATCGCCAAATTCCGGCACGCAATCGGCAGGATCGCAACTGCCGACCCGAAGCACACGGCCGACACGGCGATCAGCACGTATTTCACCTGGAAGGAGCTGGTGCACGCGTCCTACTTCGACGTGCCGGAATTCCGCAAACTCATCGCGCAGGCGGTGAGCCGATCCGACGGCTTTGCTGCGAGCGAGCGCTTCAAGGCCGATCCAGATTTCCAGCGTACGGCGCAATGGCTGGCCGAGATCGAGGGAACGCCCGGCACGGTCGAGCAGCCGGGAACGAGCGAGCCCGGCCCTGGTGACTCCAAAGCTGTTTCGGCCGTTGTCGCCTCGACGGTCAAGGCCCAGCCATGACATGCTGAAGGATGTCCACCAAGCATTGGCTTGCCGACCTTGCGGTCGGTCTTGGTCGTATCAGACCGACCCGAGCTTTTCGGCCAATTGCAAGCGTAACTGGCGCGGAGTGCGAAGCGCTCCGCAACGAGGAGCACATGACCGAGCCCCCAAAATTTGAACTCTATGCCTTCTGGCGTACGTCGGCGACGTATCGCGTTCGCGTCGCACTCAATCTCAAAGGATTGAATGCCGTTGAGCGCGTCATCGATATTGACGCCGGCGAGCAGCGTAGCGAGGCCTTCCTGAAGATCAATCCGATGGGTGCGCCCAATCCGCCGCTATTGCCGAACGATCCCTATGGGCGGGCCCGCGTCCGGTCGATCGCCGCGATGCTCGCCGCCGACACCCATCCGCTGGTCGCGCCGCGCGTCAAAGGCTACCTGACATCAAAAGCAGGGTTCGACGCCGCCGCCTGGCGCGCCTGGCAGATCCACTGGATCACGACCGGCCTCACCGCACTCGAGCAGCGTCTTGCCAGCGAAAAAGAGACGGGCACATACTGCCATGGCAATCAGCTGACGATCGCGGATATCTGCCTAGCGAGCATCATCGCGATAACGCGCGTCTTCAAGTTCAACGTTGCCAACATTCCGATCATCGATCGGATCATAGCGGTATGTGACGCCAATGAGGCGTTCGCCAAGGCGGAGCCGAGCCGGCAGCTGGGGGCGCCCGTATAACGGCTAGGAGCTGCGGTCGACAAGGTATCTTTCGCCGAAAATTGAATCGCCGCTGTCCAAATTGTCCATGTTCGAACGCCATTGGGGTGGCGAAGCGCGGTGCTCGCCGAACCGATGTTGGAGGTGCGACATGCAATATCTGCTGATGCTCTATGTGAACGAAAACGGTTGGACCAGCCTGACTAAGGCGCAGCAGGAGGAGGGTGTAGCGGCCTATAGCGCCTACACACAGGCGCTCAAGAAGGCAGGCGCGCTCGTCGGTGCCGATCGGTTGAAGCCGAGTTCAGCCGCGACGACAGTCCAGATCTCGAACGGCAAGCAGCAGGTCTTGGACGGCCCCTACGCGGATACGAAGGAGCAGCTTGGCGGCCACTATCTCGTCGACGTTTCCGACCTCGATGCCGCCCTCTCGTGGGCTGCCCGCTGCCCGGCTGCGACCCACGGCATCGTCGAGGTGCGCCCTGTCTGGACTATGTGAACTTCAGTAGTGGATTTGCCAAAGTTTTCTCGGCAAAGGCAGGAAGCTGTTCGACGGCGTCGGCGAGGCGCTGAGTTTGAAGCTGTTGAAGACGCGGGTGTTCGGCAACGGGAATGTCATGCTGTGCTATGCGCCCGTGGCGTGACGGACAAGCGAATGCGAATCTGAGCGTGGCAGCATGAACGTCGGCGATGAGCAGGCACGCAGGACGGCGGACATGGTCGCGCGCCGCAGCTACGGCAAGCTCGTCGCCTTTCTCGCAGCACGCACGCGCGATGTGGCTCAGGCCGAAGACGCTCTGGCGGAGGCGTTCGCTTCGGCGCTGGCGGATTGGCCACGAAAAGGCTGTCCAGCGAACCCTGAAGCATGGCTGCTGACTGCTGCGCGGCGAAAGATGATCGATGGCGCGCGGCGTCGCAGCAGCAGTGAGTCTGCAACCGGGGACCTGCAGCTTCTTGCGGAGGACTTCGAAGCCGCGGCGCAGGACGCTGCCGATGCGGACATCCCGGATCATCGTCTCGCTTTGATGTTCGCTTCAGCGCATCCGGCCATGGAATCTGGCATCCGTGCGCCGCTCATTTTGCAGGTTATTTTGGGACTCGACGCAAAGACGATCGCTTCGGCGTTTCTCGTTTCTCCGGCGACCATGGCCAAGCGCCTCGTGCGGGCCAAGGATAAGATCCGCCAGGCGGGCATCCCATTCAGTGTGCCGGCGCGCGAGGAACTTGCCAGTAGGATCGATGCCGTGCTCGATGCCATCTATGCCGCCTTTGCAGAGGGGTGGAGCGATCCGTGCGGCACGGACGTTGCGCGCCGCGATCTGACGGAGGAGGCCATCTACTTGGCTCGCCTCGTCGCCGAGCTGATGCCCTTTGAACCGGAAGGTCTTGGCCTCTTGGCTCTGATGTTGCACGCGGAGGCCCGGCGTGGCGGCCGGCGCAACGCGGAAGGCGAGTACGTGCCGCTTGCCGAGCAAGATCCGCTGTTGTGGGATTCGCGAATGATCGACGATGCCGAGGCGTTGCTCCGGCGCGCCAGCGCTCTAGGCACCATTGGCCGCTTTCAGTTGGAAGGCGCGATACAGTCGGCGCATGTTCATCGCTGCCGCACTGGTCGCGGCAACTGGACCGAAGTCGTCGAGCTCTACGATGCGCTCTTCGCGCTCGTCGGCTCTCCGGTGGTTGCCATCAATCGGGCTCTTGCGATTGCCGAAGTTCAGGGTGCTGCGGCGGCTCTCGCGGCGCTGCCCGAGGTCGCGAGCGACGCGCGGCTCGCCGAATATCAACCCTATTGGGCGGCACGCGCAGAACTGCTGTCCAAGACCGGGGCCGTGGACGAAGCCCGTCGCGCCTACGAAATCGCCATCGGGCTCGAGCGTGATCCTGCGGTCCGCCGTTTCCTGCAGCGCCGTCAATCAGCGGTGCCGAGTGATCTGGACGCAATCTAGCTCAGGGTAGCCTCGCGCATTTCTGCCTTTGGGAACCTTACTATTTTGTATGCGCCGCTCAGGCTGCTTGTCTCTCAGCCGGGTCGAACCAAATAGAAAACATGCAGCGTGGGCGGACCCTCTAGAGGGTTCCTACTTCTTTAGACTCGGCGCAAGAATTCTATCTGGTCTCAGGAAATCCACGCCGCAGACGCGCGCGCCCTGCGTCCCCGTGCCGATATCGTCGCTCAACATTCAGCGAAAGAGATCAACCATGTCGAAATCCGTCACATCCCGTTGGCATTCATCACGAGCGCTGGGTGCCGCGCTGCTTGCTTCTGCGCCAAGCATACCTCCATCGGTCATCGCCATGAATCAGAAGCTCGAGGGCGATGCCGTGTCCATCACCTATGCGTACGTGCCGAAAGACGGGACGCTGGCAATATTTTCCAGCGACCCTTCAGGAAAGATGAGCGCGAAGCCTGTCGGCCACGTTGCTCTTTCGGCCGGTGACCAACGCGACATCAAGGTGAAATTGAGTTCCGATCTGAAGCCCGGCACGAAGCTCTGGGCAGTGCTCGAGAAGTCGGGTTCAAGCTCGGCGCCGATCAAGGATGCGGGCCAGCCAGCCGAACAAAGCTTCAAAGTGCTGTAGCGCTCTTAGTAGGATCACCCGGCGCCGGGGGCGCCGGGGTATCGACCAATTCGGTCAGCGGTTGCTTCTGACCAGGACGGCCATCAGTTCAGCCACCTTCTTGCGCTGTTCGTTCTTGTTGCCGCTCGCGATCGCGTGCTCGACGCAATGACCGACGTGGTCCTTCAGGACTTCCTCCTCGACCCGGCGCAAGGCGGCTGTCACAGCAGAGATCTGCGTGACGACGTCGATGCAATACCGATCCTCCTCGACCATTTTGGCGAGGCCGCGCACTTGGCCCTCGATGCGACCGAGTCGTTTGAGGGCAGACGCCTTTGTCTCCTGGTTCATGGCTTGGCGTATACCCCAATGGGGTATAGGTGTCAATTCCAATACCCCCTGGGGGTTAGAGGCCGGGTTTCGGAGGCGCGCTATGAGTTCTCATGACAATTCAGTGCACGAGCACGGCGGGTCCGGGTGCTGCCATAGCGAAGGCGGCAAGGTCCCCGTGGGTGGGTCCTCTCCAGGTCATGCCGCCAAAGACCCGGTCTGCGGAATGGATGTCGATCCCCATACTGCCAAACACCGCGCCGACCACGAAGGACGTCCCTATTATTTTTGCTGCGCCGGATGCCGCACGAAGTTCGTCAATGATCCGCAACGTTATCTGAAAGCCGATCAGACGAAAGAAAGCGTGCCAGTGGGGACTATCTACACGTGCCCGATGCATCCGGAGATCCGTCAGGTCGGGCCCGGTTCATGTCCGATTTGCGGCATGGCGCTCGAACCTGAGGACGTCTCGGCCGAGGCCGGGGACAATCCGGAGCTCGCAGACATGACTCGCCGGTTCTGGATCGGCCTCGGGCTCGCGGCGCCAGTGTTCGCGCTGGAAATGGGCGGGCACGTGATGGGCCATGCCTGGCTCGGCCAGGAGACGTCGAATTGGCTGCAGCTCATCTTGGCAACGCCGGTGGTACTGTGGGCCGGCTGGCCATTCTTCGAGCGTGGTTGGGCATCGCTCAAAACCCGCAACCTCAACATGTTCACGTTGATCGCCATGGGTACGGGCGTGGCTTGGCTCTACAGCGTCATCGGAACGCTGATGCCTGGGCTATTTCCGGCGTCGATGCGAACACACGACGGCTCGGTGCCGGTCTATTTCGAGGCGGCAGCCGTCATCGTCGTGCTGGTCCTGCTTGGTCAGGTGCTCGAACTCAGGGCGCGAGCGCAGACGAGCGGAGCCATCCGTGCGCTGCTCGACTTGTCGCCGAAGACGGCGCTCAGGGTCCGGTCAGACGGCGCCGACGAGGTCGTCAACCTCGACAGGGTCCTGGTGGGCGACGTTTTGCGCGTACGCCCCGGGGAACGCGTTCCGGTTGATGGAGAGGTCACGGAAGGCCGCAGTGCGATCGATGAGTCGATGGTGACGGGTGAATCGATGCCTGTTGCAAAGGCCGCCGGTGACAAGCTCATCGGCGGCACGATGAACCAGTCCGGCGCTTTAGTCATGCGCGCCCAAAAGGTCGGTCGCGACACAGTTCTTGCGCAAATCGTGCAGATGGTCGCGCAGGCGCAACGCAGCCGCGCGCCTATACAACGCTTGGCGGATCAGGTGTCCGGCTGGTTCGTGCCGGCCGTGATCGGCGCCGCCGTCCTGGCGTTCCTCGCCTGGTCGCTGTGGGGACCGGAGCCGCGTCTGACCTATGGGCTCATCGCCGCCGTTTCGGTGCTCATCATCGCCTGCCCCTGTGCACTCGGTCTCGCGACGCCGATGTCGATCATGGTCGGCGTCGGCCGCGGGGCGCAATCCGGGGTTCTCATCAAGAGTGCCGAAGCGCTGGAACGGCTGGAGAAGGTCGACACGCTCGTCATCGACAAGACCGGCACGCTGACAGAAGGCAGGCCGACCGTCGTCGCGATCGAGCCGGCGGCGGGCTTCGATGGCGACGAACTCCTGCGTTTGGCTGCGAGCCTCGAGCGTGTGAGCGAGCATCCGCTGGCCGCAGCGATTGTTCAGGCGGCATTGGGTCGAGCGCTGAAGCTGTCGCCCGTCGCGGCATTCGCATCGCCGGCCGGCAAGGGTGTGACAGGAACGATCGACGGCCGCAGGCTCGTCATTGGCAACCGCGCTTTCATGAAAGAAAGCGGCATCGATACGGGCTCGTTGGAAGAGCGCGCGGACACTCTGCGGGGCGAGGGGGCGACCGCGATTTTTGTTGCCATTGACGGCAAGGCCGCAGGCACGCTCGCCATTGCCGATCCGGTCAAGCAGATGGCGCGAGCGGCCATCTCTGCTCTGAAGAATGACGGACTACGCATCGTGATGCTGACCGGCGACAATGCAACCACGGCAAAGGCGGTTGCTCGCAAACTCGGCATCACAGACGTCGAGGCCGAAGTCCTGCCAGAGGACAAGGGCAAGGTCGTTGCCCGCTTGCGGAACGAGGGTAGGGTTGTCGCCATGGCCGGAGACGGCGTCAACGACGCTCCCGCGCTCGCCGCCGCCGACGTCGGAATAGCGATGGGCACGGGCACGGACGTCGCCATGGAGAGCGCCGGCGTGACGCTGCTCAAGGGCGACCTCAACGGTATCGTCCGCGCGCGCCAGCTGTCGGCGGCGACGATGGCCAATATCCGGCAGAACCTGTTCTTTGCCTTCATCTACAACGCAGCGGGGGTGCCGATTGCTGCAGGCGTGCTCTATCCGGCGTTCGGCATCGTTCTATCGCCGATCATTGCCGCCGCAGCGATGGCGCTCTCGTCAGTCAGCGTCATCAGCAACGCGCTTCGATTGAAGCATATTAGGCTGTAGCCGAAGACGCGGCGGGAACTTGCATTCTCCATTGTCATTAAATGCGCAGTGTGGTTTGCGCACACGAGCGAGTCCAACTTAGAGAAAGGCGCATTATGGGTAGCACCGCTCCTCACGACACGGCTCCGGCAGATGCCAGACGTGCGGGTCAATTCAAGATCGGCGGCGAGATCGAGGTCAACCGCCTCGGGTTTGGCGCCATGCAGGTCACGGGGCCGGGCGTCTGGGGAAAGCCGTCCGATCGGGCCGAAGCCATTCGGACGCTGAAGCGCGTTCCTGAATTGGGGGTCAATCTGATCGACACTGCTGACTCTTATGGACCGGATGTTTCAGAAAAACTCATCCGCGAAGCATTGAGCCCTTACAAGGGGCTATTGATTGCAACGAAAGGCGGTCTGACGCGATCACGGCCGGGGGTGTGGGTGCCGCTCGGGCGACCGGAATATCTGATCGGGCAGGCGGAAAAGAGCCTGGAGAAACTCGGTGTCGCGCAGATCGATCTTTGGCAACTGCACACCGGATCGATCCGAAGGTCCCAAGACACGAACAGTTCGATGCCATCAAATCGATGCTCGATCGCAAGATCATCCGGTTCGCGGGGTTGAGTGAAGTTTCCGTCGAACTGCAAGCAGCACCGCATCGGCTTCATCCCCTGGTATCCTCTTGGAGACGGCGAGTTGGCGAAGCCCGGCTCGGTTCTTTCCAAGGCGGCTCGACGCCATGGCGCGTCGCCTGGGCAGATCGCACTGGCGTGGTTGTTGAAGAAAAGCCCCGTGATGCTGCCGATCCCGGGGACGTCGAAAGTCGCGCACCTGGAAGAGAATGTAGCCGCTGTCGATGTTTCCCTGTCGGATGAGGAATTTTCTGAGATTGATCGCGCCGCACGGCGAAGCTGATCGGGCGGGCACGGCTCGTTGTGGTTCGGACGTTGCCGCAGATCAAGGGGCCGACGCCGCAGGCAGCTACTATGCACCTGCAGCCGTCTGGCTGCGGCGTGCAATTTGGTTTGCAAGAAGGGGCGTGCAGATGCCGTATGCTTCGATCGCAGATTTGCCGAGCCCATTGCAAGCGCATCTGCCCACCCATGCCCAAGAGATTTTTAGGGCTGCCTTCAACAACGCATGGGCGGAGTATGACACGGCCGACCGCGAGGAGATCGCCCATCGCGTTGCCTGGGCGGCCGTCAAACTTAAATATCGCAAGCAGGGAAATGAATGGGTCGAGCGATAAGTGCGGCCGTTGGTTGACCGCGATCAACCCGCCGGTAAGCCTCTGGCGGTATGTTGGAGCCGGCTTCGATATACTGAAGTCTGCGTTAACGACTTTGGGAACTACGACCGTGAATCTGGCGAACCTAACCCGCAATCTTGATCGGCTATCGAGCGCTGATGCCGTTATCGCCGAC
>Ga0209048_10007147_pt1 | contig 10349 bp, 7 predicted proteins | sample FrelakmetCRP12CR_FD_187146 | JGI IMG/M metagenome (GOLD analysis project Ga0209048, IMG submission 187146) | Freshwater lake sediment microbial communities from the University of Notre Dame, USA, for methane emissions studies - CRP12 CR (SPAdes)... | ecosystem: Environmental > Aquatic >... | reverse complement strand
GGGCTCCACGCGCACGATGCGGCTCGACGTGCCCGGCGCGCGCGACGCCGGCGAAGCCGAGTCCGTCGCGCGCGCCGTCGCCAACTCGCCGCTCGTCAAGACGGCCTTCTACGGCCGCGACGCCAACTGGGGCCGGATCATGCAGGCGATCGGGCAAGCCCTCGGCCGCGACGGCCGCCGGGCGCTGCCGGCGCGCATCGCCTACGAGGACGTCGTGATCGTCGAGCACGGCCAGCCGGCGGCGCTGGACTCAGTCCAGCAGGGCCGGCTGGCCGCCGTGATGCAGCAGCCCGAGATCGCCCTGAGCGTCGCTCTCAACGGCCTCGGCGCCGCGGCCACCGTCTACTTCAGCGACCTCACGCACGACTACGTCACCCTCAACGCGGAGTACTCCACATGACCGTTCGCCACCAGAAGACCGTCAAGACCCTGCTCGAGGCGATGCCGTACATCCGCCGCTTCTGGGGCACGACCGTGGTGCTCAAGTACGGCGGCGCGGCGATGACGTCGCCGCACCTGCAGGAGCAGTTCGCCGAGGACGTCGTCCTGCTGCGGCTCGTCGGCATGAAGCCCGTCGTCGTACACGGCGGCGGCCCCCAGATCAGCTCGCACATGAAGAGGCTCGGCATGGAATCGACGTTCGTCGACGGCCAACGCGTCACCGACGAGGCGACGATGGAGGTCGCCAAGATGGTGCTCGTGGGCAAGGTCAACAAGGAGATCGTCGGCCTCATCAATCGGCACGGTGGCACGGCCGTGGGCATCTCCGGCGAGGACGGCCGGCTCCTGCAGGTGGCGCCCAAGCAGCATCAGGACGTGGCCGGCAACGACGTCGACCTTGGCTACGTGGGCGAGGTGACCGAGGTCAACGTCGAGGTCCTCGACCTCCTCTCCGAGGCCAACATCCCGGTCGTGGCCAGCGTCGGCGCCGACGCTTCCGGGGCGGCGTACAACGTGAACGCCGACACCGTCGCCGGCGAGCTCGCCGCGGCGCTCGGCGCCGAGAAGATCATCTTCCTCACGGACGTCGAAGGCATCTACGAGGGCCAGGACACCGAGCTGACGCCCGTCTCCGAGTGCGACCTCAGGTACCTCGGCGCGCTCGTGGCCGCCGGCCGGGTGGCCGACGGCATGCTCCCCAAGGCTGCGGCCGTCCGCCGGGCGCTGGAGGCCGGTGTGGCAAGCGCCCACATCATCGACGGCCGCGTCGAGCACGCGGTACTGCTCGAGATCCTCACCGACGCCGGGTGCGGCACCAAGGTGACGGCGTGAGCGCGACGGTCGACGAGGCCCTGGTCGACACGAGCGCTTGCATAATCCTGGGCAAGTCGGTGTATTCTATGCAGCAGTCCGTGACGCGTTCCGTGCTCGAGGACGGCACGCCGCAATCGCCACACACGAGGGGGGAAGAGATCCGTATGAGCAGCCGCGCCCCGATGGGCAAGACCGAGCGCCAGCGCCTGATCCAGACGGTCGTCCAGCAGCGCGATGTGGCCACCCAGCGCGAGCTGGTGGGCGCCCTCAGCGTGCTCGGCTGCGAGGTGACCCAGGCTACCGTCTCGCGCGACATCCGCGAGCTCGACCTGCAGAAGGTGCGCACTCACCTGGGCCGCGCCAAGTACGTGCTCAGCTCCCGCGAGCGGCCCAAGGATCCCGAGCAGGCGGCCCGCCACGTGCTGCGCGATTTCGCCCGCTCCACGCTCGTCTCGCAGCAGCTCCTCGTCGTGCGCTGCGAGATCGGTACGGCGTCCACGGTCGCCAGGCAGATCGACAATCTCAACCACACGGACGTCGTCGGCACCATCGCCGGCGACGACACCTTTCTCATCGTCCTGGACACGGTCGAGAAGGCGCAGGCCATGAAGCGCTACGTCGACCGTCTCCGAGAGGCCTAGCGCGCAGGCACCGAGGCGCGCGCACTCCAGCCCGTCCTGAGGTCCGGCGAGCGGCTTCGCCGCGCCGGCCCGCTGCCCACCCGACAGAGAGATCAAGGAGCCCCGATCGTGAACACCGACGCACCAAACGGCATCGTCGTCCTCGCCTACTCCGGCGGCCTCGACACCTCCGCCCTCATCCCCTGGCTCAAGGAGAAGTACGGCTACGACGTCGTCGCCTGCCTTGTGGATCTCGGGCGCGTCGAAGGAATCCCGGCGATCATGGAACGCGCGAAGGCCTCGGGCGCGATCGACGCGGTCGCCATCGACGCCAAAGACGAGTTCGCCGAGCATCACTGCCTGCCCGCCCTCATGGCGAACGCGCTCTACGAGGACAAGTACCCGCTCTCCACGGCCATCGGCCGCCCGCTGATCGCCAGGAAGCTCGTGCAGGCGGCGCACAAGTACGGCGCCGCGGCCGTGGCCCACGGCTGCACCGGCAAGGGCAACGACCAGGTGCGCATCGACATCGGCGTGCGCAGCCAGGACCCGAGCCTCGCGATCATCGCCCCGGCCCGGGCCGCCGACTGGCCGAGCCGCGAGGAGCTGCTCGACTACGTGGCGGCGCGCGGCATCCCGGTGAACCTCACCAAGAAGAGCCCGTACTCGATCGACGAGAACCTGTGGGGGCGCAGCAACGAGTGCGGCGTGCTCGAGGACCCGTGGGTCGCGCCGCCGGAGGACGCGTTCCAGTTCGTCGTGTCCGTGAACGACGCGCCGGACGAGCCGCAGCACGTCGTCGTGAGCTTCGAGCAGGGCAGACCGGTGGCGCTCGACGGCGCAAAGATGGGCTTGGTCGAGCTGATAGAGGCCATCGACGCGATCGGCAACAAGCACGGCTTCGGGCGCGTCGACATGATCGAGAACCGGCTCGTCGGCATCAAGAGCCGCGAGGTCTACGAGGTCGCCGGGTCGCTGGCGCTGATCACCGCGCATCGCGAGCTCGAGGACCTGGTGCTCACGCGCGACCTCCTGCACTTCAAACGGACCATCGAGAGCAAGCTGTCGGACATGATCTACGAGGGCCAGTGGTTCGACCCGCTCACCGAGGCCTGCAAGGCGTTCCTCTTCCAGAGCCAGGAGCGGGTCACCGGCGACGTGCGCCTCAAGTTCCACAAGGGTTCCTGCGTGGCCGACGGGCGACGGAGCGACTTCTCGCTGTACAGCTACAAGCTGGCGACGTACACGACGGAGGACGAGTTCTCGCACGAGGCCGCCGCCGGCTTCATCCAGCTGTGGGGCTTGCCGATCGAGGTGTGGGCGCGGGTCGGCAAGGAGCACCACATGATGAAGGAGCTCGAGGACGACGCCGTCTCCGAGCCCGTATGATGCGGCCATGACGAGAGCCCGATCGAACACGGGTCCGACGATGGAGAGCGGCGCATGACGGAGCGGGGCGCATGACGGTCGCGCGCTCGGGACGCTTCGCCGGTGAGCGCGCGCCGGCGTTCGTGGCGCTCAACAGCTCGCTGGCGCTCGACTGGCGCCTCTGGCCCGAGGATATCGAGGGCTCGGTGGCGCACGCCCGCGCTCTGCGCGGCGCGGGCGTGCTCGGCCATGCCGAGTTCCGGGCGATCGAGGACGGGCTCGCGGCCGTCGGCCGTGAGATCGAGGCCGGCGGCTTCGTGCCGTCCGACGCCGACGAGGACGTGCACATGGCCGTGGAGCGCCGGCTCACCGAGCTCGCGGGGGAAGCCGGCGCCAAGCTGCACACCGGGCGCAGCCGCAACGACCAGGTCGTCACCGACGTGCGCCTGCACCTGCGCCGCGTCCTCGAGCGGCAGGACGCGGCGCTCGACGCCCTGCAGCAGCTTCTCGTGGCGCGGGCGTCCGAGCACGTGGAGACGGTGATGCCCGCGTACACGCACCTGCAGCGCGCGCAGGTCACGTCGCTGGCCCAGCACCTGCTCGCCTACTTCTGGATGTTCGAGCGTGACCGCGGCCGTCTGGCCGCGGCGCGCGACGCCTGTCTGGAGCTGCCGCTCGGGGCCGGCGCCGCGGTCGGCCTCAACTACGACCTCGACCGCGCGGCGGTCGCCGCCGACCTCGGCTTCGAACGCGTGGCCGAGAACTCCCTCGACGCGGTCGCGAGCCGCGACTTCGTCGTGGACTACCTCGCCGCCGCGGCGCAGCTCGGCGGCCACCTCAGCAGGCTGGGGGGCGAGCTCGTGCTGTGGGCGAGCAGCGAGTTCGGCTTCGTGCTCCTGCCGGACGCCTTCAGCGGCGGCTCGAGCATCATGCCGCAGAAGAAGAACCCGGACGCCGCCGAGCTGATGCGGGCCGCCGCTCCGCGGCTCGCCGCGGACCTCGGCGGTCTCCTCGGTGTGCTCCACGGGCTCCCGCTCGCCTACAACACCGACCTGCGCGAGGACAAGCGCTACCTCTTCGACGCCGTCGACTGCCTCGACCAGCTCCTGCCGGTCGCTCGCGGCCTCCTCGAGGGCGTGACCTTCGACGAGGCGCGCATGGCGGCGGCCTGCGACTCCTTCCTCGCCGCCACCGACGTCGCCGACTACCTCGTCGCGAAAGGCGTGCCGTTCCGCGAAGCGCACCACTTGACCGGCACGCTGGTGCGACGCTGCCTCGACGCCGGCACAGACCTCGCCGAGGCCGATCTCGGCGACCTCCGCGCTCTCTCGCCGGCGTTCGCCGAGGATTACTTCGAGCTGCACGAGCCGGCCGCCCAGCTGGCCCGCAAACGCTCGCACGGCGGCTCGGCGCCGGCGCGGGTGCGCGAGCAGCTCGGGCGCGCCCGCGCCGCACTGGCGGCGCGTCCCTGCTGCTGAGATGCGCGCTCCGGCGGCCGTTCTGTTCGACCTCGCGCGCACGCTGGGCGCGGGGTTCCCGCCGGCGACGCGCGTGGAACCGGCGTCGTGACTCCGGTCCCGCCGGCTCAGGACTTCTTCGCGCGCTCCGCCCTGGAGGTGGCCCGCGACCTCGTCGGCTGCACCTTCCTCTGCGACGGAGTGGGCGGCCGGATCGTCGAGACCGAGGCGTACCGGCAGGACGACCCGTGCTGCCACGGCTATCGCGGCAAGACCGCGCGCAACGCCGTGCTGTTCGGGCCGCCCGGGCACCTCTACGTCTACTTCACCTACGGCATGCACTTCTGTGCCAACGTCGCCTGCGAAGAGGAGGGAGTCGCCGCCGGCGTGCTCCTGCGCGCCCTCGAGCCCGAGCGCGGGGTGGAGGCGATGATCGCGCGCCGCGGAGTGACTGCGCCGCGCCTGCTGGCCGCCGGCCCGGCGCGCCTCGCCCAGGCGCTCGGCATCGGCCGCGAGGAGAACGGCTTGCCGGTGTGGGAGCCGCCGCTGACGATGCTCCCGCGTCCGGCCGGCGCGCCGCGGCCGCGGATCGCCACCACGGCGCGCATCGGGGTCGGGGGAGACTCGAAGCCCTGGCGGTTCGTCGCCACCGACAGTCGGTTCCTGTCGCGGCCGCTGCCCCGCCCGACCCGTCGCTGACGCTCGCCACTCACACTCGGCGCGCAGCCTGGACGTCGGATGCCCTCCGCCCCTCTGGTGTCCTCCCGGTCACCTTGGGTAAGAATAGGGCGCCAGCCGCCGAAGAAAGGACCACCGTGAAGCTACGTGAGATCTACGAGACCGCCGTGCGCATGGGCATCGCCGCCGACCCCCGCGGCAAGGCCGGCGTCGACGACTTCCTCGAGCGCCAGAAGCGGCGCTTCGAGGCCGCGCCCGACCACCTCAAGGAGTTCGCCGATCCCGAGAGCCTGAGGAATCCGTACGACGACACGCGCATCTACGTGGGGGATCCCGATCTCGAGGTCAAGACGCTGCTCGGCGGCATCGACATGAACACCGGCGAAGTGCTGCTCGCCGACCGCCTGCGCGAGAAGGGCGCGGCGATCGACGCGATCTACACGCACCATCCCGAGGGCTGGGGCCTCACCAGGCTCGACAGCGTGATGGAAGTGCAGGCCGACATCTGGGCGGCGATGGGCGTGCCGATCCAGGCCGGCGAGAAGTTCATCACCGAGCGCATGGACGAGGTGCGTCGGCGCCTCATGCCGCTGAACTTCGACCAGGCGATCGACGCGGCGCGCCTGCTCGACGTCCCCTTCTTCTCGGCGCACACGCCGACCGACAACCTCGTGTACGACTACCTCACGCGCTACTTCGCCAAGCGGGAGCCCAAGCTCATCGAGGACGTGCAGGTGGCGCTGCTCGAGATCCCCGAGTATCGCATCGCCGCCCGCAAGGGCGCCGGCCCCTACATCGGCAAGAGCCGGCCCGGCGCGCGCGCCGGGCGCGTGCTCGTCGACATGACCGGCGGCACCGAGGGCCCCAAGAAGGCCCTCGAGAAGCTCGCCGACGCGGGTGTCGGGACGCTTGTCGGCATGCACATGAGCGAGGAGCTGCGCGACGCGGCGGAGGAGCACGACATCCACGTCGTGATCGCCGGGCACATGAGCAGCGACTCGCTGGGCATCAACCTCTTCCTCGACGAGCTCGAGCGCGGCGGAGTGGCCACCGTCGCGACCTCCGGCCTCATCCGCGTGCACCGCAACGCCAAGGGCAAGGTCGTCAAGGAGGAGCCGGGCGCGCTGCCGGCCCTCTAGGCCGCGCCCGGCGCAGCCATGACACACGTCGTCCGGCACAGCGGATCGACGAACGTGACGGGGTGATGAGCGCCGCCGGTACGGTCGAGCTGCTGGCGCCGGCGGGTGAGCCGCGCGCCTTGCGCGCGGCCCTGGCCGCCGGCGCCGACGCCGTGTACTTCGGCCTCGAGCGCTGGAGCGCCCGCGCCTTCGCCGGCAACTTCACCGGCGAGACTGCGGTCGCGGCGATCGAGCTTGCCCACCTGTACGACGCGCGCGCCTACCTCGCGCTTAACACGCTGCTCAAGGACGCCGAGGTCGAGCCGGCGCTGGCGGCGCTGCAAGCGCCGTATCTCGCCGGCCTGGACGCTCTCATCGTCGCCGATCTCGGCTTCGCCGCGCGCGTGCGCGAGGCCTTCCCGGACTTGCGGCTGCACGCCAGCACGCAGCTGGACACGCACAGCTCCTCCCAGCTGGAAGCGCTGGCGCGGCTGGGTTTCTCGCGCGCGATCCTCGCGCGCGAGCTCAGCCTGCCGGAGATCGCGGCGCTCGACGCCCACGGCCTCGAGCTGGAGGCGTTCGTGCACGGGGCGTTGTGCTACGGCTACTCCGGCGACTGCCTGCTCTCGAGTATGGTCGGCGGCCGCAGCGGCAACCGCGGCCGCTGCAGCCAGGCCTGCCGCCTGCGGTACGACATGCGCCGGCCCGGCGTTCGCGCGCTGGCGGGCGGCGCTGCGGCCGGCGCTGCGGCCGGCGCCGACCCGGACGACGGCGGACTCACGCGCGTGATGTCCACCGCGGATCTCGCCGCCGTCGGCGTCCTGCTGCGCCTGCTCGCCGCGGGGGTCACCTCGTTCAAGATCGAAGGGCGCATGAAGGACGCGGCCTACGTCGGCGTCACCACGGCCGTGTACCGTGACGCGCTCGACGCCGCTCTCGCCGACCCCGAGCACTACCAGGTGCGTCCCGTGTGGAACGAGCGCCTGGAGCAGAGCTTCTCGCGCAGTTTCACGACGGCGCACCTCGAGGGCCGGCACTCGGAGGCGCGCAGCGGCGGCCGCGGCGGGCACCGCGGCGTCCTCGTCGGCCGCGTCTCGCGCGTGGACGAGGCGCGCGGCGAGGTCGTCGTGCGCCTGCGCCGGCCGGTGGCAGCCGGCGACCTCGTCTACCTGTACACGCCGTGGGGGCAGACGGAGCCGGCGTGGGTCGAAGAGGCCGGCGACGAGGAACTCACGCTGCGCGTGCGCGAGCGCGTCGCCGTCAAGGACCGCCTGTTCCGCCTGGCGGCGGCCGACGCCGGGCAGCTCGCCCGCGACCTCGTCGCGGGCCGCCAGGCCCGGCGTCCGGTGTTGCTGCGGATGTGCCTGGTGGGGGAAGCGGGCAGGCCGGCAGCCCTCGCCGTCGAGCAGGTCGGCGGCGGCCCGGCCGTGACCGTCACGACGGCCGAGCCGCTGGCGCCGGCCCGCACGGCCGCTCTGACGGCAGCCAAGGCTCGCGACGCCCTCGGCGCGCTCGGAGGGACTCCGTACCGCCTGGGGGAGTTCGAGTTCGCCGTCGACGAAGGCGTGTTCCTCGGCGTGGGCGGCCTCAATGACCTTCGCCGCCGCGCCTTGGCCGCGCTCGACGAAGAGCGCGTCGGGGCGCACCGGCGCCCGCGGGGTGCGACTTGCTCACCTGCGCGCGCGGCCGCCGCGACGGTGCCCTCGCCGGCGCCTCCTCCCGACTCACCGGGGTCGGCGCATGCTGGCGGATCGGGCCGCCCTTCGGTGATCCTCGTACTGCGGCCGGGCGAACGCCCGCTGCGAGGGGCTGGGGCGGCGATCGCCTGCCTCGATCTGCAGACCGGCGACGATCCCACCGCCGTCGCCACGCGGGCCGAGGAACTGCGGCGGAGCGGAATGCGCGTGTACGCGCGGACGCCGGAGATCCTCTTCGACGCCGACGTACCGTGGCTGCGGGCCGCCCTGGCTCTGCCGTGGGACGGCGTGTACGTGCGTCACCTCGGCGTGTTCGGCGAGCTCGCGAGTCTGCCGGGCACCCGCGCTCCTGCGATCGCCCTCGAGTATCCGCTGCAGGGACTCAACGGCCTTGCCGCAGGCGTCGTGCGCGGCCTGACCGGCCGCTCACCGGCCGCGGTGGTGGCCTCGCCCGAGACGTCGTTCGAGGAGATCGGGGCGCTCCGGGCGGTGATGGCCGCGGACGCGGAGCCCGGCCCGCCTCCGGAGGTCCACATCCTCGCCTTCGGGCGCCAGCAGGTACTTCACAGCCGCGACCAGCTCGGCCGGGCCGAGGGCCTCTACGAGGCGCCGGGCCCGCGCGAGCACGTCGGCCTCGTCCTCGAGGACGCCAAGGGCTACGTGTTCCCCGCCGAAGTGGACGCGGGCGGGACGCGCCTGTTCAACGCGCGCGTCACGAACCTCGCACCCAGCCTCGACGACCTCGTCTCCGCCGGGGTCGCCGGTTTCCTCGTGATCCAGTCGGACCTCGACGAGCGCGAGCGCGCGGCGTTCGCCGCGGGCGGTCTCGCCGCGCTCGCGCCGCTCGCGGCGCGCGAGCGCAGCACGACCGGGCACCTGTTCCGCGGCGTAGCCTAGCGCCGCGGCGCCGCTCGCCGCTTCCGCCCTCGGCACGGCCGCCCGCACAGTCCCGTGCCGGCCGGCCCAGCTCCCATCCGCCCGGGGTCGCCGTGGTATCATCGCCGCCGATGACCGACCGACGCCTCATCGAGGACCTCCTCGTGGGCGCCGTCGAGGTTCTCCCCGAGGGCGCTCTCGAGGCCAAGCTCGCGCTCGCCGAGCGCGAGGGCCGGCCGCTGCGCGTCAAGCTCGGGGTCGATCCCACGGCGCCCGACATCCACCTGGGGCACACGGTGGTGCTCAACAAGCTGCGCCAGTTCCAGGACGCCGGCCATGTCGCCGTGCTGATCATCGGCGACTACACGGCGCGCATCGGCGACCCTTCCGGTCGCAGCAAGACTCGTCCGCGTCTCGATCCGGCGCTCATCGACGCCAACGCCCTGACCTATCAGGAGCAGGCGTTCCTCATCCTCGACGACGATCCCGCCAAGCTGGAGATCCGCCACAACGGGGAGTGGCTCGCGCCTCTCACCACCGAGCAGCTCTTCGAGCTCACCTCGACGACGACCGTGGCGCGCATCCTCGAGCGTGACGATTTCGCCAAGCGCTGGGCCGCTCACCAGGCCATCTCATTGCTGGAGATGCTCTACCCGCTGGCGCAGGGGTACGACTCCGTGGCGATCGCGGCCGACATCGAACTGGGCGGCACCGACCAGAAGTTCAACCTCTTCATGGGCCGCGACCTGCAGGAGTACTTCGGCCAGGCGCCGCAGGCGATCATGACGCTCGATATCCTGCCCGGCACGGACGGCACGGAGCGCATGAGCAAGTCCACCGGCAACTATGTCGGCGTCACCGAAGACCCGCGCGACGTGTACGGCAAGATCATGAGCATCCCGGATGAGACGATGATGACGTACTTCCGGCTGCTCACCTCGCACCACGCCGACGAGTTCACGCACATCGAGGAGGAGCTGGAGTCCGGCGCCGTCGGCCCGCGCGACCTCAAGGCGCGCCTCGCGCGCGAGATCATCACGCGGCTTCGCGGCGCCGAGGCCGCGGCCGCGGCGGAAGACCACTTCGATCGGGTGTTCCGCCGTCACGAGCCCGCGGGCGACCTCCCGGAGCTGGCGCTGGAGCCCTCGGACGTCGAGGACGGCGGCCAGGTGTTCCTGCCGGCCGTCCTCGAGCGCTGGTTCGGCCAGACGCGCAGCGAGTGGCGCCGGCGCATCCAGCAGGGCGGCGTGAGTCTCGACGGCAAACCCCTGACGAGCCTCG
>Ga0209048_10007146_pt1 | contig 10351 bp, 10 predicted proteins | sample FrelakmetCRP12CR_FD_187146 | JGI IMG/M metagenome (GOLD analysis project Ga0209048, IMG submission 187146) | Freshwater lake sediment microbial communities from the University of Notre Dame, USA, for methane emissions studies - CRP12 CR (SPAdes)... | ecosystem: Environmental > Aquatic >... | reverse complement strand
GCGTATTCGACGCCGGCGCCCGCCGTCCAGCCCGCCTTCGTCTTACTCGCGGATCCGCCGTCGGACGCCATGTACATGTTGCCGTAAGCCAGGCCGCCGGTCAGGTATGGAAGCCATTGGTCAAACGAATAACCGATGCGGCCGCGGAAGGTCCCGAGCCATGTATCTTTGAAAGTGCAGCTCGCACAAAAAGAAGCATTGGCAGTACCCTTGGCATTGACATAGTCAATATCGCCTTCGAGACCCCAGACCCATTCGCCCGTCTGCAAGTTGTAGCCAATCGTGCCACCGCCCAGCCAACCCTCCGGGCTGACCGGGAAGTTACCGCCAGTCCCGCTCCAGTCTGACTTGCCCCACATATAGCCGCCGTTCAGACCCACGTAAAAGCCGCTCCAACTGAACGACGCGACATAGGCCGGTGCCCTATAGCTAGGTGAGGGCATATCCGCTGCCTGCGCGGCAATCGGCGCGATCAGCAATGCAGCGACGGCAATGCCAGTTCGGAACGTTCTGGTCATCATATTTATCGACCCCTTACTGGTCAGGCGATTGTTGCGAGCCAGCGTTCGCGCTGATCCACCCGGTCGGTGACGCACGTTGCATTGCTATACGCAAACGGACTCGAAGACGCGCATCCGCAAGCGCGCGTTCGATTCCTCACAAAGCCTGAGTTTGGTTAATGGCCGGTTAAATTTTCGGTCCTTTAAGCTCTGTTAAAATCTATAAACTAACGACCAAGAAGTACCCAAAACCCCCAATCATTGCTTTCCTTCTAGAGTTTAGACCCTTAATAGGTCATCACACGGCGAGCAACACTATAAGAGGCCCCGCCTCAATCTTCGCCGCGCCCACCGGTAGTATGGGCGCACGTTGGGCAACGCAACAATCCACCGCCGTTGATCGATGCTGCGCACCCACATCCAAGGCACAGATCTGCACAATTTATTAGCGCGTTCCGCGCCTGCGCGGCGCAGCGGTGGTCATGTCAGCGCTGACGAGCGGAATGGAAATTACCGGCACGGCGCTCGGAACGAAGGAAATGGTCGAGCTCAGGCAAAAGGTTCGAGTCCCGTCGCTCCCTCAGTGGCGGCATAGAAGCTCAATTAAATGTCCCTTCGACGCTCAACTCCAAGGTGCAAGCATCTGGTTTGGAGGGATGCCTGGCCGCGCGGCCTGCACGCGAGCACGCAACACGAAGGGGTTCGGGTCGTTTGACAAAACCTCGGTTCCGATAAATCCGACATGGTCCAACATGGCGATGCAGGCGGCCGGATTGTATAGCCAAAAGACTGTGGGGTCGTATGACTCGCCGTCTTTTCCCGACATGAAGCCATGCGGGTAGAACTTGGCCCAAGGCGTGTCTTTGATCGCAGGCTCGTCATAAACGTGGGTTTGGAACAGCATCTCTCCGCTGCAAACATCCAGGATGCGCTCAAGAGCGAGTTGCGGATGTTTCAGATGATAGAAAACGCCGTAGAAAAGAACCAGGTCGAAGGTTCCGAATGTTGACGGCTTTAGGTCATAGACGTTCGTAAGGTACGCGGTAGCGTTGGATTGGCGCGCGTCGCGAACGATATTGAAGCGGCGCACGGAGTCGGGATAGCTGTCGATTGCGATAACCTCCCGCGCGCCGCGACCTTCCGCCTCGAAGGAGAAAAAGCCTTCCGCGCAACCGACGTCAAGCACGCGCTTGCCGGTGAGGTCATCTGGCAACCCAAAATAAGGCATTTTCTCTGTCGGCGGATTGCTCCAACCGGGGGAGAAATACCCCGGAAACAACTCGATCCGTTGGAACCAGTACGGTTCCACCTCGACGCGGTGACGTATAAAATCGCGGACGCTGCGATCTAAGTGGTCAGGCATGGCGGGCGTGGGCTGCGATAGGCGAGCGTTAGCAGCACCCGCCCTGAATTCCTCCGATAGCCTGTTCTTGATTTCCTGCGTTTTCGTCCGTTGAGCTGCGACGCTTTTTACTGACACATCACTCTCCTCATCGGTTCAACCAAGAATTCGCTCGATTACATAGCTGCCCTCTCGATCTCCTCCGAGAATGCCGCGGACGAATCCGATGTCGTGCATTAGGCATGCGACCAACAAGTGCGCCCAGTCTGACGCCGTCGTGCGCTTCAATTCAATAGTGCGCGTTCCTCCGGGGAATGCCGGGTTAGATCTCATTCGCCATAACCGCCGTGCTGTTGAAGGCTCAAAGCTACAATTGCTCTTTGGTACAGATCAATGCTCACGCGCGAAAAGGCCCAAGGCGGACATGCTGACCGCGCTGAAGAATGTCTGCTTCTGGGAGAACAGCGGACATACCGTACACTTGCCGCTACGTCTGCTTCTGACCCAGAGCGGACATCGCTAATTTGCAAACCGTCATCGCTAGTCACGAATATCCCTATGATTTCTCTTCTCTATTCCGGAGGTTCTGGGATTGGTATGCGGATGAGCTTCCATCCTTGAGTATAATTCTTGGTCAGACATGTGGTAAATCCGCTCACCGTAGCGGCTGACATTGCCCTTGATCCAATTGTGATAAATACCGTGATCGTGATATTGTGAAGGTGCCGGAAGATTTGGAGGCCGCTAACTGGGGCGGCCATATATTTCTTGTCGGTATTTTGTGATGACCCTTAGGGGGGCGGCCATTCGTAGCGCGTTTGCAGCCATTCGTAGCGTGTTTAAAGAGCGCTTCCTCAGCGCCAAGGTAGTTGTTTACACGGCCGTTACAGGCAATTACGACAATTTGGCTGCGCCGGCGATGAAGGTGCCTAACTGGAATTACCTGTGCTTCACCGATGAGCCCTCCGTAGCGAGACCGGGGTGGGAGATCCGCGTGTTACCGCAAAGCGATCTCGACCCGATCCGCCGTTCGCGCCTTCCGAAGATTTTGGCGCACCGCTTCCTGTTTGATTACGACATAAGCATCTGGATCGACGCCAATATCGGCATCGCCGGCGACCTTGCCGCGTTTTGCAAGACGGCGCTTGCTCACGCCGACATCGCGTTTTTCCGTCACGGCGATCACCGTCCATCGGTTTTTGCCGAAATCCAGGCCTGCTCGCTGTTAAACAAGGCCCCGTACGAGGTTATGGCCCGTCAGTATGAGAGCTATCGTGGCAACGGCTTCCCGGACAATGTCGGAATCATTCCCGAGTGCGGGGTGATTGTACGCAGACACCATCGTCCGCGCGTTCGCGCCGCCATGGAAGAATGGTGGACGGAGTTGCTGGCGCACAGTCCACGCGACCAGATTGGCCTGCCATACGTCATTTGGCGGAACTCGTTGGCGATCACGCTGCTCGATTGGAATTTGCGGGAAGCGACGCCATGGTTCAGTTATGGGTCTCATGCGTGCGCCCAACCACAGCCGAGTTTCGTACGCAAAAGCCGCCAATGACTCGATGACATAGGCCGCCTCCGTTGGCGGCCACTTTCGTTATTTCGAACCCAGGTCGCTTGATGACAACGATTTGGGGGGTCGCCGCGCCCACACTCTCATTCGGGATGGTCTGAAATGCCGGTAGCCATCCACAGCTACCATTCAGGCTTCCGGGCATTTCAGAAAATCTCTACCATCCACACCAGTTCGGGGTTCATCCGAGGAATCCGGATTAATCGAAGCCATGGAGCGGTAGCGTGGCGCCCAATGTGACCGTGTGCATTCCGGCCTACCGCTCGGAGGCATTCATCCACAATACCTTGCGGTCCGTACTCACCCAGACCTATTCCGACTTTGTCGTCGAGATCGCAGTCGAACCACCAGCCGACGAGATACTGAGCGCCTGCGGGCCTTTACTGCGGGATGACCGCGTCAGAATAATCGTCAATCCCCAGGTTCTCGGCTGGGCCGAAAATATCAAGAGTCTCTTGCGACGCGTCGCAACGCCCTATTTTCTCATTCTTTTCCACGATGACCTCCTCCTGAACGATTATATCGCCACTCTGCTCGTTGAGTTGATCCGGCGACCCCAAGCCAGCGTCGCGTATGGCGATATGGTTTGTTTCGGTTTCGGTGGTGCATCCTATCGCTTGGGGCTTCGCCTGACGGAAGAACCGATTTTTGATCGGCTCATGTCATTCTTTCTTGGCGGTACAGAAGCAATCCCCGTGAGGGGGGTGACGCGCTCCTCGGTGCGCGACCATTGCGACTTTCCAACCGATCGATACGACGGGTTTGCGGCCGAATGCGAATGGGTGCTGCATTTGCTGATGTCGGGGGCGGCGCTCCACGTGCCGCGCCCCTTGTATTTAAAGCGCATTTTTGGGCCAAACGCAATTACGGCCTCAACAAAACGACTGCTTGGCTATTCCAGAGAACATCTATTCGAAGCGCTGGAGCATCACCGGGCGCGCATGCTGGCACTCATACGAAAAACGGATTTGCCGAAAACGATGAGGGATACAGTCGAGTTGGCGGCTGAAGCGGCCATGCTCAGGCGTCACATGACGTTTAATATGGGCGCATTTCTTCCGGTGCAGCTCGCCCGGTCAGAACAAATCATGACAAATGCGGGCGCGATGCTGGGCAGCTATGGCAAGGGAATTCAAGCAATGACCCTTTTGGCGATGTCGCGACATGCATTGATCGAAGGCGATACGAAGGCGGCGCTGGACCTGGCGATTGCGGCGGTCGATGCCGATCCGAACCAATGGGAAGGACTAGCCCATCTCAGCAGACTGCAGCTCGATACCAATCGCAGCATTGAAGCTTTTGATACGGCTCTGCGTGCGTGGACTGTGGCGCCAGATGCGGCAGGGTTGCGGGAGTTAATTGCTGATTGCGAGTCTACCATTGAGCAGCGCAAATTCCTCGAAATGATGCGGAGCGGGCAGGCTGCGATAATGCCTGAGCGATTTGATGCCGCTGGCTATCTGATCGATCACCCCGATGTCGCGGCAGCCGGGGCCGATCCGTGGCAGCATTACCGCGAGTTCGGATGGCGCGAGGGACGCAAGTTTCGGCTACTGCCGGTTAAAGGATAATACTCGGATTGCGGATGCACTGATCGCAATCGATCAGGTTCACCTGCTTTATCCTACCAGTTCATTGGCGATCTGTGACGCAAGCCAGGGTGCGACCGAATACTTGCCGGTCTCTACTGAGTAGTAGTTGTCGTCGCGCAATATGCCGAACTCATCGCGACGGTGGAGCGTTGACATTGGATCAGATAGCAACCCCTCGCCGTGCGCCACGATCCAACCACCCCGCACGACCAGTTGTTCGGCAACCGTCGGAAGTTCGATAACAGCTGGAAAATAGTCGCTTAGCGCGTCAACCATGCGACCGCAAATCTCTCTTTCCATAGCGCGGTCAAGTTTCGGCGATGCGGGAGCGTATTTTTGGCGACAATCCAGCAAGAGACCGACAGGATACCATGAGAGATAAATATGGTGCCCATCATAATTTTTGATATCCCCGAAGGGGCCAGTTGTGATGACCACATTCTTTATGCTCACATTGGGTACTTTCATGAACACGGCAACACGATAGCGATAGGAAAGCAGTTTATTTGATGAACGACCGACTGCTTCATCGATAGCGCTTTTTCCTTCCCATAGCGCGTTGACCACAGCGTCGAACCCGTCGAACACGCCGCAATCCGTTAAGACTCGCCAGTGACCTGGTCCTTTCGACAACGACGTCACCGAACAATTGCACCTAAGTTCAATATGTCGATCTGATACCAAGCTATCTACGAGGCGATCAGCCAACCAATTCGTATTGACTGACCTTTCTGGAACGCGGAACCCTGCGACGATATCCCGATTCTCAGTAATCTCTGCTAACTCGTCTCTCGTGAGCGACGTTGGCCGATTCTTATCGCCCCGCAAGTCGGAAACGAGTTCCCACACAGCGTTCAAATACCGAAACATCGAATCAGGATCTACGACGGACTTGGCATGCGTAAGAAAGATTTCATCTCCACGCGTAAGATGCGGTTCGATCGAGCTGCCGATCAAGTTTTCAACAATCGGTTGGAACGCAACTCCGCCCGGAATCAGTTTGCGGGCGGTGTTGAGCGACCGGTCTGCCGCATACAGGTAACCCAGGTGGATCTTGCCTTCGTTCCAACGGCCAGCCCTATTCATTGGGCGTTCTGAGGCTTCGAACAACGTGACGCGAGCTCCTCTTCTGGCAAGAAGAATTGCAAGGGAGCTTCCCAACATTCCCGCGCCGAGGACAGCAATTTGGCGCTCGCGTCTCAAATCGCGCATCACGTTTTTACAATTTTGCGATAATGGGAATAGCTGGCGGGGTCGTAGCATTCGCTTGCAAGCACCAGAAGCAGTGCTTCGGCCGATACGTACGTCTGCTCGGACCAAACAAGAGGGCGAAGATAGATAGCCATGCCGGGTCGGTCGATGCAGAATTTCTCCTCCTCACCAGCGTAGGCCACGAAAATTTCAATTTGGCCGGACGCGCAGATCAACAGTTGATGCGCTGTCTTATGTGCGTGCCCGCCCCTTCTTTCTCCCGCTCTTGAAGGTTTTACGAAAAACATCCGCCGCGGCTCAAACGGCAAGGAGGGGAACTCAATAGAGTAGAGATTGCCGCTTTTGTCGACGTGCGGCTCTAGCTGAAACAGCATCACGGCGGATCCGAATCTTGTTTCGAAGCCACTAAGGCCAGTCATGTTGCAAGCATTTTGCTTTGAGTATGTTACAAGGCGCATCACAATTTCATCTATCTCAGCCAATGCTGTCAGTCAATTTATGAGTACACGCCTAATATTTTTCCGACCACGAGACGCGAGCAGAGCATGCGCACATGACTGTTTTCACCCGTTTCGCACGAGGCGAGCGAGCGAATTGATGAAACGCGCAGCGGACGCCCCATCTGGATCAGATCACGCCGATGCAGTAATCTCTCATCCGCTAATACAAAAAATCCGTTGGGTCAGGCTCTGCGACCGGCAATGTGCCGCCGAAGCGAGACGCTGGGAGGCGTCGTAAAGTGTTAGAAACAAGGCGCGGTGAATTCCAGAGTCCCAATGTCCAACGGCGCATAAAGCCGGATCTATCGATCGTCGTCGTCGCCTATAACATTCCACGCGAACTGCCAAGGACACTATATTCGTTATCCTCGCGCTACCAACGTCATATCAATTCTGACGATTACGAGGTCATCATTGTAGACAATGGCTCGGTCCCTCCCGTCGATCCCGGCCGGCTCAGGGATCTCGCAGACAACTTTCGCCTAATCCACATTGACGAAGCGTCGCCGTCGCCCGCTGCCGCGGTCAACAGGGGGCTTGCAGAGGCGCAGGGTGAAATTATTGCGGTAATGATCGATGGTGCGCGCATCGCGACGCCGGGCCTACTTCACTTCGGTCGCCATGCCGCCCGGCTGTATAAACGAGCCGTGGTGGCCTCGCTCGGCTGGCACCTCGGCTACGACTATCAAAGCCATGCGATGGAGGCGGGGTACGACCAGGCAGCTGAGGACGCCTTGCTCGAGTCAATCGGATGGCGCGAGGACGGATACCGCCTTTTCGAAATCGCCACAATGGATGAATCCTCGGCCGATGGCTGGTTCGCGCCGATTTCCGAATCGAACGCACTCTTCCTGCGCCGTGACACATGGGACCAGCTCGGGGGTATGGATGAACAGTTCGATTTGCCTGGCGGGGGTCTCGTCAATCTCGACACGTTCTATCGCGCGGTGGATTTGCCAGACGCAGAGCTCGTGCTGATGCTTGGCGAGGGAACATTCCATCAGGTCCACGGCGGAGTCGCCACAAATGCGTCGGCGGAACTGATGGCCAGCAATTGGACCAAATGGGCCGACCAATACGAGAGGATCCGCGGGCGACCCTACGCCGTACCGCTACGGAGACATCTGCCTACCTATATCGGGACGCTGCCGCGCGCCGCTCTTCTGCGCTTCGTCCGCGCGGCGTCTGCTCTTGGGGTAGAAACGGACATCGCGCAGACGCGTCGTAATGTCCGCTAGTGACCCGAAGCAGACATAAGGTCTCACGGCAAGACCGCCGCATCGAAACCGGCTTCCAGGACATTCAGATTTACGACCAAGTCGCCGGTTAACCATGAAAGGCCCCGCAATTTGGGGCCTAAAGCGTTGCTTAAAAAGCTCAGGCGCCGCGCGCGCGCAGCACGGCCTCAATCGAGACCCGCGACCACGGCGCGGTGCGCTCGCGGAACGCGATGTAGGAGGCGTGCACCTTGGCCGTGATCGCGCTGCGCTCGCTAAGTTCGCCGAGCACGTCGCCCGCCTGCTTGCGCGCGGCCGTCACCAGATCGTCGGGAAAGGCGCGCAGTTTCACGCCGTGGTCGCCCACGAGCGCGGCCAGCGCCTGCGCATTAAGCCGCTCCATCTCGGCCAGCGCGAAATTTGCTTCCGTCGCGCAGGCGTGCGCGACGACGGCCTTGAGATCGGCGGCAAGCGCGTTCCAGGCCTTCAGCGCGACGATGCACTCGCCGGTGCCGTTCGGCTTGTTGAAGCCGGGATAGTAGTAGAACGGCGCCACGCGATAGAGCCCGAGCGCGATGTCGGTGCCGGGCCCGACGAATTCCGCCCCGTCGATCACGCCCGATTGCAGGCTGGTAAGGATTTCCGACGGCGGCGTGGTTTGCGGCGTGGCGCCGAGCCGGCGATAGATTTCGCCGCCGAGGCCGAGCGAGCGCAGCTTGAGCCCGTGCAGATCGGCGAGGCTGGCGAGCTCGTGGTGGAACCAGCCGCCCATGCAGACGCCGGTATTGCCGCCCATGAACGGCTTGACGCCGAACGGAGCGTAAAGTTCGTCCCACAGCGCCTGCCCGCCACCGGCGTCGATCCAGGCGACGTGCTCGGCCGGCGTGAGGCCGAACGGTACTGTGGTGAAGAAAGCTGCCGCCGGCATCTTGCCCTGCCAGTAGAATGCCGCGGTATGACCGACGTCGGCGACGCCGTTGCCGACCGCGTCCAGCACCTCAAAGGCCGGCACCACCTCGCCCGCCGCATACACCGCGATATCGAGGCGCCCGCCCGAGAGCGCACGCACTCGTTCGGCGACGCGCTCCGCCGACATGCCCGGCCCCGGCAGCCGCTTCGGCCACGAAGTCACCATACGCCACTTCACGGTCTGCGCCCGGGCCACCGCCGGCGCCGCTAGCACACCGGCAACCGCTCCCGCCCCGATAGTGAAATCGCGGCGCGTCGTCATGGTTGCCTCCATTGCGCATGAAAATGATGCAGCGGGCCGTGACCGTGGCCGATGGCCAGTCGGTCGGCGCCGACGATGGCCGCGGTGACGTAAGCTTTGGCTTCTTGGGTAGCGGCCATGAGAGCGAGGCCCTTGGCAAGCCCGGCGGCGATGGCCGACGACAGCGTGCAGCCGCTGCCGTGGGTATTCCGGGTGGCAATGCGCTTGGCAGCAAGCCGAACGATCTCGCCTTGCCCTATTAGCAGATCGACGCTGTCAGCGCCTTCGCCATGGCCTCCTTTGATCAGAACAGCGCGCGCACCGAGCGACAATAAATGACGTGCTTGTGCTTCCATTTCCTCTTCATTGTGCGCAAGCATTGCGCCGGTCAGTGCGGCGGCCTCCAGCAAATTCGGCGTTACTACTAGGGCGCGCGGAATAAGTTTATTTCGCAGCGCCTCGACTGCCGAGGACGCCAGAAGCCGGTCGCCGGAGGTGGCGATCATCACCGGATCGAGCACGATATTCTTGGCGTGATGGCGATCGAGCCCCTGCGCCACCGCCTCAATGGCGGCGACTTGCGAGAGCATGCCGATCTTCACCGCGCCGACGTCCAGATCGGAAAACACCGCGTCGATCTGCGCGGCAATGAAATCGGCCGGCACGTCGTGAATAGCGGTGACTCCGCTTGTATTCTGCGCGGTCAGCGCCGCGATTGCGCAAGCGCCATAGACCCCAAGCGCGGCGAAGGTCTTGAGATCCGCCTGAATGCCGGCGCCGCCACTCGAATCCGAGCCGGCAATGGTCACGGCAACCGCGGTCATGACCGCCCTCGCCGCACCAGCGCGCTGTCCACCATGGCGCGCAGATTCTGCGCAGCTAAAGATGGATCGGGCGCCAGCGAAAGCGCCGAGATCACCGCCACGCCATCGGCACCTGCCGCGATCACCTCGGCGGCGTTGCTCTCGTTGATGCCGGCGATGGCGCAGATCGGAAATTCTTTCGCCCGCGCGCGGATCACCTGTACGATCGCACGCAAGCCGGTAATGCCGATCGGCGCAGTGGTATCGTCCTTTGAGGTGGTGTCGTACACGCCGCCGATCGCCACATAGTCGAGATGTTTGAGCGGCGCAGCTTCGGCCTGCTGCAACGTCTTGATGCTCAACCCGATGATTGCGGTGCGCCCAAGCAACAGCCGCGCGTCG
>Ga0209048_10007145_pt1 | contig 10351 bp, 7 predicted proteins | sample FrelakmetCRP12CR_FD_187146 | JGI IMG/M metagenome (GOLD analysis project Ga0209048, IMG submission 187146) | Freshwater lake sediment microbial communities from the University of Notre Dame, USA, for methane emissions studies - CRP12 CR (SPAdes)... | ecosystem: Environmental > Aquatic >... | reverse complement strand
CATGGCATTGGTCACTGATGAAGGGCGAAGGCGACAACGGAATTGAGGCACCCCATTGAGTCGAGGCTTCTCATTGGTTCTCCCCGGGAAAGGGGGCCTTATCGCATCAGGTTTCGGTAGGAGACATGAGTTGCTTTATCCTTGACGAAGGAACCGCGGTTTGTCTCTCACGGATACCATCTTCACCAGGTCACGCACAGACAAGAGGCCCACGATCTTGTTCTCTTCCGTCACTGCGAGGTGGCGAATCCGTTGCTCAGCCATGAGCCGGCTGGCATCGCGAATGGTACGGTTGATGTCAATTTGAATCAGGGGATAATTCATCACGGCCCCGACACGGGTGCTGCTCGCAGGGAGATGGGAAGCGATCCCTTTCCTTACCAGGTCGGTCTCGGTCACGATAGCGACCATTTCTCCAGCCTCAAGTACGAGGAGCGAGCCGATCCCCTTCTCAGACATCCTCTGCGCCGCCTCCAGCACCTTCCGTTCACTCCCAATGGTCTCCAGCTTCGTGTGCATTAGCACGCTGAGGGGCCGGTATACGTTGTCGAGGTCACGGATGGGGCCTCCTTCTGAATCGACGAAATAACGCGCGAGATCCCGGACTGAAATCACCCCGACGATTTCCTCCTTATCGGACACGCAGAGATAGCGAACGTGGTTCGCTTCCATGAGATGACTCGCATCCAGCATGGGGCGATCCGGCGTGATTGTCAGCAGTGGACTGGTCATGATCTGGTCCACCATGGTAAGGGAAGGATCGATTCCTTTGGCGAGCACCTTTCGAATCAGGTCCGTTTCGGTCACGATGCCCGACCTGCGGGACATACGACCCTCTGCATCGGTCGACTCTACCAACAGAGAACCAAGGCTTTTCTCCCGCATACGCTCGGCGACCTCCACGATTGTGGTCTCGGGTGGGACGACTTCCAAGTATCGATGCATGAAATCCCCGACCGTGCCTCCTGACCGTGCAGTCATGGACGTTCCCTTTCTTCGTGAGACAGCATGCTGCCTTTCTGCTGTGCTTCGATCACTCTCTGTGAATCCAAATCATTCATGAATGATGCGAACTTATCATTATTTAGCTGCATATGGCGAGCCAGGGTCGCCCCGATGGAAAGCGGAGAATCTTCCGTCTACCGCTGGAGGAATTACGAGGATACAGGCAGCCTGCATAGTTGGTGTATACGAAGAAACTCCGGAAGGGGCAACGCGCCACATCTCCGGGCATACAGGTTGCGATAAATGGCTACAGTGATGGGAGGGGGAGGGCAGCCTGGTCGTCCTCCTGCTCGCGGAACGCGCACGCTCAGAAGGTGCTCGTTCGACGCGCGCATTCGAGGATCGACCAAGCCGCCCAGCGAAGAGAGAGGTATGCAGGCCTCGATAGATTGATGAAATGGATGATGGTTGCTCGATGCGTTCAGTGGGGGGCCAAGCAGGGCACCTTCCAATGAAGGAGGCATCACTGTTGCTTTGTTATTGGCGGAGGAGTGCCGGCCTGTCAGGAACAGGTTGCCACAACTCTCCCGCTCCGACGATGGTCTTGATTGATTGAGAGCACTGCTATGCATGTCACCACTGTGCTGATCATGGGAGCGGCCGGCCGCGATTTCCACAACTTCAATGTGGTGTTTCGCGACCATCCAGAGTATCGGGTCGTCGCGTTCACCGCGGCGCAGATTCCCAACATTGCAGGGCGTCGCTATCCATATGAGCTAGCCGGCTCCTTGTATCCGCTAGGCATCCCTATTCATCCCGAGGAAGAACTCGAGTTTCTTATCGCGACATATAAAGTCGAACAGGTTATTTTCGCCTACAGCGATATATCCCACGAAGACGTCATGCATCAGGCGTCGCGGGTATTGGCTGCAGGGGCGGACTTCAGCTTGTTGGGCGGGCGTCGTACGATGATCTCAGCGAAGAAGCCCGTCGTGTCGGTGTGCGCCGTCAGGACAGGAGCGGGAAAGAGTCCGGCGACTCGCAGAATTGCGTTCCTGCTGCGAGGGGAAGGGCTCCGTGTTGCGGTCATTCGACATCCCATGCCCTACGGGGATCTGGCCAAACAAGCGGTGCAGCGCTTCGCCTGTCTCGACGACCTCCGCACTGCCGGCTGCACGATCGAGGAGATGGAGGAATACGAGCCTCATATTCGGGAGGGATATGTGGTCTTTGCGGGCGTGGATTATGAACGAGTCCTGCGGGAGGCAGAACGGGAAGCGGACGTGCTTGTATGGGACGGCGGTAACAACGATACGCCGTTCGTTGTTTCTGACTTGGAGATCGTCTTGCTCGATCCTCACCGGGCCGGTCATGAGCGGACCTATTTCCCGGGCGAGGTCAACCTTCTCCGCGCCGATGTCCTCGTCCTCACCAAGATGGACACGGCGAGCCAGGAACAGGTTCACGTGGTGCGGGCGAATATCCGTCAGCTCAACCCGAAGGCGGTGGTCCTCGAAACGACGATGCCGGTCACCGTCGATCTGCCACATCTGATCAAGGGGAAACGGGTGCTCGTCATCGAGGATGGCCCGACGCTCACGCACGGAGGCATGAGTTTCGGCGCGGGTGTTCTTGCAGCCAAGCAAGAGGAAGCCGGGGAGTTAGTCGATCCCAGACCCTATGCAGTCGGGACGATCCAACAGACCTTCATTCAGTACCCCCATATTGGCCCTGTGCTTCCAGCGATGGGCTACGGTGCGACGCAGATCCGAGAGTTGGAAGACACCATCAACCGGGTTCCGTGCGACGTTGTCCTGATCGCGACCCCGGTTGACTTGGGCAGAATCATATCTATCAAACATCCAATCTGCCGGGTAATGTATAGCCTTGAAGAACGGGGCACTCCCGGCCTGAGGGATGTCTTGAAGGGCATCATTCTCAAAGCAAAAAAAGGATGAATCCTTTTCGAGCCGGCTGTCTCTCATGGCGTCAGGTAAGGAGAATTATATGAAAGGAATAGTGAAGACAAAAACGAATCAAGCCAAGAATTGGGTGCTCGATTGCTGCCATCGATGCGGCGGGTTAATGGCGTCGGAGTTCTCTACGGACACTGGGATGGTGGAATGGCACTGTGTGATGTGCGGTGACCGGGTTGATCAGGTGATTCTGGCCCACCGTCTATGCCACGAACCGCGACAAGAAGCGAAACAGTTGTTCGCCGGTTCAGGCCACTCTCGCTTAAATTAGCCGGGTGGTCAAAACGTCCGCCAGCGCCTCAACCTTGACCTCACCCTCCACCTAAACCAAAAGGGGCGTCTTGCCCTGCCTGCGGCATTTCGTTGTTCTTAGTGGGAGGGCGCCCCTCCGCGTTCCAAGACATGGTCTACGGTGACAAGCCAGAGGATCTTGCTGCTGCCGCTCTGTAATCCAACGACCAACCCCAGTTCCCACCACCGCAAAGACTTTGAAGTGAGAGATCCTGCCGACTGTTTCCTTATTTTCCACTCTTCCTTGCCAAAGGGAGGCTGACATAAGTGTGTGTGAGCGGATCGAGGCGTTCCGCAACAACACAGGGGCTTCAACTGGGGAAGAAAGCGACAGGAGAGTAGGCTGGTAGGAAGTCGAGAAAGCCGTACTTTCAGCTGTTGTCTGATAGAAGAAGACCGCACCCTGTATCATCCGCGAGGCCTATTCATTGCTTACTAAGCCTGCAAGGGATAGGTGCGACTGCAGCCTGGCTGTTTAGCAGCTGAGAAGATCAGAGTGGATTATGCCGGTGCACAACGCCGATATCGCAGCAGTCTTCGATGAAATTGCGGACTTGCTAGAGATTGAAAGCGCCAATCCGTTCCGCGTGCGCGCCTATCGCAATGCCGCCAGGACATTGCGGGATCTCAACCAAGACGTTGCCGCCATGATTGAGCAGGGAAAGGACGTCACGGAACTGCCAGGCATCGGCGAGGACTTGGCGTCGAAGATCGAAGAGATCGTTGAGACCGGCACAGCCGCCCTGCTTGAAGAGCATCGGAAAAAGGTGCCGGCGACACTCACGAACCTGCTCAAAATTCCAAGCCTTGGGCCGAAACGAGTACAGACGCTGTATAACAAGCGGGGCATCCGCACGCTGGACGATTTGCGGAACGCAGCGCAGGAGGGGCGCGTCAGGACGCTGCAAGGGTTTGGAGCAAAGATCGAGCAGCACATCCTTGAGCAGTTGAAAGCCAGGACGAGCGAAGAGAAGCGGTTCAAACTGGCGATCGCCACTCAATATGCCGAGGCCTTCATCGCGTATTTGAAGGCCTCACCAGGGGTGGGACAAATTGTCCCGGCGGGGAGCTATCGACGAGCCAGGGAAACGATCGGAGACCTCGACCTCCTGGTCGCGGCTCGTTCCGGCAGTCCGGTAATCGATCGTTTTGTGTCCTATCCGGAAGTGGAAGAAGTCCTGGCTCACGGCACCACCAAGGCCAGCGTCCGTCTGGCCTGCCGGCTTCAAGTCGATCTGCGGGTTGTCCCTGAAGCGAGCTATGGTGCCGCCCTCCAATATTTCACGGGGAGCAAGGAGCACAACGTGGTGCTTCGCCAATTGGCGCAGCAGCAGGGGTTCAAGCTGAATGAGTATGGCCTGTTCAAAGGCGAGCAGTCTGTGGCGGGAGCCACCGAGGAATCCGTCTACGCGGCGGTGGGGCTTCCCTGGATTCCTCCGGAGCTGCGGGAGAATCGCGGCGAATTCGAAGCGGCGCGGGCAGGCCGCCTGCCGAAGCTCGTCGAGCTCGCCGATCTGAAAGGCGATCTGCATGCCCACACGAAAGCAACGGATGGCAGGAACAGTCTCAAGGAGATGGTAGAGGCGGCGCGCAAGCGCGGGTTCGAATACCTGGCGATCACCGACCATTCCCGACGTCTGGCGATGGCCCATGGCCTTGATCCGAAGCGGCTGCTCGAACAACTCGACGAGATCGATCGTCTGAACGATGCCTCGTCCGGCTTGACGATACTGAAGGGGATCGAGGTGGATATTCTGGAAGACGGCAGCCTTGATCTTCCCGATGAAGACCTCAACAGGCTTGATCTTGTTGTGGGGGCTGTCCACAGTCACTTCAGACTGTCGAGGGAGAAACAGACAGAGCGGATCTTGCGCGCCATGGACCGCCCGCATTTCACCATTCTAGCCCACCCCAGCGGTCGGCTCATTGATGAACGAGAACCCTATGAAGTGGATATGCTTCGGCTGATCCATCATGCGCGTGAACGTGGATGTGTATTGGAAGTGAACGCCCATCCAGTCCGCCTCGATCTGACTGATACGGACTGCCAAATGGCGAAAGCCGAGGGAGTCCTGGTGAGCATCAACTCCGACGCCCACAGCGTCCTGGACTTCGAGAATCTTCGCTATGGTGTCGGGCAAGCTCGCCGGGGGTGGCTGGAAAAGAGTGACGTCTTAAATGCCAGATCCCTGCAATCGTTGCGTCCGCTGTTGAAGCGCACGATGAGGTGAAACCATGACGGAACAATGGCAGAGTTGAACCGGTCCGCCTTACGCCATTCTGTTGGCGCCCCACAGGTCGTTGCATGATCGAGATCGATGGATCGCAGTACTCCGGCAGTGGCACGATCGTGCGCCAGGCGGTTGCCTTCTCTGCCCTCACCGGAAAGCCCGTCCATATCGTCCATGCCAGGACTCGACGGCCCAAGCCAGGCCTGAGGCACCAGCACATTCGCGTAGTGCAGGCCATCGGAGAGCTCGTGAGCGGAACAGCCGAAGGACTGTCTCTTGGGTCGCAAGAGATTATCTTTCGGCCCGGAATGCTCACCACCGGCAGACGCTACTTCTGGGACATCGGCACTGCCGGATCGACAACTATGTTGGGGCTCGGTATTCTCCCGGTGCTGGCCTTTGCTTCGTCGGCAGTGAACCTGGGGTTACGAGGTGGGCTCTTTCAGGATTACGCTCCATCGGTCTTTCATCTCCAGCACGTCATGCTGCCCCTTCTGCGCCGCATGGGGCTGGAGGTCGAGTTGGTGATGGAGCGTCCTGGGTATGTTCCGAGAGGGGAAGGCATCCTGCGTTTGATGGTGCAACCGGTTCGGAAGCAACTTCGCCATCTCAGGATGGAAGAGCCAGGAACTGTGACGCGTGTGTGGGGCATCGCGCTCTCGTCTCATTTGGAGAAACGAAAAGTGAGCGAACGGATGGCTGATGCCGCACAGGAGGTCTTGGGGAGAGCGGGGCATCGAGCCGACATCGACGTGCAATACGACCGGGAGTCTCTGCAACCAGGCGCAGTCTTGGCCTTGTTCGCCGACCTCGGCGAGGGAGTGCGTTTGGGGGCGGATCAAGCCGGCGCCTTGAGGCGGACCGCTGAATTCATAGGGAAACACGTGGCCAAGCAGCTCCTCGAGGGCATGAACTCCGGGGTTACCCTGGACCGGTTCGCCTCTGACCAGATCGTCCCCTTTGCCGCACTCGCGGAAGGAGAAAGCCGATTCCGTGTCGCGGCCGTGACCGATCATCTTCTGACGAACCTGTGGCTGGCAGAGAAGTTTCTCGGGGTAAGAGGGGTGCTCAACGACCATATCCTGTCGATGGCCGGCGTTGGGTTTCAGAGACAGGAACTGGATGCCTAAGGGCTCAAGACGAGAGGCTCCCGTATGAAGATGACCTTGTACCACCTCACCGGTAGTGCGCGAGGGAACACCAAGTTCATCGATGTCGATTCCGTGAGCTTCGGGACAGGAGACCAATGCGGAATTATCTTTGACCGAGCCATCGATGCCGCCGTCTACCCTCTCCATGCGGAGCTCACAGTCGAGAATGGCCACCCGATCATTCGGGACCGAAGCGGGAAGCGCGCGCTCTTCGTCAACGGCCTGAGGCAGATGGAAGCCTTGCTGCAGGATGGCGACCTGTTGGAGTTTGGAGAACAGGGCCCCCAGATGCGGTTTCGCCTGTCACCCGACCAGGCATCTGATACGAAGTCCTGGCGGACAATCGTTGAGGATTCCCAGGATATCGTGGTTCGCACGCCGCATACCCCATATCTCTCGCCGCTCTACCTGGTGCGGCATATTCTCAGGGACATTGTCCTCCACGCGTCGCCGACCGTGAAAGTGGCAACGGCGATCGTGCTGATCGCACCTCTCCTCTTCATCTCCTGGCTGGGTGTCGTCGTGCTTCGGGAACACCAGGCTGCCGCTCTATCCGAACGCAAGCTGGCTGAATTGAGCAGCCAGCTTCAGACCGGGCGACTCACGCAAGCCGAACTTAAACGGCGCATTGAGCAGGAACGGCAGGGGGCTGAGGCGCTTCGGCGGCAACAAGAGGGAGAGATCTCGGCATTGATGGCGAAGTTGAAGGTCATGGAGGCGACACGGGAGTCCGCACAAGATGTCCGTGCCATCCAACAGCAGCTCAGCGCGATTCGGCAGTCGCAGAGTTTTGCGGAAGATATTATCCGTCGTTTCGGAGGGAGCGTTGGGTTATTGCAGGGGGGCTACGGGTTCAAGGAGAAGACAACGGGCCGCCCACTGCGTTATCAAGGCCTCGACCAGCTCGGCAATCCATACGTGGACAAGGACGGGAATGCCCTGGTTACCCTGGAGGGAATCGCCCCTCGTGTGCTGATTTACTTTGCGGGAACGGCCTTTCTGGTCGATCGAGCCGGAACGGTCGTCACGAATCGGCATATGGTGCGAATGTGGGAATCATATGAGCCGGCAAAACAGGTGATCGCAGCCGGCTTTGAGCCGGACATAGTCCTATTGAGATTGTTTTTCCCCGGAGAGGAGACTCCGTACCTCTTAACGGAGGTGTCAGTCTCCGACCAGGTCGATGCCGCAGTTTTGCGAACGGATCGCGTTCCAACGGCCGGCATTCCGGTAGTCTTGGCCTCCGGTGTGCCGCCTCACGTAGGGGAACCAGTCGTGATGGTGAGCTATCCCGGCAGCGTGGACACCCTCCTTGCACGGACGGCGCAGTCGACCAGCCAGGACATTCTTGCCAAGGCCGGTGGTGATCCCGTTCGGTTGGTCAACGAGGTGGCGCAGAAGAAGTTGATCCGTCCGTTGGCCACACAAGGACACCTCTCGGATGTGTCGCCTGATCTGATCACCTACGAAGCGGTGTCGGCCAGTGGCAGCAGCGGCGCGCCGATTTTCAATCGAGCCGGCACCGTGATCGGCCTCAATCATGCGACGTTGCAACGAGTCGCGGGCGTCCACATGGCGCTACCGATTCGATTCGTGGCCGATCTGCTCAGTCAGACCCGGCAGCACAACCAGCAGCCTCAGTGAGGAAATCCTATGCGTGTGGTACTGGCCGTTGATGCCTCGCCCGATTCAAAGAATGCTGCGCAAGTCATCCAGCACATGAGTGAGCCTCCGGTCCTCGACGTGATCAACGTCGTGGACGAAGACGCGCTCAAACATGCCTACATCTCGCCCACGATGCCTGCCGACTATCTGGAGACCTATCGGCGGGAAGTGACAGAGGTGGCTGAGCAGGTCCTGCATGAGATGAAGGCCGAACTGGAGCCTCATTGCCGGCATATCCGGCTGATCGCCGACAGCGGCGATGCGGCAGAAAGCATCATCCTGACGGCGGAGGAATCGCGCGCCGATCTTGTGATCGTCGGTCAGCGGGGCATGACGGCGACGCCGTCGTTCCTCCTGGGAGGCGTATCGCAGAAAGTGGCGACGTACGCATCCTGTTCCGTTTTGGTTGTGAAGGAACCGATGGCGAAACTGGACCGGATCCTCGTGGCGATCGATGGATCGGAGGCCGCTCACAAGGCGGTAGAATTTCTCGCGCGTTGCCCCTTCAAAGGTCCGGCGCAGGTGGTAGTCGTGACGGTATGGCCCTCTCCGAGATCGGAGATCTGGGGAATTCCGAGCGGGACGCCTGGTCGGGCTGAACTGAAACAGATGGTGGAGGACAAGGGGCAGGAACTCCTCCGGAAAATCTCAGGAGAATGTGCCTCCGCGTCCTACCGGCTCACAACGGAACTGCTCCATGGCGATCCCGCCTTCGCCATCCTCGATGCCACGGTCCGCCACCAGGCGCAGCTCATCATGATCGGTTCCCGCGGGATGAAAGCGATCAAGCGATTTTTGCTCGGCAGCGTGTCCGAGAAGGTCTTGGTTCATGCCTCCTGTTCGGTGCTTATCGTCCGCTAGGAAAGGGGTCATCCATGCCGACACGAGAAGAATTGCTTGCGAAAGCTCAGAAGCCGGCCGAAGAGGCGCTTCGGCTCCACGCCTATTACAAAGGCAAGATCCAAATGGCGCCCAAGTGTCCCATACGAGGGGTCGAGGATTTTTCGATTTGGTACACACCGGGAGTCGCAGCCCCCTGCCGCGCGATTCAGCGTCAACCTGAGCTGGTCTACGAGCACACCAACAAGGCGAATTCCATCGCGGTCGTCTCGGACGGCACCAGAGTCCTTGGCTTGGGTGACATCGGCCCGGAAGCTGGATTGCCGGTCATGGAAGGCAAGGCGCTGCTCTTCAAATATCTGGGCGGCGTGGATGCAGTACCAATCTGCCTCGGAACCAAAGATCCGGCGGAGATCATTCGGACAGTCAAACTCCTGGAGCCTTCCTTCGGCGGGATTAATCTTGAAGATATCTCCATGCCCAAGTGTTTCCATGTCCTCCATGAATGTCGAAGAGCCAGTACTATCCCTGTGTGGCACGACGATCAGCAGGGGACAGGGACCGTGCTTCTGGCGGCCCTGCTCAACGCCTTAAAGGTCGCGGGGAAGGAGATGGGTAAGGTCCGCATCGCGATGATCGGCATGGGGGCTGCCAACGTGCCGACCTACCGGTTTCTCAAAGCCAGCGGGGCCGTGCCTGCTTCAATCCTCGCCTGCGATCTGGGAGGAATGCTGGGACGATACCGGCGAGACTATGAAGCAGACCCGGCCTATGCCGCACAGTGGAGAATCTGTGTGGAAACCAATCCCACCGGCCTGCAGGGCGGTATTGCGGAGACATTACAGGGAGCGGATGTCTGTGTCGCCTTTTCAGCCGGGGGCATCATCAAGCCGGAATGGATTCACGCGATGGCCAAGGACGCCATCGTGTTTGCCTGTGCGAATCCGGTTCCCGAGATTTGGCCCTGGGAGGCACAGGAGGCAGGGGCGCGGATCGTGGCGACGGGGCGGAGCGATTTCCCCAACCAAGTCAACAATTCGCTGGTCTTCCCCGGGATCTTTCGAGGGGCCCTCGATGTGCGGGCACGCACCATCACGGACGAGATGGCCATGGCTGCGGCGCACGAGTTAGCGAGCTGCGCCGAGGCAAGGGGGCTCAAGGAGGGCTATATTCTGCCGACCATGGACGAATGGGAGGTGGTCCCGCGAGTGGCCGTGGCGACAGCATTGAAAGCGCAAGAGCAGGGAGTCGC
>Ga0209048_10007144_pt1 | contig 10352 bp, 9 predicted proteins | sample FrelakmetCRP12CR_FD_187146 | JGI IMG/M metagenome (GOLD analysis project Ga0209048, IMG submission 187146) | Freshwater lake sediment microbial communities from the University of Notre Dame, USA, for methane emissions studies - CRP12 CR (SPAdes)... | ecosystem: Environmental > Aquatic >... | reverse complement strand
GGACGAGCCGCTGTCCAACCTCGACGCGAAACTGCGCATCGAGACCCGGGCCGAGATCAGACGCATCCACATCGAGCTCGGCCGCGCGACCGTCTACGTCACGCACGACCAGGACGAGGCGCTGTCGCTGGCGGACCGCATCGTGGTGATGAAGGACGGCGCCGCGCAGCAGATCGCCACACCGCACGAAGTGTATTCGCAGCCGGCGAACCTGCAGGTGGCGCGGTTCATGGGCTACCGCAACGTGCTGGAACTCGCCGTGGAGCGCGAGGACGGCGACCGCGTCACGCTGACCGCGCCGGGCATCCGCCTCGCCGGCACGCGCAAGCGGCCGCTGGCGGGCGGGCGCGCGATGGTCGCTATCCGCCCGGAGGAAATCTATCTGGTCGACGACCCCGCGGGCGAGAACACGATCGCCGGCAGGATCACCAACGTCGAGTACTGCGGCCGCGATTCGCTGCTCGACGTGCTGACCGCCGAGGGCACGCGGCTGCACGTGCGCTCACCCCGCGAGCCGCATCTGGGCGACAGCGTGCACGTGCACGTGCCGGTCGCGCGCGCGCTCGTCTATCCGGTCGAATAGCCATGGCCGCCGGCGCGCTCGCGCGCGAACCGTTCGACCGGACGCTGCTGCTCGTCCTGCCGGCGGCGGCGTTCATGGTGCTGCTGTTCGTCTATCCGTTCCTGTACGGCCTGTGGCTGTCGTTCTCGCCGAAGGAGGGCGGCGCGCTCGCCAACTACACGCATTTCTTCACCACCGACAATCTCTATCCGACGATCTGGACGACGCTGAAGCTCGCCCTCCCGGCGACGCTGATCAACGTGGGCTTCGCGCTGCCGATCGCCTTCAAGATGCGCGTCAAGACGCGCTACCAGCGCTGGGTGACGACGATCCTCGTGGTGCCGATCACGCTCGGCACCGTGCTGATCGCCGAGGGGATGCTGACCTACTTCGGCCCCAAGGGCTGGCTCGCGCAGTTCCTGCAGCTGATCCACCTCTACGACGGCCCGATCCGCCTGACGCACAACTACACGGGCGTGCTGATCTCGCTGGTGGTGTCCGGCTTCCCGTTCGCGTTCCTGCTGATCCTGTCGTACGTCACCGGCATCGATCCGGGGCTCGCCCGCGCGGCGGCCACGCTCGGCGCCGGCCCCAAGGCGCAGTTCCGCCACATCTACCTGCCGCTGCTCGCGCCCGGCCTCGCGATGTGCTTCTGCCTCGCGTTCGTCCAGGCGTTCTCGGTGTTCCCGTCCGCCGTGCTGCTGGGCTCGCCCGCCGGGCCGACGCGCGTGATCTCGATCGCAGCGTACGAGGCGGCCTTCGAGATCTACGATTATTCGCTCGCCTCGGCGATCGCGATGATCATGGGCTTCGTGCAGCTCGTCATCGTCATCGCGGTGCTGGGGCTGCGCAGCCTCTTCTACCGCGGGCCGGTCATCGGGGGGAAGGGCTGATGGCCGCGCCGCGGCAGCCGGCGGCGCTCGTCGACCGCGCCTGGCGGGGCCTGCTGCTGGGGCTGATGACGCTGTTCGTCGTCAACATCGGCCTCATGATCGCCGCGGTCGCGACCAGCTCGTTCGCGCGGCGCTGGCTGGGAACCTGGCTGCCGGAAGGCTGGACGACGGCGTGGTACACGGCGGCGTGGAAGGAATTCCAGCTCGATTCGGTGCTGTGGGTCACCGTGCAGGTGGTCTTCGCGGTCGTGCTGCTGGCGCTCCTGATCGGCGTCCCGGCGGCGTACACGCTCGCGCGGCGCGAATTCCCGGGCAAGCGCGCGCTGCTGCTGCTGTTCCTGCTGCCGCTGATGGTGCCGCCGATCACCTACGGCATCCCGCTCGCGACCGTGCTCTACAAGGTGCAGCTCGCCGGAACGATCTACGGGGTGATCCTCGCCAACCTGATCCCGGCGGCGCCGTTCGTGATCCTGGTGATGACGCCCTTCGTCGAGCAGATCGACCCCAACCTCGAAGCGGCGGCCCGGGTGTTCGGCGCGGGCACCGGCCGCATCTTCTGGCACGTGCTGGTCCCGCTGCTCGCGCCGGGCATCCTGGCGGCGTCGCTGCTGGTGCTGGTGCGCACGATCGCCATGTTCGAGCTCACGTTCCTCACCGCCGGCTCCGATTCGCAAACCCTGGTCGTCGCGCTGTACTATGCGGTATTCGCGGCCGGCGTGCGCGCGCCGCAATCGGTCGACGCGATGGCGATGATCTACATGGTGGTCACGCTCGCGTGGCTGCTGATCGCCCTGCGCTTCGTCAACCCGACGCAGCTCGTTTCGCGCGTGAAGGAACACCCGCAAACCGCGTGACGGATGCGCCGCCCTGTGGCGGCTCCTGCCCCGACGTCCATGCCCCTGCTGCTCTCCCGCACCGCCCTCTCGTCGCTCCCCGAAGGCATCGCCGTCCCCCGCTACGATCCCGAGGCGGTGCCCGTCGGCATCGTGCACATCGGCATCGGCGCGTTTCACCGCGCCCACCAGGCGGTGTACACCGACGACGCGATCGCCGTGGCGGGCGGCGCGTGGGGTATCTGCGGGATCAGCCTGCGCTCGCCGGACGTCCGCGACCGGATGCGCCCGCAGGACTGCCTCTACACGCTGGTCAAGAAGAGCCGCTCGGGGGTCGCCTACCGCGTGGTCGGCAGCGTCCGCGAGGTGCTCTTCCGCGGCGACGACCTCGAGACCATCCTTGCGCGGGTGGCCGCCCCCGCCACCCGCATCCTGTCGCTGACGGTCACCGAAAAGGGCTACTGCCACAACCCGGCGACCGGCGAGCCCAATCTCGGGCACCCGGACATCACGCACGACTTCGCCTTCCCCGACGATCCGGTGTCGGCGGTCGGCCTGATCGTGCTCGCGCTGTCGCGGCGCAGAGCGGCGGGCGCCGGGCCGCTGACGATCCTCTGCTGCGACAACCTGCCCCACAACGGCCGTCTCGTCGAACAGCTGGTGCTGGCGTTCGCGCGCGAGCGCGACGCCGCGCTGGCCGCATGGATCGCGGCGAACGTGACGTTTCCGTCGACAATGGTCGACCGCATCGTCCCCGCGACCGCGGCCGGCGACCTGTCCGACGTGCGGCTGGCGCTCGGCGTGCTCGACTCGGCGCCGGTGGTGTGCGAGCCGTTCCGCCAGTGGGTGATCGCGGGGCCGTTCGCCGCGGGGCGGCCGGCGTGGGAACGGGCCGGCGCGCAGTTCGTCGACGACGTCGCGCCGTTCGAGGCGATGAAGCTGCGCCTGCTCAACGCGAGCCACTCGATGTTCGCCTATCTCGGCTTTCTCGCCGGTCACGAAACCATCTGGCAGGTGGCGGCGCAGCCGGATTTCGTCGCCCTGATGCGCGGCCTGATGGAGGAGGTCACGCCGACGCTCGCACTGCCCGCCGACATCGACGTCGGTGCCTACAAGGCGGCGCTCGTGGAGCGCTTCGCCAACCCGGCGCTGCCGCACCGCACGCAGCAGATCGCGATGGACGGCTCGCAGAAGCTGCCGCAGCGGCTGCTCGCCACCGTGGCCGACAACCTCGCCGCGGGCCGCCCGATCGAGCACGCGGCGCTGGCGGTCGCCGCCTGGATGCGCTACGTGTCGGGGATCGACGAATCCGGGCGCCCGATCGCCGTCGCCGACCCGCTTGCCGCCGATTTCGCGCGCATCGCCGCCGCGCATCGCGGCGACCCGGCGGCGCTCGCCCGGGGCCTCATGGGCCTCGGCGCGATCTTCGGCGCCGAGCTGCCGGCCGATCCGCGCTTCGTCGGTCCGGTGACGGCGTGGCTCGCCCGCCTGTACGCCGACGGTGCGGCGCGCACCGTGGCCGGCGCAGTGCGCCGGGCTTGAACCCGGACGCAAGGACGCCCCGTGATCCCCCTCGCGCTGCACCCCGACCGCCTGCTGCCCGCGGACCCCGCCACCCGCGACGTCGCGCGAGCCCTGTACGCGACGGTGAAGGACCTGCCGATCGTCAGCCCGCACGGTCACACCGACCCGCAGTGGTTCGCCGGCGACGCGCCGTTCGGCAACGCGTCGGCGCTGTTCATCACGCCGGACCATTACGTGTTCCGGATGCTCTACAGCCAGGGCGTCCGGCTCGAGGACCTCGGCATTGCGCGCGCCGACGGCGGGCCCGTGGAGACCGACGCGCGCCGGATCTGGCGGACGTTCGCCGCGCACTTCCACCTGTTCCGCGGCACGCCGACGCGCAGCTGGCTCGACCACGCGTTCCACGAGGGCTTCGGCATCCGCGAGCGGCTGACGCCCGAATCCGCCGACCGCCTCTTCGACCACATCAACGCCTGCCTGGCCACGCCCGAATTCCGGCCGCGCGCGCTGTTCGAGCGCTTCAATATCGAGGTGCTCGCCACCACCGAATCGCCGCTCGATCCGCTCGTCCAGCACGCGAAGATCCGCGCGTCGGGATGGCGGGGCCGCGTCATCACCGCGTACCGCCCCGATCCCGTCGTCGATCCGGAGTTCGACGGCTTTCGCGCCAACGTCGAGAAGCTGGGCGAGCTGACCGGGGAGAACACCGCGACGTGGGCCGGCTACCTCGCCGCGCACCGCAACCGGCGCGCCTTCTTCAGGACGATGGGCGCGACCTCGACGGACCACGGCCACCCGACCGCGACCACCTGCGACCTCACGCCGCCGGACTGCCAGCGACTGCTCGACCGTGCGCTTGCGGGGACGGCGTCGCCGGACGAAGCCGAGCGGTTCCGCGGCCAGATGCTGACGGAAATGGCGCGAATGAGCCTCGACGACGGGCTGGTGATGCAGATCCATCCCGGGTCGCTGCGCAACCACAATCCGCAGGTCTACCGGCAATTCGGCCGCGACAAGGGCGCCGACATCCCGACCCGCACCGATTACGTGCGCGCGCTGAAGCCGCTGCTCGACCGGTACGGCAACGAGCGCGACCTGACGGTGATCCTGTTCACGCTCGACGAGACCAGCTACTCGCGCGAGCTCGCGCCGCTCGCCGGGCACTATCCGATCCTGAAGCTCGGCCCGGCGTGGTGGTTCTTCGACAGCCCGGAGGGGATGCTGCGCTTCCGCGAGCAGACGACCGAGACCGCCGGCTTCCACAACACGGTCGGCTTCAACGACGACACGCGGGCGTTCCTGTCGATCCCGGCGCGCCACGACGTCGCGCGGCGGATCGACTGCCGCTACCTCGCGACGCTGGTCGCCGAGCACAGGATCGCCGAGGACGAGGCCTTCGCGCTCGCGCCCGAGCTCGCCTACGGCCTCGCCAAGCGGGCCTACCGGCTCTGACGGCGCGCGGCGGGGCGCCGCCGGGCTGGCGCCCGCGGCGCGGGACTCGGCGCGCCGGCGGCGACCGCCTGCCCGATTCCCGAGCGCGTCACCGCGTCGATCCACCAGGCGAGCGCATTGCCCGGGCGCTCCGCGCGCCACGCGACGTGGATCCGCAGCGGCGGCCGCGGCTCCTCGACCTGCCTGACGACGAGGCGGCCGGCCGCGATCTCCGGCGCGGCGAGGTGCGCGGGCAGGAAACCGCAGCCGAGGCCCGCGACCTGCGCCGCCGTCTTCGCGGCGAGATCGGGCACCGTCAGCGTGTCCTGACCGGTGATCAGGCCGACCGTGCGCGGCGGCAGGCGGCGGGAACTGTCCGCGGCGACGATGGCGCGATGGCGCAGGATCGCTGCGGACGGGATCGGCTGCGGGTGCGCCGCGAGCGGATGGCCGGGGGCCACGGCGAAGACGGGCGCCGACTCGGCGATCACCCGCGTCCGGTAGCCGCCGCCCGGCGGCGGATCGCCCGATGCGCCGATGGCGACGTCGGCGCGGCCGTCGGCCAGCGCGTCCCACGTCCCGCCGAAGACCTCGGAGGCGATGGCGAGGCGGGTGTGGGCGGCGTGGACATCGCGGCAGTCGGCGTAGAACGCGGCGACGAGCGGCCACAGTGCGGCGAGCGGCACCCCGGCGTCGACGGCGATGGCAAGCTGCGCCTCCCAGCCGGTGGCCACGCGCTGCACGCGGTGCTCGATCTCGCCGGCATCGCGCAGCAGGATGCGCCCGGCGGCGAGCAGCTCGCGCCCGGCCGGGGTCAGCCGGGCCCGGTGACCGCGGCGGTCGAACACCAGCACGTCGAGATCCTCCTCCAGCTTGCGCACCATGTAGGTGACCGCCGACGGCACGCGGTGCAATTCGGCTGCCGCTGCGGCGAAGCTGCCGCGCCGGTCGATGGCGTCGAGCACCGCGAGCGCGTCGAGCGAAATCCTCATGTTGAATAATATTGAATGACTTTGTCGATATTTGCCGATTATATCCCGGGCAGATCGGCCTTATCATGCCTACCGGTCGGGAACGACGATATTCGCTGGAATTGACTAACCAACGAGGAAGGACATCATGGCAGAGCGGAAAGTGATTGCGGTGGTCGGGGCGACCGGCGCGCAGGGCGGCGGCCTCGTGCGGGCGATCCTCGCCGACCGGCAGGGCGAATTCGCGGTGCGGGCGATCACCCGGGACGTCGACTCCGGCAAGGCGAAGGAGCTGGCCGCGATGGGCGCGCAGGTAGCGGCGGCCGATGTCGACGACGAGCGCAGCCTGGAAGCGGCGCTGCGCGGCGCCCACGGCGCCTATTTCGTCACGTTCTTCTGGGCGCACTTTTCGCCGGAGCAGGAGATTGCGCAGGTGCGCAGCATGGCCCGCGCGGCGAAGGCGGCCGGCGTGAAGCACGCGATCTGGTCGACGCTGGAGGACACCCGGCAGTGGGTGCCGCTGTCCGACAACAGGATGCCCACGCTGATGGGCAAGTACAAGGTGCCGCACTTCGACGCCAAGGGCGAATCGAACGCGCTGTTCACCGAGCACGGCGTGCCGACCACGTTCCTGCTGACGTCGTTCTACTGGGACAACCTGATCCAGTTCGGCATGGGGCCGAAGCGCGACGCCGACGGCCGCCTCGCGCTCAATCTGCCGCTGGGCAATGCGAAGCTGGCGGGCATCGCGGCCGAGGACATCGGGCGCTGCGCCTACGGCATCTTCCGCAAGGGCGCCCATTACATCGGCAGGACGGTGGGCATCGCCGGCGACCACCTGACCGGCAGCGAAATGGCCGCGGCGCTGTCGAAGGCGCTGGGGGAGGAGGTCCGCTACAACGCCGTGCCGTTCGACGTCTACCGCGGCCTGGGTTTTCCGGGGGCCGAGGACCTCGGCAACATGTTCCAGTTCTACGCCGATTTCGAGGATTATTTCTGCGGCGCGCGCAATCTCGCGGTCGCCCGCTCGCTCAATCCCGGGTTGCAGAGCTTCGGCGCGTGGCTCGCGGCCAACGCGCGCCGGATTCCGCTCGCGTAGCGCGCGCTGCGGCCGGACAAGGCACGAGGAGGTGCAGATGATCACATTGCGCAAGGCGGCAGAGCGCGGCCACGCCAACCACGGCTGGCTCGACTCCTACCACAGCTTTTCATTCGCGGATTACTACGATCCCGCGCAGATGGGCTTCGGCCCGCTGCGCGTGATCAACGAGGACCGCGTGCAGCCCGGCATGGGCTTCGGCACGCACGGCCACCGCGACATGGAGATCATCAGCTACGTGCTCGAAGGGCAGCTCGAGCACAAGGACAGCATGGGGACCGGCTCGATCATCGCGCCGGGCGACGTCCAGCGGATGAGCGCGGGCCGCGGCGTGCTGCACAGCGAGTTCAATCCGTCGCGCACCGACGGCGTGCACTTCCTGCAGATCTGGATCGAGCCGAAGATCACGGGCGTCAAGCCGAGCTACGAGCAGACGCGCTTCTCCGCCGCGGACAAGCGCGGGCGCCTGCGGCTGATCGCCTCGCCCGACGGCGCGGACGGCTCGGTGACGATCCACCAGGACGCCAGCGTGTATGCCGCGCTGCTGGACGGCGACGACCGCCTTACCCATGCGCCGGCGCCGGGCCGGCGCGTCTACGTGCACGCGGCCCGCGGCTCGGTCCGCGTCAACGGCGTCGCCCTCGCCGCGGGCGACGCGGCCCGCATCACGGGCGAGGCCGCCATCGTGCTCGACGGCGCCGCCGCCGCAGAGATCCTGTTGTTCGACCTACCCTGACCTTCGGAGAAAGCAATGAACGCAACGAATGATGGTGCAGTGCTCGCGGGACGCATTCTGCTCGCGGTGCTGTTCGCGGCATCGGGTATCGGCAAGATCGCGGGTTTCGCGGCGACGGCCGCCTACATGGCCGGCAAGGGTCTCCCGGCCACGCAGGTATTGCTGGTCGTGACGATCGCCGTGGAGGTCGGCGGCGGCATCGCGCTGATCGCCGGCTGGAAGACGCGCTGGGCGGCGCTCGCGCTCGCCGCTTTCACCGCTGTCGCTACGGTGGTGTTCCACAATTTCTGGGCCGTGCCGCCGGACCAGGCGCAGATGCAGCAGATCCAGTTCCTGAAGAACCTGGCGATCATCGGGGGCCTGCTCGTTCTGGCCGGGGTCGGGGCGGGACGCTTTGCCGTGGATCGCGGCTCCGCCTGACGGCAGTCGCGGCGGCAGCGGCAGGCGCCGCTTGTCGCCGCGCAAGGGGTGCAGTAATCTCGCCACTGCACGCCGACGGCCCGGGCGCGACGGCCGCGGACCGGCGGCCGGCGCAGTTCGGCTGGCGATCGCCGCGCCCGGCGGCGATCCCTTCCCCGAACCGGACGGACTTTCATGCGCCTCGCTTTCCGCAATTGCCTCGGCCTCGCGCTGTTCGCGGCCGTGATCGCCGCCGCAGCGGCTGCCGAGACGAAGCCGCCGGACGTCACGCTCACCCTCGCGAACCGGGACGTCGCGGTGTTCCGGTCGCCGTTTCTGGACAGCCCGCCGGCGGTGCGGGCGGAGCGGGCGCGCGCGCGCTTCGAGCAGCTCGACCACGCGGCCCTCGCGGACCCGGTGCAGGCGGTGCCGCTGACGCTGGGCGAGCACAAGGGAATTTCCCTGATGGTCGGCGGCCGGCTGATGTTCACGCTGCTGGACACCGACCTCGACCCCGAAGACAGGTTGACGCTGGCGCAGGCGGCCGACCGGGCGCGCGGCGAGCTCGAGTCGGCGCTGCGCGCGCGGCGCGACCTGCAGGCAATGCCGGTGCTGATCCGCGGGCTCGTCCACGCGATGGTGGCGACGCTGCTGCTGATCGGCGTGCTCTGGACGCTCGCCCGCGCCGGGCGCGCGGTGATCGGGTGGCTCGAACGGCATGCCGACGCGCTTGCCGCGAGCGCCGACCGCGTGCGGTGGGAGGAATACCTCGCGCGCCTGCTCGTCCGCCTGCTGCAGCTCGCGCGCTGGCTGCTCGTGCTGGCGCTGCTCTACGGCTGGCTCACCTATGTCCTCGATCATTTCTCCATCACGCAGCCGCTCGGCGCGAACCTCGGGCGCTTCGTCGTCTCGCTCCTCTGGTGGCTCGCCGACGGTGCCATCGCGTCGGTCCCGGGCATCGCCACCGTCGTGGTGATCCTGTTCGTCACGCGGGCGCTGGTGGAGGTGACGCTGCAGTTCTTCGAGAGCGTCCAGTCCGGGCGCACGCAGCTGCCGTTCCTGCATCCCGAGACCGCGAGCGCCACCCGGCGCATCGTGACGCTGCTCGTCTGGATCCTCGGGATCGTCGTCGCCTATCCGTTCATCCCGGGGTCGAGCAGCGACGCGTTCAGGGGCCTTTCGGTGCTGTTCGGCGTGGTGATCTCGCTGGGATCGACCAGCCTCGTCACGCAGATGATGAGCGGGCTCGTCGTCGTCTATTCGCGCGCCCTGCGCAAGGGCGATTTCGTCGCCGTGGACGGCGTCGAGGGCGTGGTGGCGGAGATCGGCACGCTCGCGACGAAGATCGTGACGATGCGCTACGAGGAGATCACGATCCCCAACGCGGTGCTGATCGGCCACCCGATCCGGAACTACTCGAAGATCTCAGGCGCCCAGGGATCGCTGGTCTCCACCAAGGTGACGATCGGCTACGACACGCCGTGGCGCCAGGTCCACGCGCTGCTGGTGCAGGCTGCGGGCCGGACGCCGGGGCTGCGCAGCGAGCCTCCGCCCTTCGTCTACCAGCGCGCGCTCTCCGACTTCTACGTCGAATACGAGCTGTTCGCGCACATCGACCGGCCGCTCGAGCGGGTGGCCACCCTGTCCGCGCTGCACGCGAACATCCAGGACGCGTTTAACGAACACGGCGTGCAGATCATGTCCCCGCATTTCCTCGCCCAGCCGGCCAGCGCCATCGTGGTGCCGCCGGAGCAATGGTATGCGGCGCCCGCGCGCGGGCCGGAGGCGCCGGGGCGCTGATCGGTGCCGCGGACCAGGACCGCGTAGCCCGGGTTGAGCGCAGCGAAACCCGGGGCAACCGTGCCTATTGCCCCGACCACCCGGGTTTCGCTGCGCTCAACCCG
>Ga0209048_10007143_pt1 | contig 10352 bp, 8 predicted proteins | sample FrelakmetCRP12CR_FD_187146 | JGI IMG/M metagenome (GOLD analysis project Ga0209048, IMG submission 187146) | Freshwater lake sediment microbial communities from the University of Notre Dame, USA, for methane emissions studies - CRP12 CR (SPAdes)... | ecosystem: Environmental > Aquatic >... | reverse complement strand
CTAGACGCTCGTCAAAATCATTTCCACCCGACCGTCTATTAAGCCTTAAGAGGGTTTTGTGGACAGAGGTGACAACAATGGTCACGCTCGCCATCCCTCACGCGTCCGATTGCCTTGCCCCCTCCTCACTGACGGCCTCATTTTCCATCACCGATCTGATTCGTCATGTATGACATGAGAGCGAATCCATGAAATCAAAGAAAGCGGCCACATCGAAGACGATGCGCCAGGGACCCCCGCCTGACTCGGCTGATATTCCAGTTCATCTCCGCGCTCGCGGGGAACTCGATGCAACAGTCGCTATCATGCGCAGGATAGTGGCGTCTCGTTGGAAAGACCAAGCATTCACATCAGTCAACAGGAATATAAGCCTCTGCCTTTAGGCAAACTTTTGATGATCTTGATCATCATCCAACCCATACCGCTTTCTTCAAGGTCGCAGTTCCGCATTTCCACGACGCTTTCCTACATCTAGGTGATCATCCTGCACAGCCTTGCTTCGCAGGTGCGTCATCCTCGCGTTTTTCAATGCGCTTCTGCCGTGAATTTTTATATCGTCTTGACACACTCTCGGTCCGGTTTAACACCGTTTTGACAGGAAGCTTGATACGGTGCTTGCCATGACAGGGGACGCATCATGAGGAGCGACGTTTCTGACGGTCAGAGAACAGTGAGGGAGTCACGATGACACTGGTGGCACTGGGGTTGCTAGTAGGGATGGTCGGGCTGGTGTGGGTGATGATCATAGACCTCATGGAGGCGGATCACCAGACCAACAGACCGAGTCCGCGAGAGCAGGACACACCCTTGTGGAGGTCACACGTTGCGAGTCCAAGACAGCGGACCGAGTTTCGGTATGACATGTCCGACAAGAACGTGTTTCTCTATGGCAACAGACCGGTGAATAACCAGCAGACGCTCCCGCTTCAGGTGGTCTAACTGTTCTGAGAATGACACTGTTTTCAGGAGGCTGGGGGACGATGCCTACGACCCTCGATGCAACCAAGGACCGACCGCGTGGTAGTCGTACTGGCCAGCGCCAGAGGGATGGCGAACAGTACCGGCGAGACATGCGTGCGGCGTTGCAGGAACTACGACAGAGGTTGGAAGAGGGTCACAACGGCGCCAGCCGTGTGAAGGTTGTCGTCACCCCGTCGGCAGCGTGTCGGATCAGAGGACCATTGTTCCAGAGGCTCCGCAGTTTTTACACCGTTTTTACATCCTGCGGTCTAGGATGAATGCGGATACGTAGCAAAAGACAGAGGGACAACCTTTCCGTTGCCGTCGAGTGAGGGGGAATGCACATGGATCTCATCTATCTGGCTGTCATAGCGATATTTTTCCTGCTGTCCGGATGGCTCATCTCGGCGCTGGAACGACTGTAAAGGGGGTAGGGCCATGACTGTGATGTACGTGCTCGGCGGAATTCTGTCATTGGGATTGTTGGTCTATCTCATGGTCGCGTTGCTGAAACCGGAGTGGTTCTGATGACCATCAATGGACTGGGTCAAATCGGACTCTACTTTGTTGTGCTGGTGGCGTTGGTCAAGCCGCTAGGATGGTATATGGCACGGGTGTATGAAGGACAACCCTGTGGGCTCGACCGGATAGTGGGCCCTCTTGAGCGGCTTCTCTATCGCCTCTGCGGCGTGCGTCACACCGACGAGATGAATTGGAAGACGTATGCCGTCGCGATGCTTCTACTGAACGGCGCGGGGCTCGTTGTCCTGTACGCGGTACAACGTTGGCAAGGATTCTTCCCGCTCAATCCACAGGGGTTTGGCGCCGTGGCTCCCGATCTCGCGTTCAACACCGCCGCGAGTTTCGTGACGAACACGAACTGGCAGGCCTACGGAGGCGAAACGACGCTGAGCTATCTGACGCAGATGCTGGGCCTCACGGTCCAGAATTTCCTCTCTGCGGCGACGGGGATGGCGATTCTGGTCGCGCTGATTCGCGGTTTGGCGCGAAGGACCACGGAGACCATCGGGAATTTCTGGGTCGATCTGACCCGCAGCACCCTCTATATCCTGCTGCCGTTGTCAGCCATTCTTGCGCTGATCCTGGTCGCGCAGGGAACGGTCCAGACCTTTGGGTCGTATCACACGGCGACGCTGGCCCAGCCCGTGACGTATGACAAGCCGCTCACCGATCCCGCGGGGCAGGCCCTCGTGGACGAAAAGGGCCAAGCGAAGACAGAAGCAACGACCGTGGCCGAGCAAGTCTTGGCCGTTGGGCCGGCCGCCTCGCAGGTCGCCATCAAGCATCTCGGGACCAACGGCGGCGGGTTCTTTAACGCCAATGCTGCTCATCCATATGAAAGTCCGACACCCCTGACGGACTTCCTCCTCGTGCTCGCAGAGACCGTGATCGCCGCAGCCTTGACCTATACGTTCGGCAAGATGGTCGGCGACACGCGCCAGGGCTGGGCGCTCCTTGCGGCGATGGTGACCCTGTTCGTCCTCTTCGTGCTCGGGGCCTATTGGGCGGAGTCTGCGGGCAATCCTCGCCTTGCCGCGCTGGGGATCGATCAGGCCGCCAGCGACATGCAGCCCGGCGGCAACATGGAAGGCAAGGAAGTCCGCTTCGGCGTCGCCCGCTCCGCGCTCTTTGCCACCGCGTCGACGGCGACCTCGACCGGCGCCGTGAACTCGATGCACGATTCGTTCACGCCGCTCGGCGGGTTGGTGCCGCTCTTTCTGATGCAATTCGGCGAGGTGGTGTTGGGCGGGGTCGGCTCTGGTCTCTACGGCATGGTGGTCTTTGCGATCATCGCGGTCTTCGTGGCCGGTCTGATGGTGGGACGCACGCCTGAATACCTTGGCAAGAAGATCGAACCCTATGAGATGAAGATGGCCTCCCTGTTGATTCTCATCATGCCAATGGTGGTCCTCGGGTTCACGGCCGTGGCGTCGGTGACGGGCGCCGGTACCAGTTCGATTTTCAACCCCGGCGCCCATGGGTTCAGTGAGATGCTCTATGCCTACAGTTCGATGGGGAATAATAACGGCAGTGCGTTCGGCGGACTGAGTGTCAACACCCCCTTCTACAACCTGACCGGCGGGATCGCGATGCTGATCGCCCGTTTCTGGTGGGCGATCCCGACGTTGGCCTTGGCGGGAGCGCTGGCGAGGAAAAAGCTTGTGCCGGCTGGGCCCGGCACTCTGCCGACTCACACGCCGCTGTTTGTCGTGCTGCTGATCGGCGTCGTCGTGCTCGTGGGCGCGCTCACCTTCGTGCCTGCCCTGGCCCTGGGGCCAATCATAGAACACATCCTGATGGTGAGCCGATGACGGCGCCGGCGTGGAGGATTGCGCGATGACAACGCAAGAGAAGCGACGGCCATTGTTCGATCCTCAGATTATGCGACGGGCGCTGCTGGAATCCTTCCGGAAGCTTCATCCGCGCCACCAAGTTCGCAATCCGGTCATGTTCGTGGTCGCGGTCGGGAGTGTGCTGACCACCGTCCTGTTCTTCCAGGCGCTGTTCGGGCACGGCGAAGCGCCGGTCTGGTTCATTCTCACTATCTCGCTCTGGCTCTGGTTCACCGTGCTGTTCGCGAACTTTGCCGAAGCGATGGCAGAAGGGCGTGGAAAGGCCCAGGCGGAATCGCTGCGCAGTGCGCGGCGTGAAATGAGCGCGAAGAAACTGGGCGAACCGGAGTCCGGCGACCAGTATCTCAGGGCTCCATCCTCTCTCGTCCCGGCGAGCGCCTTGAGGCAGGGAGACATCGTGTTGGTGGAGGCCGGCGATTTTATCCCCTGCGACGGGGAGGTGATCCAAGGCATCGCCTCGGTGAATGAAAGTGCCATCACCGGCGAAAGCGCCCCCGTCATTCGAGAGACCGGCGATCGCAGTGCCGTGACGGGCGGCACACGCGTCCTGTCGGATTGGTTGATCGTACGGGTCACGGCTAACCCCGGCGAGACCTTTCTGGACCGGATGATTGCGATGGTCGAGGGGGCCAAGCGCCAAAAGACCCCGAATGAGATCGCCCTCAACATTCTGCTCGCGGCACTCACAGTCATCTTCCTCTTGGCGACGGCCACGTTACTCCCCTTTTCCCTCTACAGTGTGCAGGCGGCAGGCCAGGGGGCTCCGGTTACGGTGACGGTCTTAGTCGCATTGTTGGTGTGTCTGATCCCGACGACGATCGGAGGATTGCTCTCGGCCATTGGCATTGCGGGGATGGACCGCATGGTGCAGGCCAATGTCATTGCCATGTCGGGGAAGGCGGTCGAAGCGGCGGGCGATGTGGATGTGCTGCTCCTCGACAAGACGGGCACCATCACGCTGGGCAATCGCCAGGCCACGGCGTTCCTGCCGATGGATGGGGTGAGTGATCAGGTCTTGGCGGATGCAGCGCAGCTCGCGTCACTTTCCGATGAAACACCGGAAGGCCGCAGTATTGTCGTGTTGGCTAAAGAGAAATTTGGGTTGCGTGGTCGAGATATCCAGCCCCTCGGCGCCACGTTTATTCCCTTCACGGCTCAAACCCGCATGAGCGGCGTGGATTTGGATGGCCGCCAGATTCGCAAGGGGTCGGCGGACGCTATTGAAGCCTACGTGGCACACGTGGGCGGGCATTTTTCACAAGCCGTGCATATTGCTGTGGAGAGTATTGCCAAGCAGGGGGGCACCCCGTTGGTTGTCGCGGAGGGCGCACGAGTGCTGGGCGTGATCTACCTGAAAGATATCGTCAAGGGCGGCATGAAAGAACGGTTTGCCGAATTGCGACGGATGGGGATTAAAACCATCATGATCACCGGCGACAATCCCCAGACTGCGGCAGCCGTGGCAGCAGAAGCCGGCGTGGACGACTTCCTGGCGCAGGCCACGCCGGAAGCTAAGCTCAAGCTGATTCGAGAGATGCAGGCCGGTGGCCGGCTCGTCGCGATGACGGGGGATGGCACGAACGACGCGCCGGCCCTCGCCCAGGCGGATGTCGCGGTGGCCATGAATACCGGCACGCAGGCCGCCAAGGAGGCCGGCAATCTGGTCGATCTGGACTCCAACCCGACCAAGCTTATTGAGATCGTGGAAATCGGCAAGCAGCTCTTGATGACCCGCGGCGCCTTGACCACCTTCAGCATCGCCAATGATATCGCGAAGTATTTCGCGATCATTCCCGCGGCCTTCGCTTCGACCTACCCCGCGCTCAGCGTGCTCAATATTATGGGTCTGGCGACGCCGGCTAGTGCTGTGTTGTCGGCCGTGATCTTCAACGCGCTGATCATTATCGCGCTTATTCCGCTCGCTCTCCGTGGTATCCGGTTTCAACCGATCGGCGCCGCGCTGCTGCTTCGCCGGCATCTCCTGGTCTACGGGTTAGGAGGAATCATTGTGCCATTCGTGGGCATCAAGCTCATCGATTTGTTGCTTGTTGTGCTGCACTTAGTCTGAGGAGGCAACTATGCGGACCCAACTTCGCCCGGCATTCGTGGTGCTCGCCGCCCTGACCCTGCTCACCGGGCTCCTGTACCCGCTCGTGATCACCGGGCTTGCGCAGATGCTGTTTCCGCAGCAAGCCAACGGGAGTCTGATTATGAAAGACGGCAAGTCGGTCGGCTCCTCGTTGATCGGCCAGCCGTTTGACGCGCCGAAGTATTTTTGGGGCCGTCCTTCCGCCACGTCCCCGTTCCCTTACAACGCCGCCGCCTCGTCCGGATCCAATCTAGGCCCGACCAATGACGCGCTGATGAAAGCCGTGCAGGCTCACATCGACGCGCTCAAGACTGCCGACCCCGACAATCCTCTTCCCCTGCCGGTGGATTTGGTCACCGCCTCCGGGAGCGGGCTCGATCCGCACATCAGTCCCGCGTCTGCGGCATACCAGGTGAGACGAGTCGCGCGCGCTCGGGGGATTGACGAAGCCGTAGTTCGCCAACTTGTCTCTCAGCATACGGAAGGACGTCAGCTTGGGATTCTCGGAGAACTTCGGGTGAACGTATTGACCCTAAACCTTGCACTGGACACCCATGTGAAATAGAACCACTCGCGGGATTATTTCCAGAACAACGATGAACTGTGCTCGGGTTGTCGTGAGACGGCAAGAGCGCTCGTTGACCGATTTTGGCATCTCTTCTACACTGATACGAACGTTCCAATCCGCATGAACTCCGTGTCATCGATCGCACATATCTGATGGAAGAACAACGACCCGATCCCGATGCCTTGCTGCGTCGCGTGCAGGCTGAAGAGGCCAAGCAGGCGCATGGCAAGCTCAAGGTCTTTTTCGGTGCCACGGCCGGCGTCGGGAAGACCTACGCAATGCTCGGAGCGGCGCATGAGCAGCAAAATAACGATGTGGACGTCGTCGTCGGGTGGGTGGAAACGCATGGGCGCGCGGAAACGGAAGCTCTGCTGGATGGGCTCACGATTCTGCCGCCACGCGTGGTCGCGCATCGCGGCACGACATTGCGGGAATTCGATCTTGACGCCGCGCTCGCTCGTCGTCCGCAGCTCATTCTCATGGACGAACTGGCCCACACCAATGCCCCGGGTTCTCGGCACCCGAAGCGATGGCAGGACGTGATGGAACTCTTGAAGGCCGGTATCAACGTCTATACGACCGTGAACGTACAGCACCTGGAGTGCCTGAACGATGTGGTGGCTCAGATCACTGGAGTACGGGTGAGTGAGACGGTACCGGACTCGGTGCTCGAACAGGCCGATGATGTCGAGCTGATCGATCTTCCCCCGGATGACCTGTTGCAACGGCTCAAAGAGGGCAAGGTCTACATGCCAGAGCAAGCACAACAGGCGCTCAAGAATTTCTTCCGCAAGGGGAATCTGATTGCGTTGCGGGAATTGGCCTTGCGTCAGACGGCGGAGCGGGTCGACCAGCAAATGGAGGTATACCGCCGCGACCATGCCGTGGTCCATACGTGGCCTGCCGCCGAAACCATCATGGTTTGTGTGAACATGAAGCCCCGGGGACCTCATTTGGTGAGGGCCGCCAGGACGATGGCGACGGGTCTCCATGCAAAATGGATCGCCGTATATGTCCAGACTCCCAGGCATCTGCGCCTGCCTCAAGCCGATCGTGACCGAGTGAACCAGACGCTTCGGCTCGCTGAGCTCCTTGGCGCCGAGACGGTGGTATTAACCGGAACCAATGTCGTGCAGGAACTGTTGGCCTACGCCCGTACGAGAAACGTGACGAAGATCATCGTGGGGAAGCCGGTCCGTGCTCGGTGGGAGGAAATGGTGTTTGGATCGGTGGTAGCTGAGCTGGTGCAACAAAGTGGGGAGACGGACATTTATGTGATCACGGGGGAGGCCGGCGAAAGCCGGCCATTGGCGACGCAGGCGGTGAAGCGGAGCAGTGAGTGGTCATCCTATGGGTTGGGTATGGTGGGAGTAGGCATATCAACGGGCGTGGCGTGGCTCATGTTCCCGTACTTCGGTATGGCCAATCTCATCTTGGTGTACTTGATGGGCGTGGTTCTCGTGGCGATCCGGTATGGGCGAGGCCCGTCGGTCCTCGCCTCAGTTCTAAGTGTTGCCGCGTTCGACTTTTTCTTTGTCCCTCCGTATTTGTCCTTCGCGGTATCGGACATTGAATATCTCCTCACCTTTGCCGTCATGCTGGTGGTCGCGTTGACCATCAGTGGACTGGCCGTTCGTACCAAGCAACAGGCTGAGCTGGCTCGTCATCAGGAACGGCGTACGGCGGTCCTCTATGCATTGAGCCGCGATCTCGCCACGCATCGGAAGATAGGCATGCTGGTTCAGCTCGCGGCGAAGCATCTTCGAGATGTATTTGACGGCCAGGTTGCGATTTTTCTGGCGGATGCCGACAAACGGTTGCAGCTGCAACGTGGTGAACAGCTGTATTTTGACATCGATCCCAAGGAGTCGGGAGTGGCCCAATGGGCGTTCGAGCACAACGAGCGAGCCGGACTTGGAACCAATACACTCCCGGGGGCCAGCGCCCTCTATTTGCCTATGGTCGGTTCGTCCGGATCGATTGGTGTGGTGGCGGTGCGGCCGACCGAATCCAACCGACTCTCGGACACCGATCAGCTGCACTTGCTCGAATCGCTCGTCAACCAAGTCGCGTTGGCGATCGAACGAGTGCGCCTGGCCAAAGAAGCCCAGCAGGCGCATGTGCGCGTGGAAACGGAGCGCATGCGGAACGCCATTCTCAGTTCAGTCTCCCATGACCTGCGGACTCCGCTCGCGACCATTACTGGGGCGGCCAGTAGCTTGCTGACCGAACAGGGGCACCTCGACCCTACAGCTCGGCGCGAGCTCGCTCAATCCATTTATCGGGAGACGGATCGCCTGGATCGCATACTCAAGAACCTGCTCTATATGATGCGAATCGATTCAGGGGCCGTGCTCCTGAGCAAAGAGTGGCACCCGATAGATGAGGTCGTTGGTGCGGCCTTGGCCAGAATGGAGGGACGGTTGCACGATCATACCGTCAACACGATGTTTCCTGCCGACCTGCCGCTGGTGCGTGTTGACGGAGTGCTCCTGGAACAGGTCGTGATCAATCTTGTGGAGAATGCCGTGAAGTATGCGCCACCAGGAAGCGCTATCGATCTGTCCGCATCGGCGAGCGATCGTGAAGTGGTCGTCGAAGTCGCAGATCGAGGCCCGGGGATCCCGGTCGGTGAGGAGACCCGCATCTTTGAGAAATTCTATCGTGCCAAACCTGGACGAGAAGGAGGGGTCGGGCTGGGGCTAACGATTTGTCGCGGTATCGTGGAAGCGCACGGCGGCCGTATTTGGGCGGAGAATCGCTCGGGGGGCGGGGCCCTCTTTCGGTTTGCAATCCCGTTACCGGATCAGCAGCCGCCTATGGAAACGGAGCAGATGGAGGCTCGTCAAGCGTAATCCTGGTCAATCGAAGCGCGGAGATCGAGGCCGCAGTGCCGTATGTCACAGGAAGTCACAGTGCTCCTCATCGAAGATGAACCGGAGATTCGCCGGTTCCTGCGGACGACGCTGCCTGCGCACGGTTTCCGACTGTACGAGGCCACGACGGGAAAGGATGGTCTGACGGAGGCTCAATCGAGAAATCCCGATCTCATCCTACTGGACCTCGGTCTGCCGGACCTTGAGGGAAGTGAGGTCATTCGCCAAGTGCGGGAGTGGACCGCCACACCGATCATCGTGTTATCCGCCCGCGATCAGGAACAGGTAAAAGTGGCGGCACTCGACCTCGGCGCCGACGACTATGTGACGAAGCCGTTCGGAATCGACGAACTCCTTGCACGGATGCGAGCGGCTCTTCGCCACGCCTCCCGATCTGCCGCCGACGTCGGCGAGCCGGTGTTTACGCTCGGCGATCTCAAGGTGGACCTCGGGCGGCGACAAGTGTTTGTGTCGGCGAAGGAAATTCACCTCACGCCGATCGAATACAAGTTGCTCACGACATTGATCCGATACGCCGGCAAGGTGATGACTCACCGTCAGCTGCTGAAAGAAGTGTGGGGTCCACTGCACGTGGAGGAAGGGCATTATCTCCGGGTGTACATGCGCCAGTTGAGAAATAAACTGGAGAGAAACCCGGCCCATCCACGCTATCTGGTGACGGAGTTGGGAGTGGGATATCGGCTCCGGGCGGAATGACCTGCTGCCGAACGCCGGAGCCATTCATAGAGTGGCCACTGATCAAGACGGGTTCGAGACATACATAATAGCTCACTCCGTTTCCGCTCAGATCTTTACCAGATATCAACCAATTAAGAAGACCACTGATGTGTGCTAAAAGCTGTTCGAATTCGTAATAACATTTCACATCAGCAGGGTCCCTAGAATGCTCCTGATCCTCGGCATTCAAATATAAAACGGGGAAACCATTTGAAACACCGAGCCTTTCATTGGTTATAGTTAGGCCATTCCCAAACCGCTGCTTCTACGACTATACCGGTCTCTCAATCATCTGACTTCTGGACGGTGGAAGTTGAGTTCTTGGTCACATAAGTTCGAGAACGTACGGGAAGACATGTGGACAGGTTTTGTGGATACCGACACGCGTGTGAGGTACCGGTTCGACGACCCTCCCCCAGCCGACTCAGACCCCACTCCAGCTAAGGTTAGCGCGAAGCGCGCACCATCTCGAATGAACGGCCGCTTTCCGGCGCGGAGATTGCGGTGGCGACTGTCGCCAAGTGGCCGATAGCAGCATTTGAATCTGGCAAACACATCGAGGAAACTCCTGTGCGCCAGGCTAAACCGGCGAGGTGTTGTGAATGAAAGAGTCATACGGTGAAGGCGTCGCGACCCACACCGACCCGGAGTCATGCGGAGCCGTTCGAGAGGATGGCGTCGAAGCGTTGACAGGGGCACGTGCGGGCCAGGTATTGAGCCGCGAAAGACGCTTCCTCCGGGACGCC
>Ga0209048_10007142_pt1 | contig 10352 bp, 7 predicted proteins | sample FrelakmetCRP12CR_FD_187146 | JGI IMG/M metagenome (GOLD analysis project Ga0209048, IMG submission 187146) | Freshwater lake sediment microbial communities from the University of Notre Dame, USA, for methane emissions studies - CRP12 CR (SPAdes)... | ecosystem: Environmental > Aquatic >... | reverse complement strand
GGCGGAGGCGTAAGGGCTCATAGGATTCAGGGGGTGATCTTCATCCATAGAAGGAGTCAAGGCGGTGCCGTACACTTCGGAGGTCGAAATATGAATGAAACGAGAGACCCTGTCCTTGAACTTGCACACGGCATTGGAGACCACCTGGGTGCCGATGACGTCGGTCTGGAAAAATTGCAGGTTGTCATAGATGGACCGGGTTACATGGCTTTCGGCCGCGAGATGGACAACATAGTCCGATTGAGAGACGAGGGTATCCATCAACTCGGCATTGGTGACGTTGCCATAAACGAATTCAAAGCGCATCTCCGGGTCTTCGGTCCAAATGGGGGTGGGAAGATTTTCCACCGAGCCGGCGTAGGTGAGCGCATCGACGACTAAGATTTTGTATTCCGGGTACTTATTATAAATATAATGGGTGAAATTGGAACCGATAAACCCGGCCCCGCCGGTGATCAGTATGGTTTTTTGGGGTTTCAAAGAGCTTTTCCTCCCTGCAAGAGAATTTCACGACTCGCCGGCCCGTGGTTAAAGGCCAGGTCGATGATGGAAAGATAGGGAATGAACGCCCCGTGCAGCTGAGTATATACGGGGTGAACATATTCCTGGTAGATGAGTTTTATGCCCTGGCGGGCAAAGATCGCCGCATCGATGTAGTTTCTGCCGGAAGCCCCCTCGTAGAATACAGTTGCCCCCAGAGACGTTAATATCCCCAAGAGGCGCTCGGATTTATTGCCGCCAATACCGAGCTCGGAGGCAAGCACCGTGGGAGTGGTAATCCCCAGCCACGCGGCAAGCAAGCTCAAAAGTTGCAGGTTCAAATCCAAAAGGAATTCATGCCCTTGCTCAATAAGCGCAAAAAGGTCCGGGCCGTAGACATCAAAGTAAGGTGCCTTGCGGTAATTCTGCTCGATGGATTTGAGGTGTTTTTTCCCCCACCGTTCCGCTCTGTTGATGCGCACGTCACGTATAAGGGGGAAATTCTGCCCCTTGATGAGTACGGGCACGGTAAGCCACAGCGGGCCGGCGGGGGTCTTGATGCGGTTGCGGTTGCGCCAGCTGCCCTTTTCGAATTGGACATCATCATAATGGACAAAAATATCCACCCGGTGCAACTGATCGAAAAAGCCTAACCAGGGCAAGTAGCTTGGCTGGAGTATACCCACGGTGCAGGAGGGGGCGGTGGATGGGTTTTCTAAACCTGTCAAACTGAGGCTCCAAGGTACTGATTCTGTATGAACCACATTCCCGTATAGACACCGGCTGCAGTGGTTTGGCTTCTGGAGACGAGGATAAGCGCCCCGTCCAGACCAAAAGAGTATCGGCGCGGTGCTGGGCTATGTGTATAGGATGATCGAAAATATGCTATTCGTCAAGTATGGGAATTGCCGCCTCCGCGGGACTGGGAAGCTATCGACCCAGAGAAGGTATGCGGGAAAAATCCGAAGCCGGCGTGAATTGTTGCCCCAGAAATAAGACTGGCATAATCTCCTCGAAGGCCGGTGCTTAAAAAGCTTACTATTATCCGCTACTTCTGTCATTGAAGTTGAATGGGGGCTCCTGCCGCCGTTGCTTACCTATTTTTTAAGAGCCAGTCCAGGCGGTCAAACCCGAGCAGATCACGTCGGGGGGAAGCCTTGACAGCCTGACGCCTCATGCTATAATTTTTGGGTACCCGGAGAGGTTGTTAGAAGAGTTTCAGGGCGAATGATCTGGATTAAGGAATGTCTGGTACGTGTCGATGACCTTATTTGGATTAGGAGTATCAAGGTTGCCGTATAATTTTGCTAATTTTTATTGAAGACAATAAGGGAGAATATATTCAATAAATGTCTGAGTTCACAAAAGAGGAGTTTGGCTCATTAGAAGAAGCAGAGAGAAATAGATATTGGCAGATAAAACTGTCTAATTATGAATTCTTATCAAATGAGCAGAATTGGATTGGCAAATTATGTTGGCGGTTTTTAACCCTCATCATGTTTTTCCCTTTATGCTTCGCGGCAAAATTCTACAGCCTCAAGTATAATCGACACCATCGCCATCAAAATAAGTCAGAGACATTTCCTTACCAACGTTTTACCGGAATTTATCCCGGATGCGTCTATTCACCATTTGTCAAAGCTTACGAGCTGCAACTATTCAAGAATTGTGACATGCAGGAACCCATTTTAGAAATCGGGGTTGGCGATGGGTATTTCAGTTCACTCCTCTTCGAAGCCAAGCATCAGAAAGTAACATTCGGAGCCGATTTAATGTATGGGGTTCTCAAGAGCGCCAGGCGCTACCACCACTGTGAGAATTATATCATTATGGATGCTTTGGAAATTCCCTTGCCAGATAATTCCCTGAAAACGGTAATAATGAATAATTTGATGCATCATCTTCCCAACAGAATGCTGGCGTTAGAAGAAATTCTCCGGGTTTTAAAGAAGGGAGGTCGACTTATTTTTACCGATAATACCCTGGGATGGGGGCTTTATACATGGGAACAAGTATTTTTAAGAAGATTTCAGTGGAACACTTTAGCTGATGGGGTACTCAAATTTAAGTTAAAATTATTTGCACAGAATTTATTGGTGGACGAGCATTTTTATGATAATAAATCAAAGGATATGAAATTCATAATCACCAAGAAAATTAACTTTGCCTCGAAAACAACCATGTGTCTTTCCAGCCTTTTTGAATTTCTCAATTTAAAACAGGGACAGCCGACCAGACCTGAAATGAAAAGATGGTTCGATATTTTTGGTTGTCAAAAAATAATGCGAAGTTGCATGGCTGATATTCTTGAATATTGCCATCACATAGACAGTAATGAATCTGAAGAAGATATGTTTGCTTTTCAATTTTTAGAAATAGAAAAAATAGATGGGGTTGGGGTGCATTCAGGTGATCCTAAATCCGTTCCCTTTGTTTGTCCTCAATGTAAAGGGGCCTTAAATAAAAATGATTCTTCTTTTTCTTGCAACCCATGCGAGGTAATTTACCTAATTTTTGATGGAATTCCCATATTCTTGTCCTATCAAAATAAGTTGAATGGCCTTGATTCTTATCTAAGAAAGAAGAAGGAAGATTCAGTGAAACATTATATGACCTAATAATATTAATCTATTTTTTAAGAGATATGCACTACTTCATTCTAAAAGAATTTATTCATGACTGATACGCACGAGATAAGCCAGAATTCTTATCATAAATTTGACCGAAGTGTCTCTTTTCTCTGCTGGGCTTATAATGAAGAAGCCTTAATCGAGGACTTTCTAGAAAAAGCGACGAAATTATTGGATGCAAGCATTGATGATTACGAGATTATTCTGATTGAAGATGGCAGTACCGACAGAACTTACGAGATTGCCGAGTCGTTTCGCCGGAAAAATAACCGATTGAAAATTTTTCAAAACGGCAGGAATCTCAATGTGGGTATTTCAAGCCGCCGGGCAATAGAATTGGCCTCCAAGGAATATCTCTTCTGGCAAACAGTAGACTGGTCTTATGATATCATAAATTTAAGGCTATTTTTAGAATATCTAAAAGAATGGGATATGGTCCAGGGGGTAAGAAGAAGGCCGGTAGAAGTCAAAGTAAGATGGTTAAAGCCGATTGTCGCCTTAATGACTATTTTTGGATTCAAACATGTTACAACAAGATCGGATACAATACCTAAGGCGATTATATCTGTGATTAATTATATTTTAATCAGATTACTTTTTCGCGTACCCCTATCAGATTTTCAAAATATAACTTTTTATCCCACCCAATGGGTTCAGTCGATCCAATTAGAAGCAAAGAGCTCCTTTGCTAACCCGGAAGGTTTGATAAAGTCTTACTGGGCCGGGATGAACATCAAAGAGGTTCCCATCCATTTTATTCCTCGCAAAGATGGAGTGGCCAAGGGAACGGGAATAAGGGCCATCACCGCTTCCGTCCAGGACATTTTTCTGTTGTGGTTTCAATGGGTAGTACTGGGAAAGCGAGGCCAGATTCAAAAGGGCAAGATTTGCCGAGTCGGGGCAATTGATTCTATCTAAACAATATTTGATTGTGAGCCTGAAAAATGCCGTTGCCGTTATTATCGCAGGGTCTCTCTTGTACTGCAGACGTTTAACCACCGAGATCTTCTACCAATTACGTAACTTCATCCACCATTCCCAGGTGATACCGGGGGCCGCAAGCTTCCTGGTGACGCCGATGCCCCGGTTGGTTAACTTCCGGAGAACGATTGACCTGGTCTTGCTTTCCCTTCATAACTTTAAACTCCCGATAGTCGCCAATTTATTCCAGACTAGCGCTCCGGGCGATAAGTCGAGTAAAGAATTTTATGGCCCTATTGTTCATCAGGGCAGATGCAACCATCTACCTCTATAGGGTAAAACCAACCCTGAATCATTGGGTGGGATTATTGCAAGATGATAAAGGCATTTCTTAATGATTTGTTTCAAAGGGTTTTAAGCGCAAACAAATCGGAACAGAGAAATAAATTATCCGGATACCTTAAAGCTTTAAACTTGAGGCCCGATAGCAGGTGCCTTGATTTCGGCTGCGGCACGGCCTTATTTGCACCGATTTTTACGTCAGAGAATCTAAATTATTACGGTTATGATATTGATCAACATTTGCTGGATTATGCTTCGCGCCTCTATATAAAGGCACAATTCACGTCTTCCTTGGATGAGCTTGAGGCGAGTGCGCCTTTTGACCTGATCCTCGCCAATTGTTGTTTCCATCATATAGATTCAGGGACGCTTGATGCGGAACTGCAGAGCATTAGCACGTTATTGGCTGATGATGGAACATTCATCATGATCGATATTTTGCTACCCCCAAATGACTCCTTTTGGCTGCGGCAATTATTTAGGAAACTGGAGAAAGGCGCCTTTGTGCGGACTGACAGAGATTATTCAATTCTTATTAAACGTCACTTTAGGATCATCCAAAAACATATCGAACGCTCGCATGTATTCTCTCTGAAGAACAACCCTGTCTATAATGACCAACTGGTGCTTATTTGCAAGAGATTTCAGGCATGACACGGATCTTATAAACGAACGTGTCTCAATCAGGACCAGAACCAGCCTTTTTAAAAGAATTGACGGATAAAAACACCGAATATTTGGTCAATACCAGAGTGGGGCAATTACGAAGGTCCACCTTGACGTGAAGGTATTGATTGGACGGCAGGGTGCGAAATAATTTATAAGAATCATGGACGCAGCGATTTTTGCGGCAGCAGGCGATCCAGGCCGGAGTCAGGGTCAGTAATGAGCCGAAGAAATGAGCGGCAAGACATGAACACAAATCCTATACGCATTTTGCTCTGTGTCGCTGATGTTTTTCTCGGCGAGCCGAACGGGGTATTACAGCTGGCCGCAATTCTCAAGCGCGACGGCCATGAGGTGAAGTTACTGGCGCTCAGGCGGCAATCCCTGGTTCATGAGCTCAAGCAATGGAATCCTGACGTAATTGCTTACAGCGCCATGTCCCCGGAGATACCACTCTTCCGCAAGACTGACGCGCTGGTGTGCACCTGGGGCAAGGACCGGCGAGTGTTGCGTGTCATGGGCGGGGCCCATGCCACCTATTTTCCGCACATTCTCGCCGAACTTGGTCTGGACGCCATCTGCATGGGTGAGGGGGATCGGGCGTTGCCGGAATTGGTCCGGCGCTTTGCTGGTAATGAGTCATTGTCCGGAATTCCCAATATTTTAGTCCCTGGTGATGATCCAGGCGCCATCCGCAAGGAGCTGATTTCTCATCTGGATGAACTGCCCTTCATTGACCGCGAATTATATTACAACGTGGTGCCGCACTATCGGGTGCTGGCAATGCGCGGCTTCATGACCGGTCGCGGTTGCCCTTATGACTGCACTTACTGTCATAATCATGCCTTCAAGAAATTATTTCAGGGTTGCGGAAAAATCGTGCGACGGCGGTCGGTGGGCCATGTGCTGGCTGAGATGCAGGAGGTCTTGCGACAGGCACCCTATATACGTCTCATCAGGATCTCGGACGATACCTTTGCTCATATTATCGATGACTGGCTGATTGAGTTTTTGGATCGGTATAAGCGCGATATCAATCTGCCATTTTACTGCCTTATGCGCTCTAATACCCTAACCGATGAGATGGCCAAACTCCTGCGCCAGGCCGGGTGCATATCAATCGGCATGTCAGTCGAATCAGGCAATGAGCGGGTGCGCAACGAGATACTGCGTCGTGGTTTGACTGACAAGGTGGTCATCGATTCATTCGCCAATGCGCGGCGTTATGGCTTGCACACCTATGGCAATACGCTGCTGGCACTGCCCGGCACAACCTTCGCAGATGACCTGCAATCTTTCTCCTTCACCAAGCGATTGAAGATGACGGTACCGACCTTTGGCATCTTCAGCCCTTATCCGCTGACGCGTTTAACCGCCTATGCCATTGATATTGGCTCGCTGCCGGCCAATTTTGATTTTCAGCATCATACCGGGCGGGAATCGGCCTTGCAGTCATTTTCACCCCGGGAAAAGCGGATGCAACTCAATTTGATGTACCTGGGCACGTTGTTCTGCGCTTTACCGGATAGTTTTCTGCCATTTCTGCGTATGTTGCTGCGCTGGCCCTTGGGATCGCTGTATAAATACATCGGCACCCTGTACCTGGTGATCAGATCAGGATACTTTATCTTTCCCAATATATATCCCACAAATCCATTAAAATTATTTCGCCTGCTGTGGGGATCTGTCCGCTACTTCACGGCACCAAAGGACTAAGGAATTGGCGATACATGTGCTACTGTTTCAGCGAACGAGAGTGGAATAAAGGGGACGGGCTCTCAGTAGATGCGGTGGGGCACAAGGTTGCTTGGCGAGTTGACCGAGGCATGTGCCGGATAGCTTAAAAGCTCTCATGTGGATTTTGGCTCTTCGACCACAAACCTTCATCATGGCAAGGATTTTTACCTTAGAAAGGACGCAACCCCGTGGCAATTTCCCAGCCGGCTCCCACCAGCACGCCAAACCTCGGGCATAGCCTGATAAAATTTCTTCCCGTGGCCTCTGGCTTGCTGCTGCTGGCCGGATACGCCTTCCTCACCTATAACCTGAACAGGACGCTGGACCTCAGCGACGAAGGGTCCTACCTGCTACAGATTTCCCGGCCCTTTGATGACGCTTATAGAATTCACCATTACGGCGCCCTGCTGCACCCCATCTTCTCTATCCTGAACCAGGATGTGTATGCTCTGCGCCTCTTCAGCCTTGCCACCATGGGTTTGGTGGCGGTGTTTTTCGGCCTCGGCCTCGGCGCTCTGGGAAGTCGAGCCGGCTATAAGCTCTCGGTTGCTGCCCAGGCAAGCCTGCTCTGTGCCATCCCGACTGCGGCATTGAGCTATTACTGCAACGGCCCGATGACGCCAAGTTATAACTGGTGCAATCTGGTCGGTGTATTGATCTGCCTGGCCTCCTTGTGTCTTTATACCGCTGTGTGCCTGGGCGGCCAAAGTCCGGCCCGTTGGCTGGGGCGCACGGCCTGTCTCATCGGCGTCGCCTTCGGGGGGGTGGTCTCCTTCCTGGGAAAGCCGACCACCGCCGCAGGCCTGGCAATCGTGGGATGCCTGTGGATTACTCTCTTACCGAAGGCACGCCGCCGGCGTCGACGCCTCGGTGATATTTGCCTGGCAGCCTGCCTGGCCGCAGCACTGCTGGCCCTCCATTTTACCTTCCTTACGGAAGGCCTAAGGACTTCAATCAGCAAATACCAAGCCGGCGCCTGGGCCATGAGCTTGTTGCCCAGCTACTCGTTGGCCTCGTTGACGCACGATATCCATTTTTATCCAGCGCAGAAAAAATGGGCCTGGCTCTTCGTAGGGATTTTTGCTTTATATCTAATTTCGTTAGAGTTATTGCGTCGCTATCATAACAACACAAAAACAACCCTCATGGCCATATTGTTAACTGCGGGAGCGACGCTGGGCGCCGTAGCCTTCATAGTGTCTCAGCCGTTAGGCGATCTTTACCCCACCTTGATTTTCGTGGCATTAGGCACCATGCTGCTGTATGCGGATTATAAGACCGTTTCAAAAAGGTTTTTGCTGGTGCCGCTTTTCATTTTCATCTGCCTGTTCCTCTATCAATTTGGCTCGGCCAACGCCTTGAGCTACAATTTGAGCAAAGCTTTGGTTATCTTAGCCGGGGGAATGCTGGCGGCCTTCAGCTTGACCAAACCCTCCATGCGCAATCCCCTGGTCATGGCGGGCGCCTTGATGGTGGCCATTTTCGCCCTTGCGTCGCTGGTCCAGTTTATCAAAATGCCTTTTCGCCAGGAGGCGCCGCTTTTTGCCCTGAACGCGCCCTTGAAATTGCGGGACCACAGCGCGCCCCTGTATGTGACGCAATCCCGTAAGGAATTGATGGAATGTCTCCGCAAAACCGCCCTGGCCCACGGGTGGCGGCCAGGAATGCCCCTGCTACACCTCTCCTTCGATGTCGGTGCGGTACCGTTCATGCTCCAGGCCAAAAGCACGGGGGTGCAGGTACCCATAAGACCGGTTTACATGCCCATAAAAAATCATGTGCCATACTATCGTAGGGCCGCCACCGATGAAGCATTACGGCAATCTTGGATTTTATGCTATGAAACCCCCGAACCCGAACCCTATGATTTTGTTCCCACCTCTGTCCTGGTGGACCTGGGTCTGCCTTTCCCCCAGGGCTACGAACTGCTGGGCACCTGCGATGGCTGGCAACTGTGGAAACCTTCGCCTTATCCGGTCTCCGGGCAGGGCGGCAATGGTCAATGATGCTTGCGGAGTGACAACGGCGTGGCTTTTTTGCGTGCATAGGAATGATCCTGTCCACAGTTCTGCCGGGCATGGCGATGCCATCCGCCCCCTGACCGGCGGAGTTAAGGGTTTCTTACATAACCACACTTTGGGTCCCATGATTGCCTGCAGACGAGCACATCTCGTGGTTCCCGCCCTATCCGCAAGATCGATGCGCCGGGGCCGACTTTATCAGTGGCCCAACCGGTGCGGTAATTGAGTGTCGCAATGTATCTGGCTGTCATCTGGAAAAAAATTGCCAAGCCACTGCGCTACCTTCTCGTATTGTGCCTGGTTTCCTACCTGGTGGCTAGGGGCGATTTGGACCTGCCCTCACTGGCAAAATTTTTTCGTTTAGAGAATCTGGCCTGCATAGGCCTGCTTTTTCTAATTCTTGCCGGCTCGATGTTGTGTATGGCCCGCAGACAACAGCTCCTTCTCGCTGCTTGTGGGGCTGCGGTTTCCTATTGCGTCTCCTTCAAGGTGGTAATGGTAGGAATGTTCTACAATAATTTCCTGCCGGGCGGTTTCGGGGGGGACCTGGTGCGCCTGACCTACCTGCGCCAAGGTACGGGTCGTTCTTATTCCTCGCTGACCGGCATCCTTCTGCTGGATAGGGTTCTGGGCCTGGTGAGCCTCAGCGCTTGTGCTCTGGCGGCAGGGGCAGTCCTGGTATCACGTCGGGTAATAGCCCTGGAAGCGGTGCCTGCCGTTTTCATTTTGATCCTCTGTCTGCCGATACTGAGCGTGGCAGCTGTGACCTGTTTGCGCTTTCCCTGGCTGGAAGCGCACTTCAAGAAATGGGTCCGCAGGTCGCTGGGGACAGCCGGGCAGGAGTTTTTCTTGATCTCTCCAAAAGTTTTTAGACAAAAGCAGGTGCTTGCCCTTGCCCTGCTGCTGAGCCTTGCTAACATGTTGCTGGCCATGACGGGGATTGGCATCCTGGCTGCGCAGCTGTTTAACCTGCAGGCCTTCTGGCCTTATGCGCTGCTCTCGCCCGGGGTGATGTTCATCGGCATTGTGCCGGTAACCCCTGGTAATCTGGGCTGGATGGAAGCTGTGGCCCAAACGGTCTACACTCTTTTTGGGATTGGTGGAGGTGCAGTGGTGTTCTTGATTTGGCGGGTTATTGCCTGCGCCTTTTCACTGACGGGCGGCCTCTGGCAGATGTTTACCGGAGGGGTCGTCGCCTGTCCCGGAGAAGATGCCTGATGTGCGGGATTGTGGGATTCACGGGCCGCCCGCGCCCTGACACCCTGCGGGCCATGTGCCGTTGTCTGACCCATCGCGGTCCGGATGGCGAAGGCTATTACGACGGTGAGGGCCTGCATCTGGGCATGCGCCGGCTGGCCATCGTCGATTTGGAAACCGGCGACCAGCCCGTCCGCAATGAGGACGCCACGATTTGGGTGGTCTTCAACGGTGAAATCTATAATCACGTGGAGCTACGCGCCGATCTGCAGACGCGGGGCCATGTCTTCCGCTCCCATCACAGCGACACGGAAATCATTGTCCATCTCTACGAGGAGTACGGCGACCTCTGGCCCGA
>Ga0209048_10007141_pt1 | contig 10353 bp, 8 predicted proteins | sample FrelakmetCRP12CR_FD_187146 | JGI IMG/M metagenome (GOLD analysis project Ga0209048, IMG submission 187146) | Freshwater lake sediment microbial communities from the University of Notre Dame, USA, for methane emissions studies - CRP12 CR (SPAdes)... | ecosystem: Environmental > Aquatic >... | reverse complement strand
CTGGTCACGCTGCCGGCTACCGGGCCCGCGGCGCCGGTGGCGTCGTGCGAGAGCGGCGCCGCGGCGGGTGCACGGGGCTTCGTCGCACCCGGATGGGTGCCGGTCGTGGCTGCCACCGCGGGGGGTGCGCCGCGCAGGGCCGCGGTGGTCCCCGGGACCGTCGCGGCGGTGCCGGCACCACCCGTGGACGATGCCGGAGAGGAGGCCGCCACGGGGACGCCGCCGGCGGACTCGATCGGGGTCGAGCCGGTCGTCGAGCGCGACATGAGAGCGACGATGCCGACCACGACGTGGAAGGCCGCGAGGACGCCGACCACCACCACCCACCCGCCACGCCGCCGTCCTGGTCGGTGCGGCTGCTCCGGGCTCTTTCGGGCCGGGGAGGTCCCGCCCCGAGCCCGCGGCGCAAGCGCTGGTGCGTCCCACGGGGACGAGGACGCGAGCGGGGGTGGGAAGGCCATGACGATCACATGACATATGCGCGGACGGCCAGGGTGGCGTCGACCCACCCGAGCGGATCTTCCGACCACATTCGCCGGCCCGTCACCGCGCCGCCATGTCCCGTTCACGCGCCAACCGGTTCGGCGCCACCCGCCGCACGCCCCGTGCCGGAGCTCGACGCCCGGCGCGCGCGACGTCGGGTCCTCCTTCGGGCCGGCGCGGGGGGCCCGGATGCCCGGCGCGGCTCAGATCTTCGCGGCGCGGAACCCGGCGTCGAGGTCGGCGAGGATGTCCTCGATCGACTCGAGGCCCACCGAGAGCCGCACCAGGCCGGGGTGGACCCCGGTGGTGAGCTGCTCGGCCTCGCTCAGCTGCGAGTGCGTCGTCGAAGCCGGGTGGATCACCAGGCTGCGGACATCGCCGATGTTCGCGACGTGGCTGTGGAGCTCCAGGGCCTCGACGAAGCGTTGCCCGGCCTCGCGACCGCCCCTGATGATGAAGGCCGGGACGGATCCGAAGCCCTTGCCGCCCATCAGCTTCTTGCCCCGCTCGTGCCACGGGCTCGACGGCAGGCCCGCGTAGAACACCTCGTCGACCTCCTCGCGCTGGGCGAGCCACTCGGCGACGGCCTGGGCGTTCGCGTTGTGGCGTTCCATGCGCAGGCTCAGCGTCTCGAGGCCCTGCAGGAGCAGGAAGGCGTTGAACGGGCTGATGGCCGCGCCGGTGTCACGCAGGCCCTGGACGCGCGCCTTGATGATGTAGGAGCCGGGGCCGAGAGCAGGCCAGTACGCCAGGCCGTGGTAGCTCGGGTCGGGCTCGGTGAACTGCGGGAAGCGGCCGTTGGCCCCGAAGTCGAACGTGCCGGCGTCGAGGAGCACGCCGCCGATCGAGGTGCCGTGACCGCCGATGAACTTCGTCGCGGAGTGCACGATCAGGTCGGCGCCCCACTCGAACGGGCGCAGCGCCCACGGCGTCGGGATCGTGTTGTCCACCATCAACGGCACGCCCGCCTCGTGGGCCACCTGGGAGATGCCCTCGAGATCGAGGAACAGGTTCTTCGGGTTGGCCAGGGTCTCGCCGAAGAACAGCTTCGTGGTGGGTCGGACCGCCTTGCGCCACGCGTCGAGGTCGTCGGGGTCGTCGATGAAGGTCACCTCGACGCCCATCTTCGGCAGCGTGTAGTGGAAGAGGTTGTAGGTGCCGCCGTAGAGGGCGGAGGCCGACACGATGTGGTCGCCGGACTCGGCGATGTTCAGGATCCCGAGGGTCTCGGCCGCCTGGCCGGATGCGACGGCGAGGGCGCCGGGCAGGCCGACGGCGGTCGTGACGGCCCCCTCGAGGCTGGCCAGGCGGGCCTCGAGCACCGCCTGGGTCGGGTTCATGATCCGGGTGTAGACGTTGCCGATCTCGGCCAGCGCGAACAGGTTCTGCGCGTGCTGGGAGTCTCGAAAGACGTAGCTCGTCGTCTGGTAGATGGGAACCGCCCGGGCCCCCGTCGTCGGGTCGGCCACCTGGCCGGCGTGGATCTGGCGGGTCTCGAAGCCCCAGGCGTTCTCGGTCATGGGGTCGAGCCTACGCCGCAGAATCCCGACTCAACAACTCGCCTTTTTCGCCGCCCTCCACGGGCGGGAGGCGCTCACCCGCCGGAGGCGTCGGCCACCTTGGTCCGCCCGGCGCTGATCCAGGGCATCATCGAGCGCAACCGGGCGCCGACGATCTCGATCGGGTGCTGGCGACCCGCCTCCCGCAACTCGTTGAAACGGGCCCGGCCGGCGTCGGACTCCGCGATCCACTCCTCGGCGAACTGCCCCGAGGTGATCTCCTGGAGGATCCGGCGCATCTCGTCCTTGGTCGCCGAGTTGACCACACGCGGACCGCGGGTCAGGTCGCCGAACTCGGCCGTGTCCGAGATCGAGTAGCGCATGCCGGCGATCCCCTCTTCGTACATGAGGTCGACGATCAGCTTCACCTCGTGGAGGCACTCGAAGTAGGCCATCTCGGGCTGGTAGCCCGCCTCGACGAGCGTCTCGAAGCCCGCCTGGACGAGCGAGGTGAGGCCGCCGCACAGCACGACCTGCTCGCCGAAGAGGTCGGTCTCGGTCTCCTCCGCGAACGTCGTCTCGATGACCCCGGCCCTGGTGCCACCGACGGCGTCGGCGTAGGACAGCGCGAGGTCGCGGGCCTTGCCGGTCGCGTCCTGGGCCACGGCGATCAGGCAGGGCACGCCGCCGCCCTCGGTGTAGGTGCGCCGCACGAGGTGGCCGGGGCCCTTCGGGGCGATCATGATCACGTCGACGCCCTCAGGCGCCACGATCCGGCCGAAACGGATGTTGAACCCGTGGGCGAAGGCGATGGCGTCGCCGGGCCGCAGGTTCGGGGCGATGTCGGCGTCGTAGATCCTCTTCTGCTCGGTGTCGGGAGCCAGGATCATGATGAGGTCGGCTTCGGCCGACGCCTCGCCGATCGGACACACCCGCAAGCCGGCTGCCTCGGCCTTGGCCACCGACGACGAGCCGGCCCGGAGCCCGACGCGGACGTCGACCCCGGACTCCTTCAGGTTCAGCGCGTGCGCGTGGCCCTGGGAGCCGTACCCGATGATCGCCACCTTGCGACCACGGATCAGGGACGGATCGGCATCGGTCTCGTAGTACACCTTGGCTGCCATCAGCTCGCCTTTCTGCTCGTCGCCCGCGTTCGGGCCTGGTCCCGCTCCAGCTTCGACAGCGCCACGCGGCCCGTGCGCTGGAGCTCCACGATGCCATAGCCCCGCAGGAGCTCTTCAAAGTCGTCGATCTTGTCCGGATGCCCTTCCAACGACACGGTCAGGGCGTCGGGACCGACGGCGAGGATCTTGCCCTCGAAGATCTTGGCCAGCTCCACCACCTGGCCCCGGTTGGCCGGCTCGGCCCGGACCGTGGCGAGCAGCAGCTCGCGCTCGACCGACGAGCGCGGGTCGAGCTCGGTGATCTTGACGACGTTGATGAGCTTGAACAACTGCTTGGTGACCTGTTCGAGGGGGGCCGACTCCACGTCGACCACGATCGTGATCCGCGAGAAGCGGGGGTCCTCGGTGGGGGCCACGGCCAAGGAGAAGATGTTGTAGCCCCTCCGGGCGAACAGCGAAGCGACCCGGGCGAGGACCCCGGCCTTGTTCTCCACGAGCACCGACAAGATGTGGTGGTGCAACCGGACCGATGCCGACTCGATGCCGACGTAGCTCATCGCAGGTACTCCCGGTTCTGGCTGGGCGGTAGGACGATGTCGTCGTTCGAGAGACCGGCCGGCACCATCGGGTACACCTTCTCCCGGGCGTCGACGCGGAACTCGACCACGACGGGCCGGTCGTCGATCTGGTTGGCCTTGTCGATGGCGGGCTGCACCTCCTCGGGCTCCTCCACGCGGATCCCGATGCATCCCATCGCCTCGGCCCACTTCACGTAGTCGGGAAGGTCGGGCGAGAGGTACACCTCGGAGTAGCGCTCGTCGTAGAACATCTCCTGCCACTGGCGCACCATGCCGAGGTAGGAGTTGTTCAAGATGGCGACCTTGATCGGGATCCGCTCCGTGGAGGCGGTGACGAGCTCCTGGGCGGTCATCTGGAAGCAGCCGTCGCCGTCCACCGCCCACACCATGCGGTCCGGCCGACCGACCTTGGCCCCGATCGCCGCGGGGACCGAGAACCCCATCGTGCCGAGTCCGCCGGAGTTGACCCAGGTGTAGGGGTGACGGAACCTCCAGTACTGCGAGGCCCACATCTGGTGCTGACCCACGCCCGACACCAGGATCGTGTCCTCGGGGACCGAGTCCCGCAGCGCCTCGAGGCAGAACTGGGGCTTCAACGCGTCCCCGGCCCGGGAGGGCTCGTAGGCCAACGGGTAGAGCTCCCGCCAGCCCGACACCCGGGCCTTCCAGGCGGTGGTGTCGGCCTGGACCTCGCCGGTGGCGAGCAGGTTGGCGATCTCGCGCACGATCTCATCGATCACCTGGCGGCAGTCCCCGACGATGGGCACGTCGGGGCGGCGCACCTTGCCCTGCTCGGCCGGGTCGATGTCGACGTGGATCACCTTGGCCTCGGGGGCGAAGGCCGAGACCTTGCCGGTGACCCGGTCGTCGAAACGGGCCCCGAGCGTGATGAGCAGGTCGGCCCGCTGGAGCGCGGTGACCGCCGTCGCGTTCCCGTGCATGCCCGGCATCCCGAGGCACAGGGGGTGGTCGTCGGGGAAGGCACCCCGAGCCATCAGGGTCGTGACGACGTGGATGCCGGTGAGCTCGGCCAGCGCCCGCAGCGACTCGGCCGCCCGCGCCTTCAAGATGCCTCCGCCGGCGTAGATCACGGGCCGCTCCGCGGCGAGGATCAGCCGGGCCGCCTCCCGGATCATCCGGGGATGGCCCTTCGTCGTCGGCTTGTAACCGGGCAGGTCCACCGTGTCGGGCCAGTACCACTCCATCGTCGCCTGCAGGACGTCCTTCGGCACGTCGACCAGGACGGGTCCCGGGCGGCCGGTGGTGGCGATGTGGAACGCCTCGCGGATGACCTGGGGGAGCTCCTCGGCCGACATGACCAGCTCGTTGTGCTTGGTGACCGACCGGGTGATCCCGACGGTGTCGCACTCCTGGAAGGCATCGGTGCCGATCGCCGTGGTCGACACCTGTCCGGTGATGGCCACCATCGGGACCGAGTCCATGTAGGCGTCGCACAGCGGCGTCACGAGGTTGGTCGCCGCCGGGCCCGAGGTCACCATGGCGACGCCGGGGCGCCCGGTCACGTGGGCGTAGCCCTCGGCCATGTGACCCGCGCCCTGCTCGTGGCGCACGAGGATGTGGCGGATCGCCGAGTCGAGCAGCGGGTCGTAGGCGGGCAGGATGCAACCGCCGGGCAGGCCGAACACGACCTCCACGCCCTCCATCTCGAGGCTCTTGATGAGGGCCTGGGCCCCGGTCAGCTTCATCGGTGCTCCTTCCTGGTGGGGGTCGTAGGGGTGCGCGGGGCAGATGCGGGTCGGGCGAAAAATGAAGCGACCTCCCGGCTGGGAGGTCGAGGAGCGCACGCGGCGGGAACGCCGGTGCGCTAACGGAGTACGACGATCAGGGTTGCGGTGCGATCCATCCACGACATCTTGTCCCAGATCGGCCGCGGATGGCAACCCGTGAGCGGGGCGGGAAGAATGTCCGGTCGTGCCCGATCCCCGAGACCGCATCATCGAGAGCTCCAAGCCCCTGCTCAACCGGGGCGAGGTCGTCGCCCACGTCGTGCGGGCGCTCGAGGGCCCCAACCGCTGGGCCGGCATCGGGCTGGCCATCTTCGTCGGGATCGGGGTCGGGCTGCTCACCGGCGTGCCGATCGTCGGCCTGCCGGTCATGTGGGTCGTGTTCACCCGGCTGTACGGCCGGCGCATCCTGCTGGCCACCGATCAGGCGGTCGTCGTCGTCGACGGCGGCCACTGGCGCTTCGAACCCAAGAAGGTCCTCGAGCGCCTCGACGTCGACACCCCGATCGGACCGCTGAAGGGCTTGTTCCTCTCGACGCACCTGAACGGTCGACGCCTCTACGTCGTGCCCCGCAGCGCCCGCGAGGTCGTGGCGGCCGACGCCGACCTCGACACCTGACCTACAAGACGTTGGTGATGGCGCCTCGCTCGGCGCCTTGCACGAGGCGGGCGAACTTGGCGAGCACCCCGGAGGTGTAGCGGGGCGGCAGCGGCGTCCACGCGGCGCGACGGCGGGCGAGCTCGGCGTCGTCGACCAGCAGGTCGAGGCGCTTGTCGTGGACGTCGATCAGGATGCGGTCCCCGTCGGCGACCAAACCGATCGGACCGCCGTCCACGGTCTCGGGCGCGACGTGGCCGATGCAGAACCCCCACGTCCCCCCGGAGAACCGACCGTCGGTCACCAGGGCGCAGTCGGCACCGCGGCCGACGCCCTTCAGCGCCCCGGTCACGGCCAGCATCTCGCGCATGCCGGGCCCCCCCTTCGGACCCTCGTAGCGGATCACGATCACCGTGCCCGGCTCGATGGAGCCGGCCAGGATGGCCGCCATCGCGCCGTCCTCGCCGTCGAACACCCGGGCGGTGCCCTCGAAGCGGAGCTGCTCGTGGGTCAGCCCCGCCACCTTCACGACCGAGCCGCTCGGCGCCAGCGAGCCGCGCAGCACGAGCAGCCCTCCTTCGGGGTGGATCGAGGCGTGCAGCGGGTGGACCACGACCCCGTCGGGTGACGGCGGGTCGAGCTCGGCCAGGTTCTCGGCGATCGTGCGGCCGGTGACGGTGAGGCAGTCACCGTGGAGCAGCCCGGCCTCGAGCAGGTGGCGCATCACGACGGGCACGCCTCCGACCCGGTCGAGGTCGGACATGTGGAACTTCCCCCCGGGCTTCATGTCGGCGATGTGGGGGACGCGGGCGGCCACCCGGTTGAAGTCGTCGAGGTCGAGCTCGACGCGGGCCTCGTTGGCCAGCGCCAGCAGGTGGAGCACGGCGTTGGTCGACCCGCCGAGGGCGTTCGTGACGGCGATGGCGTTCTCGAAGGCCTGCTTGGTCATGATCTGGCGGGGCCGGATCCCGAGCTCCAGCATCCCGACGACGGCCCGACCGGCCGCCACCGCGTCGTCCTCCCGGCGGCGGTCGACGGCCGGCGGTGAGGCCGCGCCGGGCAGCGACATGCCGATCGCCTCGGCGATCGAGGACATCGTGTTCGCCGTGAACATCCCTCCGCACGCCCCCTCGCCCGGGCAGGCCTTGCGTTCGATCTCGTGCAGCTCGCCCTCGGTGATCGTGCCGAGGGCGCAGGCACCGACGGCCTCGAAGACGCTCGTGATGTCGAGAGCCTGGCCGCGGTGCACCCCGGGCAGGATGGAACCGTTGTAGACGAACACCGACGGGAGATCGAGTCGGGCGGCCGCCATGAGCATCGCCGGGATGCTCTTGTCGCAGCCGGCCAGGCCGACGAACCCGTCGAAGCGCTCGGCGTGCATCACGGTCTCGACGGAGTCGGTGATCACCTCCCGGCTCACGAGCGATGCCCGCATGCCCTCGTGGCCCATCGAGATCCCGTCGGACACGGTGATCGTGCCGAACTCCATCGGGAACCCTCCGGCGGCCCGCACGCCAACCTTCACCTTCTCGGCCAGGCGCCGCAGCGACATGTTGCAGGGCGTGACCTCGTTCCAGGCCGAAGCCACGCCGATCTGGGGCTTCTCCCAGTCGTCGTCGGTCATCCCGACCGCCCTCAGCATGGCCCGCATCGGGGCCTTCTGCATGCCGGTGGTCACGTCGCGGGAGCGGGGCTTCAAGTCGGCCATGGTTCGAGAGGCTAGAACGTCACCCGTGACGACTCCTCCCGCGCCCACCATCGCCCCGGCCACCGGAAAGCTCGGGGTGCTGACCGTCGGGCTCGGGGCCGTGGCGACCACGTTGATCGCCGGGGTCGAGCTGGCCCGCCGGGGCCTCGGATCCCCGATCGGCTCGCTCACCCAGATGGGCACCATCCGCCTCGGGCGCCGAACCGAGAACCGCGTGCCGCTCATCCGCGACGTCGTCCCGCTGGCCTCCCTCGACGACCTGGTGTTCGGTGCCTGGGACCCGTTCCCCGACGACGCCTACGTCGCCGCCTCCCGGGCCGGGGTGCTCGACGGGCCCCGCCACGTGGAGCAGATCGCCGAGGCGCTCCGGGCGGTGCGGCCGATGCCCGCTGCCTTCGACGACGCCTACGTCAAGCGCCTCCACGGACCGAACGTGAAGGACAAGTCGAGCAAGCGGGCGATGCTCGAGGGCATCCGCGAGGACATCAACGTCTTTCGCGACGAGCACCGCCTCGACCGGCTCGTCATGATCTGGTGCGGCTCGACCGAGATCTACCTCGAGCCCGGCCCCGCCCATGCCGACCTCGAGGCCTTCGAGCGAGCCATCGACGCCAACGACCCGGCCATCGCCCCCTCGATGCTCTATGCCTACGCGGCCCTGCTCGAACGCGTCCCGTTCGCGAACGGTGCACCGAACCTGTGCGTCGACACGCCGGTGCTGCGCGAGCTGGCCACCGCCTCCGGCGTGCCGATCTCGGGGAAGGACTTCAAGACCGGCCAGACCCTCCTGAAGACGGTCCTGGCCCCGATGTTCAAGGCCCGGATGCTCGGACTGGCCGGCTGGTACTCGACCAACATCTTGGGCAACCGCGACGGCGAGGTCCTCGACGATCCCGAGAGCTTCAAGACCAAGGAGGAGTCCAAGCTCGGCGTCCTCGAGCACATCTTGGACCCGGACCGCTACCCCGAGCTGTACGGCAACATCTTCCACAAGGTGCGGATCAACTACTACCCGCCGCGGGGCGACAACAAAGAGGGGTGGGACAACATCGACATCTTCGGGTGGCTGGGCTACCCGATGCAGATCAAGGTCGACTTCCTGTGCCGGGACTCGATCCTGGCCGCCCCGCTCGCCCTGGACCTCGTGCTGTTCTCCGACCTGGCCCAGCGGGCCGGCATGGGTGGCATCCAGGAGTGGCTGAGCTTCTACTACAAGAGCCCCCAGACCGCGCCGGGCCTCTACCCCGAGCACGACTTGTTCATCCAGTCGACGAAGCTGAAGAACACGCTGAGGTGGATGATCGGCGAGGAGAGCATCACCCACCTGGGCATCGAGTACTACCGGGAAGGCTGAGCCGTGACCGCGCTCCCCCGGGGCTTTCGCGCCCACGTCGCCAACATCGGGATCAAGGACACGACCGCCGACTTCCTGGTGCTGGCCTCCGACGGACCGGCCGTCGTCGCCGGCATGTTCACGAAGAGCCGCTTCGCCGGCCCGAGCGTGGTGCTCGCACGTTCCGCCGTCGCCGGAGGGGTCCTGCGGGCCTTCGCGTTGATCTCGAAGAACGCGAACGTGGCCACCGGAGCCGAGGGGGAAGCCAACGCCCGCGAGCTGGCCGCCGGGGTCGCGGCCGCCATCGGCGCCCGCCCCACGCAGGTCCTCGTGGCCTCGACCGGGGTCATCGGGCGCCAGTACCCGATGGACAAGATCAGGACGCACCTGGCCGAGCTGGCCGGCTCGTTCCCGGTCACCGACGCCGAGCCGTGCGCCCAGGCCATGATGACCACCGACACCCAACCGAAGCTGGCGGCGGCCGCGGTCGGCGAGGCCAGCATCGTCGGGATGGCCAAGGGTGTCGGCATGATCGAGCCGGACATGGCGACGCTGATCGCGTTGTTCGTGACCGATGCCCGGCTCGACCAGCCCGACCTCGACGCCGTCTTCCGCCGGGTGATCGAGCGGACCTTCAACGCGGTCAGCATCGACACCGACACCTCGACCAGCGACACGGCGGCGATCATGGCCAACGGTGCGGCCGGACCGGTCGACCTGGCCGCCTTCGAGCGGGCCCTCGGCGAGGTCGCCCTGCGCCTCACCAAGATGGTGGCCCGCGACGGTGAGGGTGCGACCAAGCTCCTCGAGGTCACCGTCGACGGCGCCCGCGACGGCGCCCAGGCCAAGCGGGTGGCGAAGTCGATCGTGAATTCGCCGCTCGTGAAGACCGCCGTGCACGGCGCCGACCCCAACTGGGGCCGCGTGGCCATGGCCGTGGGGAAGTGCAGCGACGACCTCGACATCGTGGCCGACCGGGTCGTGATCCGCTTCGGCGACCAGGAGGCCTACCCGACGCACCTCGACGAGGTCGGCCTCAGCCGCCTGGGCGGCTACCTGCGGGGCGAGCACGTGCGCATCGGGGTCAGCCTCGGCATCGCCGACGGCACCTTCACGGTGTACGGCTGCGACCTCTCCGACGCCTACGTCCGGATCAACGCCGACTACACGACCTGACCGGCGGGGGCTGACCGGCGGGGGCTGACCGGCGGGGGCTGACCGGCGGGGGCTGGTCGCCTGGGCTGGAGGGCGGAGGCTCAGCTCCCCGTGCTGATCGTGGTCGGCG
>Ga0209048_10007140_pt1 | contig 10355 bp, 8 predicted proteins | sample FrelakmetCRP12CR_FD_187146 | JGI IMG/M metagenome (GOLD analysis project Ga0209048, IMG submission 187146) | Freshwater lake sediment microbial communities from the University of Notre Dame, USA, for methane emissions studies - CRP12 CR (SPAdes)... | ecosystem: Environmental > Aquatic >... | reverse complement strand
CGCCGCGCATGAACCTCTCGTACCAGGGCGCTCGGGCACGCGCCTTCGGCAAGCGCCGGGGTAACGACTGGATGAGGGCCCGCATCTGGAACTGGGAGTACCGCACCGGCAAGTGGGACCACATCGAAGGCAACCCGGTCACCGCGATCTACGAGATGATGAACCGGCTGGCCAGGAGCGGGCGGGTTCTCGACCTCGGCTGCGGGGCAGGTGCCCTGCGCTGCAACCTCCCTGCTGGAGCGATGTCCGGCTATGTCGGCGTTGACATCTCAGAGGCCGCGATCAAGCGAGCGAAGGTGCGCGCGGTGACGCTCCCATTCCTCCCCGAGGGGCAGTCGTTCATCGTCGGCAGCATCACCGATCCGGCGACACAGCGACGGGCCGGCACCGACTTCGACATCATCCTGTTCAACGAGTGCGTCAACTACATCCCGGTGCCCGAGTTGCCCCAACTGCTGGTCGACCTGAGCCCGCGGCTCTCGGAAGATGGCGCGTTCATCTTCCGCATCCACGATCGTGAACGCTGGTCCGGCCACGTCACCGCCATCAGGGAGAGCCTGCGGGTGATCGACGATCAGCCGTCGGCGACCTCCGAGGCCATCACGCTGGCCGCCGTGCCTGAGGACAGACCGGTCTAGAGGGCGACGAACTCGAGCGGCGGCTCGCCGGGTTCGACGAGTAGGAGCCTCGTCGCCTCGAGGGCCATGACGCTGGTGTCGTGCATGAGCACGACCCCGCCCTTCCTGGCGCCGAGCGAACGCTCGACCACCGATTCGACCGTGGCCTCAGTGCGCCAGTCGCCGGAGTCGTGGTCCCAGAACCAGGTCTTGACTCCCAGCCGTCGCAACATCAGCGCGGTGCGAATGGTCAGATGGCCTTTCGGGGGCCGGAACAGGCCGGTCCGTTCCCCTGTCACCCGGGCAACAAGATCCAGCACCTCGATCGTGTCGTTCCTGGCATCCCTCACCGGGATCTTCGCGAAGTCGGGATGGTGCATCGAATGGGCGCCGACCGTGTGCCCTTCTCGCACCATGCGGCGCACGAGGTCCGGGTTGCGCTCGACGTGCTCGCCGATGACGAAGAAGCTCGCCCGCGCCCCGTGGGCCGCCAACAGATCAAGCAACCGCGGTGTGACCTCGGGGTGAGGACCGTCGTCGAAGGTCAGCGCGATCCCAGAGCCGCGCAGCGTCGACGTACCACCCGCCAGCCAGCGCAGGAACCACCGACGGGTACGACCCAGCAGATGGCGGGCCCGCTTGGCACTGGTCAACTTCATCGTTCGCAATGACGTTACGTGACGTGGGGTGGTCGTGTGTGTTGGCGCTGATCACCAGGCACGGCAGAGGGAAGGATGGCGAAGAACAGGACCAGAAATGGGAGTACCTGCACCCGTTGGCGGGCGATGATGCCGAGGTTGCCGAGGGATGACCAGGCGAAGGCGAACGCCAACGTGTACAGCCCGGCCATGAGCAGGTACGGCTCTCGGGGGGCGCTGCGGATGCCGGCGATGATGCGTCGACGGGACGCGACGGCGAGCACCAGGACGACGGCGCTCTCCAGCGCGGCGAGTGCCGAAGTCGTTGACTTCACTTCGAGCAGGGTCGGTCGGAACATGACGGTGAAGAACGCCGCTGGGTAGTCGAAAGGCGAGTTGGGCCGAGTGACGTCGATCTCGGCGCCGCCCTCCGACGAGCGTGCCGCGGTCGTGCTCAGCGTTGTGGCGACGTCGACGGAGCCATCCGGTCCGAACCCCGGGATCACCCCGCTGGCCTGTGACAGGGTGAACGTGAATGCCACGATGAGCACGGTGATGCCAAGCGCTCGACGGAAGGGGAACGCGGTCGGGGACCGGCCGGCCTGAGACCGGGAGCGCACCAGGAAGGCGACAGCGAACGCGCCGAGTGCAAGCAGGGCGAGGTGCGGCCGCACCATGGCCATGCCCGCGGTGCCGACGATGATCAGGGTGTAACCGAGGCGGGCACCCGTGAAGACCCGGGCCGCACCGAGGACGAACAGGCCGAGAGTAAAGACCATCCAAGCGTCCTTTCCCACGGTCGACGGCCAGAAGAGCATCGACGGGAGGAAGAGCACGAGCATGGCGTAGCGGCGGATCTCGACGTTGGGAATGGCGCGCCGAGCGGCGGCGATGAACGCCCACGTGCCGAGGAAGGACAGCCAGGCGAACACCATGAACGAGCCCATCGCGCTCTGGCCGAAGACCGTCTGCACCAGCCCGCTGAGCTCGCCGACAAAGGGGGTGCCGCGCTGGGAGGGAAACAGACTCAGAAAGGGGACCTCGCCGGACCAGTACGCTTTTGCCGCCGCCTGACCGGTTGTGAGGTAGGTGATCGAGTCGCCGCCTTCATACAACTCGAAGACCATGAGATAGCGCAGGAAACCGCCGGCGAACTTCAGGATGAGGCCGAGGTAGAGAAGTCTGGCCAGGCCGGCGGGACGGTGGCGTTCGGAGTGCCGGATCAGCGGAATGGTGAGGAGTGTGAGCAGAGCAGGGACGCCGAACGCACCCCAGAGATCGATCTCTCGGTAGCCGACAGCCATGCCGACCGCAACGCAGCCGAGAAGGACCGACGAGACCGCGACCACGACAAGAGAGCCGTTGCCACCAGCGGGGCGCCCATCCAGAAGGGGCTTCTTGATCCGGGCGCCGACGGTGGCCATCGGTCAACGGTACTTCGACGTCCGGGATCCGACCGCGATTGCCTCGGCGGTTACCGTGAGCCTTGTGCGTCAACCCTCGCCGCTGGGCGCTGTTGGAGACCGCGTCCTGTGGGTCGAAGGCGCAGCGCTTGGCGGGCTGGGCGTGGTGTGGGCGTGGCAGGCGTCGTTCGGCCGGGTCAGCAGGTGGTGGACGGTGCCGGTTGCGGTGGCGCTTGGTGCCGCGCTCCCGTGCATGGCAGCGGGCGCGCGTGGGGTCGTCGGCATCAACTGGGCGTGGCTGTCGGCGGCGGGAGCCGCAGGGGCCGGCTACCTGTGCGTGCCCGAGAACGACCAGTACCGGCCGTTGATCGTGATGCTCGCCGTCGTCGTGGTCCTCCAACGTCTCGTTGGACCGCGATCGTTCGTCGGTTTGTGGACGATCGTGATGGCCGCGGTGTTGGGCGCCGGGCTGTTCGGTGCGACCGGGCGGCAGAGCGCGTTGATCGGCGCGTGCTTCGCAGTGGCCGTGATGGGGCTGCCCGCTCTCGTCGCCCGGGCGCGACCGTCGTTCGTGCCGACCGTGTGGGCTCGTTGGGCGCTCGGCGTGCTCCCGACCGCGGCGGCGGTCGTCGTCGCCCGCACCGGCGCACTGTCGCGCTCCCCCTGGCCCGCCGTGGTGGCGGTGGTCCTGACGTCGCTGGGCCTGCTCGTCGTCACCGCGGCCGTCGTCCGCTACGGCGTCGCTCGCGCCGAGAGCGCGTAGGAACGAGCAGCCCGACTCAGGCCGGGCCGACCACCCGGGCCGGGTTGCCGACCACCGTGGCGCCGTCGGGCACGTCCCGAATCACCACCGCGCCGGCACCGATGGTCGCGCCGGCACCGATGATGACGCCTTCGATGATCGAGGCGTTGGTGCCGATCATCGTCGCCTCGCCCACGACCACGTTGCCGCTGAGCACGGCGCCGGGCATGACCGAGACGAAGTCGCCCACGACGCAGTCGTGCCCGACCGCCGACTGGTAGCCGACGTAGGTGTGACGCCCCACGGTGGCCGTCACCGAGACGTGGGCGCCGTCGAGCACCACCGACCCCACGTCGATCACGACCCGTCGCCCGATCTCGGCCCGGGGGTGCACGAGCGTGGCCGGCTCGAGCCCGAGGTCGTCGGGCAGCTGGCCGAACACCCGCTGGCGCACGTGGGGCCAACCGATGGCCAGCACGTAGTGGGTGCCGAGCACGGAGGTCAGGCCAGCCAGCGGGCCGAGCCAGGTCACGCCCCGGTCGGCGAACCGGTACTCGGGCGGCGGATCGTCAGAAATCACGCCGACCACGTCGCACGGCCGCCCCTCGGCCCGGGCAAGTGCCTCGAAGCCGCCGAGCACGTCGCTGGCGTGGCCCCCGCCCCCGATCAGCACGACCTTCATCGGGCACCCTCCAGGCTCACGATCGGGTCGTCGGCCCGGTGCCCCTCGATTCCTTCGCCGACCAACAATGTGCGGGCGGTGCGGGCGATGATCCTCAGGTCGTTGGCCAGCGACTGCGTGGCGACGTACTCGAGGTCGAGCTCGATGCGCTCGTCCCACGACAGGGCGTTGCGGCCGCTCACCTGGGCCAGGCCGGTCAGCCCGGGCCGCACGTCGAGGCGGTGACGCTGGCGCCCGGAGTAGCGCTCGACCTGGTAGGGGAGCGCGGGGCGGGGGCCGACGATGCTCATGTCGCCCACGGCGACGTTGACGAGTTGAGGCAGCTCGTCGATCGAGAACCGGCGTAGCCAGCGACCAGCCCGGGTGACGTTGTCGTCGGTGGGCAGCCGCAGCGAATCGTCCCTGACGTGGGGCATGGTGCGGAACTTCCAGATGGTGAACCGCCGGCCGTGCAGGCCGACGCGCTCCTGGCGGAAGAACACCGGCCCGGGGGAGTCGAGCCGGATGCCGAGAGCAGCGAGCAGCCCGACCACGACGGCGACGGGGGCGGTGAGGCCCAGGACGAGCAGATCGAGCAGGCACTGACCCCGGTACGGGCCGCTTGGGGGGGTCTGGTGATCTGTGCCTCGCTGCGTGCTCGCCCTCACGTCGCCACGCTATACGTCACCGACCGAGGTGGCCGGCTGCCGCACTGTGGCCACGGCGTGGCGCCCATTCCCTACTTGTCCGCCAATGGGCGTGCCATGATTGAGGGGCTGCACGGGGCGGGCGGGTCCTACGAGTGCCGAAGGCGGCGTCCATGAGGGTGAACGGTTGACCGAGTCGACGGCAGGTGACTTCTTCGTCAGCGCCCGGCAGCGCCTGGTGCTCCGTCTCGTCATCGACGGCGCCGGCTGGGTCGTCGGGCTGTTGCTCGCGTTGGTGGTGCGCTACGACGGCCTTGACGGGTTCTCCAACAACGGCGCGTGGGGAGGGCTGGTGGCCGCGGGCGCGCTTGCCGTGGTGCTCAGCGCTGTCATCACGGCTGTTGTTCGGAAGCGTTACGGCCGCACCGTGTTCGGCAGTTTCGAAGACGTCCGGCGGCTGACGGTCGTGAACGCCGCGGTGGCGGTGTGCCTGTTGATGGTGAACCGGTTCTTCACGCCCCGCCTCGTCCCCGACTCGGTGGTGCTTGGCGGTCTCGTCGCCGCCTGCGTGTTCTCCTTCGGGGCCCGGTACACGTGGCGGCTCTGGTACGAGCGCCGCTCCCGGCCGGGGAAGGACGCAGAGCGGGTACTCGTCTTCGGCGCCGGTGAGGGCGGCGAGCAGACCATCACCGCCATGCTCCGCGACCCCGAGAGCCCCTACCTGCCCGTCGCCCTGCTCGACGACGACCCGGCCAAGAAGGGCCTGCTCGTTCGGGGTGTGCCGGTGGTGGGCGGCCGCGGGGCCATAGCCGCCACTGCGCAGCGCAAGCGGGCCACCTCACTCGTGATCGCGGTGCCCGGGGCGGGGTCGAGTCTCATTCGCGAGGTCGCGGACCTCGGCACCGACGTCGGCCTCTCCGTGCGGGTGCTGCCTCGGGTGGCCGAACTGTTCGGTGCGCCCATCGGCGTCGACGACATCCGCCCGCTCACCGAGAACGACCTGCTCGGCCGAGCCGCCATCGACACTGACGTCGACGCCATCGCCGGCTACCTCCACGGGCGCCGGGTGCTGGTCACCGGCGCCGGAGGCTCCATCGGGTCGGAGATCTGCCGGCAGGTCACCCGCTTCGGCCCCGCAGAGCTCGTCGCCCTCGACCGCGACGAGTCGGCGCTGCACGCGCTGCAACTCGACCTCGACGGCCGGGCCATGCTCGACACCCGAAACCTCGTCGTGGCCGACATCCGCGACCGCCTCCGCATGGCGCAGGTGATGCAGGAGCATCAGCCCCAGGTGGTCTTCCACGCTGCGGCCCTCAAGCACCTGCCCCTGCTCGAGATGCACCCCAACGAGGCGGTCAAGTCCAACGTGTTCGGCACCAAGAACGTGCTCGACGCGGCCGGTGCGGTCGGGGTCGAGCGGTTCGTGAACATCTCCACCGACAAGGCGGCCGAGCCCATCAGCGCGCTGGGGTGTTCGAAGCGGCTGGCCGAAGGGCTCACCGCGGCGGCCGCCCACACCTACTCGGGCACCTTCCTGTCGGTGCGTTTCGGCAACGTGCTCGGCAGTCGGGGGAGCGTGCTCACGGCGTTCGACGCGCAGATCGCCCGTGGCGGGCCGGTCACGGTGACCCACCCCGACGTGACCCGCTACTTCATGACCATTACCGAATCGGTGCAGTTGGTCGTGCAGGCCGGTGCCCTCGGCAACGACGGCGAGGCCCTGGTGCTCGACATGGGCGAGCCCGTGCGCATCGCCGACGTGGCCAAGCAGCTCATCAAGCAGTCGCCCCGGCCGGTCGACATCGTCTACACCGGGCTGCGGCCGGGGGAGAAGCTGAACGAGGTGCTGCTGGCCGAGGGGGAGGACGATCACCGGCCCGCCCACCCGCTCATCTCCCACGTGCGGGTGCCGCCCCTGGCCGACGTGGTGCTCGACAGCTTCGTTGGCCTCGAGACCGACGACGAGGTGGCCGAGCATCTGCGCGTGCTCGCCCGCACGGCCATGAACCCGCTCGGCGCCCCGGCCGAGTCACCTCGTCGGGTCTGGTGAGCACCGCGGCCGGGGGCGGCGCCCCGACCCGCACGGTGATCGTGGGGCAGGGCTACGTCGGCCTGCCCCTCGCCATGGGCGCGGTGGGCGCGGGCCACGACGTGGTCGGCTTCGACGTCGACGGCGAGCGGATCGGGCGCCTGCGCGCGGGGGAGTCCTACATCGAGGACGTGCCCGACTCCGCCGTGGCCGCCGCCCTGGCCACCGGTCGCTACACCCCGACCGACGACCCGGGCGACTGCGCCGGGTTCGACACGCTCGTCATCACCGTCCCCACGCCGCTGCGCGAGGGCGTGCCCGACCTGTCGTTCGTCGAGGGCGCCACTGCGGCCATCGCCGGGCACGTGCGCCCCGGGTGCACGGTGATCCTCGAGTCGACCACGTACCCGGGCACCACCGAGGAGCTGGTCGGCCCCATCCTGGCCGAGGCGTCGGGGTTCACCCCGGGGGTCGACTTCGCCCTCGGCTACAGCCCCGAACGCATCGACCCGGGCAACGCCACCTGGCAGCTGGCCAACACGCCCAAGGTGGTAGCCGGGGTGAACGACTCGTCGCTCGAAGCGGTCGACGCCTTCTACCGCCAGATCGTCGACGCCACCGTGCCGGTGTCGGGCACCAGGGTGGCCGAGCTCACCAAGCTGCTCGAGAACACCTTCCGTCACGTGAACATCGCCCTGGCCAACGAGCTGGCCGTGTTCGCGGCCGATCTCGAGATCGACATCTGGGAGGCCATCTCGGCGGCCTCCACCAAGCCCTACGGGTACATGCGCTTCACGCCCGGCCCCGGCGTGGGCGGGCACTGCCTCCCCATCGACCCGAGCTACCTGTCGTGGCAGGTGCGCCGCTCGCTGGGGCGGGCGTTCCGCTTCGTCGAGCTGGCCAACGACGTCAACGACCACATGCCCGACTACGTCGTGGCCCGGCTGATACGCCTCCTCAACGGCCAGGGCATGGCCCTCAGCCGCAGCACCGTGCTCGTGCTCGGCCTGGCCTACAAGAAGAACACCAGCGACGCCCGCGAATCACCGGCCAAGGCGATCGTCGAGCAGTTGCTCGAGCTCGGCGCCGAAGTGCGGGTGGCCGACCCCCACGTGGTCGAGGAGCGCTTCGTGCCCGAGGGCGCCAAGAGGGTGGACGTCACCGCCGACGAGGTGGCCGCCGCCGACGTGGTCGTGCTCGTCACCGACCACGACGGCTTCCCCTACGACGTCGTCGAGGCCAACGCCCGAGCGCTGTTCGACACCCGGGCCCGGCTCTCGGGCCCGGGTGTCGAACGCCTGTAGGCGCGTCGGCCCGAACCGAAGCTCAGGTAGAGGGTGAGGTTCTCGGCGGCTGCTCCCGCGTCGCCGCGGCAAGAGCGTCGAGGTAGCCGTGGCCGTCGCGACGATCCGGCTCGAGGTGGTTGCCCTCGGCCCACTCGTTCCACGACTTCACGAACAGGAGCCGGTGCTCGCGTGGAAGGGTCCGCAACGCCGCGACGGCGTCGTCGACGTGGGTGCGGAATCGCGCCGGCGTCGAACCGTGGGCCACGAGCCCGCGCCGCCCCGACCGCGCGGTGTTGTCCCAGTTGGGGTAGACGCAGGGGAGGATCGGGCGGGCGGGGCTCGACCGCGGCCGGGCCACCGGCTCGCGGGCATAGGCGTAGATCTCGGGCAGGCCCAGCCTGCGCAGCGTCCGCGTGCGGAGCGCGCCGAGCTCGGACCGCCGGACGGGCAGGCGCACGTGCACCCCCGCGTCGAACCCGTCGGCGAACGGGTCGCGGTACGGGGGGCCGTCGCCCAGCACGTCGGACATCTCGGCGACCAGGTACAGCCCCGGCAGACCGGCGTCGGTCGCCATCTGCTGCCAGCGCTCGACGAAGCCGGCCGGGTCAGGCAGTTCCTGGGGTCGGAACACGTAGAAGAGCGGGCGGCCGTCGACGGTGAGGTAGCGATCGTCGGCGAAGGCGGGGAGCAGGTGCTCGAAGTGGGCGCGGTCGTCGTCGGGGCCGGGGTAGGTCTGCTCGATCAGGATGCGGCCGGGGGCACCGTGCCAGACGCCGCTCCAGGTCTGGTTGGCCCACGCCAGGGCGAAGGGGAGCCGGGGCTCACCCGACGCCAGCACCTCGTCGAAGGGGCGTTCGAGCAGGCGTCGGCCCGCGAACCAGTAGTGCCAGTACACGAAGCCCTCGATGCCGGCGTCTCGGGCGAGGTCGGCCTGTGCCGCTCGAGTCTCGGCCACGCGCAGGTCGTAGAAGCCGAGATCGGCGGGCACGTGGGGTTGGTAGTGGCCGGGGTACCGGGGCCGGGCCGCCGCGGTGTTGGTCCACTCGGTGAACCCCTCGCCCCACCACTCGTCGTTCTCGGCGACCGGGTGGAACTGGGGCAGGTAGAACGCGACGGGCCGGACCGGTCCGGCCCGGTGGCCGTCGTCGGACGTGGGGGTGGGCGAGGTGGGCACGGCGATGCCCGACGTTAGCGATCCGGGCCCGCGTGCCGGACCGGTGCGAGGGAGCGAGCGCTCACGCCGGCAGGGGACGACCCCCGCTCAGAAGGCCCGCATCTCGTTCACCGCGGCGAGGTGCGGCAGGCCCGCGGCCTGCGAACCCGTCATGCGGGTCGCCTGGGTGAAGTAGATGGCCGCGACACGGTTCACCGCGCCCACGTCGAGCACCAAGGGGGTGCTCTCGTAGGTGCACACGGCGCGCAGGATCTTGCACACGGCGTGGGGCAGGTAGGGCCGCAGGTCGCCCTCGCCGTCGTCGCGACTCACGCGGCGCAGGTGCTCGGCGGCTCCGATGCCCACCTCGATGCCGTGGTGGTGTGCGACCCGGGCCAGCACGGTGTCGAACGTGTCGTCGTCGATCGGTGAGACCAGCACCTTGTTCTCGATGCGACGGAAGAACGCTTCGTCACCCAGGCTGGCCGGCTCGAGGTTGGTCGAGAACACCACCTTCACGTCGAACGGGATCTCGAAGCGCACGCCGTAGCTGAGCGAGAGGTAGTCGCGCCGGCGGTCGAGCGGCACGATCCACCGGTTGAGCAGGGTCTCGGGGCTCATGGCCTGGCGGCCGAAGTCGTCGATCACCAGCAGCCCGTTGTTGGCCTGCATCTGCACCGGCGCCATGTACACGCCGCTGTTCGGTTCGTAGGTGAGGTCCATCTGGTCGGCGGTGAGCTCGCCGCCCGTGACGATGCACGGCCGCCGGCACAGCACCCAACGAGGGTCGAGCCACGTCGGTTGCGGGTCGACCGGCTCGTGCACGACAGGGTCGAACACGTTGATGATCTGGGCGTCGACCTCCACGGTGCGCGGCACCAGCACCGGGTCGGTGTGGGTGCGGATGAGCCGTTCGGCGACGCTGGTCTTGCCGGTGCCCGGGGGGCCGTACAGGAACACCGCCCCCTCGGTGAGAAGCGCCGGGCCGAGCTGGTCGAGCAGGTCGTCGCCGACCACCAGGTCGGCGAACGCCTCGCGCATCGTGGTGCGATTGGCGTTCGGCCGCGCCTGCTGGGCGGCGATCATGGCGGTGTACTCGGCCAGGCTCACAGGCGCCGAGCCCGCGTAGCGGCAAAGTGACATGCGCTCACGGGCCTGCTCGCGGCCCTGGTCGGTCAG